>Ga0207682_10000839_pt1 | contig 14222 bp, 11 predicted proteins | sample KBSM63metaG_FD_184332 | JGI IMG/M metagenome (GOLD analysis project Ga0207682, IMG submission 184332) | Miscanthus rhizosphere microbial communities from Kellogg Biological Station, Michigan, USA - KBS M6-3 metaG (SPAdes) (version 2) | ecosystem: Host-associated > Plants > Roots > Rhizosphere >... | reverse complement strand
TTTGGATCGCACATGAGCCAGCAGATACTTTCAGACAGCAACGTGCGCGGGGAAGAAAAGCAGAATGCCCGCACACGCGCGACCGCATGGAAAATCCCGCTCATGGTCGGCTTGATGTTGAGCTTCGTCCTATGGGCACACTTCGCGTCCGGCGTTCGGGTCTTTCACTCGGAAGCTACCGCAGAGCCCGGCTGGGAAAAATTCCGCGTCGATTACGGGATCGCTTACTTCGGCGAAGACGGCCAGGTAGTCAGGGCCGTCCAGAATGGCTACAACCTCGTTAACCACACGCACAAATACGCGTCGCGCTTTACGCGCAAGACCGCCGCCGACCGCGTGAATTCATGCGCCTCGTGCCATACGCCCGAGGATCTCGCCTACGGTTTCGTTAATTCGGACCGCGTGGATCCCAAGCTTGGCAGGCGCATTTCTTTCGAAGACCGCGTTCGATGGTGCTATGCGAATGGGATGGAAGGCTTCGTGCCGACAATTTATGATCCCGCGGTCCGAGATATCCGCTTGCTTGCGCGAGCGGTTGCACATCATCTGCAATTGAGCGAAGGCGCGCTACGGAGCAAGAACTAACTCATGTCGACGACGGCAGGAAAACTCTTGAGGATCGTCCTGCTTCTGCTGGTGTTGACGGGCATTTATGCGCTCGCCACACAAAAGCACAAGCAAAGAGAAGACATTCGTCAGGCGACGGTGACGCTTACGCCCGGTTGCGCCGAAAAACTGCGACGCTACGGGCTCGTCCGCAGCGAGCGGTACCGTTCGCCATATGTCTTGCAACGCACCGGTACGGCGGTTCCGGTACGCGGCTACAGCGACGAGGACATTCGCGCCATTCAGCGCGGCTGCAACATCATCGACGATACTCAGGGAAAGCTCGCGCGGGATCCAGCCCTGGAACGGTGGAACGCTTCCCGCTTCATCCGAGGCAGCCACACGAGCTGCGATCACTGCCATCAAAGCCTAGGCGACAAACAGGACGGCCACGGCAACCCGTTGAAGGGTTCGCTGAGCCTCGGCGCCGCGTGGGTGATGGCGGATATGTATGACCGCTTCACCGGCATGCTGCTGCCGTTCGAACTCCGGCAAATGCAATGTTTCATCAACTCGTCCAATGGCTACAAGCCCAACATCGCTGACGACGTCTTGAGAGATGTCACCGCTTATAGCCGCTTTTTGTCCGCCGCTATGGCGCTCAAGATCGGCAATCATTATGAAGAGCAGGGGATCGATGAGATTCCAGCGTCGGCAACGGCAAAGCAGGGCGACGACTATGTCCGTGGCGAATTCCTTTATAAGGAGAAATGCCAGGTATGTCATGGCCGTCAGGCATTTGGCGTGGAGGCGAACGGCCAACTAGTGGCTCCTGCGCTTGCCGGTCCCAATGCCTGGAACACGCAATCGCGCAATTATTTCTATTATGTTTCGACCATACTGCCCGGCTTCATCTGCCGCAACATGCCCCTGGGCGCGGAAAACACGCTCAGCAACCAGGAATGCCGCGACATCGCGTATTACATCAGCAATCTGCCGCGGCCCGCGGGTGACCGCCAAGGACCGATCATCGCGCTCGAGCATCAGGCGCTGATGACGTTCATGCCGCCGCTCATGCGGCTGATGGAATCAAACCGCAAGGGCGGCGTGGCGGCGGACCCGGCGCCGGAACGGGATAAATGAAGTCGCTGGCGGCGTTTCTGAAACCTCCGCTGGGACAGCACTGGCCGATGCTCCAGAGCAATATGCTGGTCGGCCTGACGCTGGCGCTGGTGACCCTGCCCCAAGCCGTCGCGTTTTCCGTAACGCTGGCCGGCGTGCCTCCGCACTTCGGAATCTACGCAGCCGTCTGGGGGGTGTTGTTCTGCACGATGCTAAATCCCTCGCGCGTCTTTCACGGCGGGCCAAACACCGCGATGTCGGCGACCATCGGAGTGACCCTGTTGCCCACGGCGCCGCCGTTCGGTGCGGAGTACATGGGCTATGCGCTGACGCTGGGCTTGATGGCGGGACTCATCCAGCTTGTGTTCTATCTGATCCGTCCACTCGGCAGGATGCTCGATCTTATCAGCGAGCCGGTCATTAACGGCATGATCTGCGGCATCGGGATGTTTCTCATTTTCAAGTCGCTGACCACCTTCGGCGGACTTCCGCTAAATACCGAAGTGGAATGGCCGCTCTGGATCGCGTGGCACTCATTGCTCGCAGTTCTGGAAGTTGGCAACCTTTACGCCATCGAGATCGGGCTGATTACGCTCATAACCTGCGTGATCGTGCAGCAGTTCGACCGGTTGCGAAATTGGGCGATTTTGCTCGGCATCGCCGCCGGCACATTGTATTCAGTATATTTAAACGCCCGCTTGGGTCTGCAAAATACAATGGTCGAACAAATCGGCAATCTATCGTCAGTTGGTCTGGTACTTCCGTCGCTGCCGTTGTTCAACCAGGAGTCAATGCCGGACATAATTTCGATCGTGCCCGGCGCCTTTACCCTCGCGCTGCTGGGGCTGTTTCAGACCGTGGCGGCAATGCGCCGCATGAACCGCAAGGCCGGGGGCTTCACCGACAGCCGCAAGGCAATCTTTTCAGACGCCGTATCGAACTGCCTTCTTCCCTTTCTCTCCTCGCTGCCCACGTGCGCGTCGTTCAACCGGATGTGGCTGGTGCACAAACTCGGCATTCACAGCCGCCTCGCGATTGTCAGCTCGGCGCTCTGGTTGCTGCTATTGGTGCTGTTCTTCGCGAAAGTGATAGCCATAATTCCGATGCCTGCGATGGCCGCCGTCATTATTCTGCTCGGCGCCAATATGCTCAACTGGGAGGACATCAAGCCCCATTTAAAGGATCGCCGCGAAGCGATCGTGTTCATGGCGTCGTTCCTGTCGGTCCTGTTCCTCGACTTGTTCGGAGCAGTGGTCGTCGGATCCATTCTCGCAATTGGCTATTCGAAGTGGGAACAAGCGCATCCGAATATCAGCGTGCGCGGCAACGTGCTCAAGATCAGGGGCAACTTTTATTACGGTTCCCTGCCGTTAATCGAATCGACTTACCACCGCGTGCTCGAGCGCGAGGGCAGCGTGACGATCGACTTGTCGGATTGCTATTACATCGACCGTGAGGGCATTCGCTGGCTCGCCGCAGCCAAAGCGGGACAGAAAGCCGCTTTCGCCGACCGCCGCAGGGAGAATCGCCGAGAGCTCGCAAGAGCGGCGGCGGGCAAAGACAAGCGCGCTACCGGGAAGCGCCGCGACCGGCCGGACCGGCGGAAACGATCTGAATTCTGATGCGGATGCGCGCGTCGAAGCAAACCGAATACGCATTGCATACTGCCTGACCGTTTGCGCGAACAAGGGCGTCTGCGGACGATGGTGAAGCAATGCTCGTGCATATGTTCGCCAGATCGCGGCGCGTTGCCGACGGCCGCCGCGATAGCCAGCGCATGCGAATCGCCCTAGAATTGGGCCTGCTAAACAGAAAAAGTTCGACCCGGTGGCACAGTCCCCACCGCGCGCCGGCTGAAATTCATGCCCTGGTTTGAATTCATCCCGCTAAACATTGTCATCGGCATCATCCTCTTTTGGATTGCGCTCGGTGCCGCGGGACTGATTGCGCAGTCGAATCTGCATTATGTCACGCGCATATTGCTGCCGGCCGGGGCGGCCGCCGGCGTGGCGCTTGCGGCGACGGCGTTCGCCGCGATGAGCCAGGAGGCGGCGCTGTGCGTGGTGCCGCTGGGGCTGCCTGATCTGCCGTTCCATCTACGCATCGACGCGCTGTCGGCTTTTTTTCTGGTGCTGCTGGGGCTCGCGGCCACCGGCGTTTCGCTGTTTTACGCGGGCTACCTGCGCGCCGGCGAAGACAACTCGCCGGGCCTGACCTGCGTCCAGTATCACCTGTTTCTCGCGAGCATCGCGACAATATTCGTCGCCGACGACGGCTATCTTTTCATGGTCGCGTGGGAAACGATGGCGCTGTCGTCGTATTTCCTCGTCATCAGCAATCATCGCGACGCGAAGACACGCAGCGCCGGGTTTCTGTACCTGCTCATCGCACATGTCGGCGCGATCGGCATCCTGCTGTGCTTTGGAGTGCTGCAGGCGGGCGGCGGCGATTACACTTTCGCGACGATGCGGGCCGTCGAGCCGGCATCTGCCGGCTGGATGACCGTCGCATATCTACTTGCGTTGTTCGGTTTCGGCGCGAAGGCCGGCCTCTTGCCGCTGCACGCGTGGCTGCCCGAAGCGCACCCCGCTGCGCCATCTCCGGTTTCGGCGCTTATGAGCGGCGTCATGCTGAAGACCGCGATTTACGGGTTGCTGCGCGTCACGTTCGACCTGATGAATACGCAGATCTGGTGGTGGGGCGTGCTGACGCTGGCGTTGGGCCTGGTCACCGCACTCTTCGGAGTGCTGTTCGCCGCGGTGCAGACGGATATGAAGCGCCTGCTCGCGTACTCGTCGATCGAAAATGTCGGCATCGTGTTGATCGGCATTGGCCTTGCGATCACGTTCCGCGCATTCAACATGCATGCGCTCGCCGCGCTTGCGCTGGTAGCCGCGCTTTATCACTGCCTCAATCATGCGTTTTTCAAGTGCCTGCTGTTCCTCGTCACGGGGTCCGTGCTGCACGCGACCAACGAGCGCAGCCTCGGCAAGCTCGGCGGATTGATTCACACCATGCCGGTGGTTGCCTGGCTTGCGTTGATCGGCACGCTGGCGATCGCGGGACTGCCGCCGCTGAACGGATTCGTTTCCGAATGGCTGCTGCTGCAGGCTTTCCTGCTGACGCCCGGCTTGCCGAATTCGTATCTCAATATGCTCGTGCCGGTGGCGGCAGCCGCGCTTGCGCTGACCTTTGCGCTGTCGGGTTACGTGATGGTGAAGTTTTACGGCGTGATTTTTCTCGGCCAGCCGCGCGAGGACAAGCTCAAAGACGCGCACGACGCCCGCGGCTTCGAGCGGCTTGGCTTGCTGTGGCTCGCGGCCGGTTGCGTGCTGCTCGGCGTGCTGCCGGTCCCCATCATCCTCCAGTTGGGCAGCGTGACGACGCAGTTGATTGGGGCCACGATCAGCGACAGCGTGGTGGCATCGGGCTGGCTGTTTATCACGCCGATCGTGCCCGAACGCGCGAGTTACAGCCCGCTTATCTTCCTCGTCGTGATTGCGGCGGTGGTGTTGCTCGTGTTCCTACTCGTGCGCGCTTTTTATCACGGGCGCGTGCGCCGCGGGGCTGCCTGGGACTGCGGCTTTCCGCTGCAGACTTCGCGCATGCAGGACACGGCGGAAGGTTTCGGGCAGCCGATCAAGCAGATTTTCGAACTGTTTTTCCGCATCGAAAGGCATGTGCCAACGCCGTTCGACCGCGCGCCGTATTACCAGAGCCGCACCGAAGACCGCCTGTGGTACTGGCTATATGTGCCGGTGGCGCGCGTGGCGGAGCGGCTGTCGGGATGGATCGGCGTGCTGCAACGCGGGCGCATCCACATCTACCTTATTTACAGCTTTGCCACGTTGATCCTGCTGCTGGTGTTTGCGCGATGATCGAAGCGATCCTGTCCCAGTTGTTCCAGACGCTCCTCGCGGTATTGCTCGCGCCGTTGATGCTCGGGTGGATCAATAACTGCCGCTCGTGGCTGCAGAACAAGAGTGCGCCCGGGCTGCTGCAGCCATACCGCACGCTGCGCAAATTGTTCCACAAAGATGCGGTGCTCGCGCACAATGCATCGTCGCTGTTTCGGATGGCCCCGTACATCATCTTCGGCTGCATGGTGCTCGCCGCGAGCATCGTCCCGATGGTGGAAACCAATCTGCCTTTTGCATACGCCGCGGACGCGATCGCGCTGGTCGGCGTGTTCGCGCTTGCGCGCGTTTTCATGGCGCTGGCCGCAATGGATATTGGCACCGCGTTCGGCAGTCTGGGCGCCCGGCGCGAGATGCTCGTCGCTTTCCTGGCCGAGCCGGCGCTCCTGATGGTGTTGTTTACGCCCGCGCTGATCAGCCAGTCGACGAGCCTCAATACGATGGTCGCCACGCTGGGTCAGCGGGAATTCGCGCTGTTTCCGAGCCTTGCTTACGCGGCGGTCGCGTTCGTGATGGTGCTGCTCGCGGAAAACGCGCGTATCCCGATCGACAATCCCGCGACCCACCTCGAACTTACGATGATCCACGAGGCGATGATTCTCGAATATTCGGCGCGGCATTTGGCGTTGATGGAGTGGGCCGCCGCCATCAAACTGATGATTTACTGCGCCATCGGCATCGCTCTATTTATGCCGTGGGGCATCGTCGCGGCGGGTAGCTGGCCGCTATTGCCGGTGGCGACGCTCGTGTTGGTGGCGAAACTGCTGGTGGCGGGCGGCGGGCTCGCGTTGCTGGAAACGGTGTCGGCCAAGATGCGCATCTTCCGCGCGCCGGAGTTTCTCGGCATGGCTTTCCTGCTCGGCGTGTTGGGCATGCTGACCCACTTCCTGCTCGAGCGCTGAGATGAACCTCCCATTCTCCGCGCAATTGATTAACCTGATGGCGTCGCTGCTGCTGCTGATCGCGTTCGCGATGCTGTCGCAGCGGCGCATCCTGTCGTTGATTTATCTCTTTGCATGGCAGGGCGCGGTGTTGTGCGCCAACACGCTGATCGTCGCGTGGAGCACCGGCCAGCCGCATCTTTATTACTCGGCCATGATAACGCTCGTGCTGAAGGTCATCATCCTCCCCTGGCTGCTGCACCGGCTGATCGTGCGGCTTAATATCAAGTGGGACGTCGAGACAATGATTAACATTCCCATCACCATGCTGATCGGCATCGCGCTCGTGATTTTCGCGTTCAATCTTGCGCTGCCGATCGCGCAGTGGGCGGAGACGATCACGCGCAGCACGCTCGGGATCGCGATTGCGAGCGTGCTTCTTTCGTTCCTGATGATGATCACGCGGCGCAAGGCCGTGCCGCAGGTGATCGGCTTCCTCGCGATGGAGAATGGGTTGTTCTTCGCCGCGACGAGCACGACCTACGGCATGCCGATGGTGGTCGAGCTCGGCATTGCGCTCGACGTGCTGGTGGGCACCTTCATTTTCGGTATTTTCTTTTTCCAGATTCGCGAGACGTTCGACAGCCTCGACATCCGCAACCTGGAAAAACTGAAAGAAGACTGACGCGCGATGGAAATCCTGCTCGTCCTCGCCTTGCCGCTTGCCGGCGGCGTGATCCTCGCGCTGGTCGGCCATCGCCGCTACGCCGCCGAAGTGAACTCGCTCTTCAGCTTCCTAACGCTCGCAGCGGCGGTCCGGCTCGCAGTGCTGGTCGTCGATCGCGGCTCGTTCGTCGCCATGGACGAGCTTTTCTTCGTCGATCCGTTCAATGTGTTCCTGGTCGCGCTGACCGCATTCGTGAGTTTTACGACCACGCTTTTCAGCCGGCCGTACATGCGCAACGAAGCGGCGAAAGGCAAGCTGTCGCCCAACATGATGCGGCTGTATCACAGCATGTTCCAGGTTTTCGGCTTTACGATGCTGCTCGCGCTGTTGACCAACAACATCGGGATCCTGTGGGTGGCGATGGAGGCCGCCACGCTCGCTACCGTGCTGCTCGTGAGCCTCTATCGCACGCCGGCGAGCCTGGAAGCGGCGTGGAAGTATTTCATTTTGTGCGGCGTCGGCATTGCGCAGGCGCTGTTCGGGACGATACTCGTGTACTTCGCTGCCGAGCGTGTGCTCGGCAGCGGCGGCAATGCGCTCCTGTGGACGCACCTTTACGGCGTGAAAGACCAGTTGGAGCCGACCGTGCTCGGTCTCGCCTTTGTGTTTCTGCTCGTCGGCTACGGTACCAAGGTCGGTCTCGCGCCGTTGCACAACTGGCTGCCGGATGCGCACGCCGAAGGGCCGACGCCGATATCGGCGGTGTTGTCGGGGCTGCTGCTCAATGTGGCGCTGTACGCGGTGGTGCGCAGCAAGGCGCTTGTCGACGGCGCGCTCGGCACGCCGCTCGCGGGCAACCTGATGATGGGTTTCGGCCTCCTGTCGGTCGTGGTGGCGGCATTCTTCCTGTCGCGCCAGAAGGACGTCAAACGCCTGTTTGCGTACTCATCGATCGAGCACATGGGGTTGACGACGTTCGCGTTCGGCATGGGCGGCCCCGTGGCGACATTCGCGGCGATGCTGCACATGACGGTCCATTCGCTGACCAAGTCGGCGATCTTCTTCGTCGTCGGCCACGCAGTGCAGAAAACCGGCACCCAGCAGATCGATGAAATCCGCGGTCTCAACATAACCAATCCGACCATCGGTTGGGGCCTTATGCTGGGCAGCCTCGCCATCCTCGGTATGCCGCCGTTCGGCGTCTTCGCAAGCGAATTCATGATACTTACCACCGCGATGCGCGAGCATTCGTGGGCCACGCCGTTTCTGTTGATCGCCCTCGGCGTAGCGTTCGCCGCGGTATTCAGCAAGGTGCAGGGCATGGTGTTCGGGGACACGACCGCGCAACGCCTGCCGCATCCGCCTGCGCTGGTGCCGGTGTTCGTCCATCTTGCGCTGGTGCTGATGCTCGGCCTCTATATCCCCCCTTATCTTGCCGCGTGGTACCGCCAGGCCACGCAACTGTTCGGATGATGCTCGAAAACTACAATCTGGAATTCGTGCGCATACCCGGCGCGGTTGCCGCCTGGCGCGCGGAGGTCAACGCGATCGAATGGATCACCACGTGCCGCCAGGCGCGCGAAGAGGGCGGCCACCTCGTTGCGCTGTGGGGCAGCGAACGCGCAGCCGGATTCGCAGTGCACGCGGCGCTCGCGACCAGCCACGGCCTGGTGGTAATCGCGATGCCGCTCGCGCAGGCGCGGCCCGAATATCCGGGCATCGAAGAGATTTTTCCCGCGGCCAACCGCATGCAACGCGCTGCATTCGACCTGCTCGGCATTGTCGCGCAAGGCAGCGGCGACCAACGGTCGTGGCTGCGCCACGCGGCATGGCCGGCAGATGTGTTTCCGTTGCGCCGCCATTTCGCTGGCGCAAACTCAGCTGCGACGGGCGTCGACGATTATGCGTTCGTGCGCGTCGCGGGAGACGGTGTGCACGAGATTCCGGTCGGGCCGGTGCACGCCGGCACGATAGAGCCCGGGCATTTCCGCTTCAGCATCATCGGCGAGCGCGTGCTGCGGCTCGAGGAGCGCCTCGGTTATAAGCACAAGGGGATCGAAAAACTTTTTGCCGCCATGACGGTCGCGGAGGGCTCGCGGCTCGCGGCGCGCGTGAGCGGTGATTCGACCGTTGCGTACGGATGGGCTTATGCAATGGCGGTCGAAGGCATGTGCCATATCGCGCTGCCCGCGCGCGCGTTGTGGCTGCGCGCTCTGCTGCTCGAGCGCGAGCGCATCGCCAACCATCTTGGTGACCTTGGATTCATCGGCAACGACGCGGGCCTGGCGTTCGGCCTCGCGCAGTTTTCGCTGCTGAAGGAAAACATGCTGCGGTTGAACGCCGCGGTCTGCGGCCATCGCTATCTGATGGACGCGATAGTGCCCGGCGGTGTTGAGTGCGATATCGCGCAGGACGGGCTGGCGCAGATCGGCGAAGAGGCGGACGAGCTCGAGAAAGCAGTCGCTCTGCTCAGGCATATCTATGACGAGCATCCAGGCTTGCAGGACCGCCTGCAGGATTGCGGGACGGTCTCGCCATCGCTCGCCGCGCAACTCGGCTTGAGCGGACTCGCCGGGCGCGCGAGTGGCCAGGCGCACGATTTGCGCGTGCAATTTCCGCCCGAGCCCTACGACCGGTTCGACGTGCGCATCGCGAAATCTCAGTCCGGAGACGTCGCGGCGCGCGTCGCCGTGCGGTTCGAGGAAGTGTTCGAGTCGCTGCGTCTGGTGCGTAAAATCATCGAGCTCATGCCGCTGGGCAGCGTGCGCGCCACGTTGAGTGCCATTGCGCCGAATGCAGCCGGTATCGGCTGGATCGAGGGCTGGCGCGGCAGCGTGCTGGTCGCCATCGAAACGGCTGCCGACGGACGCATTGCCCGTTGCCACGCGCACGACCCGTCGTGGCAGAACTGGCCGCTCATCGAGCACGCGGTGATCAACAACATCGTGCCGGACTTCCCGTTGATCAACAAGTCGTTCAACCTCAGCTATAGCGGGCAGGATTTGTAGATGTTAAGGCTCTTAAAACAGATCGCCGTCACGGGCATCAAGACCGAGCCGCCGCCCGCGGCCGACGAGGCGTTGCGCGCGACGGGCGAGCGACTGCGGGCGGACATTCTCGAATATTTCGGCGGCGCGCTGACCATACGCCATGTCGACGCCGGATCGTGCAACGGTTGCGAGCTCGAGATCAATGCGCTCAACAATCCATATTACAATCTCGAAGGCCTCGGCATCAAGTTCGTGGCGAGCCCGCGCCACGCCGACATGCTGCTCGTGACGGGGCCAGTGTCGCGGAACATGGAAGTTGCATTGCAGCGCACGTACGATGCGACGCCGGAACCGAAACTCGTGGTTGCGTTGGGCGACTGCGGCTGCACCGGCGGCATCTTTGGCGAGAGTTACGCGAGTCGCGGGCGCGTGTCGAACGTTATTCCCGTCGACGTCGCGGTCCCCGGCTGCCCGCCGACACCGTTCGCGATCATGCAGGGAATATTAACGGCAATCAGCGCGAAAAAAACCTGAATCGAAGGATGCCTTTGAATACCGATACCAATAAATCCGACCGCAAGGCGCAGATTGACGCGCTGCTGCTCGCATTGCCAGGTGTGAGCACCAGAAAAATCAACAACCTCGACGCCTACTTCGTCAGCGACAAGATGTTCGCCTGCATCAGCGGCGACGGCATCGGGCTGCGCCTGCCGGCCACGACTGCGACCGAACTGCAGTTCTCGCGGGACAACGTCGTGCCGTTTCAGCCCGGCGGCGTGTCGAGCACCCGCGAATGGATCCAGATCAACCGCGCGGATGCGACAGAGTATTCGAAGGACCTTGAACTGTTTCAGGCTTCACTCGACTTCGTGAAAACCGGCCGGACGCGCTAGGACTTCCTGCGCCGCATTAACCGGTTTTCACACCGGCGCCGGTCCGGATCGCCCGGCGTATACTCGTTGCGCTGGCAGCAAAAAAAAGTGCTTGACCCTCGTAACTGCACAGGACGGAAACCATGTCCGCACTGATATTGCGACTGTCGCGCGTCATCGCTCTGCTCATCGCAGGTTCGCTGGCGTTTCCACTCAAGGCCGAGGTGTCCGAGGTGCGGATTTCCAAGCAGTACGGCCTGCCATATCTTACGGTCGTCATCGTTGAGCAGCAGCGCCTGATCGAGAAGCACGCGAAGCTTGCGGGCCTGGGCGACGTCAAGGTGAACTGGATGACGATAGGCAGCGGCGGCACTTCGACCGATTCGCTGCTCGCCGGCAATCTCGATTTCGTCACCAGCGGCATCAGCAACATGCTTCTGCTGTGGTCGCGCACCGGCGAGCAGGTGAAAGCAGTCGCCGCGGTCGCCGCCGTCCCCTTGCTGCTGGTCACGCGCAATCCGAACATCAAGACCATCGCCGACTTTACCGAGAAGGACAAGATCGCGGTCCCGACGGTGAAAGTGTCGATGCAGTCGACCATACTCGGCATTGCCGCGCAGAAGCTGTATGGCGAGGCCGGGCGCGGCAAATTCGACCCGTTCACAGTTGCGATGTCGCACCCGGACGCGACGGTGGCATTGTTGAGCGGCGCGGGCGAGGTCAACAGCCATTTTTCGGTGCCGCCCTACCAGAACGTGGCGCTGAAGTCTCCCGGCATACGCACGGTGCTCGATTCGACAGACGTGATGGGCGGCCCGGCGACCATCACGGTGATTTTTGGCACCACCAAGTTCCGCGACGCGAACCCGAAAACGATTGCCGCGATCATGGCGGCGCTGCGCGAGGCGTCGGATTTTATCGCGCGCGACAAGCGCGGCGCGGCCGATATCTACCTCAAAGCCACCAAGGAAAAGATCTCGCTCGACGAGCTCACTGCAATGCTCGAGTCGCCGGGCTACCGGTTTACGCAGGCACCCAATGGCACACTGAGGTACGCGGAGCAGATGTTCAAGACGGGCGTCATCAAAACGCAGCCGGCGAGCTGGAAAGACGCGTTCTTTCCCGAAGCGCACGGCCTGCCGGGGAATTGAACGTAAAGAATCCGGAACCGCGAAGGGCGCGAGGGAAATAGCGGGATAGCTGGCGCCCGGTCTGGACAATCTGGAACCGCCGGCATGCGCTTGCGGTGCGGCGGCCGACGGAGCAAATTAGAATATAGCTTTGTCGCGTACCATTAATTAGATGACCCGTCCGCCATTCGCCGAGCTCAGTGCGCTCGCTATTCGCGAGTTGAACGCCTGGATCGCTCGCCAAGCACTCTGGTCCCAGCGGTTGCACGATGTGCTCGATGAGCACGTTCTGCCCGCTGCCAGCGAGTTCGGCCTCGGCCGCGAGGAAGTATTCGACGAGCTGGACGATTTTGCAGGAGAGGCGTGGGGCGCCGCACTGGAAGACCTATGCACGCGCCGGTATGCCGATCCTCCAGCGAATCTGGTCGAAGATTTTTTGAAGAAGCGCGGCTATCGCCTGCCGCCGCCCGCGAAAATTTACCTTGATGTGCTACGCGATTCCGCGCCAGGCATATACGAGGTCGTTGCGGTGGCGCCGGGGCGTGGCATGACGTTGCGCGATCTGCTGATTGAAGGCGAACCGTTCGATGTAATCGAATTCAGCGGTTCGCGCGAGGTCGTGCTATGGGATCGCCTCGCGGCGCGAGTCGTGGTGCATGGCGGAAAACGCGTGTTCACCGGCGTGATCGTGCCGCTGCGAGATAAGCAGGGTGAAGCGCTGCTGAACGATTTGCGCAAACTGCTGCACGCTCATTTCGAGCGCCGGGATTCGGTTGTCACCGGAGAAACATTTCGCGCCGAGGCGGCAGGCGTGCTGCGCGATGCCGCGTCGCTGATTGCCGTGATGCGCGTTTGTGAAATCCTGTCTAGCGCGCGCCGGCCGCCGCCTGGTCTGGTCAATCGTGACGGCGATCCATTCGAATCCGTCGAGGCGAGTTACGCTTTTGCCGCCAAAAGGCGAAAAGAGATCGTCGCGAAACTGGACGCGGAGCCTGCGCTTTTGCGCGTCGGTTTGCGGCCGGCAACATGGCAGTGGACGGGTCAGGCGGAGAACGGACTTGCCGAAGTAACGGCGCCCGGCGAGCGCCTGATGATCGATGCCCACGCTATGGCCGATGCTGGGCAGGTGGTGCTTGCAAGTTTCAAGGTCGCTGGAACGCGGTTCACGATTTCGGTCAATTCGCGCCGGCGTTTTACGCGCGCGCAGGCGCTGGTCGAGCCGCTCCTTGCAGGGCTGATCGGAGAACCGGCAATAGAAATTATGTCGGTCGAGGCAGCGATGGCGGAATCTGGCGATGCAGTCAAGCCGCCGCGCCGCATCTTGCCCAGTAAACTCGAGCGCCAAATCGAGCAGCGACTGCTGTCGAGCCATTACCGCAAATGGCTCGACGACAGGCTTCCAATCCTCGGGGGAAAAACGCCGCGCGAGGCGGCGCGCGATTTCGCAGGACGCGAAAGTCTCGTCGCGCTGCTGAAGGATTTTGAAAAAATGGACGCCAGACGCGCGCGGGAAACCGGTGGGGTGGCCTACGACGCCAGCTGGTTGTGGCGTGAGTTGGGCATCGAACACCTGCGGCGTTGATCGGCGACGTGTACGATTGTTCTAAGGAAACTCGGAATATGTTCACTTCCAGATCCGGAGTACGCCGGAATCCAGTGAATTCAATCGCCTGGATACCGGCTTGCGCCGGCATGACGACCTTTAATCGAAGTTTCCTGAATACAATTCACCCGACGCGATACTTCTTGATCATCTTCTGATCGAGCACGATGCCGAGTCCCGGCGCGTCTTCGATGGTCGCCATACCGTTTTTTATCGCGGGGCGATTGAGCCACATTTTCTGCCATACCGGATCGCGGTCGGGGTCGGCGAAGCATTCGAGGTACGTGCCATGCGGCACCGCGGAGAGTAGGTGCTGCGCGACTTGCGCTTCTTCGTGGTGCGCCATGCGCACGCTGGCCGTGTAGCACAGCGACGCGGCGCGTTTCCAGTCGGTAATCCCGCCGCCCTCCGACACGTCGTAGTTGACGAAATCGACCGCGCCGCCGTCAACCAGCCGGCGCACGCCCTGGCTCGTGATTTCGCACTGGCCGGCG
>Ga0207682_10000834_pt1 | contig 14256 bp, 13 predicted proteins | sample KBSM63metaG_FD_184332 | JGI IMG/M metagenome (GOLD analysis project Ga0207682, IMG submission 184332) | Miscanthus rhizosphere microbial communities from Kellogg Biological Station, Michigan, USA - KBS M6-3 metaG (SPAdes) (version 2) | ecosystem: Host-associated > Plants > Roots > Rhizosphere >... | reverse complement strand
AGACGGCCACCGTCGAGGCCCATCATCGCGATCCGGAAGCCCTCGCCCTCGCCGCCGACCAGATTCTCGGCGGGCACGCGGACCTCGTCGAAATTGACCTGGGCGGTGGGCTGCGAATGCCAGCCGAGCTTCTTCTCCTGCGCGCCGAAGCTGACGCCCGGCATGTCCTTCTCGATCACCAGGCAGGAAATGCCCTTGGGCCCGTCGACGCCGGTGCGGACCATCGAGACGTAGACCTTGTTCTCGCCGCCGCCCGAGATGAACGCCTTGGAGCCCGAGACGACATAATGGTCGCCGTCCCTGACCGCCCGGGTCTTGAGCGCGGCCGCGTCGGAGCCCGAGCCGGGCTCGGTCAGGCAATAGGAGCCGATCCGCTCCATGGTCACCATCGAGGGGAGATATTTGTCCTTCACCGCCTGGCTGCCGAAGCGATCGATCATCCAGCTCGCCATATTGTGGATCGAGATGAAGGCCGAGGTGGAGGGGCAGCCATAAGCCATCGCCTCCATGATCAAGGCCGCTTCCAGCCGGCCGAGGCCGATGCCGCCGGCCTCCTCGGAGACGTAGATCGAGCCGAAGCCGAGCTCGGCGGCGGCGCGGATCGTGTCGCGCGGGAAGATATGCTTCTCGTCCCACTCGGCGGCATGGGGGGTAATCGCATCGGCGGTGAATTGCTGCGCCATCTCCTGGATCTGGCGCTGCTCGTCATTGAGGTCGAACTGGCTGGTCATGGGCGTCCCTCTTCACCAACTCCCGCCGGTTCGCAAGCCGCGCCGGGCCCTCCGCCGCTCAGCGGCACGCGCTTGCCCGCTCGCCGACGCGGATCCGCCGGGCCAGCGCGCGCGGCCCGTGAACCGAGAGGAGCGGCGGGAAGGTGGCGCCGGTTTCGATCACGATGCCGCCAGGCTGCGGATAGGCGCCCTCGTAGATCACGATCTCCTCCGCGCCACGCCGATAGGTGTAGAGCGTGAAGTCCGAACCGGTATCCTGGCGCTCCATCGACTCGTCGGGAGCCAGGCCGATGCAGAAGGTGGAGCCGTGAAACCAGTGCTGCTGCGCGTGACCCGCCCCCGCGACGCCCGCGCCGCCCGGTTGCGGCGCAGCGCAGGCGCCGGCAAGCGCGAGCGCCGGCAAGGCGAGCGCGCCCCTCATAGAGCGGCTCCCGCCTCGGCGAACGCCGCCACCGCCCGCTCCAGCTCCTCGCGGGTGTGCGTGGCGGAGATCTGGGTGCGGATGCGCGCCCTGCCCTTGGGCACGACGGGGTAGGAGAAGGCGATCACATAGACGCCCTTCTTCAATAGCGCGTCGGCGAGGGCCGAGGCACGGCGGGCATCGTGGAGCATGACCGGGATGATCGGGTGCTCGCCGGGCAGGAGCTCGAAGCCGGCCTGCTCGAGGCCTTCGCGGAAGACGCGCATATTGTCGCGGAGCTGCGCGCGCAGATCGTCGCCCGCGGCGGCCAGCTCGACCGCCTTCGCCGCACCCGCCACCATCGCCGGGGCGACGGTGTTGGAGAAGAGATAGGGCCGCGAGCGCTGGCGGAGCAGCTCGACGATCGCCCGCTTCGCACTGGTGAAGCCGCCGCTGGCGCCGCCCAGCGCCTTGCCCAGAGTGCCGGTGACGATGTCGATCCGGTCGATCACGCCGCAATGTTCGGGCGAGCCGCGCCCATGCGCGCCGACCACGCCGGTGGCGTGACTGTCGTCGACATGGACGAGGGCGCCGTAGCGCTCGGCGAGGTCGCAGATCGCCGCGAGCGGGGCGATATAGCCGTCCATCGAGAAGACGCCGTCGGTGGCGATCAGCTTGAACCGCGCGCCGGCCGCGTCTGCGGCCTGCAGCTGCGCCTCGAGATCGGCCATGTCGGCATTCTTGTAGCGGTAGCGCTGCGCCTTGCAGAGCCGGACGCCGTCGATGATCGAGGCGTGGTTGAGCTCGTCGGAGATGACCGCGTCCTCGGGCCCCAGCAGGGTCTCGTAGAGGCCGCCATTGGCGTCGAAGCAGGAGGGATAGAGGATCGTATCCTCCATCTGCAGCCAGTCGGAGAGCTGGCCCTCGAGCTGCTTGTGCACCGCCTGGGTGCCGCAGATGAAGCGGACCGAGGCCATGCCGTAGCCCCAGCGCTCCAGCCCGTCCTGCGCCGCGGCCTTGACCCGCTCGTCCTGGGCGAGGCCGAGATAATTGTTGGCGCACAGGTTGATCACGCCCTCGCCGGTGGCGACCTCGACGTGGGAGCCCTGCGGCGTCGTGATCACCCGCTCCTGCTTGTAGAAGCCCGCCTCGCGGATGCCGTCGAGCTCGGCCTCGAGATGCTGCTGGAATTCGCCGTACATGTGGCCCCTCGCCTTTCGTGCGAGCGCCCCCTTAAAGCGAATCGGACTTATCTCAAACCCGCTCATCCTGAGGAGGGACTGAGCCTGGCGAAGGCCCGTCTCGAAGGACCCGTTCGGATTCCATGCGTCCTTCGAGACGCCGGTTCGACAAGCTCACCGGCTCCTCAGGATGAGCGGGGACGGGGGTTCCGCCGACCGATCCTCATTCCCAGTTGAGCACGACCTTGCCGGTGCCGCCCTGGAGCATCGCCTCGAAGCCCTGCTCGAAATCTTGATAGGGCAGGCGGTGGGTGATGATCGGGCTGAGATCGAGCCCGGACTGGATCATCACGCTCATCTTGTACCAGGTCTCGAAAATCTCACGGCCGTAAATCCCTTTGAGAGTCAGCATGTTGAACACGATTTTGTTCCAGTCGATCGCGATCTCCTCGGCCGGGATGCCGAGCATGGAGACCTTGCCGCCATGCGCCATATTGTCGAGCAGGTCGCGCAGCGCCTGCGGGTTGCCGGACATTTCGAGAGCGACGTCGAAGCCCTCGGTCATGCCGAGCTCCTTCTGGACGTCTTGAAGTTTCTCCTTGCCGACGTTGACCGTGCGGGTGGCGCCGAGCTGCTTGGCGAGATCGAGCCGGTAATCGTTGACGTCGGTGATGACGATATGGCGCGCGCCGGCGTGGCGGCAGACGGCGGCGGCCATCGCCCCGATTGGCCCGGCGCCGGTGATCAGCACGTCCTCGCCGACCAAATCCCATTGCAAGGCGGTGTGGGTGGCGTTGCCGAACGGATCGAAGATCGAGGCGATATCGAGATCGATGCCGTCGGCATGGTGCCAGACATTGGCGTTGGGAATGACGATATATTCGGCGAAGGCGCCCGGCCGGTTGACGCCGACGCCGCTCGTGTAGGGGCACAGGTGCCGCCGGCCGGCCATGCAATTGCGGCAGCGGCCGCAGACGATATGGCCCTCGCCCGAGACGATCATGCCGGGAGCATAGTCGTTGACGTTGTCGCCGACCGCGACGATCTCGCCCACGAATTCGTGGCCGACGACCATGGGCACGGGAATCGTCTTCTGCGCCCATTCGTCCCATTTGTAGATATGCAGGTCGGTGCCGCAGATCGCGGTCCGCTTCACCGCGATCTTGACGTCGTTGATGCCGGGCTCCGGCTCGGGCACGTCCTCGAGCCAAAGGCCGCGGGCACGTTCCTTCTTGACCAACGCCTTCATGTATTCCTCCGGGGACAAGCGATGGATCGTCGCGCCGCGTTCTGAATCCGGCGCTGCTCATCGGTGAGATCGAATTGGTTGACCATTATGTTCCGGCCGCCCTCTTCCGGGCGATGAGGAAAAAGGCAAGGGCGGCGAGGCTCAGGTTGGCCGCCATCCACATATAATAGCCTTCATGAGCGCTCCGAACGTCATAGAAGTCCGGGCGGATGAACAGATCGATCGTGTGGGCGGAGAAAAGCATTAGGGCGGCGGCGAGCCAGCTCACCAGGCGGCGGGACGGCTCTCGCGGCAAGAGCGCGAACACCAGCATCCAGAACACCGGATTTGCCAGCCATCCGCTCTGCAAGACCAGCAGGTCGATCCACCCGCTCAGCAATATTTTCGAGCCCCGAAACAGGTTCGGTTCTACGTCGAAGACGAAAGTGATGGCGGGAAGGAACAGGCTGACGACCCAGAGGCCAACAGCAAAGATCAGCGCGGGTTGAAGGAAGCGGTGGCCGCGAACCTGCACCCCGGCCCTAGCCCAATTTCTCGATCACGTCGCCGAACAGCGCCTCGTCGCTGGGCAATTCCTTGGGCACCGCCAAGGGCTTCGACACCCAGGTTTCGTTGATCAGGTCGCGCCAGTTGATGTTATTGCTGGTGCCGGTGCCGCCCCAGGAACCGCAGCCCAATGAGAAGGTCTGGCGCATGCCGTTCCACAGATTGCCGCTGTTGGAGGCGGCCTGGGGCTGGTTGACCATCACCCGGCAGGTCCGCGTCGCCTCGGCCAGCTTCATGATGTTGGCGTCGGAGCGCGAATAGATGCCGCAGCTGTGGCCCTGGCCCTGATAGGCCTGGATGCGGTTGGTGAGTTCGATCGCCTCGTCGATGTCCTTCACCCGGTAGAGCGTCATCGTGACGGTCAGTTTCTCGCCCGAGAAGGGATGGTCCGGGCCGGTGCCGGTCTCGGGGACGATGAAGAATCTGGTGCCCTCGGGGATGTCGAAGCCGGCCATGGCGGCGATCGCCTCCGGCGGCTGGGCGACGATCTTCGGGTTGAGCGCGCCGTCGACCCAGAGCACGGCCTGGAGCTTGGCCTTCTGCGCGTCGTCGAGGACGAGGCCGCCTTTCTCCTCGAGCTTGGCCAGCATCTCGTCGTGGATCGCGTCGACCAGCAGGACGCTGTTGTCGGACGAGCAGGACGCGGCCTGATCGAGCGTCTTCGAGATGCGGATCTTCTCCGCCGCCTCGTCGAGATCGGCGGTGTCGTCGACCGTGATCACCGCATTGCCGGCGCCGACGCCCAGCGCGGGCGTGCCGCTCGCATAGGCCGCCTTCACCATCGGCGCGCCGCCGGTGGCGAGGATCCGGTCGCATTGCTTCATCAGCGCGTTGGTCTTTTCGAGCGTCGGCGTCTCGATCGCGATGACGAGGTCGGCGGGCGCGCCCATCTTCACCAGCGCCGCGCGCATCTTGTCGACCACCAGCTTGTTGGTGAGCTTGGCGCGGGGATGCGGGGCGATGACGATGGCGTTGCGGCCCTTGACCGCGTTGATCGCCTTGATCACCGGCGTCGCCTCCGGGTTGGTCGAGGGCGAGAGCGCGCCGATCACGCCGACCGGCTTGGCGAAGACCACGAGCTCGCGCTCGGGATATTCCTCGATCACGCCGACCGACTTGTCGTCGATGATGTCCATGAGCGCGGCGCGGGTCTTGCGGAAGATCTTGAGATATTTGCCGTCATAATTGCCGAGCTGGGTCTCCTCGACGGTGTGGCGGGCGATCTCCTCGGCGGTGCCGGGCTTCGCCACCGCCCAGACCATGGCGCGGATCAGCTCGTCGACCCGCTCCTGCGTCGCATGCTCGATCTCGGCCTGCGCCAGCCTCGCCCGCGCGACCAGCCCGGCGATCTCGGCGGCGGCTTCCGCCTGCTCGTCGCCGGCGACAATCGGTTCGTGCTTACCCATGTGAAACTCCGGATGCGCTGAGGAAGGTGCGCAAAATATAGGGCGCCACTAGCCAAGCCGAAAGGGAAATGCCAGTTGCTCCAGGCACGTCACCCCGGCGCAGGCCGGGGTCTCGTGGGGAAGGACCGTGACCTCTCGACCCGAGATCCCGGCCTTCGCCGGGATGACGAGGAGTGGTAATGAAGCTTGGTAGTCTGAAGCATGGCCGCGACGGGCGGCTGGTGGTGGTCTCGGACGATCTCGCCTGGTGCGCCGACGCCGGTCATCTCGCGCCGACCCTGCAAGCGGCGCTCGACGATTGGGAAAGGATCGAGCCCCAGCTCCAGCTGCTCGCCACCGATCTCGCCCACGGCGTCATCCCCAAGGACCGCTTCCACGAACGCCAGGCGGACGCGCCGCTGCCGCGCGCCTACCAGTGGGCGGACGGCTCGGCCTATGTGAACCATGTCGAGCTGGTCCGGAAGGCACGCGGCGTGGAGATGCCCGAGAGCTTCTGGACCGACCCGCTCATGTATCAGGGCGGCTCCGACGAGATGCTGGCGCCGCGCGATCCGATCCCGCTCGCCGACGAGGCCTGGGGCTGCGATCTCGAGGCGGAGATCGTGGTGGTGACCGACGACGTGCCCCGCGGCGTCTCGCGCGAGGAGGCGCTGACGCACATCAAGCTGGTCGGGCTGGTCAACGACGTCAGCTTGCGCAACCTGATCCCGGCCGAGCTCGCCAAGGGCTTCGGCTTCGTCCAGTCCAAGCCCGCCTCGGCCCTGTCGCCGGTGCTGGTCACCCCGGATTCGCTCGGCGACGCCTGGGCGGACGGGCGCCTCAGCGGCGTGCTGCGGGTCGACCTCAACGGCGAGCCGTTCGGCCGCGCCGACGCCGGTGTCGACATGACCTTCGATTTCGGCACCCTCGTCGCCCATCTCGCGAAGACCCGCAATCTCGGCGCGGGGACGATCATCGGCTCGGGCACCGTCTCCAACCGCGATTCCGACGGCGGCCCGGGCCGGCCGGTCGGCCGCGGCGGCCTCGGTTATTCCTGCCTCGCCGAGCTGCGCACCGTCGAGACCATCCTCGACGGCAAGCCCGCCACCCCCTTCCTCAAGGCCGGCGACAGGGTGCGGATCTGGATGGAGGATGCGTCGGGCCACTCCATCTTCGGCGCGATCGAGCAGGAGCTCGTGGCGGTCTGAGACGCGGGGAGCGCCACGGCACCATTGTGCCGCGACGTCGATCGGGGTCGGCCGCTGGCCGCCCCGTCGGCCGGCCTGGCCAACTCCCGCCCAGCTTGCGGGCGCGACGCGCCCGCAGCGACTGGGCCGGGGATGGCTGCGGCTCAGATTTCCCGAAGATTGTCGAGAATCCTGACCTCGGAGCCGTAATGCAGTCCGCAGAGCCGCGCCGCGATCCGGGCGCGGCGGCCGACCTGCTCCGCCGACAGGTTGGAATCGAAATACCAGCCTTCCGTCAGAAGTTCGGCATGGTCCCGCGCAAGATGCGGGGACCGCTCATAGAGCGCGCCCGGGGACCGCGCGAGGAAGCGCCGCCCTCGTGCCTTCTCCTCCGCGAACGCTTCGAGGAAATGTGGATAGGCCGCGGCCATGACGCACAGCAGCTCGCGATAGGCATGCTTGAGGTTCGCGGCCGGTCGCTTGCGCCCATGGATCTCCACCGTCCACAGGCCGCGACGCCGTGGCTCCGCGCGCGGCACCCGAGCGCTGCGGCCAGAGCCTCGCCGGATTGCGGGGCTGCGCGCCGAAAGCAGCAGGCGCCGTAGGATATCGTTCTCGCTTTCGTCGAGCGATCGGCGCCCCCGCTCGATCGCGCGATGCACGTCGATATCGATCCCGATCCGCCGTTGCCCTTCCATTACTCCCTTATAAGGGAACTCCCTTGTAAGGCAAGAGAGGCGCCGCCTTCGGCGAGACCGGGGGCGCAGTCGAAAGGGGGTAGGGCGGTCGAAGGGGGGTAGGGCGGGAGACAGATCACGGCCGGACGGGAAGTGGCGGCGTCGAACCTACTCTGCGATGTACCGCCACGGGGCGCCCGGCCTTTCCCGCCGCCACACCGTGAAGAAGGGTATGCTGGCGGGCTGGCCTTCGGGGACGGGGCCGTTCGGGTAGATGGTGCCGATCGAGACGCCGAGGTCGCCGCTCGAGGCGACGATGGCGCGGTCGGTGGCCCAGTGGAGCGGGCTCGCGGTCTCGCCTTCGGGGAAGCCGGCGGTGAGCGCGTCGAGACCGACGGCGATCGGGCCCGGGCCGCCCATGTTCATCGCGTCGGGGCGGCCATATTCGCGGAAGGCGGCGCGCAGGCCGACCTGCTGCGCGCGGGCGGAGAAGGCGGCTTCGGCGGCGGCGAGGCTGTGTCGGTGGGCTTCGATGAGCGCCGCGTCCTCGCTCGGCGCCACGGCGGCGGCGGGGAGCGAGGGCGGCAGCATGGCGAGCGAGACCTCGCCCTCGCCGCGGTATTGCAGGCGGTAGGCGGCGACCCGCCAGCCCTCCGCCCGCCGCACCCAATAAGCGAGATATTTGCGATTGCGGCGGGCGGGGTCGCCGGCGGAGAGGTCGAGATAGCCGTAGGTGAAGCCTTGGCTGCCGTCGGCCGAAATGCCTGCGCGGATCGGGGTCCAGCGGGCAATGCCCTCGCGGAAGGACGGGCTGTCGCGGAAGAGGGCGAGGACGGCGTCGCGGCCGGCGATCAGGCCGCGGCCCGGCATCGGCATCGCCACCTCGGCGTCGAACATCGGCGCGAGGCCGTCGGCGGCACTGGCGGCCCGGGCCGCCGCGGCGGAGAAGGCGCGGTCGGCGGCGAGCAGGTCATCGACCGCCGTTTGGGCAAGGGCCGGAGAGCATAAGAAGAGCGCGGCGAGCGCGGTCAGCAACGGGCGGAACATGCGGACATCCTTTGCGATTCGACGTGGGGCTAGAATCGGCGCGGCGGCGCCGCCCGGCGATTTCGACGAAGGCGCGGCGCGGCTCGACGGCCGGCTTGCGAATCGGGGCGGGCGGGTCCATCGCAGCGGGCCATGAAGAAGCTGCTCCTGATCGCGGCGCTCGCCGCCGCCTTCCCCGCCGCCGCGCAACGCTCCTCCAGCACCCCGCTCCGCGAGATCGCCGACCAGGTCTCCGAGCAAAGGCTGCGGGCGACGGTCGAGCGGTTGGTCGGCTTCGGCACCCGGCACACGCTGTCGGCGCGCGACCATCCGACGCGAGGGATCGGCGCGGCGCTGGGCTGGGCCGAGGCCGAGTTCCGGCGGATGTCGCGCGAGTGCGGCGGCTGCCTGCGCGTGGTGCGCACCGGCGACACGGTGACCAACCGGCGAATCCTCAATCCGACCCTGGTCGAGAATGTCGTCGCCATCCAGCGCGGCACGGAGCGGCCCGACCAGGTGGTGATCATCACCGGCCATATCGACAGCCGGGTCACCGACGTGATGAACGCAACCGCCGACGCTCCGGGCGCCAATGACGACGGCTCCGGCGTCGCGGCGGTGATGGAGGCGGCGCGGGTGCTCTCGCGGCATCGCTTTCCGGGCACGATCGTCTACGTGCCTCTGTCCGGCGAGGAGCAGGGGCTGGTCGGCGGCCGGATCCTGGCCGATTACGCACGGGCGCAGGGCTGGCAGGTGGTCGCCAACCTCAACAACGACATCGTCGGCAACAGCTGCTCCTCGGACGGGGTCTGCGACGACGCCCATGTCCGGGTCTTCTCGGAAGGGCCGCGCTGGCAGGGGCACGAAGACCTCGCCGCGCGCCAGCGCAGCCTCGGCGGCGAGAATGACGCGCCGGGACGGAACCTGTCGCGCTTCCTCGACACGCTGGCGGACGATCTGAGCCTCGGCCTCGACGTCCGCCAGATCTGGCGCAACGACCGCTTCGGCCGCGGCGGCGACCACACCGAATTCCTGAACCTCGGCTTCCCGGCCGTGCGCTTCTCGGTCGCGATCGAGAATTACAATTGGCAGCACCAGGATCTCAGGACCGAGAACGGCACCGTCTACGGCGACACGATCGACCATATGGACTTCCCCTATCTGCGGCGGGTGACACAGCTCAATGTGGCAGCGCTCGCGGCGCTGGCCCGGGCGCCGATGCCGCCCGAGCCCACCGCGGAGGGAGCGGTCTCTACGAGCACCGTCATACATTGGCCTAATGTTCAGGGAGCGACGGACTACATTATCCGCTGGCGACGCACGGATGCCTCCCAATGGCAGCATTCCCGCCGCTGGAAGGCGGACGAGGTGATTACAACCGAAAACACGATCAGCCATCATCCCTACCGCGTGACGGGTGGAGTGACGGTTGAATTACCGCACGTCCGAGTCGACGACTGGGTGTTCGGGGTCTCCTCGGTGGCGGCGGACGGATCGGAGAGTCCGGTCGCGTCCGCGGTGCCGGGCGGGGCTTTCCGGCCCTACACGCCGCCTCCGCCGGCGCAGCCGTAGGGGCTCATGGCGAAGAAACCCCAACAGGCCGGCTTCCCCACCCGCCGGCAGATCCTCGACTTCATCGCGTCATCGGACGAGCCGGCGGGGAAGCGTGAGATCGCGCGCGCCTTCGGGCTCAAGGGCAATGAGAAGATCGCGCTGAAGCAATTGCTTCGCGACATGGGCGACGAGGGGCTGATCGACAGCGCCCCCGGCCGCGCCTTCCACAAGATGGGCGGGGTGCCGAAGGTGACGGTGCTCCGGGTCGCCGACGTGGACGACAGCGGTCGCGTCTGGGCGGTGCCCGAGCGCTGGGAGGCGGACGGGGCGGCGCCGCGCCTTCGGGTGATGGAGCGGCGCGGCAAGGACCAGGCGCTCGGCGTCGGCGATCGCATCCTCGCCCGCAACGAGGAGGGCCGCGACGGCTGGATCGCGCATCCGATGAAGAAGCTGCTGAAAGGCAGCGAGCTGGTGCTCGGCGTCGTCCACAAGGAGGGGTCCGGGCATTGGCTGAAGCCGGTCGAGAAGAAGGAGCGGCGCGAGCTGCCGATCACCGAGCTGGGCGAGGCGCAGGCCGGCGATCTGGTGCTCGCCGAGAAGGTCGGCCGGCCGCCGCGGCTGTCGGCGCGGGTCGACACCATCCTCGGCGATCCGTTCGCGCCGCGCAGCTTCAGCCTGATCGCGATCCACAAGCACGGCATCCCGCACGAATTCCCCGATGGCGTGATCGCGGAGGCGGAGCGGGTGGCGAAGCTGGATCTGGGCGAGCGCGAGGACCTGACTCACATCCCGATCGTCGCCATCGACCCGGCCGACGCGCGCGACCATGACGACGCGGTCTGGGCGGCGGCGGACGACGATCCCGCCAATCAAGGCGGCTGGCAGGCGATCGTCGCCATCGCCGACGTCAGCTTCTACGTCCGCCCCGGCTCGGCGCTGGACAAGGAGGCGAGGAAGCGCGGCAACAGCGTCTATTTCCCGGACCGGGTGGTGCCGATGCTGCCCGAGATATTGTCCGCGGAGGTCTGCTCGCTGAAAGAGGGCGAGGACCGGGCGGCCCTGGTCTGCCATCTGCAGGTGACCAAGGCGGGAACGCTTAAGAGCTGGCGGTTCAGCCGCGCCCGCGTCCGGATCGCCGCCAACATTGCCTATGAGGAAGCGCAGGCGGCGATCGACGGCGCCACGGCGACGGAAGTTTCCTCCTCGCCCTGCTCCATGCCCGAGATCGAGGGCACGATCCTCGACCAGCTGAAGCCGCTTTGGGCCTGCTGGCGGGCGCTCTATGCGGCGCGGGTGAAGCGCGGGCCGCTGGAGCTGGACCTGCCGGAGCGGCGGGTGATGCTCGACGAGAAGGGGCGGATCCTGTCGGTGGCGCCGCGCGAGCGGCTCGACGCGCATAAATTGATCGAGGATTATATGATCGCCGCCAACGTCGCCGCGGCCAAGGCGCTGGAGGCGAAGAAGGCGCCGGTCATGTACCGGGTGCACGAGCCGCCGAGTCGCGAGAAGCTGGTCGCGCTGAAGGACTATCTCAAGACCTTCGCGGTCGAGTTCGCGCTCGGCCAGGTGGTGAAGCCGGAGACGTTCAACCGGATCATCGAGCGGCTCGGCGAGGCCGATTTCCGGCCGCAGGTGATGGAGCAGATCCTGCGCACCCAGACCCAGGCCTATTACGGGCCGCAGAATCACGGCCATTTCGGGCTGGCGCTCGGCTCCTACGCCCATTTCACCTCGCCGATCCGCCGCTACGCGGACCTGGTCGTGCACCGCGCGCTGGTGCGGTCCTATCGGCTCGGCCCGGAGGCGGACAAAACCGGGCTGACCGAGGAAGAGAACGCCTCGATGGAGGTGACGGGGGAATTGATCTCCAACCTCGAGCGCCGCGCCATGGTCGCCGAGCGCGAGACGATGGACCGCTACGTCGCCGCCTTCCTCGCCGATCAGGTGGGGGCATTGGTCAAATGCCGGATCACCGGCGTGCAGCCGTTCGGCTTCTTCGCCACGGTCGAGGAGCTGGGCGGCGACGGGCTGGTGCCGGCCGCGACGCTGGGCAACGAATATTATCGCTACGACGAAACCAGCCAGAGCTTGATCGGCGACGAGAGCGGCGAGACCTACGCGCTCGGCCGGCGCCTGACCCTTCGGCTCGCCGAGGCCGACCCGGTCAGCGGCTCCCTGCGCTTCGAGCTGCCCGACGCCCCCAGGGGCAGTGGCCGCGCCTCGCCCTCCCGTCCGCGCGGCGGCAAGCGCCCGCAGGGCCGCCGCGGCCGCCCCGGCAACATCCGCCACCAGGGCCGCCGTTAGCCGGAACCAGTCCGCGCCTTGCCGGTTGCTGACCTCGTTGCACTTTCGTGGCGAGGTGGCGGTGCGGACGGCGTCGGTGTTCAAGGGCCTGGGCTATTCGATCTCGACGATCAGCGTGCTGCTGCTCGGCATCGTCGCCTGGAAGAGCGCGTCGGAGAAGCCGCTCCTCTTTCTCTGCCTGATCCTCGGCATGGCCTCGTCGATCGCCGGCATGACCCTGCGCTGGATCTCCCACCGCATCGAGCAGAAGGAGAAGGACCGGATCGAGGCGAAGGCCGAAGCGCCGTCTTTTTCTGGCCGTTTTCCGGCGTCACACCGGGACTCCCGAACCACCGGAGGCCCGGCCGCACATGCTCAAGGCGTTCCTTAGCTTCATCGTCGCACTTTCCGTCCCCACCTTCGCCTCGGCCGCCGATCTGACCGTCGAGGCGGCGTCCGGTTTCCTGATCGATGCGACGATCAACGGCCAGCCGGTGCGGCTGCGGGTCGATCCCGAGACGTCTGGCTATATCATCCTCAATCCGGCGGCGGTTCAGCGGCTCGGGCTCAGGCGTTCGATGCTCGGCTCGCGAACCCAGATCGGGCCGGTGCGGCTGACCGGCTCGTCCAAGGTCGCCGAGGTTTCGCTCGGCGGCGTGACCGGCGACCGGCGGCTGGTCTGGATCGACCGGCCCGCGGTCGACGGCGCGGACGGCCTGATCGGGCCCGCCGACATGCCTTACGACCAAGTCACTTTTCGGATCGGCGCGCCCCGCGCGGGCGAGGTCGCCGCCGAGCTGCCGCTGCAATTCGAACGCAGCTACGGCCTGTTCTACCCGCTGAGGCTCGGCGAGCACGAGATTCTGTTCCAGTTCACCTTCACCAAGGCCGAGACGATGGCGACCGGCGGCGCCGGCGCCCATCTCGCGGCTTTGAACGGCGGCAGCTGGGCCGGCGAGGCGCGCGACCAGGTGATCGATTTCGGCGTGGTCCGGCCGGTTCGGCCGCTGACGCTGGCGCGGCCGGTGAATCTCGGCGGACTGGAACTCGTCCGGCTGCTGGTCCGCACCGGCGACAATCGCGGCAATCTCAGCCTGCCGCCCGAGCCCGACGCCGATCCCGACGAGGTCACGGTCACCGCCGGCAGCCGGCAACGCGCGCGATTCAACGTCACCGTCGGCCGCGACCGCCTCGATCGATGCAGCAGCATCGTCTGGGACAATCGCACCCGGAAGATGACCTTCAACTGCGCGAACCCGCCCGCGGGCGCCTGAAAGCAAAGCCAGCCGGCCCCACTTAGGGCGCGGGGCGGCGCGAATCCCGCAACGGCACAGGAGTCGATTGCAAAGCACAAAGTGTGGACGCAACATGGTTAATTCCTTGTTCGGAGGCCGCCATGAGTCGCCCGCTCGCCATGTTGTCGCTGCTGCCCCTGCTCGCCGCTGCCGGACTGCCTCATGCGCGGGGGAGCTGCACCGACAGCTACACGGTGATGCGCGGCGACACGCTCTATTCGATCGCGCGGCTCTGCCGCTCCAGCGTCGGCGCGATGGCGCGGGCCAACCGGCTCGTGAGCCCGGCCGCGATCGAGGTCGGCCAGCGGCTGGCCGTGCCCGGGCGCAGCGCCTCGGTCCCGGCGTTCCGTCAGGAGGTCAAGGAGGAGCCGGCCCCGCCGCGTGACGGGCGCAATTATCCGATTGCCCGGGGCGACACGCTCTATTCGCTGGCGCGCTGGGCGGGGGTGAGCCTCAGCGCCCTGCTCGCCGCCAATCCCGCCGTCGACCCGGCCAAGATCGAGATCGGCGACCGGATCTTCCTGCCGGCCGGGGCCCGCGACCCGGCGCCGGCAAGAGCGCGCGAGCGCGGGCGCCATGCCATGCCGGCACCGCGGCCGGAGCCGGCCGCGGCCGATGCGGACGAGACCAAGCCGGCCGATACGGACGAACCCGACCCGGCGGGGATGTAGGCGGGATGCGGCCGCTCGCGATCCTGGTCCTCGCTGCCGCCGGTTGCGTCCCGGCCGCCCCGCCGAACTCG
>Ga0207682_10000833_pt1 | contig 14256 bp, 12 predicted proteins | sample KBSM63metaG_FD_184332 | JGI IMG/M metagenome (GOLD analysis project Ga0207682, IMG submission 184332) | Miscanthus rhizosphere microbial communities from Kellogg Biological Station, Michigan, USA - KBS M6-3 metaG (SPAdes) (version 2) | ecosystem: Host-associated > Plants > Roots > Rhizosphere >... | reverse complement strand
CTGGATCCGGCCGATGGCGATCTCGTTGCCGGGGATCTGCTTGGACGAGAAGACGACGAGATCGCCGGGATCGAGGGCGAGCTTGTGCTGGCCGAACGCGATCCGGGCGAGCGCCGCCCGGCTCTCCCCCTGCCCGCCGGTGGCGATGATCATCACTTCGCGCCGAGGCAGCCGCATCGCAGTATCGAAGTCGATCACCTCAGGAAAATCAGTAAGATAGCCGACGCTCTTCGCAACCGACAAAATGCGGTCGAGGCTGCGGCCGGCGACGCAGACCTGGCGCCCGGTATCCTGGGCGACATGGCCGAGCGTCTTGAGCCGGGCGGCGTTGGAGGCGAACGTGGTGACGAGCACCCGGCAGTCGGCGTCCTGGATCACGTCGTCGAGGCCCTTGCGCACGCCGAGTTCGGACCCCGAGGACGCTTCCTGGAACACGTTGGTCGAATCGCAGACCAGGGCCAGCACGCCCGCGTCGCCGATCGCGCGCAGCTCCGCCTCGGTGGAGGGATCGCCGAGCTGGGGCGTATCGTCGAGCTTCCAATCGCCGGTGTGGAAGATCCGGCCGTAGGGCGTGTCGATCAGCAGCGCATTGCCCTCGGGGATCGAATGGGCGAGCGGGATGTAGCGGAAACCGAACGGCCCGAGCCGGAAATCGCCCTCCATCTCCACGGTGTTGAGCTTGACCTGCCCGGTCAGCCCCTCCTCCTCCAGCTTGCCCGCGATCAGGCCGGCGGTGAACGGAGTGGCGTAGAGCGGCACGCCCAGATCGTGGGCGAGATAGGGAATGGCGCCGATATGGTCCTCATGGCCGTGCGTGAGGACGATGCCGAGCAGGTCGTCGCGCCGTTCCTCGATGAAGGCGAGGTCGGGCAGGATCAGGTCGACGCCCGGATAGGCCGGATCGGCGAAGGTCAGGCCGAGATCGACCATCACCCATTTGCCCTCGCAGCCGTAGAGATTGACGTTCATGCCGATCTCGCCCGAGCCGCCAAGCGCGAGGAAGAGGAGCTCTTTGCCGGGTTTCATAAATCTCCGTCACCCCGGCGAAGGCCGGGGTCTCGTTGGGAAGGTTCGTGACCTCTTGTCCTGAGGTCCCGGCCTTCGCCGGGATGACGATCAGGTTGCACCTTGGCTCCGCGCATACAGCATCGCCAAGCCCTGGATGGTGAGGTCGCCCTCGATGGCGTCGAAAATGTCGGTGTGGGTGTCGAACAAGGTAGCGAGGCCGCCGGTGGCGACGACCTGGACCGGGCGGCCGATCTCGGCCCTGGTCCGCGCCACCAGCCCCTCGATCATCGCGACATAGCCCCAATAGATGCCGATGTGCATCTGCTCCTCGGTGGTGGTGCCGATCACGCTCATGCTCTCCGGCGCCTCGATCGCGATGCGGGGCAGCTTGGCGGCGGCGGAGACGAGCGCGTCGAGCGAGAGATTGATGCCGGGCGCGATCACGCCGCCTTTGTAGGCGCCCGTATAATCGACCACGTCGAAGGTGGTGGCCGTGCCGAAATCGATCACGATCAGGTCGCCCTCGTAGAGCGCGTGCGCGGCGATGACGTTGAGCACCCGGTCGGCGCCGACCGTCTTCGGATCGGCGACGTCCAGCTCGATCCCCCATTCAACCGGCTCCTGCCCGGCGATCAGCGGCTCCACGCCGAAATATTTGGACGCCAGCACTTCCAGATTGTGAAGCGCGCGCGGCACGACCGTGCCGATAATTACCGCCGTCACGTCGGCCTTGGTGAAGCCTTCGAGCGCCAGCAATTGGTGCAGCCAGACCGCATATTGATCGGCCGTCCGCCGGGGATCGGTCGCGATCCGCCAGCGCGCGCGGATCACCCCATCCTCGACCAGAGCGAAGACCAGGTTGGTATTGCCGGCGTCGACGGCGAGCAGCATGGGCGCCTCCTAGCGGGCCGGCGGCGGATTAGCGAGGGGCGCGGGCCTGGCCGGGATGATAGGTCTCCTCGACATGCCCCTCCAGATCCTCGCGGTAGAAATAGACCGGGCGCAGGTCACCCGAAGCATAACGGGCCGCCTGATCGTTGAAATGCGGCGAGGCCGGGTCGCCGCTTTCGCCGCCGGCGGTGACCGCCCAGGCGCGCACCCGGGGGCCGAACTCGACGATGGCGACGAAGCTGTTGCCGCTGGTCCCGTACCAGCGCCGCGTGCCGGGATAGGCGCGCGACGCGAAGGCGGCGAGCGAGCCCCAGCGGGAGGAAGCGAAGGGTACGGGGTTGCTGGGTCGGCGGTCGTCGAAGGTCTGGACGATGGCGGCATCGTTGCGCTGGAAGCGGTTCACTTCGCCCCAGGGGATCCGCCAGTTGCCGAAGTCGCGCTCGAGCCGCTCGACCCCGCGAGCGAAGGCGTCGAGGCGGTCGCGGCCGCTCAGCGCGTTCATCGCTTCCCACATATTGCCGTTCCGCGGCCGCTGCCGGTCGGCCGCCGCCCAGAGCTGCTCGCCCCAGAAGCTGGCCAAGGTGGTTTCGACCGAGTCGGCCGACCAGCGTTCGTCCCAGTCGCGCAGCAGCGCCACGGGCTGCTGCAGCCGCGCGCGCAGCGGATCGTTGCGCGGCAGCGCCGTCCAGGCCTCGACCAGGCCCGGCGTCATCTCGCGGAAGAAGGGCAGCCAGGGATTGAAGGCGATCCGGCGAAGCCCCTCCGGGGTCAGCGCGGCGGCCCGGTCGAGCAAGGTCACGGCGTGGTCGCCACGGGGGTTGGCGCCGGCCTGATCCATGTAGCGCGGGAAATCTGAGGCACGCGGGCTGTCGGCGCCGGCGGCGCGCCACGGCGCGTCGTTGCTGTTGTAGAGCCAGCTCGTGCGCGGATCGAGCACCCGCGGCAAGGCTTCGACCGGGGTCAGCCCGCGCCAGTCGGTGGCCGGATCCGCGCCGTCGACCGGGTCGCGATAGTCGAAGCGATCGTCGCGCCGCGGCACGAACTGGGGATGCAGATAGGCGATGTGGCCGTCGGCATCGGCATAGATGGTGTCGTTCGAGCTGTTGGCCTGAAGCGCGGCGGCGCGCGAATAATCGGCGAAGTTGCGGGCCTTCGTGCGGAGCCAGCTTTGCTGGAGCGCCGGGATCGGCCGGTGCATCAGCGCCAGCGCGATCCAGCGGCCGCCCTCGGCGCGGACGATCGGGCCGTGATGGGTGCGGTAGGTGGTGAAAGTACGGCTGCCGAGGCTGCCCTCGGAGCGGCGGTAGCGGATCGCCACCGTCTCGGTGCGTAGCGGACGTACCTCCCTGCCGTAGCGGTAGGAGAGGCGGCGGCCGCGACGAACGATGGTCTCGGCGAATTCGTCGACCGAATCGACGCCGCTCGACGTGTGCATCCAGCCGACCCGCTCGTTGAAGCCCTGATAGATGAAGAACTGGCCCCAGGTCGAAGCGCCGTAGGCGTGCAGCCCCTCCCCGCTCTCCATGCCGAGCTCGGAGCGGAAGAAGAAGCTGGTATGCGGGTTGATCAGCAGCAACGCATGGCCGTCGCGGGTCAGAGCGGGCGCGACGGCGATGCCGTTGGAGCCACCGGGGTCCGTGGCGGGCGGCATCCGCGCGACCGCGAGCCTCGGTCCCTCCCCGCCATAGAAAGCCTCGAGCTGGCGCAGATCGGCCCGCTCGATGTCGCCGCCGATGCTGCCTTCCGTGAACGACAAGGCCATCCACGGCTCGAACCGCGTCAGCACCCGCGGGCGGACCTCGGGATGGGTGAGAAGATAATGGTTCAGGCCGTTCGCCCAGGCGTCCATCAGGGCGCGCAGCCAGCCGGGACTGCGGCGATAGTCGCGCTGGAGCTGCTCCGGATCGATCCAGAGCCGCTGGCGCAGGTCCTGCCAGATCGCCCGCTCGCCCTCGGCTTCCGCCATCCGGCCGAGCGCGGTCAGCAAATTGGCCTCGACGCGCGGGAAATCGTCCTCCGCCTGGGCGTAGATGCCGCCGAACACCGCGTCGGCGTCGCTCACCCCGCGGACATGGGCGATGCCCCAATCGTCGCGGGTGATCGTGACCCGCGCCGCCTGCGCGCTGCCCCGCGCCATGGCGGGGGCAAGCGCGGAGGCGGCGGCGGGCGCCAGCAGCAGGAAGAGAGCGGCAGCGGCGGCGATCCAGCGAGTCATGACGGGCCTCATATCAGGAAAACGTCGCCGGCATGAATGATGCGGGTCGTGCCGTCCGCCAGCCGGAGCCTCAGCGCGCCGCTGTCGTCGAGGCCGTCGAAGAGACCCTCTCCTTCCGGCGTATTCAGCGCCGTGCCCACCGGATGGGCGGCGGCGCACCAGGCAGCGAGGATCGGGGCGTGGCCGTCATGACGCCAGCGCGCGAGCCAGCGGGCGAAGATTTCCGCGAGCGTCTCCGCGAATATGCCGGCATCGGGCGCCGCGCCGGCCAGCGCCTTGAGGCTGGTGACCGAACGGCCCAGCATTTCGGGATGATGGGCGAGGTTGACGCCGAAGCCGATGACCACCGCATGGCCCTGGCGCTCGAGCAGGATGCCGGCGAGCTTGGCGCCGGCGGCAATGAGGTCGTTCGGCCATTTGATCCGCACCTCCTCCGCATGGCGCGACACCGCTTCGTGCAGGGCGACGGCGGCGAGCAGGGCCAAGGTCGGCGCGGGCGGGTCCTCCGGCTGCAGCCGGACCAGGGTGCTGGCGTAAAGATTGCCGGGCGGCGACTCCCAAACCCGTCCCTGCCGGCCGCGGCCGCCGGACTGCCGCTCGGCGCGCAGCCAGAGCCCCTCGGGGGCCCCGTCGCGCGCGAGAGCGGCGACGTCGTCGTTGGTGGAGCCCGTCGCCGGGACGGTGCGGATCAGAACAGCGCCGCCGCGGCGTTGCGGCTCGCGGCCTCCAGATAGGGAATGGCGAGATAGCCGAGCGGCGAGACGAACAGGGCCGAGGCGAGGATCAGGCCGGCGCCGACCGGCTCGCGGGTCTCGGCGAAGGCGGGAGCGGGATCGTCGAAATACATCTTCTTGACGATCATGATGTAATAGAAGGCGCCGATCACCGAGGTGGCGATGGCGACCGCCGCCAGCCAGGTCAGGTCCGCCTCGACCGCGGCGCTGAACACCAGGAATTTCGGCCAGAACCCGAACAGCGGCGGGATGCCGGCGAGGCTGAACATGAACATCGCCATCGCCAGCGCCAGCCAGGGCCGCTTGCGCGACAGGCCGGCCAGGCTGGCGATGGTCTCGACCGGCCGGTCGTCGGCGTCGCGCATGCGCAGCACCACCAGGAAGGCGCCGAGCGTCATCGCGACATAGACGCTCATGTAGAACAGCACCGACGCGACTCCGGACACGCCCGCGGCCGCGAGGCCGACCAGCGCGAAGCCGACATTGTTGATCGAGCTGTAGGCGAGCAGCCGCTTGATGTTCGACTGGCCGATCGCGGCGACGCCACCGAGGATGGTCGAGGCCAGAGCCGCGAAGATCACGATCTGCCGCCAGGCGTCGGTCGCGGGGCCCATGGACTCGACCGCGACCCGGGTGAGCAGGGCCATGGCGGCGACCTTGGGCGCCGAAGCGAAAAAGGCGGTGACCGGGGTCGGCGCGCCCTCGTAGACGTCCGGAGTCCACATGTGGAACGGCACCGCGCTGACCTTGAACGCGAGGCCGGCGAGGACGAAGACCAGGCCGAACAGCTCGCCGGTCGAGACGCCGCCGGCAAGCGCCTGCGCGATGCCGCCGAACAGGGTGGTCCCGGTGAAGCCGTAGAGCAGGGAGATGCCGTAGAGCAGGATGCCGCTGGCGAGCGCCCCCAGCACGAAATATTTGAGGCCGGCCTCGGCCGAGCGGCTATCGGTGCGCTGGAAGCTGGCGAGGACGTAGGCGGCGAGGCTCTGCAGCTCGAGGCCGACATAGAGGGTCAAGAGGTCCGAGGCCGAGACCATGATCGCCATGCCGACCGCGGAGAACAGGATCAGCACCGGATATTCGGCGCGATAGTCGCGGTCGCGGCCGAACCAGCTCATCGCCGCGAGCATCGAGACAGCGGCGGCGGCGAAGATCACCAGCTTGGCGAAGGCGGCGAAGCTGTCGGCGACGAACAGGCCGTAAAAAGCCGTGCCGCCCGAGTCGCGTATGCCGGGCACGAAGACCGCGGCGACGGCCAAGATCAGCACGCCGAGCCAGGTCAGCAACGGCCCCGAACGGTCCCCGGCCCAGGCCGCGACCATCATCAGCACGAGCGCGCCGACGCTCAAAATCTCTTCGGGGAGGATCAGCAGGAAATCGTGCAGCATTATCCAAGTACCGTCATTCCAGCGAAAGCTGGAATCTCCCTGCCTTCACGGCAGTAGAGAAAGGAAGAGAGATTCCAGCTTTCGCTGGAATGACGAAGGTCAGACATCAGTGGTGCGCCCCCTCCGCCGCATGCGCCTGAGCCGGCGCCGGCGTTCCGGCGGTCACCCCGGCGTCGCCCTCCGGCGCGGCGCTCTCGATGCGGGCGAGCAGCCAGGAGACGTCGTCGCGCATCGGCGCGATGAAGCTTTCCGGATAGACGCCCATCCACAGAACGGCGGCGGCGATCGGCGCGAGGATGGCCAGCTCGCGCTTGTTGAGGTCGGGCATCGCGGCTGCCTCGGCGGTGCGGGCGGTGCCGTAGGCCACCCGCCAATAGAGCCAGAGCATGTAGGCGGCGCCGAGGATGATGCCGGTGGTGGCGACCGCGGCGACCCAGGAGTTCGCCTCATAGGCGCCGACCAGGGCCAGGAACTCGCCGACGAAGCCCGACGTGCCCGGCAGCGCCACCGAGGCCATGGTGAAGACCATGAACAGCAAGGCGTAGCGCGGCATGTTGTTGGACAGGCCGCCATAGCGGTCGATGTCGCGGCTGTGCAGCCGGTCGTAGACCACGCCGACGCACAGGAACAAAGCGCCCGAGACCAGGCCGTGGCTGAGCATGACGACGAGGCCGCCCTCGATCCCCTGCCGGTTGAAGGCGAACAGGCCGATGGTGACGAAGGCCATGTGGGCGACCGACGAATAGGCGATCAGCTTCTTCATGTCCTGCTGCACCAAGGCGACCAGCGACGTGTAGACCACCGCGACCATCGACAGCCCGAAGACGATCCAGATGAGCTGCGCCGACGCCTCGGGGAACATCGGCAGCGAGAAGCGGACGAAGCCGTAGCCGCCCATCTTCAGCAGCACGCCGGCGAGGATGACGGAGCCCGCGGTCGGCGCCTGGACGTGTGCGTCCGGAAGCCAGGTATGGACCGGCCACATCGGCATCTTCACCGCGAAGCTGGCGAAGAAGGCGAGCCACAGCCAGGTCTGCGCCTGAGGCGGGAACGGCGTCGTCATCAGCACCGGGATCGAGGTCTCGCCGCCGGCGAAGTTCACCATCCACAGCATCGCGACCAGCATCAGCACCGAGCCGAGCAAGGTGTAGAGGAAGAATTTATAGGCCGCGTAGATCCGGTTCTGGCCGCCCCAGATGCCGATGATCAGGTACATCGGAATGAGGCCCGCCTCGAAGAAGATGTAGAACAGGAAGATGTCCTGCGCGCAGAAGACGCCGAGCATCAGCGTCTCCATGGCGAGGAAGCAGGCCATGAATTCCGGCACGCGCTTCTCGATCGCGTCCCACGAAGCGGCAATGCAGATCGGCATCAGGAAGGCGGTGAGCACGATCAGCATCAGGGCGATGCCGTCGATGCCGAGCGCCCAGGCGAAGCGGCCGAAGATCGGCTCATACTCGGTGAACTGCCATTGCGGCCCGCCGATTTGGTAGGCGAGCCACAGGCCGACGCAGAGCGCGAGCGTGGCGAGCGTGGTCGCCAGCGCGATCCAGCGCGCACCCTTCGCGTTGGTGAGCAGGCAGGCGATCGCGCCCAGCAAGGGCAGCAGCAGGATCGCCGAGAGGATGGGGAAATTCTGCAGCATCACGACGTCATTCTCGTCGCCCCGGCGGAGGCCGGGGTCTCGTGGAGACCTGCCGAGATTCCTCGACCTGAGATCCCGACCTTCGCCGGGATGACGGAGAAAACTTTTATCACCGCGCCATCGCCCAGGTGGTGGCCGCGGCGACGCCGAGCAGCATCACCAGAGCGTAGGTGTAGAGATAGCCGTTCTGGATCCGGGCGGTGAGCCGGGTCCCGGCGACGATCGCCGCGGCGGCGCCGTCGGGGCCGAAGCGGTCGATCGTGCCCTCGTCGCCCCGCTTCCACAGGAAGCGGCCGAGCCAGACCGACGGGCGGACGAACAGGACGTCGTAGATCTCGTCGAAATACCACTTGTTCAAAAGGAAGCGGTAGAGGACGCCGAACTGATCGACGAACGCCGCGGGGAAGCGCGGATTGCGGATATAGGCATAATAGGCGATCAGCAGGCCGAGCAGCATCACCGTGGTGGCCGACAGCTTCACCCAGAGCGGGACGAGATGGCTTTCATGGGCGAGGTGCGCGTCGAAGGCGATCGCGCCCGCCCAGAAATGCGGCGCTTCCTCGGCCCCGATCAGGGCCTCGTGGAACAGCTGGCCGGCGAAGATCGCGCCCAATGAGAGCAAGGCGAGCGGCACCAGGATCGTCCATGGGCTTTCGTGCGGATGATAGCCGCCGGTGCCGGGCCGGATGTCCTGCGCGCCCGCCTCGTGCGGCCTTGTGTCGTGCCCGGCATCCTCGGCGTCGGGCTGATCGTGGTGATCGTCGTGCAGCGCATGCTGGATGTGCTCGGATTCGGCCCAGCGGGGCTTGCCGAAAAAGGTGAGGAAGACCAGCCGCCAGGAGTAGAAGCTGGTCAGCAAGGCGGCGAACACGCCGATGAAATAAGCGAAGCCGCCGAAGGTCGCGCCGCTCGCATAGGCGCTTTCGATGATCGCGTCCTTCGAGAAGAAGCCGGCGAAGCCGATCGCGGGCAGGCCCGTTACTTGGATAATGCCGACGCCGGTGATCGCCAGCGTGCCCATCGTCATCGCCCAGAAGGTGAACGGGATCTCCTTACGGAGCGCGCCGTAAAAGCGCATGTCCTGCTCGTGGTGCATGGCGTGGATCACGCTGCCGGCGCCGAGGAACAGCAGAGCCTTGAAGGCGGCGTGGGTGAACAGATGGAACATCGCCGCGCCATAGGCGCCGACGCCGGCGGCGAAGAACATGTAGCCCAATTGCGAGCAGGTCGAATAAGCGATCACCCGCTTGATGTCGTTCTGCACCGTGCCGACCGTGGCCGCGAAGATGGCGGTGGCGGCGCCGACGAAGGTGACGACGGCGAGCGCGGTCTGCGACGTCTCGAACATCGGCGAAAGCCGGCAGACCATGAACACGCCCGCGGTGACCATGGTGGCGGCGTGGATCAGGGCGCTGACCGGGGTCGGGCCCTCCATCGCGTCGGGCAGCCAGGTATGCAGGCCGAGCTGGGCCGATTTGCCGCAGGCACCGATGAACAGCAGGATGCAGATCAAAGTCATCGTGTCGATGCGGCCGCCGAGGAAGCCGATCGTCGAGCCCGCCATATTCGGCGCAGCGTGCAGGATTTCCGGGATCGAGATGGTGCCGAACACCAGGAAGGTGGCGAAGATGCCGAGCGAGAAGCCGAAATCGCCGACGCGGTTGACGATGAACGCCTTGAGCGCGGCCGCATTGGCGCTGGGCTTGTGATACCAGAAGCCGATCAGCAGGTAGGAGGCGAGGCCGACGCCCTCCCAGCCGAAGAACATCTGGACGAGGTTGTCGGCGGTCACCAGCATCAGCATCGCGAAGGTGAACAGGCTCAAATAGGCGAAGAAGCGCGGCTGGCTGTCGTCCTCGGCCATATAGCCCCAGCTATAGAGGTGGACGAGCGCCGAGACGCTGGTCACCACCACCAGCATCACCGCGGTCAGCGAGTCGACCCGAAGCGCCCAATCGACCTCGAGAGCGCCCGAATGGATCCAGTCGAGCACGGGATAGAGCGCGGAATGCTGGGTGCCGGCGAGGAAGCCGAGGAAGATCGGCCAGGACAGCGCCATCGACACGAACAAGGCGCCGGTGGTGATGAGCTTGGCCGCGAAGTTGCCGAGCAGGCGATTGCCCAGCCCGGCGATGATCGCGGCCAGCAGCGGCAGGAAGACGATCGCCTGGATCACGCCCATGTCACCCCTGCAGTCCTCAGCGTCACCCCGGCGAAGGCCGGGGTCCAGCCCGAAGAAGAAGACTGGGTCCCGGCCTTCGCCGGGATGACGAGGGTGCGGTTCATCCTCACCCCTTCATCTGGTTGATGTCGTCGACCGCGATGGTGCCGCGGTTTCGGAAGTAGATGACGAGGATGGCGAGGCCGATCGCCGCTTCGGCCGCGGCGACGGTCAGCACGAACATCGCGAAGACCTGCCCCACCATGTCGCCGAGGAAGGCGGAGAAGGCGACCAGGTTGATGTTCACCGCGAGCAGGATCAGCTCGATCGCCATCAGGATGACGATCACGTTCTTCCGGTTGAGGAAGATGCCGAACACGCCGAGCACGAACAGGACCGCGCCGACGGTGAGGTAGTGGCCCAGCCCGATCATGACGGCTCCCCCAAGCCGTCACCCCGGCGAAGGCCGGGGTCTCGGGGAGACCCGCTAAGATTCCTTGTCCTGAGATCCCGGCCTTCGCCGGGATGACGAAAAGGCCTCATATCTCGACCCCCTGCCCGACCGCGGGCTGCATGTTGACCACGGCGTCCTGCGGGCGGCGGCGGACCTGGGCGGAGACGTTCTGCGGGCGCAGGTCCGAGCGCTTGCGCCGGGTCAACACGATCGCGCCGACCATCGCGACGAGGAGGACGAGGCCCGCCGCCTCGAAAATGAAGAGATAACGCGTGTAGAGCAGCTGGCCCAAAGCGACGATGTTCGATTGCTCGGCGGCGATCGGCGCGGTGCGGGCGCCGGTGGCGATGCCGCCGGCATTCCAGGCGATCACGGCGAACACCAATTCGGTCAGCAGCACGCCCGCGAGACCGAAACCGTAGGGCCAGTAGCGCGCGAAGCCGGCCCGGAGCGCGGCGAAATCGACGTCGAGCATCATCACCACGAACAGGAACAGCACCGCGACCGCGCCGACGTAGACGATGACCAAAAGGAAGGCGAGGAACTCGGCCCCGATCAGCAGGAACAGGCCCGCCGCGTTGAAGAAAGCGAGGATCAGCCAGAGCACCGAATGCACCGGGTTGCGCGCCGCGATCGTCATCACGCCGGACGCGATGACGAGCACGGCGAAGAGGTAGAAGACGAAGACCTGGATCATGACGGCTCCGCCGTCACCCCGGCGAAGGCCGGGGCCTCGTGGAGAAGGTCCGTGACTTCTCGACCTGAGGTCCCGGCTTTCGCCGGGATGACGTGATTTGGCATCGGCCTTCCGGGGCGCTGGGGAATCGGCATCGGCGCGTTACCGGTAGGGCGCATCGGCGGCAAGGTTCGCGGCGATCGCGCGCTCCCACTTGTCGCCATTGTCGAGCAGCTTCGCCTTGTCGTAGATCAGCTCCTCGCGGGTTTCGGTCGCGAAATCCATGTTCGGCCCTTCGACGATCGCATCGACCGGGCACGCCTCGGCGCACAGGCCGCAATAGATGCACTTGGTCATGTCGATGTCGTAGCGGGTGGTGCGCCGGCTGCCGTCCTCGCGCGGCTCGGCCTCGATGGTGATGGCCAGCGCCGGGCAGACCGCCTCGCACAGCTTGCAGGCGATGCAGCGCTCTTCCCCATTGGGATAACGGCGAAGCGCATGCTCGCCGCGGAAGCGGGGCGAGATCGGGTTCTTCTCATAGGGGTAGTTGATCGTCGCCTTGGGCTTGAAGAAATATTTCAGCGTCAGCCAGTGCGCCTTGACGAACTCCCAGAGGGTGAAGCTTTTGATCCAGTGCCTTACCATGGCAGCATCCCGTCGCGTTGCAGCATCAGATAGCCCGAGACCAGGAACACCCAGATCAGCGAGATCGGCAGGAAGATCTTCCAGCCGAGGCGCATCAGCTGGTCGTAGCGGTAGCGGGGTACGGTCGCCTTCACCCAGCTGAACACGAAGAAGAAGGCCAGGACCTTGGCGAAGAACCAGAAGATGCCCGGGATCCAGTAGAGCGGCGCCCAGTCGATGGGCGGCAGCCAGCCGCCCCAGAACAGCACGGCGTTCATGCCGCACATCAAGAGGACGTTGCCGTACTCGCCGAGCCAGAAGAGCGCGAAGCTCATCGAGCTATATTCGGTCTGGTAGCCGGCGACGAGCTCGCTCTCGGCCTCGGTGAGATCGAACGGCGCCCGGGCGGTCTCGGCCATGGCGGAGATCAGGAAGATCACCGCCATCGGAAACAATAGAGGATTGAAGCCGAAGCCGTTGATAAGGCCGAAAATATGGCCGCGCTGTGCTTCCACGATCGCGCTCAGGTTAAACGAGCCGGCCCAGAGGATGACGGGGATCAGCACGAAGCCGATCGAAACCTCGTAAGACACCATTTGAGCAGCTGCACGCAAGGCACTGTAAAACGGATATTTAGAGTTGGAAGCCCAGCCCGCGATGATGATTCCGTAGACGCCGAGCGAGGAGATTGCGAGCAGGTAGAGCAGGCCGACATTGATGTTCGCCAGCACCCAGCCTTCGGCGAACGGAATCACCGCCCAGGCGACCAGGGCGACGGTGAAGGTGATGATCGGGGCGATGATGAACAGGCCGCGATTGGCGCCCGAGGGGATGATGGTCTCCTTGAGGAAGACCTTGAGCCCGTCGGCGAAGCTCTGCAGCAGCCCGAACGGGCCCACCACGTTCGGCCCGCGCCTCAGCGCCATCGCCGCCCAGATCTTGCGGTCGGCATAGATGATCATCGCCACTGCCAGCATCAGCGGCAGCGCGATGATCAGGATGAAGATCAGGGTGGCGATGAACCAGCCCCAGCCGGCGCCGAGCAGGCCCTGGAACCAGGCGGTCATGGGCGGCGGCTCCTCAACCCATCACCGTAAGCGCCACAAACAGCCCGATAAACAGGGCGATAAGCACCATTGTGCACCCGAACTGCCAGCGTTTGGGAAGCAGTCCAGCCAGAAAATCGATCAGCAGCTCGAACATGGATCGTCACTCCGCAGCCTCCGCATAGGCGGCGCCGTGGAGCAGCTCGGCCGAGCAGCGCTGCAACGTCGGCGAGGAGCGGGCGATCGGGTTGGTCAGGTAGAAATCATGGATCGGATAAGCAAGCGCCGTTCCCTTGGCGATCTGGACCGCCTCAAGCGCAGGCGGCGACCAGTCCAAGGAGACGAGGCCGGGCTCGGCGAATTCCGGATGATCCGCGAACAGGCGAGCGCGGAGCTGGGCGAAGCTGTCGAAGGGCAGCGGACGCCCGAGCGCGTCGGAGAGCGCGCGCAGGATCGACCAGTCCTCGCGGGCGTCGCCCGGGGGGTCCACCGCTTTCTCGCCATATTGGACCCGGCCCTCGAGATTGACGTGGATTCCGTGCTTCTCGGTATAGGCGGCCGCGGGCAGGATCACGTCCGCCGCATGCGCGCCCTTGTCGCCATGATGGCCGATATAGACCTTGAAGCTGTCCGCGAAGGGCGCGAGATCGGCCTCGTCCGCGCCGAGCAGGAAGAGCAGCTTCGGCGCCTTCCCCGCCAGTGACGCCATGCCGCCAGCCTGCGCATAGCCGAGCATCAGCCCGCCGGTGCGCGCGGCGACGGTGTGGAGGACGTTATAGCCGTTCCAGCCGTCGCGCACGAGGTTCAGGCTCTGCACCAGCGCAAGGCTCGCCGCCTGCCCCCCGGGCACTTTCAAAGCCGCGCCGCCGACGATCACCGCCGGCTGCTGGGCAGCGCCGAAAGCGTCGGCGGCTTCCTTCGGGAGATCGGCGCTCAACGCCAGGTCGTCGCCGAGCCAGGTCACCGGATAGGTCAGGTCGATCTCAGGCCCGATCGCGAACACCTTGGCCCCTGCCCGCACCGCCTTGCGGATGCGGGTGTTGACCAGCGGCGCTTCCCAGCGCGGGTTGGTGCCGACGAGCAGGATGACGTCGGCGGTCTCGATGCCGGCGATGGTCGAGTTGAAATTGACCGCGGCGAGGCTGGACGTGTCGTAGGCCAGGCCGGTCTGGCGGCCCTCCAGCAGATCGGAGCCGAGCGACGCCAACAGCTGCTTGGCGGCATACATGGTCTCGACGTCCACCAAGTCGCCGGCAACGGCAGCGACGCTGGCCGTCGCCTTCGTCGCCACCTCGGCAATCGCCGCGAACGCCTCGTCCCAGCTCGCCGGGCGAAGCTTGCCGCCTTCGCGCAGCCAGGGCCGGTCGAGCCGGTTGCGCAGCAGGCCGTCCACGGCATGGCGGGTCTTGTCCGA
>Ga0207682_10000832_pt1 | contig 14273 bp, 13 predicted proteins | sample KBSM63metaG_FD_184332 | JGI IMG/M metagenome (GOLD analysis project Ga0207682, IMG submission 184332) | Miscanthus rhizosphere microbial communities from Kellogg Biological Station, Michigan, USA - KBS M6-3 metaG (SPAdes) (version 2) | ecosystem: Host-associated > Plants > Roots > Rhizosphere >... | reverse complement strand
AGCGCAGGCCTTGCATGTTCGCTGCTGGCGCACGCGGACGAGATGTTCAGCCGTTGGACCTTCCCACTTGATCGCGGTCTGAGGTTCGATTTCCTGTAAGCGCGAGCCGCGGCCGCGCGGAACGTCGCCGTCGAGGCCCTGTGCTACCCCCGCTTGCCAGAATTGCGGCGCAAGCCCGAGCAGGACAGGGGTGCCTCTCGCGGCAGGACATTAAATGTCGTTCTCAATCGGGAGGTCCGCTATGTGAGCAGACAACCGGCCGGCGAAAGTCTGCCTCGTGTCGCGGGCGCAAGCCGGCCGGTGAAAGACGATGCGACCGCTGACCTCGGGAATTACACCGGGATCTTCGGCGGCCTTGGTTCGATCGGCTGGACCGCTGTCTCGTCGAACGTCGCGCAGACACGGCGCTCGGCCGTCATCGTCACCGACGTGTCCGGCGACGTTCCAGTGGCGTCGCCGCTCCAGCCGGCAAAGCGGTTGGCTCGCAGTGTCGGGCGCGGCGGTCGCCCCGGCAACGAAAGGGGTTCCGTCGGCGAGGTGATGCGCACCGGCAGCGCTTTCGCCGTCAACTGCACCGCAGTTCCGTGCGGGAACCAGTGCGACACTGCCGCGGTGGCGTGCACGTTGCCGGGCGCGATGTCCACCGTGCCGCGGCCGCTGCCGGCAAAGTCGACGTGCAAGGCGACCGGCGCAGGGTCGGGGCACCAGATCGCTGCCGTGCCCGGGAAGAAGTCCTCGTCTTTCGCGGCGACACCGCCGATGACCACCACCTGGCCGGTCGGCAACAGCAGCGCCTGGTGCCACGCCCGGCGCAACTCGCCCCCGCCACCGAGTGTCGTGAAGGTCTCGGTCGCCGGGTCGAACAGGCGCGTGGCGCCGCTGATCGACGGGTCCGTCTGCAGCGGGTCGTTCCAGGGGCTGCCGCCGACCACGAGCACCCGGCCATCGGACAGCGTGGTGAGCGTGAGACCGAAGCGCGTGATGTCGAAGGGGCCGGTGCCCACCGTCACCGCAGGCGACGAAGACGCGCCCGCCGGGCCGACGTGCCGGATCTGGCCGGTCCGGTCGTTCCAGATCTCCTCGAACGCCTGGTTGCCGACCGTGCTGCCGTTGTAGCCGCCGGCGATGAGGACGCGGCCGTCGTGCAGCAGCGCGGCGGCATGGTTCGTGCGCGCGATCGTCGGCCCCTGGGTAGCGACAAAGCTGCCGCTGCCGGCGTCGTACCACTCGGCACTGGTGCCGCTGACGAGGAGCACGCGGCCATCACGCAGCAGCGTCGAGGTGTGGCGGCCGCGCGCGGCCTTCATCGGCTGCGTGACGCTGGCGAAGCGCCCGGTCGCCGGGTCGTACAGCTCGGCGCTGGACCGTGGGACTCCGTTGGCATCGAGCCCGCCGGTGACCAGCACCTTGCCACCAGCGAGGCGGGTGGCGCACGGGTACACCCGCGCCTGGACCATCGGCCCGGTGGCGGTGAAGCTGCCAGCCCGCGGGTCGTACAACTCCGCGCTGGCGTGGGCCTGCCCACCCATCTCCTGGCCCCCGACGATCAGCACCCGGCCGTCGTCGAGCACGCAAGCGGCGTGCCCCGCACGCATGGTCGTCATGCGGCCGATCCAACTGGCTTGGCCGTCGCGCAGCCGCCAAGCGCTGGAGTTGCCGGACAGCAGCGAGCGGTGGCCCCCGCAGATGAACACGCTGTCGTCGGGCAGCAGCACCGCGGCCTTGTCTATGCCCGGATCAAGGACCTGCTGGCCGACCCTCTGCCAGGTGTTCGGCGTGCACAAGCTGCTCATAACGTTCTCGGGGTGATGATGGCGCCACCACTCTAGAGATGTGGGTGCAGCCGGCGGTTGATCTGCCGCAAGTTACTTGCGTGCTGGCGGCGAGCCGCGCGCAGCGCGAGTCTGCCGCCAGCAAGTCTGCCGTCGTACACAAGCATTCAGGAAGATCGGGGTCCGCCGAGATCGCCGCCTGCGTTTCTTGCGGCGACGCCGACAGCGACAAGATGGTCCTCGAAGAGTTGTCCCTGCTGCCGATCCACGCGGCATTCATATCCGGCAGGACTTGGTCGGTGAGCAAATGGTTGCCCATCACGAGATAGCCGTCCCTGACGATCGAACTGCTGTGGCGCTTGCAGTCCGTGAGTTCTAGCGCGCGTTGCGGGTCGCATGCGGGGAGTCTCAGGCCGGCTTCGCGTTCCGCGCCGACGCTATGTCGAACCCTCGTCGAGCGACTGCTGCCCGCCGCGGAAACTGCCGCAACTCAATTCCGGTTGGGGTCGGAAGGAGCCTGTCGACCGCTCGACGGACCATGTTCCGCAAGCGCGATGCGTGCGCCGGTCACCGGCGATCCCGACGGACTTTCGTGTGCTCGCGGTCGTTGAGGATCAAGTGTCGACGGTCGCCGTTCGACGGCTCTATTTGTCTCGGGGGCCGCGCCGGGCAGACGCACCCAGCGGCCGCCGCGCTGCGCCGAGGCGACTGCCGCGGCGATGAATTCAACCCCCGCGACGCCATCGGCGAGACCGGGGAACTGGACCGCACGATCGAGCTTCGTGCCGCGCGGGCGCCGGGAACGGATCGCCTGGGCGATCTCGCCGTAGAGGGTGGCGAACGCCTCGAGGTAGCCCTCGGGGTGGCCGGCCGGCAGGCGCGTCACCCGCGCCGCCGCGGCACCGGCCGCGCCAGTAGCGCGCGAGATCGTCTGCGTCGGCTGGCCGAACGGCGAGAAGGCGAGCTGGTTCGGCTGCTCCTGGTGCCACTCGATGCCGCCGCGGCTGCCGTAGACGCGCAGGCGCAGGTTGTTCTCGTTGCCCGGCGCGACCTGGCTCGCCCAGAGCGCGCCGCGCGCGCCACCGGCGAAGCGCAGCATCACCTGGACGTTGTCGTCGAGGCGGCGGCCGGCGACGAAGGTGCTCAGCTCGGCGCACAGCTCGCTGACCTGCTGCCCGGCAACGTAGCCGGCGAGCTGGAAGGCATGGGTGCCGATGTCGCCGATGCAGCCGCCGGCGCCCGCGCGCGCCGGGTCGGTGCGCCAGTCGGCCTGCTTCTGCCCGCTCGCCTCGAGCGGCTCGGTGAGCCAGTCCTGCGCGTACTCGACCTGGACCACGCGGATCTCGCCCAATCGTCCTTCCTGCACCATCTGCCGCGCCTGGCGGACCATCGGGTAGCCGGTGTAGTTGTAGGTCACCGCGAACAGCCGGTCGTGCTTGGCCGCAAGCGCCTGCAGGCGGCGCGCCTCGCGCACGCTGGTCGCGAGCGGCTTGTCGCAGATGACGTGGATGCCGGCCTTGAGAAACGCCTCCGCGACCGGCGCGTGCAGGTGATTCGGGGTGACGATGGCGACCGCCTCGATGCCGTCGGCGCGCGCGGCTTCGGCCTTCGCCATCGCCGCGTAGTCGGCGTAGCTGCGCTCGGCGGCAAGGCCCAGCGCGAGCGCAGAGCGCTTGGCGCGCGCCGGATCCGAAGCGAGCGCACCAGCCACCAGCTCGTAGTGGTCATCGAGCCGCGCCGCGATGCGGTGCACGGCACCGATAAAGGCGCCCTCGCCGCCGCCGACCATGCCGAGCCGGATGCGCCGGCCGGCCGCGACCGAATTGCTGGCGCCGATCGTCATCGCCGCGCCCTCAGATGCCGAGCATGCGCCGGACCTGCTTCGGATCGCTCTTGGCGCCGGCGAAGTCGTCGAACGCCTTCTCGGTGACGCGGATGATGTGCTTGCGAATGAACTCGGCGCCCTCGGCGGCACCGGCCTCGGGGTGCTTCAGCGCGCACTCCCACTCGAGCACGGCCCAGCTGTCGTAGTCGTACTCGGCCATCTTCGAGAAGATCGCGCCGAAGTCGATCTGGCCGTCGCCGAGCGAGCGGAAGCGCCCGGCCCGTTGCAGCCACGGCTGGTAGCCCGAGTACACGCCCTGGCGTCCGGTCGGCCGGAACTCGGCGTCCTTGATGTGCAGCGAGGTGATCCGCTCGTGGTAGATGTCGATGAACTCGAGGTAGTCGAGCTGCTGCAGCAGGAAGTGCGACGGGTCGTAGTTGAGGCAGCAGCGCGGATGGTTGTCGACCCGCTCGAGGAACATCTCGTAGGTGACGCCGTCGAACAGGTCCTCGCCCGGATGGAGCTCGAAGGCGACGCTGCAGCCGGCCTCGTCGAAGGCGTCGAAGATCGGCCGCCAGCGCTTGGCGAGCTCGTCGAAGGCGGCCTCGATCAGCCCGGCCGGACGCTGCGGCCAGGGATAGAGATAGGGCCAGGCCAGCGCGCCCGGGAAGCTGACGTTCGACTTCAGGCCGAGATGCTTCGATGCCTTGGCCGACCAGAGCATCTGCTGCACCGCCCACTTCTGGCGCGCCTTCGGGTTGCCCTTCACGGCGTCGGGAGCGAAGGCGTCGAAGGCCTCGTCGTACGCTGGGTGCACTGCCACCAGCTGCCCTTGCAGATGGGTGCCGAGCTCGGTGATCTCGACGCCGTTGGCTCGCGCTGTGCCGGCGAGCTCGTCGCAATAGGTCTTCGACGACGCCGCCTTCTTCAGGTCGATCAGCCGCGTGTCCCACGAGGGCAGCTGCACGCCCTTGAAGCCGTGGCCGGCGGCCCACTTGGTGATCGCGTCCCACGAGTTGAACGGTGCCGCGTCGGCGCCGAACTGCGCGAGATAGATGCCGGGGCCCTTGATGTTGCTCGCCATGGCTGGATCCTTCGACTGGATTGGAAGTGATTGTGTCGGTCTCTGGTCTATGCGAGCAGGTCCGTGGCGAATCGGTGCTCGCGCAGGCCGCGCCATGCTCCCGACCAGGTGAACACGCCGCCGGCAGTCGGCTGGGCGCGCAGCGAGGCCTCGTCGAGCCCGATGCGCGCCGACGTGACGAAGACCCGGTCGAACTCCGCGCCGCCGAAGCACGGGCAAGTCGGCCGCGAGGCCGGCAGCGGGATGCGTGCGGTCTCGACGCCACTCCCGTCGTAGCGCACCACGCAGCCGCCATCCCACTGAGCGCTCCACAGCCCGCCTTCGCTGTCGACGGTCGAGCCGTCGGGGAAGCCTTGCGATTCCGGAACGGTGACGAACGGTCGGGGCACGCCGATGCGTCCGTCGGCGAGGTAGTCGACGCACCAGATCTGCCGAGTCCATGTGTCGGTGAAGTACATCAGCGTGCCGTCGGGGCTGAACGCGATGCTGTTCGCCACACCCACCCGCGGCAGCGGCAATGGCTCGACCCGCAGCTGCGATGTCACACGGTAGAAAGGGCTGATGGGCGGAGCGCCGGGCGCGCTGTTGAACATGCCGAAGACGAATCGCCCCTGCGCATCGCAGCGGCCGTCGTTGATGCGTGTGCCGGGATGCTCAGGCTCGACCGGAACGATGGCCGACATCGCGCCCGTCGCGAGGTTGAACAAGGCGATGCCCGACGCCAGCCCGAGCAGCAGTTGATCGGGCCGCTCGCACAGGGCGAAGCTGCCGACGCGATCGGGCAACCTCCATTGCCGCACGGTCCCGTCGGCTTCGCTCCATCGACCGAGGGTGCTGGCCTCGATGTCGGTCCAGTACAGCGCAGCCGTCCGGTCGCACCATAAAGCGCACTCGCCCAGCCGGGATTGCGCGTCGACGAGCAGGTCGACCTTCATGTCCAGCCCGCGTCGACCACGAAGTCCTGCGCAGTGCAAAGGGCACTGTCGTCGGCGGCGAGGAACAGCGCCATCCGCGCGATGTGCTCTGCCATCAGCGGTTGGTTGATGCACTGCCCGCGCGCAATGGCCGCGCGGCCCGCATCGTCGAGCCAGAGCCGGACCTGCTTGTCCGTCATGACCCAGCCGGGCACCAAGGTGTTGACCCGGATGTTCGACGGCCCCAGATCGCGCGCCAGGCTGCGCGTCAGTCCCGCCACGGCGGCCTTGGCGGTGGTGTAGACAGGCATGCCGCCCATCTTCAGCATCCAGCTGACCGAGCCGAAGTTGACGATCGATCCGCCGCCAGCCTGCTTCATGTCGGCAACGACGGCCTGGGCGGCGAAGAACTGGTGCTTGAGGTTGACCGCGATGCCGGCGTCCCAGCTTTCGGGCGTGGTCTCGGCGATGCTGTGGCGCCGATCGTTGGCGGCGTTGTTGATCAGGACGACGATCGGCCCCAGTTGGCGCCGAACCGAGTCGATGGCGGACAGCATGGCCGCGCTGTCGGTCAGGTCCGCCGGGACGAACAGCGGCGCGTTGCGTGCACCCGCCAGACCCGTCGCGAGCAGGGTCCCGGCTTCGGTGTCGATGTCGATGAATCCGACCTTCGCGCCCTGCCCGGCGAATTGCTCCACCAGGCTGGCGCCGATGCCGGTGGCGCCGCCGGTGATCAGCACGGTCCTGTCGATCAGGCTCGGGTACGTGGCGAACTGCGTCATGAGGTGCCTGTCACCTGGCGGTCGGCTGGGCGATCACGTCGGCCAGGCGTCGGCGAAACAGGTCTCGAAATCCTGCCAGCGAATCGGCCGCCGTTGATGGGTCGCACGAGTTGACGTCACTGCCGAATTCCGCTGTTGTCTGGAGCGAGTGAAGGGAATCGAATGGTCACCTGCATGCCCGCCTGCGCTGCGAATCATAGAGCCGGCTGCGTTCGTGCCCCGACACGCCAGCGAGTCCTCATGCGCGTCCGCACGCCCCTCGGCCCCGAGCTCCATCGAGGCGCAGAATCGCGCCACCCGACCGCGACAGCCCAAGGCTGCGGGTATGTATCGCCGCTGCTTCATTGCCTCAATTGCCGGTGCCATCGGGCTTGGGCTCGGAGATTCCGCCGAGGCCAGCGACGAGCATGAACAGGCGCGGTCCCGCCTGCTGGCGGAGATTCAACAGGATCTTCGCGACACCGCTTCCTCCACCGGCCGCCGGCAGTTCGATCCGGCGGTTCTGGCAGCGATCGCCAACGTTCCCCGTCACCGATTCGTGCCGCCGCGATTGGCTGCGCAGGCCTACTCGAACCGGCCGCTGGCCATCGGCCATGGGCAGACGATCTCGCAGCCTTTCATCGTCGCGCTGATGACCCAGCTGATCGAACCCAAGCCCACCGACAGGGTGCTGGAAGTCGGCACCGGCTCGGGCTACCAGGCGGCCGTGCTGGCGAAGCTCGTCGCCCGGGTGTACACGATCGAGATCGTGCGACCGCTCGGCGAGCGCGCCGCCGAACTGCTGCGCGAGCTCGGATTTGCGAACGTGGACGTGCGGATCGGCGACGGCTACCTGGGCTGGCCCGAAGCCGCTCCTTTCGACGCCATCGTGGTGACCGCCGCACCGGACAGGATGCCGCAGCCCCTGATCGATCAGCTCGCCCCCGGCGGCAGGCTCATCGCGCCGGTGGGGCCCGAGGGCGGAACCCAGAACCTCCTGCTGATGCGCAAGGACTTCGACGGCCGCACCGTGACGCGAAACGTGCTCCCCGTGCGCTTCGTGCCGCTGACCCGCAACTGACGCTGGCCCCTTCGTCTGGGGCCTTCGCGGCTACGACATCGTGCGCACTTCACGCGGTGCCTTGCCGGTCCATCGCTTGTAGGCCTTGGAGAATGCCGAGACTTCCTGGTAACCGAGGAGCCAGGCGATCTGTGAAATCGATGTCCCTCCGTCAGCAAGGTAGCGATCTGCGAGATCGTGCCTCAGCCGGCCCAGGAGCGCGGAAAAGGTCAGGCCTTCCTCTTTCAGTCGGCGCGCCAACGTTCGTTCGCCAAGCCCGAGCCTGCGCGCGATCTCGCCGATCCGAACTTCTGCGTGCGGCAGCAGCGGCACGATCGCGTTCTCGACCATGGCTTCGATTGAGCCGCGGCCGAGGCGCCGGCGGGCCAGAGCCTCTTCGTAGTGACGCACAAGGAGCCGGTTGAGATACGGGTCCGCGCTGACGATGCGCGCGTTCCCGATCGTCCCCGCGAAACTGATCTCGTCGACAGCGGCGCTGAACTTGACCTCCTTGCCGAAGTACGAGGCGAACTCCCGGGGGCTCTTGCTGCGCGCGTGAACAAGGCGCACCCGGCGGGCCGAGACGCGAAGTCCCGTGAGCTCCCGCAGCACGCGCACGAGCAGCGCCATCCACCACTCCGACTGGTGGCGGTCGAGATGACGGCTGACTCCGACATACTTGAATGCGATGCGGATTTCCCCTTCGCCGCTGTACTGTTGCAGCACGCCTTCGTTGACGAGCACCCCGTACCGCACGCCGCGCCGCAAGGCTTCGATCACTGTCTCCGAGGAGGCAAGGACGTAGTAGAGCAGCCCCATCTCGCGGAGATCGCAATGCTGAGCCAGGTGGAAGCCGAGGAGATCGTCCGGCAGGGCGTCGGCGATGAGGTTGAGGAGGCAGATCTGATCGTGAACCGCGAGTCGGACGCGCGGGTCGTCGATTTGCGCAATGGTCAGATTCGCCTTTCTCAGCAGCGGACCTAGCGCGACGCCTTCCGTCCGTGCCCGAGCGCAGGCCAGCCTTGCAATCACGCCGTCGGCGTGCGGAACGGCGTCGAGCGAGCTCGCGCGCATAGTGCTCGTAGCCATCCCACCTCCGGGAAATGTCGACGCATCGGTGCCGCCGATGGTGACGCGGACAGACAAAAGCTTGACCGATCAGGACAAGACGCGCTCTCGTCGGGTTAATAGCATGCACTTCAGTTTGCAGTTGCTGCTCGACGCAAGGGCGGCGCCGTGTTGCGCCCCGATCAAAGGCTCTTCTATCCCATGTCGATACCCGTGGACGTCGTGGACATCGTCGACGACAACGTGCCCGTACTCCGAAGCTTGGGGCGGGTTCTGTCGGCGCACGGATATCCGGTGTGCATGTTCACATCGGCGGACCTGTTCCTGAGGACCCTGGACGAAAGCAAGGCGTCCTGTGTCGTCATCAACCTCGGCCTTCGCGGCGAGATTTCGGGTCTGGACGTGGGGAGGGCCATCCTGTCGTCCCGGCGGCCCATCCCGATCGTCTTCATCGACCGATCGGCAGACGCCTCCATGAGGACACAGGCCTTGCTCATGGGCTGTGTTGCATGCCTCGACGAGCCGGTCTCCAGCGAACATCTGATCGCCGCCGTCCGGAGCTCGGGCGCCTCGAGTTCATGGCGCCCACCCGCTGGGCCGGGACGATGACGAATGGCTGAGGCGTCGGATCGCTGGTGCCGCCGCCGATGGCGTTCTGCCCATCACCGTTGGCAGGCTGAGGTGGGGCGCGCGTGCCCAAGCGCGAGGGCCGGCGCTCGCGGCTTCGGCGCCTACGCGGCTTTGCGGGTTTCCAGGATCTCGTTGGCTTGCCGGCGTCCCAACGTCCTGAGCGCGAAGATCGCAGGCAGGTGCTGGGCGCGCGGGCGTGCCTTGCCCTCCTCCCAGTTGTAGACCGACTGCGCCGAGGCGCCGATCAGGAGGCCGCATTCGGCAGCGGTGAGGCCGAGGCGCTTCCTTTGAGACGCCATGCTCTTCGCGCTGAAGCGACTGCCTGGCAAGAGGGAGTCTTCGTTCGCCGCAGCGGGTTCGGACGCCTCCCCTGCCCGGCCGGCGCGGCGGAGGTGGCGTTCGAGCTCGAGCACCCGCCTCTTCAGCGCCGCAATCTCCGATCGGTAGGTTGTCGAGGACTTCTTCAGTGATGCGGTTTCGCGGCGGATCTCTTTGCGGGAGATACGGGAGATTTCCTCTTTCAGAACGGATGCGATGTTCGACATAACTGGCTGGCAATCCTAGAGACAGGGACTCTTACGACACTGTGAGTGATGCGCGAGTTCCTCATTTTCTGCAATTTGCCGAGAGTCCGTAGACCCTTTGCACACGGAGCGCTCCCACCGTCGAGCTGGCTAACCGCCTGCGTTCTCGAGCCATGCCCGCAGCGTGCTCGCGGCCGATACCGGAACGCCCCACTAAGGGGCGGGTTGCGCCTCTGGAAACTTCCATTTCCCGTTGAGGATTTCTGCCCTGGGCCGATACATGCGTACCGCGTAGTTCCAGCCCTCGGTGATCGGCAAGCAGTTGGGCACCTTGCCGTCGCAGCCACCGAACTGGATGTTCACCCCGCCATCCGCATTCTTCTTGGCCGTGATGTTGTTCACCGAGTAGGCATTGCCAGGATTCTTCTCGAAGAATCCCTGGCGTTGTAGACGCTGACGGACCAGAAGGCATCCACCGGCACCTGGGCTGGCACTTTCATCTTGTAGACCGTCTTGCCGTCGTTCTTCGCAGGGCTCGCGCCGGCGTAAGCGGCGTCCTTGTCGGGATTGCCTCCCCAGCCAGAGGCTGTGCCAATCAGATGGTGTATCGGATTCACGTCGGCCTTGCTGCCGAAGGCGTGCTCGTAGGTCGTGTGTTTCGAAAGCACGAGCAAGGCCTCGCGAATCTCGTTCAATTTGGCTTCATCCCAGTTGGGTAGCTCAAGCTTGCCGGCGCTCTTCTGGCTGACCTTGATGCCATCCTGCAATTTCTGAACAGCCTCCAGGTCTTTCGGATCATTGGGGTCAACCAGCGTGCGTATTGCCACGAACGCATAGCGCGTGCCCATGTCCTTCTGGGTCAGTGTGTGTGGCTTGTGGTCGTAATAGACCGCTTGCACGTAGTGGTCCTGGTTGACCACCATCATGGACATGAAGCGTTTGCCTGCGTCGGGCATGGTGATCGTGGCCGGTCCGGCCGCCAGGTCAAACGCGACAAACGAGTACAGCGTGTCTCGGTTCATCCGTATGACCGTCTGCTTGTCGATGTCTGCGGGCTCTCGTGAATGGTGCAACTTGCCAAGCCCACCAGCGTCCTTGACGTTCATAGCCAGGTAGTGGTCGGTCTCCGCGCGCTTGAAGTTGTCTACCGTGACCGGCACCGCGTTCTGTGCAACTGCGGCAGTGGAAGCAAATACACCTGCTGCACAAATCATCATCCAGGGCTGTTGCATATCTCTCCTTCGCGTGTTCTCCCAATGATTCTGGCTGGCGGGTCACCGGGTTCGCGCGGCCACGCTTCAAATGAGGACGGCGATGCGTGCAGCATACGACGGGCTTCCGCGCGAGCCATTGCACCTTGGGGCACGGCGTCGGCAAGTGATGAGCGGCCGCTGGGTCGCTCACGGGGCCACGGCGCGTCGAGCGAAAAGTCAAGCGCGTAGCGCGGTTGTCATGAGCGTCGCGTGCGATGGCGGCGCGCTACCCCTAAAATCAATACTTCTCGTGGCCACCCTCTGGCCTACGCCTCGACAACTCGAATTCCGATGATGACGACTCCCAACCACTTCGCTGCTCTCCTCGACCCTGTCGCCGTTCTCGGCGCCTGCGAAGAGTCCGGCGCGCTCGATGCCCTGCCTGTCAGCGCCAAGCGCAGCGCAGATCGCATGAGCCCCCACGTTGCCGGCGACCTGGCCGAGCACGACGCGGCGGTCGAGGAGCTCTACCGCCAGGTGATCGTCAAGGCCTCCAAGGCGTCGCCCGCCAAGTCGACGAAGAGCCTGCACAGCCAGGAAGCCTGAGGCCCTGGTGCCGCTGCGACCTGGCTTGGTCGTGGCGGCAGCCAAGGAACCCGGTGCCGCAAGTTCGGTGAGTGCTCCTGTAGGCGCCTGCTTCCGCTCGAAAGAGCGAACCGGTCAGCGCAGCTTGACGCCCAGTTCGGCGTAGCCGTTGGCGGTTTCGAGCACGTAGACGCCATTGCCGGCCAGGAAGCCCCTGCCGCCGGCATTCGTGGTGGCCATGCCTTGCCAAGGTGCGTTGGCCGTGAAGCTGCCCGCGACGTTCACGGGCACGCCATCGATGTTGGTAACGGTGATGGCCGTGCCGCTGGTCGTGAACAAGGCCCAGTCGCCGGCCGAGGTGCCGGTAATCCAGGTGCCGTCGGTCTGCGCCGAGGTCAGCGTCGCCTGCTGCGAGCCGACGACGAGGCCGATGCCCAGGCCACCGACGCGCACATCCTTGAGGTCGATCACCAGCACGTTCTGTCCGGCCGAGCTGAAGCCGATGGCCGTGCCGACGTTGGTCGTGCCCTCCATCACCTGGAACAGGCCATTGCCGAGCGAGACCAGCGTGCCCGCGCGGCCGCCGGACGGGCAGGCGCCGGCACCGAGGTTGCCGCTCGGGCAAGAGGCCCAGGTGCTGTTGGCAGCGATCGCGAACGTGCCGGTGTCGGTGGCGCACGCGGCGCCGAGGCAGCCGCGGTGCATGTAGTTGTAGGTGGCTGCGAGCGTCGCCACGCTGTTCACCGGGTTGCTCAATCCGATGATGGGAACGGTAACCACCGCGCTGCCGAAACGCTCGCGTACCGCGCCCAGCATCAATCCATTGGGCAAGATCACGATGCGCGCATTCGGAATGCCCGACGGCGAATATGAACCGTCGAGGTTGCGCACCAGCGTGCCCGAGCCGGTCTTGCCGGTGAGGCCGAACTGACTCTCGGTGATCGTGTAGCTGTAGGTCAGTGCGGCCGGGTCGATCGTGTAGCTGAGCAGCTCGCCGGCCATCGCCACCGATGTGTACTGCGTGGCCGTGCTCGATGTGCTCGAACTTCCGCCGCCACCGCAAGATGCCAGCAACGTGCCCAGCGCGACCAGCAGCCAAGTCAGGTGAACGCGAGCCGACATGAATAAGGTGCGCATGGAAATCCCCCAATGGATTCTTGAAGCCTATCAGCGCAACTCGCGCCGACTGGTCGTTCAACGCGCTGGAACGACGGCCGACGACAAGCTTTTCACGCCAGGCACGCACGGCGCGGTTTGATACGTCTGCTCACGGTTGAGCAACGCTGCACAACATGGTGCTCAGGGCGAAGCGCGCACTGCAGCCTGCGGCCTTCCCTCGCTGCGCGGCATCCGCGCCAACGGCATCCTTCCTTTGACAAGGCAAGGCCGCCATACTTTCCTCGGTGCAAGACCTCGAACAAATCCTGGTCCTCTTCGTCGTCGCCATCGCGCTGGCGGCGGCCGCGCGGCGAGCGGGGGCGCCGTACCCCGTGTTCCTGGCGGTCGGTGGCGGGCTCCTTGCCCTCGTTCCCGGCGCGCCGAGCCTGACCTTGCCGCCCGACCTGGTGCTGGCCTTGTTCGTCGCCCCGATCCTGGTCGATGCCGGATACGACGCTTCCCTGCGAGACCTGCGCGACAACTGGGCTCCGCTCGTCGGCCTGGTGGTCGTCGCGGTGGTTCTCACCACCGCGGCGGTCGCCATCGTCGCGCACGCCCTCGTTCCAACCTTGCCTTGGGCCGCGGCGATCGCACTGGGCGCCATCGTCGCCCCGCCCGACGCCGTGGCGGCCACCGCGGTTCTGCGCCCGCTGCATCCACCCCAACGCATCCTGGGCATCCTCGAAGGCGAGAGCCTGCTGAACGACGCCAGCGCACTGCTGATCTACCGCCTGGCCGTGGGCGCGGTGGCGGCCGGTGGCTTTTCGGTGCAGGCGGTGGCGCCGGTCTTCCTTCTGGCGGTGCTCGGAAGCCTGATCGCAGGCCCGGCCCTCGGATGGCTGACTCAACTCGTTCTCGAGCGGGTGCAGCACATCCCCACGGCCATCATCCTGCAGTTCGTGGGCACCATCGCCGTGTGGCTGGTGGCCGAACACATCGGGCTGTCGGGCGTGCTGACCACCGTGTGCTTTGCGATGACGCTGGCGCGCACGGCACCGGCGCGCGTTCCGGCCCGCATCCGCATCCCCACCAACGCGGTATGGGCCACGGTGGTGTTCGCGCTGAACATCTTCGCGTTCATCTTCATCGGTCTGCAGCTCCGCCCCATCGTCGTGGAGCTCGCGCCGCCGGCGCGGGATCAGTACCTGCTCGTTGCGGCCGCCGTGCTCGTGACGGTGATCCTGGTGCGCGTGCTCTGGCACATGTCCTTCAATGCCGCGATCCGCTGGCGCGACGGCCGCTATGGCTTCCATCCTCCGCGGCCCATGCTGCGGCCGAGCGTCGGCAGCGGGCTGGTGATCGCCTGGGCGGGCATGCGCGGCATCGTCACGCTGGCGGCGGCGCTGGCGCTACCCGAGGGCTTTCCTGGCCGCGACTTGATCGTGCTGACGGCATTCCTGGTCGTCCTGGGCACGCTGCTGATTCAAGGATTCACCTTGAAGCCGCTGCTGCGAGCGCTGAACCTGCGCGACGGCGACCCGGTAGGGCGAGAGGAGCACCTGGCTCGCCAGCGCTTGCTCGAAGCGGCCTACTTGCAATTGCCCGCCGGCCGATCCCCCGCCGTCGACCTTGTTCGAACGGAACTGAAAGTCCGCCTGGGCCGCCTGCATCGCGGCGAAGGCGCTCACGCATCATTCAGCGCCGAGTACGACGAGGAATACCGCGCGGCCTTGCGGGCCGCGCGCGAACTGCTCCTCGC
>Ga0207682_10000831_pt1 | contig 14279 bp, 15 predicted proteins | sample KBSM63metaG_FD_184332 | JGI IMG/M metagenome (GOLD analysis project Ga0207682, IMG submission 184332) | Miscanthus rhizosphere microbial communities from Kellogg Biological Station, Michigan, USA - KBS M6-3 metaG (SPAdes) (version 2) | ecosystem: Host-associated > Plants > Roots > Rhizosphere >... | reverse complement strand
GCGGGCGTCAAGTCGGCAATCCTGTCCACCAAGGGGCTGCTCGCGGGCCTCGCGTTACTCGCCGTCCTGCTGGGCGTCGGCGGCTACGCGTCGGGGCCGGTCGTCCTCGCGGGGTGGCTCCGGGGGACCGCCACCGCCATCCAGGAGCAGAACGCGCTGCCCGGCATCACCAACCGGATCCTCGGGAAGATCGTGCGCGCGGTGTTCATCGCCTTCGAGCAGGCGCGCTCGGCGTTCCCCGGACGGAAGACGTACCTGGTCGGGAACCCCGTGCGCCGCAAGCTGATGGACAACTACCTCCGGAGCCGGTCCACGGTGACGGACGGCCGGTTCCGGCTGCTGGTGGTCGGCGGATCGCTCGGCGCCCGCGGGCTGAACTCCCGGATGCTCGAGGCGCTGCCCCACCTGGGAGACCTGCGCGAGCGGATGGACATCGTGCACCAGACCGGCGCGGCGGACCTCGAGCGGGTGAAGGCCGGCTATGCCGCCGCGGGAGTGACGGCCGAGGTGGTGCCGTTCGTCGAGGACATGTCCGCCGCCTACGCCCGCGCCTCGCTGGTCCTCTGCCGGGCCGGGGCGACCACCGTGGCCGAGCTGGCGATCTGCAAGAAGGCGGCGCTCCTCGTTCCCTTTCCATTCGCCTCCGACGACCACCAGGCGATCAACGCCGCGGCGCTGGTCGAGGCCGGGGCGGCGCTGATGTTCCGCGAGGAGGAGCTCACCGGCGAGAAGCTGGCGCAGGAGCTGCGGCGGCTGGCATCGGAGCCGGAGCGGGTCCAGCGGATGGAGCGCGCCGCGGGAGGGCTCGGGCGTCCCGAGGCGGCGCGGGAGCTGGTGGACCTCTGCGCAGAGCTGGTGGCCCCTCCGGGGCGCGGACAGGTGGTGCCCCGATGAGCCGACGTGCTCCGGTGGTGAGCCTCTTCAAGACGCGGCACGCGGCGCAGGTGCACTTCGTGGGCATCGGCGGCATCGGGATGAGCGGCATCGCCGAGGTACTGATCAACCTCGGCTACCGGGTGAGCGGCTCGGACCTCAAGGAGTCGGAGACGACGCGTCGGCTGCACCGGATGGGGGCCCGGCTGGAGATCGGCCATCGGGCGGAGAACCTCGTCTCGGCCGACGTGGTGGTGATCTCCTCGGCGGTGCGGCGCGACAACCCCGAGGTGCTCGCCGCCCAGGCCCGGAAGATCCCGGTCATTCCCCGGGCGGAGATGCTCGCCGAGCTGATGCGCCTCAAGTACGCCGTGGCCGTCGCCGGGAGCCACGGGAAGACCACCACCACCTCGATGGTGGCGACGGTGATGAACGCCGCCGGCCTGGACCCGACCGCGGTGGTGGGCGGGAAGGTCAACGTGCTCGGGAGCAACGCCAAGCTGGGGAAGTCGGACCTGATGGTCGTGGAGGCCGACGAGTCCGACGGGAGCTTCCTCAAGCTCCACCCCAGCATCGCGGTGGTGACCAACATCGACCCCGAGCACCTGGACCACTTCGGCAGTGTCGAGGCGCTCCGCCATGCCTTCGTCGAGTTCTGCAACCGCGTGCCCTTCTACGGGCTGAACGTGCTCTGCCTCGACCACCCCAACGTGCAGGCGCTGATGCCGCAGATCGGCAAGCGGGTCGTCACCTACGGGACCTCGCACACCGCCGACTACCGGCTGGAGGGCGTGACGCTGGAAGGGTTCTCCACCCGCTTCCACGCCTTCCGTCACGAGCAGCCGCTGGGCGAGTTCACGGTCCGGATGGTGGGCGCCCACAACGCGCTGAACGCGATGGCGGTCATCGCCGTCGCCGAGGAGATGGAGATCCCGCTCCCGGTCGTGCGCGGTGCGCTGGCGGAGTTCGCCGGGGTGCAGCGGCGCTTCACGGTGCGTGGCGAGGCAGGGGGGGTGATGGTGGTGGACGACTACGGACACCACCCCGCGGAGGTGATGGCGACGCTGGCCGGGGCGCGACGGGCGTTCGGGCGCCGCCTGGTGGTGGTCTTCCAGCCCCACCGCTACACCCGGACACGGGATCTGCTCTCGGAGTTCGCAACCGCGTTCAACGACGCCGACGTGCTGATGGTGCTGGGCATCTACGCGGCCAGCGAGGAGCCGATCCCCGGAATCTCCGGCGAGGCCCTGGCGCAGGCGATCCGCAGCCATGGGCACCGGGACGTGACGCACATCGAGAAGCGGGTCGACGCCGCGGCGGCGCTGCTCCCCAGGCTGCGGGAAGGTGACCTGGTGGTGACGCTCGGCGCCGGGGACGTGACGCAGGTGGGCCCGGAGCTGCTGCAGCTCCTGGAGCCGGCGCAGCGGGGCGGCCGGGCGAGCTAGGCCGTCCAATCCCCTCGAGGCCGCCTGCCCCGTGGGTCCACGACCGTCCAGTCAGCGCAACCTTTTGGTTGCATTTATTCCGGCGAGCCATCAGAGTAGATGCAATCAGGAGGTTGCACATGCCCCAGACCATCCCGGACCGCATCGAGAAGAAGATCGTCCTCCGGGCGCCGCGCTCCCGCGTCTGGCGCGCCCTCACCGACGCGCGCGAGTTCTCCGAGTGGTTCCGGGTCACCCTCCGTGGCCAGTTCGAGCCGGGGAAGGAGATCAGCGGACAGGTCACCTATCCCGGCTACGAGCACCTGACCATGACCGCCCGGGTCGAGCGCATGGAGCCCGAGAGCCTCTTCAGCTTCCGCTGGCACCCGGCGGCCATCGATCCCAAGGTGGACTACTCGGCAGAGCCCACGACGCTGGTCGAGTTCCGTCTGGAGGATGCGCCGGGAGGAACGCTCCTCACCGTGACCGAGTCCGGCTTCCAGGCCCTCCCCGCGGCACGCCAGGGCTTCGCTCACGAGGCGAACAGCGGAGGCTGGGAGGAGCAGCTCCGGAACATCGAGCGCCATGTCGCCAGCCATCCATCACCGCGCGCCTGAGCCGAGCTCGCTCTTCGCCGCGCTCGGAGATCCGACCCGGCTCGCGCTGGTGCGTCGGCTCTCGGCCGGCGGCGCTCTCTCCGTCACGGCGCTCACCACCGGGACCCGCATCAGCCGCCAGGCGGTGACCAAGCACCTCGGGATCCTCGCCCGCGCGGGCCTGGTGGAGAGCGAGCGGCGCGGGCGGGAACGACTCTGGGCCCTCGCACCCGGACGCATCCACGACGCGCGGCGCGCGCTCGAGCAGATCTCCCGCGAGTGGGACGACGCGCTGGAGCGGCTTCGCAGGCTGGTCGAGCGCTGAACATCCGACGGCGTTCTTCACCCTCGCCTGCCGCATCCGCCTTGACCCTCCGGCGTGCCGGCAGGAGAACCGCGCCCTCGCTGGACCTTGCGTGGGGAGGATCAATGAACGGCAGAACTTTCCGGAACGCCGGCGTGCTCGTGGCCGCCGCGGCGTTGCTGGCACTGGGGTGCGGGCAGGGCGCGCAGGACACCGGCGCGGTGGTCTCCACGGAGCAGGACGCGCTCCACCGGAACAAGGGGCCGAAGGTCACCGTCCAGCAGAGCGGGACCACGTCGAGCCTGATCGCGGTGAGCGCGGCGAACTCGCGGGTGGTCTGGGCGAGCGGCCGCTTCGGGACCTTCGCGGTCACGTCGAACGGCGGGAGGACCTGGCGCTCGGGCGTGGTCCCCGGCGCCGAGACGGTGCAGTTCCGCGACGTCGAGGCCGTCAGCGAGAGAGTGGCGTACTTGCTCTCGGTTCCCACCAGCCCGCCGGATCCCTTCATCGCCTCGCGCATCTACAAGACGACCGACGGGGGCAGGACCTGGAAGCTCCAGTTCGAGGCGGCCGCCGACCAGTTTCACGACTGCTTCGCCTTCTGGGACCCCTGGAGCGGGGTGGATTTCGCCGACTCGGTGAATGACCGCTTCCCCGCCGTCCGCACCTTCGACGGGCACAGCTGGCACGACTACGGTGACCACCTTCCCACCCCGCTGCCGGGTGAGTCCGGCTTCGCGTCGGGCGGCACGTGCATCGCCACCCAGGGGAACCGGCGGGCGTGGATCACCACCGGCACGCCTCCCGCCGAGGCCGGCGGAGCCTGGACGACCCGCGTCCTGTTCAGCACCGATCGCGGGCACACCTGGGCAGCGACCACCGCGCCGATCAGCCCCAGCGGCCCCGATGCGGTCGGCGGTGGGTTCAGCATCGCCTTCCGCGACGCGCGGCACGGGATCCTCGCCGGAGGTGACCTCGGCGTCGCGGAGGGCGTGGTCGTTCCCAACTTCGCCCGCTCGAAGGACGGCGGCCGCACCTGGACGCTCGCCACCCCGGCACCGATCCCCGGCGCCATCTTCACGGCGGCGTACGCCGGCCACGGCACGGGCCACGACGGCTGGGGGCGTGACGACGACGACGACTTCGGCGAGCACGGGCACGGGAACGGCCCCTCGATCCGGGTCGTCGCGACGGCCCCGACCGCCACCGCCTGGTCTCCGGACGAGGGTCAGACCTGGAGCGTGATTGCCGGGCTCGCCGGACTCTGGGGCGTGGACTTCGGAGACCAGCAGACCGGCTGGCTCGTGGGGACCGGCGGCCAGATCGTCCGCATCGACTTCTGACCGCGCGCGCAGCCGAGCGCTACGAGACCTCGCGCAGCGCGGTGAGCGCGAGGAACAGGGCCGTGCCCGCCAGCAGGAGCCCGCCGGTGCCGCGGACTCTCGCCAGCGCGCGCCCGGAGCCTGGGCTCACCAGCCGGTCCGCGGCGGCGGCCGCGCCCGTCGTGACCGCGAGCTCGAGGGCGAGGAAGGTCGCGGCGAGCTCGAGGAACTGCAATCCCAGCGAGCGGTCCGGCCGGAGGAACTGGGGAAGGACGGCGCCGAAGAAGATCAGCGCCTTCGGGTTGGACCAGACGAGGAGGAACCCGCGCGACAGCGGGCCGGCCCCGGCTCGCCCGGTCGCCGGCGGCAGCGGCGCCGCCCGGTTCCACCAGGTCCGTACGCCGTGCCACGCCAGGTACGCCGCCCCGGCGAGCTGCAGGGTCGCGAGCACGGCCGGCGCGCGGAGGAGGGCGCCTCCCAGCCCGGCGATCGACACGGCGATGACCGTCGCGATGCCCAGCGCGTTGCCCAGGACCACCGGGACGGTGCGCCGGAACCCCGAGCCCGCGGCGTGGCCCACCACGGCCAGGAGCGTGGGGCCCGGGGTGAGCACTGCCAGGGTAGAGAGCCCGAGGAAGCCCAGCCAGGGAGCGAGGTCCATCACCGTGCCTCCCCCGAGGGCCAGGACCCGCGGGCGGCCACTCGCTCCAGCGGCACGCGCTCCCGCGGTGGCAGCGACTCCTCGGCCGGCCAGCCGATCGCGGTGACCGTCATCGGCTGGATGCCGGCGGGGATGGCGAGGGCCGTCTTCAGCTTCTCCGCGTCGAAGCCGGCCATGGGGTGCGCCGCCAGCCCGGAGGCGACGGCCTGCAGGACCAGGTGAGCGGTCGCCATGCCGAGGTCGTGCTCGGCCCAGGGGTTGGGTCGGCCCCTTCGGCCTTCGCGGGTGAAGCCTCCGACCACCAGGGCCGAGGCGGTCTCCGCCCAGGCGTTCCCGGAGTCGAGCGCGCCCAGGACCCGGTCGAACTCCGCATCCCCGCGCACGGTCCACAGGAAGCGCCAGGGCTGGAGGTTGTAGCTCGAGGGCGCGAGGTGCGCGGCCTCGAGGAGCGACAGGAGGTGAGGGACCGGGAGCGGACGCCCTGCGTCGAACCGTTCACGGCTCCGGCGGTGGAGGATGACGTCGAGGAGGGGAGGAGGCGATGACATGCCTCTTCTCTGCGCAGTGGACAGGCACCCCGCGAGGTCGCCATTCTCCACCCCTGTGAGCTCTTCTCACACCCCCGCGCGGCGCCTGCCCCCGCTCAACTCCCTCCGGGCGTTCGAGTCCTGTGCCCGCCTCGGATCCACCGTCGCCGCCGCCGCGGAGCTCGGCGTGACCCACGGGGCGATCAGCAAGCAGGTGGCGCTGCTCGAGCGGTGGGTGGGCGCGCCGCTCTTCGAGAGAGGCGGAGGACGTCTCGTGCCGACTCCCGAGGCAGCGCGCTACGCGGCCGCGCTCGCCTCCGCGCTCGATCTGGTCGAGCGGAGCACCGAGGTCCTCCGGGCGACCGGCTCCGATCTGCCGCGGCTCGTCCGGCTCACCACCACCGGCTCGGTGGCCTCCCTCTGGCTGGTGCCTCGGCTGGCGGCGTTCAGGGCCGCGAACCCCGGCGTGGAGGTGTGGGTCAGCGAGAGCCGCGAGCTCGTCCCTCTCGGGCGCCCCGGCGGCCCCGAGCTCGCGCTCCGGCTCGGCCACGGCCCCTGGACGGGTGTCCGGGCCGAGGCCCTCATGACCGACGACGCGGTGGTCGTCTGCGCGCCCTCCGTCGCCGGCCGCCTCCGTGCTCCGGAGGACCTGGCGCGGGTGACCTTGCTTCACGACGAGGACCCGCGCCTCTCCTGGCAGATGTGGCTGGAGGCCGCCGGCCTGGGGCGACCGGCCTGGGGGCACCGCGGCCCGCGGCTCGCGGATGGAGGGCTGGTGCTGCAGGCCGCCCGGGCGGGGCAAGGTGCCGCGCTCACCCGGCGCCGGCTCGCCGCGCCTCTGCTCAGGACGGGCGCGCTGGTGCAGCCGTTCCCCACCCGCGTGCCGCTCGGCGTCAGCTACTGGCTCGTGCTTCCGCCCCGGGGGACACCGCTCAGCCCCGCTGCCCGCGCGCTCGCCGCCTGGATCCGAGACGTTGCCCGGGAGGAGGAGTCCGGCCGCTGACGGCCGGGTCGCCGTCGAGGGTCAAGGCCCGGCCGGGTGTCATGCCGCCAGGCTCACCCCGAGCGCCAGCAGCGCGGGCAATCCCTGGATGACGAGGATGCGCCGCGACACCGTCGCCGCACCGAACACCGCGGCGACCAGGACGCAGACGAGGAAGAACAGCCGCAGCGGTCCGGCCAGGGGCTCCGGCGCGAACAGGCTCCACGCGAGTCCCGCGGCGAGGAAGCCGTTGTACAGCCCCTGGTTTGCGGCGAGCGGCGCGGCCTGGGCGGCGAACTCGGGCGTCGTCCTGAAGATGCGCCGGCCGGCAGGGCTCTTGAAGAGGAACATCTCCAGCACGAGGAATCCCAGGTGCTCGAGCGCGACGAACCCCACCAGCACGTTCCGGAGGAGGATCACGACCGAGATGCTCGTCGCACCCGGGCATACCCGTCCAGGAGAACCGGCGTGGGGAACTTGCGCCGGGCCCCTGCATCTGGTTCTGACAGGGGAGACTTGATCGCCCCCTCCACCCCGCCGGCCGCTCCCGGGCTGGTCACCGGCCTTGCCGCCGACGCGAGCCCGGGCGAATCCCTCGCGCCGTGGACCAGTCTCCGGATCGGCGGTCCGGCCGAGCTGCTGGTCCGGCCCCGGACCGGCGACGCCCTCGTCTCGGTGCTCTCCCGGGCGCGCGCCGAGGGGCTCGCCGTCCACGTCCTGGGCGGCGGCGCCAACACCCTGGTGGGCGACCTCGGCATCCGGGGCGTCACGGTCAAGCTCCCCCCGGACCTCTTCACCGAGGAGGTTCAGCCCCTCGCCTCGGGCGGCGGGCTGGTGACGCTCGGGGGAGGGGCGGCGATCGTCCGGCTCCCCAACGTCATGCGCGCCCGCGGCTGGGTGGGCGCCGAGTTCCTCGCCGGAATCCCCGGGACCATCGGCGGCGCGGTCGCCATGAACGCCGGGACGAAGAACGGCGAGTGCGAGCGGGTGCTCGATGCGGTCGAGCTCGCGACGCCGGACGGCATCGGCTGGATCCCCCGCAGCGCGCTCACCCTCCGCTATCGGTTCACCGAGCTGCCCGCGGGGGCCATCATCACCCGGGCCCGCTTCCGCCTCCCCGACGGCGACGTGGAGGCCTCGCGCGCGGCGATGGAGGCGGACCTCGGCTACCGCAAGCGCACCCAGCCCCTCAGCCAGCCGAACTGCGGCAGCGTCTTCACGAACCCGCCTGGCGACCACGCCGGTCGGCTCATCGACTCGGTGGGGTTGAAGGGCACGCGGCTCGGCGGCGCGCAGATCTCCACCTTGCACGCCAACTGGATCGTCAACCTCGGCGGGGCCCGCGCGGCCGAGGTGCTGGAGCTCATCGAGCGCGCGCAGGCGCGGGTGCGCGAGGCGACGGGCACCATGCTCGTCCCGGAGGTGAAGCGGGTGGGAGCGTTCGCATGAAGGACAAGCGCATCGGTGTGCTGATGGGTGGCCTCTCCGTCGAGCGGGAGGTGAGCCTGCGCACCGGCGCCGGCGTCACCGCCGCGCTGCGGGGGCTCGGGTACCAGGTGGTGGAGATCGACGTGCAGAAGGACGTCGCCGACCGGCTCCGCGCCGAGCGCGTCGAGGTGGCCTTCATCGCCCTCCACGGCCGCTACGGCGAGGACGGCTGCATCCAGGGCCTGCTGGAGTCGATGTTCATCCCCTACACCGGCTCCGGCGTCCTGGCCTCCTCGGTGGGCATGGAGAAGGTCTTCGCCAAGCAGGTCTTCGTCGCCCACGGCATCCCCACCCCCGCCTACCGCGCCTTCGACGGCCGGGACCGGGCCCTGGCAGGGGTCGAGTCCTTGCCCTTCCCCTTCCCGGTGGTGGTGAAGCCCTCCCGGGAGGGCTCGAGCGTCGGCGTGCACATCGTCCACACCGAGGACGCCTATGCATCCGCGGTGGAGGACGCGGCGCGGCTGGCCGGCTCGGTGCTGGTCGAGCAGTTCGTGAAGGGCCGCGAGGTGCAGGGGGCGGTGCTCGACGACGCCTCGCTCGGGGCCATCGAGATCGTCCCCACCCACGAGTTCTACGACTACGAGGCCAAGTACCAGGCCGGCAGCGGGACGCGGTACCTCTTCCCCGCGCCGCTCCCTCCCGACCAGTATGCGCGCGTGAACGAGGTCTGCCTCGCCGCGCACCGGGCGCTGGGCTGCCGGGGGGCGACCCGCTCCGACGTCATCGTGACCCCGGAGGGCGAGGTGCAGCTCCTCGAGCTGAACACCATCCCCGGGATGACCCCGACCAGCCTGTTGCCGAAGATCGCCGCCGGGCAGGGCATCGACTATCCGCAGCTCTGCGAGCGCATCCTCCTCGGCGCCTCGCTCCAGGCCTGAACGACCTCTACAGGGCTGTGGTCGAAAACTGGCGGTGGGGGTGATCCGGGCCGAGCATGCCTCGGATCAGATGTCCGGAGTCCTCGCCTCCAGGAACCGGCGCCGCCGCGCCGACGGCGCAGCTTCCCGTGCCTCCAGTGGCCGGACGGTCCTTCGCGGCCTGGGAGTCCTCGGGGCCCTCGTCTCGCTCGCCTGGGTCTGCCTCCAGCTCGACGCCTGGGCCGCCAGCTCGCCCCACTTCGCCCTGCGGACGGTCAAGATCCAGGGGCTCCGCCGGGCCACCGAGGGGGAGCTGCTCCGGCTGGCCGGAATCGCCCCGGGGACCAACCTCTGGGCACTGGACGCGGCCACGGTCGCCCAGACCATGTCCGGCCACCCATGGGTCCGGACCGTCGAGGTCACCCGCAGCCTCCCCGACGCGCTCCAGCTCCGGGTCGAGGAGCGCGCGCCCGTGGCCCTCGCCTCGCTGGGCGACCTCTACGTCGTCGACGCCGAGGGCGCTCCGTTCAAGCGCGTGTCCTCCGCCGAGACCCTGGACCTGCCGCTGCTCACCGGGCTCACCCGCGAGCGGGCGGAGAAGGACCCCGCGGGCACCGCCGCCCGCCTCCGGGAGGGGCTGGCGGTCGCCGATGCCTACCAGCGCGTGTTCGAGCGGCCCCGGCTGTCCGAGGTCCAGATCGGCGAGGCGGGCTACGAGCTGGTCACCGTCGACGGCGTCCGGGTGGTGCTCGGACGCGATGACCTGGAGGGTCAGCTCCGGCGGCTCCAGCGGGTCCGCGACGAGCTGCAGCACCGGGGGCTCGCTGCCGCCGCCATTCACCTCGAGAACCGCGTCCGGCCCGGCTGGGTCGCGGTGCAGGTCCAGCCCGGCGCCACGGCGCCCCGCCAATAGGCGAGAAGGGACGGAAGTCACATGGCGAAGCAGAAGGGTGGGGAGATCGTCGTCGGCCTTGACATCGGCACGACGAAGATCTGCGCCATCGTCGGGGAGCTCACCGAGAACGGCATCGACATCATCGGCATCGGCAGCCATCCCTCGAAGGGGCTGCGCAAGGGCGTGGTGGTGAACATCGAGGCCACCGTGGCCTCCATTCGCCGCGCGGTCGAGGAAGCCGAGCTGATGGCCGGGTGCGAGATCACCACCGTCTACACCGGCATCGCCGGCGGCCACATCAAGGGCTTCAACAGCCAGGGCATCGTCGCGGTGAAGGACAAGGAGGTCCGCGAGGCGGACATCACTCGCGTCATCGACGCCGCGAAGGCCGTCGCCATCCCGATGGACCGGGAGGTCATCCACGTCCTCCCCCAGGAGTTCATCATCGACGACCAGGGCGGCATCAAGGAGCCGCTCGGGATGGCCGGGGTCCGCCTCGAGGCCAAGGTGCACATCGTGACCGGCGCGGTGTCCAGCGCGCAGAACATCGTGAAGTGCGCGAACCGCACCGGGCTCAACGTCGCGGACATCGTCCTCCAGCCGTTGGCCTCCAGCGAGGCGGTGCTGGGCGAGGACGAGAAGGAGCTCGGGGTCTGCCTGGTGGACATCGGCGGTGGCACCACCGACATCGCCATCTTCTCCGGCGGGAGCATCGCCCACACCGCGGTCATCGCCCTCGGGGGGAACAACCTCACCTCGGACATCGCCATCGGGCTCCGCACGCCGGCGCACGAGGCCGAGAGAATCAAGCAGCGCTACGGCTGTGCGATGGCGTCCATGGTCGACAAGGACGAGACCATCGAGGTGCCGTCGGTGGGCGGCCGGCAGCCGCGGATCATCGGGCGGCAGATCCTGTGCGAGATCCTCGAGCCCCGCGTCGAGGAGATCTTCCAGCTCGTCCACCGCGAGATCCAGAAGTGCGGCTTCGAGGATCTCCTCGCGAGCGGCGTGGTCATCACCGGCGGCTCCACGCTGCTCGCCGGAATGCCCGAGCTGGCCGAGGAGGTCCTCGGACTTCCCGTGCGGCGGGGGATGCCGCGGGGCATCGGCGGCCTGGTGGACGTGGTGAAGAGTCCCATGTACGCCACCGGCGTGGGCCTGGTGGTCTACGGCGCCCGGCACACCGACCGCCGCCTCTTCCGGATCCGCGAGGACAACGTCTACCGGAAGGTCCGCGGCCGGATGCGGGAGTGGCTGGAGGAGATCTTCTAGACGACGCAGCCACGCTACAGGGCTGTGTCGAAAACTTGCGGGGGCGAGGCTCGGGCCGATGATGACCCGGATCAGGCCCGTGGGGCCTGCAGGACGAGGGAATGGACAACTACGATCAGAGCAAGCAGGCCGCGAAGATCCGGGTGGTGGGCGTGGGTGGGGCGGGCTGCAACGCGATCAACACCATGATCGCGGCCGCTCTCGACCGGGTGAACTTCGTCGCGGCGAACACCGACATCCAGGCCCTCGCGGCCAACGACGCGGCCACCAAGATCCAGATAGGTGAGACGATCACCAAGGGCCTTGGCGCCGGCGCCAACCCCGAGGTCGGCCGTCAGGCGGCGCTGGAGAGCAGGGACGAGATCGCTCACGCCCTGGAGGGCGCGGACATGGTCTTCGTCACCGCCGGCATGGGCGGCGGCACCGGGACCGGCGCGACGCCGGTGATCGCCGACATCGCCCGCTCGCTCGGAGCCCTCACCGTGGCGGTGGTGACCAAGCCCTTCCACTTCGAGGGGAACAAGCGGCGAAAGCAGGCCGAGGCCGGGCTGATCGAGCTCAAGGCCGCGGTGGACACGCTGATCACCATCCCCAACCAGCGGTTGCTCGGGCTGGGCGGTCAGTCGATGCCGCTGCTCGAGACGTTCAAGATGGCCGACGAGGTGCTGCTCAACGCCGTGCAGGGCATCAGCGACCTCATCCAGTACCACGGCTACATCAACGTCGACTTCGCCGACGTGAAGACCATCATGAGCGACCGGGGGCACGCGCTGATGGGCACCGGCCGCGCCTCGGAGACAAGCGCGCGGTCACCGCGATGCAGCAGGCGATCAGCTCCCCGCTCCTGGAGGACGTGCAGATCGACGGCGCCACGGGCCTCCTCATCAACATCACCGGCGGCCGGGACATGACCCTCCAGGAGGTCAACGAGGCGTTGAGCCTGGTGCACGACGCCGCGGACGAGGAGGCGGAGATCATCTTCGGCAGCCTCATCGACGAGAACGTCGCCGACGAGGTGAAGATCACCATCATCGCCACCGGCTTCTCGCACCGCGGCGCCGAGGTCCGCCGTCAGCCGCCGGCGGTGACGCACGTCCCGACCCGTCAGACCGCCGCCGCTCCCGCGGAGACGGTGGTGCTCGGGCCAGTCCGCGCCCCCCGCGCCACGACTCCCGAGCCGAAGCCACTCGCGCCGACCCGTCCGCACAAGGAGCCGTCACTCCCGCTGGACGAGGATCAGTTCGACATCCCGACCTTTCTGCGCCGCCAGGGACAGGGCGACCTCTAGGCCGGGCCTCGCTCAGGCCGCGCTGGACGAGCGGTACCGGTACATCCGCTGCCGGTGGCTGGAGCCGTCGAGCGCCGCGAACAGGTGCCCGCGGAAGACCATCACCAGGTGCAGCAATGCCCCCTCGATGACCGGGGTGATGATCTGGTCTCCAAGCCTCCCGAGCATCGCCAGCGGAGCGGGCGGCAGGTAGTACCAGACCGCGAGGATGGCCAGGTTCGGGATGCCCCACTCGATCCAGTTGTCCTGGAGGAACTTGACCGATCGCTGGATCGTCTCGATCCCGCCGCGCGTCCCCCGCTGGTAGATGACCTCCGGTGAGGCGTTCAGGAGGATGAGGGCGGCCCACTTGAGCAGCTCGCCGAAGTCGAAGCTCGAGCGAGGGACGAGGAGCTCGATCAGCAACGAGGCGATCCAGAAGACGAACATCAGATTTGCGACGGACCAGAAGTAGGCGCCGAAGCTCCGGCCGAACTCGTCCAGCTTGACCGTCGACTTGGCGACCACCTCTCCCAGAAAGTACAGGTAGCAGCTCGCGGCTGCGGCCCACACCGCCCAGACGACGAACGAGCCGAGGCGTCCGAGAGCGCCGATCACCAGCGCTGAAACGAACTGATTCGCCTCCAGCACCGCGATGGGCAGCAGGAGCGTCCAGGCGTTCTTCCCGATCCCGGCCAGGGCCTGCCGGAACGCGTCGGCGTAGATGCGGAGGTACACGGTCAGGACGTTCATGGGACGGCCCGGACCATGTCATCCGAGGCGGCACCATGCCACCCTGATGCTTGCCCCGCCGCAGCCCGGCGTGGCAGCGTGCGCCGCCCGACGCCGCCATGTTCCGCTCGCTGCTCATCGCCAACCGGGGAGAGATCGCCCGCCGCATCGGCACCGTTGCCCGTGCCATGGGCCTCCGCACCATCGCCGTCTACTCGGACGCGGACGCTCAGGCGCCCTTCGTCAAGGAGGCCGACCAGGCGGTGCGCCTCGGGCCGCCTCCTCCGAAGGACAGCTACCTGAACGTCGAGGCGCTGATCCGGGCGGCGAAGGAGACCCGCGCCGAGGCCGTGCACCCGGGCTACGGCTTCGTGTCCGAGAACGCCGAGTTCGCTCGCGCCTGCACCGAGGCGGGCATCGTCTTCGTCGGCCCGCCGCCGGAGTCCATGGCGCGGATGAAGGACAAGGCACAGGCCCGGGCGCTCGCCAAGGGCGCGGGCGTTCCGGTGGTTCCCGGCAGCGACGGGGTGGTCGCCGACCTCGGCGGAGCGAGCGCGGCGGCCGAGCGCATCGGCTTCCCGCTGCTGGTCAAGGCGGCCGGCGGTGGCGGCGGGATCGGAATGGCCGTGGCCGGCTCCCAGCCCGAGCTGGAGAAGGCCTTCCGCGCCTGCGCCGACCGGGCCCGCTCGGCCTTCGGCCGCGACGCCGTGTACCTCGAGCGCTACTTCCCGGCCCCGCGGCACATCGAGGTGCAGATCCTCGGGGACACCCAGGGCAACCTGCTCCACGTCCTGGAGCGCGAGTGCAGCATCCAGCGCCGCCACCAGAAGGTGGTCGAGGAGGCGGGGAGCCCGCTGTTCCTCGAGGGCAAGAACCCGGCGCTCCTCCGGGGGATGACCGAGGCAGCGCTCGCCGCGGCCCGCGCCTTCGGGTACGCGAACGCCGGAACGGTGGAGTTCCTGATCTCCGACGGCGAGTTCTACTTCATCGAGATGAACGCCCGGCTCCAGGTGGAGCACCCGGTCACCGAGCTCACCACCGGGGTGGACCTGATCGGCTGGCAGCTGCGGATCGCCTCG
>Ga0207682_10000829_pt1 | contig 14296 bp, 13 predicted proteins | sample KBSM63metaG_FD_184332 | JGI IMG/M metagenome (GOLD analysis project Ga0207682, IMG submission 184332) | Miscanthus rhizosphere microbial communities from Kellogg Biological Station, Michigan, USA - KBS M6-3 metaG (SPAdes) (version 2) | ecosystem: Host-associated > Plants > Roots > Rhizosphere >... | reverse complement strand
GATCGTAGGGGATCCCGAGCCCACCGCCGAGATCGGCGACGTCGACCCGGACCCCTGCCGATCGAAGCTCGGCGATCAGCGCTCCGATCCGCTCGAAGGCGGTTTCGAGCGGAGCCAGGCTGGTCAGCTGGCTGCCGATATGGACCGTCATCCCTGTGACCTCGATCCCCGGGAGCGCGCCCGCTTCCGCATAGGCCGCAAGTGCCTGATCCGCCGAAATCCCGAACTTGTTGTCGACCGTTCCCGTCGTGATCTTGGAATGCGTTCCCGCTTCCACGTCCGGATTGATCCGGAAGCCGATCGGGGCGACCAGACCCAAGGACGTTGCAACTGACGAGAGCGTGCGCGCTTCTTCGACGGACTCGACGTTGAACTGCAGCAGGCCGCCCTTCAGCGCCTCCTCCATTTCCGCCTCGGTCTTGCCGACGCCCGAAAAGACGATCCGGTCGGCGGAAATGCCTGCGGCGCGGGCGCGGCGATATTCGCCGATGGAGACGACATCCGCGCCGAGCCCAGCGCGGGCCAAGGTCGAGAGGACAGCGGCGTTCGGATTTGCCTTGACCGCATAGGCGACGAGCGGGTCATCAAGGCCTTGCAGCGATTCCTGCATGACTCGCGCGTGCCGAACCATCGTCGCGGTGGAATAGACGTAAACGGGCGTACCAACGGCTTCGGCTATGGCGGCGAGCGGCACGTCTTCGCACCAGAGCTCGCCGTTCCGCTCCTGAAAATCGTTCATGACTAAAATCCGTTGAGGAACTCCGCGACGTTCGCGCCGAGCGCTTCGACCGCATAGCCGCCTTCCATCACTATGAGGGTGGGAACGCCGAGCGACGCGATCCGGCGCGCCATTGTTACATAATCCTCGGTCCTCAACCGGAAATGGCTGATCGGGTCGTCCTCATAAGTGTCTGCTCCGTAGGAGACGATCAGCAGCTCCGGCTCTTTCCGGGCAATCCAATCGACGGCCTGGATCAGCGCAGGCTCGTACGTGCTCCAATCCGTTCCGCGCGGCAGCGGCAGGTTCAGCGTTGCGCCTTCACCCTCGCCGGCGCCCCGCTCGTCCGGATGGCCCCAGAAGAAGGGATAATCGGTCCCCGGCTCCGCATGGATCGAGGCGAACGCCACGTCGGCCCGATCGTAGAAGATGTCCTGCGTGCCGTTGCCGTGATGATAGTCGACGTCGAGGATCGCCACATGCCGTCCGGAGGCCGCGGCATGCTCGGCGGCGATTGCTGCATTGCTGAGGTAGGAATAGCCGCCGAGATAATCGGCGCCGGCGTGGTGGCCCGGCGGGCGGCATAGACCGAAGGCCGAGCGTTCGCCGCCGATCACGGACTCCGCTGCAGCAATCGCCGTCTGCGCCGCCCAATAGGCTGCTTCCCAGGTTCCAGAAGCTACCGGTGTGGAGGTGTCGAAGCTGAACTGCCCGAGCAGTGCGTCGATGCGGCTGAGGTTCAGCGGGCGGCGGGCGACGACTGGGAATGTATAGGGAAAAGCGTCGCCATCGCGCCCCGCCGCGCGCCACTGATCATGCGCTGTACGCAGGAAGCCGAGATAATCGGCCGAGTGCACCCGCAACAGCGGCTCCATGCCGGAGTCCGTCGGGGGACGGGTCCGACCGATTGCGGCCAGGATCGCGTCGACGCGTCCTGAATGCTCGGCCGGCGGATGCATTGCACCGTTGAAGAATTCGCCGGCCGGCGCGTGCTCACGCTGCCGATCGTCCCAGAAGCATTTCATTCCCGCCGCTCTAGCGGCGTCGCGCGCACTCGTCATTGCCCCAGAAGAGAACCATCCCTTGCGCTGAGCGTTTCATCCCGGTCGAAACCGCGCTCGACCTCCGCCACGCTTTTTATCGAGCGCGACCCGCGCTTAGCGGCCGACCTGGCGTCCCTCGTATCAGGCTCCCCGACCGCAAAGCGCGGGTCGAACGAAACTCAGACGAAGGCGGCGGCTTTCCGCAAGGTCTGATAGGCTTCGATGACCTCGCGGAGCCGTCCTTCGTGCGAACGGTCGCCGCCGTTGCGGTCCGGATGGAATCGGCGGACGAGCTTTGAATAGCTGTTCCGGACCGACTTCAAATCGGCGTCTTCGCCAAGACCGAGGATGGACAGCGCGCGCTGCTCGCCTCGAGTGAAGCGCGACGTCTCCGGTTGGCGAGGCCTGCGGAACCGACCCGAAATGGCGTCGAGCGGATCGGCGAAGTTGCTCCAGGTCGGTGCGGGATCGGAGCCGGAATGAGCGAAAGCGCGCGTTGCGCGATCCCAGCCGGCATAAGGGGTCTGCGCCTCGGAAATTTCTTCCGGGCTCATTCCGTTGAAGAAATTGTACTTCGCATTGTGCTCGCGCACATGCTCGAGGCACAGGAACCGCCAGGCGCCGGGACCGTCGAAATCGGCGGGCTGCAGCGGAGCCTTGAATTCTCCCGGTTCGCGGCAGCCGGGTACCGCGCAACGGTCCCTGGCGCCCTCGACCCGGCCGTGCATTCTGGGATTGCTGGATGCCACTACTTCCTCGTCTGGACAGCCGGTCTATATAGGATCGATGGACGCCATCGCTACCGGACCGATCGCAACTGAAATGCTGCGGCGGCTCAACTCGGCGCTTTCGCCGACCCGCATCGCCCTTGTCGACGACAGCGAGAAGCATCGCGGGCACGGCGGACACAATCCGGCCGGCGAAAGCCACTTCTCGCTGGAGATCGAAAGCGCGGAGTTCGTCGGCAAGCCGCGCGTCGAGCGGCAGCGGCTGGTGTATAAGGCGCTCGGCGACCTCATGCATGAGCGGGTCCACGCTTTGTCGATCCGCGCGACCGCACCGGGAGAATGACCATGGCCACGATCGCAAGTCCGATCTTTCAGACCATCGCCCCGGTCACCCACGACCTTGGGGGATTCAAGGTCCACCGCACGCTTCCCAGCAAGCCGCGGACAATGGTCGGGCCCTTCATCTTCTTCGACCAGATGGGCCCGGCGCGGCTTTCCCCGGGCGAGGGAATCGACGTCCGTCCGCATCCGCACATCAATCTTGCGACGGTGACCTATCTGTTCGCGGGCGCGATCGACCATCGCGACAGCCTCGGCACCGTCCAGCGTATCGAGCCCGGCGCCGTAAACCTGATGACGGCGGGCAGCGGCATCGCTCATTCGGAACGCTCGCCGGGCGAAGAACGCGCGGCCGGGGCTGAGCTAGACGGTATCCAGACCTGGCTTGCTTTGCCGCGGGCGAAGGAAGAGGCCGCGCCGGCGTTCGAGCATGTGCCCGACCGCGACCTGCCGATCGTCGAGGGCGATGGCGTGAGGCTGCAGCTGATCATGGGCGAGGGCTTCAGCGTCCGGTCGCCGGTGACCCAGCACTCCCCGACCATTTATGCCGCGATCACGCTCGCGTCGGGTGCGGCGCTGGTGATCGACCATGAGGCGGACGAGCGCGCGCTCTACCTGATGGAAGGCGATGCGATCGTCGATGGAACGCCACTCGTGCCGCAGCACATGGCCTTGATCGCACCGGGCCATTTGCCTTTGCTTTCGTCGCAGAGCGGCGCTCGGCTGATGCTGTGCGGAGGCGCTCCGATGGATGGTGAGCGGCACGTCTGGTGGAATTTCGTCTCGTCGAGCCGCGAACGCATCAACGAGGCGAAGCGCGCATGGCGGGCGGGCGAGTTCGCGCTTCCGCCCGACGACCATGACGAGTTCATTCCGCTGCCGGAAGTGCCGCTGACGGTCAGCTATCCGTGACGGAATTCCGCCGCGTCGGACTGTCGACCGGGGTTACTCTCAACGTCGCTTTCGCCGGTCCGGAGGACGCGCCCGCGGTCATCCTCCTCCACGGATTTCCGGAATCGCACCGGACCTGGCGGGAGGTCGCGCCGCGACTCGATGACCGCTTCCGGCTGATCATGCCCGACCAGCGCGGGTTCGCAGGGTCCGACCGCCCACTGGGCGCGGACGAGTACAAGACCGAAACCCTGGTCGGGGACATTTTCGCGCTCGCGGACACCCTGGGATTAGAAAGGTTCGCTCTCGTCGGTCATGACTGGGGCGGCGCCATCGCCTGGCCGGCGGCGCTGCGCAACGACCCGCGGCTGACGAAGCTGGCCATCATCAACGCCCCGCACCCCCTGATCTTTCAGAAGAGCCTGATCGAGGATCAGGATCAGCGCGCTGCATCGCAATATATCAATTGGTTCAGGACCACCGGCGCGGAAAAGGCGATCGAGGCGATGGGCTTCGACGCCTTCTTCCAGAAGACCTTCGTCGGCCATGTGGAGCTGGCGAAGATCCCGGAGGCGGAGAAGCAGCAGTATATCGCGGAATGGTCGCAGCCGGGCGGAATGGTGCCGATGCTCAACTGGTACAGAGCGACGAAGCTTGTCGTTCCGCCGACCAACATGACCGTGCCGCTTCCCGACTGGCTGCTGCGCGCTTTCCCCAAGGTGAAGGTGCCGACCCTGGTCGTGTGGGGGATGAGGGATCCTGCCTTATTGCCGCTGCAGCTCGATGGTCTGGACCAGCTCGTCGAGGATCTCACCGTCGTGAAGCTTCCCGACGCGGGCCATTTCGCTCCGTGGGAGGCCGGCGACCAGGTGGCCGACGCGCTTCGGGACTTTCTCGCCTGACCTCACGCGGCTAAGCCCTTTTGCGATGAAGACCGCCGCCCGATCCCGTTCGCGTTCCGCAGCTCGACTTGCCGCGGTGCAGGCTCTCTATCAGCAGGAGATGGAGGGCACACCCGTCCCGCGCCTGCTGCGGGAGTTCCATGAGCACCGGCTGGGAGCAACGATCGAGGAAGAGCAATATGTCGAGGCTGAGCAGAGCTTCTTCGACGACCTGGTTTCGGGGGTCGACGCGCGCCGTGCGGAAATCGATGAAGTCATTGCCTCCAAGCTCGCGGAAGGATGGAGCCTCGATCGGCTCGACCGGCCGATGCGAGCGATCCTTCGTGCCGGGACTTACGAGCTTCTCGCTCGCCCCGACGTTCCGATTGCCTCGGTGATTTCCGAATATGTCGATGTCGCCCATGCCTTCTACGACAAGCGTGAGAGCGGCTTCGTGAACGGCCTGCTCGACGCCGTTGCCAAGCAGGCACGCACAGCGCGCGCGGATTAAGACGTGCGGGAATCCCAGGCGATTCAGCGCCTCAGGCGGATTGCGACAAGTCCTGCCGCGCTCGGGCTCGCCGATGATGCGGCGCTTCTCGACGGCCTGGTCCTCACCCACGACAGCATCGCCGAGGGGGTGCACTTCCTCGCGTCCGACCCGCCGGCGAGTGTCGGCTGGAAGCTTGTTGCCGTGAATCTGTCCGACCTCGCGGCGAAAGGAGCCACACCCGCCGCGGCGCTTTTGTCCCTCGCTTTGTCCGGAGACGACAAGTGGGACATGAGCTTCATCGACGGCATCGAGGCCGCCTGCGAGAGCTACGGCCTCGCGCTCGTCGGCGGCGAGACGATCGCGCTTCCCGCAGGGGCGCCACGGGTTTTCGGACTGACGGCCATCGGCCGCGCGGGCGAAACGGTTCCACTGAGAAGGGGCGGGAAGGACGGCGATGCGTTGTGGCTCGTCGGAACTCTGGGAGATTCCGCGGCCGGCCTTGCCTTGCTCGAAGCAGATGCGGAGGCGACCGGCACGCTGGTCGACGTCTATCGGCGTCCGGTTCCGCTGCTCGCCCCGGGGCAGGCGCTCGCGCCTCATGCCCATGCGATGATGGACGTCTCGGACGGGCTTCTGATCGACACGATGCGGCTGGCGGAAGCGAGCGGCCTCAGCGCCTCGATCGACCTCGATGCCGTGCCGTTATCCCGCGCGTTCGTTGCCGAGCGGAGCGCGGATGCCGAGGCCCGGATGTTCGCGGCGACCGGCGGCGACGACTACGCGCTTCTTGCTGCGCTCGATCCGGAGACCGATCCCTTAAGGCTTTCTTTACCTAGCGGGACGACGATTGTCCGCATCGGGACTTTGACCGCTGAAGGGCCGCTTTTATCTCTCGTCAGCGGCGGAAACCCGGTCCCGTTACCGGAGCGTTTAGGCCATGAACATCGCAGCAATCCCGCTTCGCCAGTGGCTGATCGCGGTTAGCGGCCTGTTCTGCGGAATTGCGACGGCCCTGCTCGTCCGCTGAACGTTAACCGCAACGCGGTTGCCAGCCGCGAATTCGGTCCATAAACATCTCGCCCGTTCACCTTCTGCGACCTGCAGCGGGTTCGGCATAGCCGCGAAAACGGGGAAGAATTTTCGATGAACCTCACTCTAATTGCGATTGCGTGCGGCCTCATCGCCGTACTCTACGGCATCTTTACTAGCCGGCAGGTGCTCAATGCGCCCGCCGGTAACCAGCGCATGATCGAAGTCGCAGGCGCCATCCAGGAAGGCGCATCTGCCTACCTTCGCCGCCAGTACACCACGATCGGCATCGTCGGCGTCGTCGTCGCGGTGCTGGTCGGCATCTTCCTCGGCCCCGTCCAGGCGGCCGGTTTCGTCCTGGGCGCGCTGCTGTCAGGTGCTGCCGGGTTCATCGGCATGAACATTTCGGTCCGCGCCAACGTGCGCACGGCCGAAGCAGCGCGCAGCAGCCTGCAGGGCGGCCTGACCGTCGCTTTCCGCTCGGGCGCAATCACCGGCATGCTCGTCGCGGGTCTCGCACTGCTCGCCATCTCCAGCTTTTTCTACGTCCTGGTCGACGTCAACGGCCTTGCCCCCAACGACCGTGAGGTCATTGATGCGCTCGTCGCGCTTGCCTTCGGCGCCTCGCTGATCTCGATCTTCGCGCGTCTCGGCGGCGGCATCTTCACCAAGGCCGCGGACGTTGGCGCCGACCTCGTCGGCAAGGTCGAGGCCGGAATCCCGGAGGACGACCCCCGCAACCCGGCGGTCATCGCCGACAACGTCGGCGACAATGTCGGCGATTGCGCCGGAATGGCCGCCGATCTGTTCGAAACCTATGTCGTGACCGTCGGTGCGACGATGGTCCTCATCGCGCTTCTGATCACTGGCGTTCCGGAGCAGATCCGCGGCCTGATGAGCCTGCCGCTGCTGATCGGCGGCGTATGCATCATCACCTCGATCATCGGCACCTATTTCGTCCGGATCGGCAAGTCCGGTTCGATCATGGGCGCGCTTTACAAAGGGTTCTGGATCACCGCGATCTTGTCGGTGCCTGCGATCTACTTCGTGACGCAACTGGTGCTCGGCGATCTGAACGCGAACATCGGCGCTGCGGCACAGCCTGCCGGTCTGGACATCGGTGCTGAGGCCTCGGTCGGCCAGTTCACCGGCGCCTTCACCGGCTGGGACCTGTTTTTCGCGATGCTGGTCGGCCTTGGCGTGACCGGCCTCCTGGTCTGGATCACTGAATATTACACGGGCACCCCCTATCGCCCGGTGAAGAGCATCGCGAAATCCTCGCAGACGGGCCATGGCACCAACGTCATCCAGGGTCTCGCAATCAGCCTTGAATCGACGGCGCTTCCGACGCTCGTCATCTGCGTCGGCATCATCGTCTCGTACCAGCTTGCGGGCCTGATCGGCATCGCCTTCGCGGCGACCGCTATGCTCGCGCTTGCCGGCATGGTCGTGGCGCTAGACGCTTACGGCCCGGTAACCGACAACGCGGGCGGTATCGCCGAAATGTCGGGCCTCGAGGACGACGTGCGCAGCCGCACCGACGCCCTCGACGCGGTCGGCAACACGACCAAGGCGGTGACCAAAGGTTATGCGATCGGTTCGGCCGGCCTCGGTGCGCTGGTTCTGTTCGCGGCCTACACGACCGATCTTCGCCTCTACGCCGGTGATCTCGGCGTCGCTTACGAGAACATCGATTTCACGCTCGCCAATCCGTACGTCATCGTGGGCCTGCTTCTGGGCGCGCTGCTTCCGTACCTGTTCGGCGCTCTCGGCATGACCGCCGTGGGCCGGGCAGGCGGAGCGGTGGTCGAGGAAGTCCGCGGCCAGTTCCGCGACAACCCCGGCATCATGGAGGGCACCTCTCGTCCGGACTATGCGCGGACCGTCGACCTGGTGACCCGTTCGGCGATCAAGGAAATGATCGCTCCGTCGCTCCTGCCGGTGTTTGCGCCGATCGTCGTCTTCTTCGTAATCCGCCTAGTCGCGGGTCCGGAGAACGGCTTCGCATCGCTCGGCGCGCTTCTGATCGGCGTGATCGTCTCCGGCCTGTTCGTTGCCATCTCGATGACCAGCGGCGGCGGTGCCTGGGACAATGCCAAGAAGTACATCGAGGACGGCAATTACGGCGGCAAGGGCTCGGAAGCCCACAAGGCTGCCGTCACGGGCGACACCGTCGGCGATCCCTACAAGGATACTGCCGGTCCGGCCGTGAACCCGATGATCAAGATCACCAACATCGTCGCTCTGCTTCTGCTGGCTGCGCTGGCGGCGGGCGCCCACTAGGCTCCTCGGATCGAAAGAACGGCCCCGCCCGGCACTGCCGCGGCGGGGCTTTTCTTTACGCGCGCGCGGGCGCATGCGCGAAGAATGGTTCACGCAATCCGAGTGCATCAGGCCGGCGGACCCGAGGTTCTTCAGTGGGAAGAGGTGGACGTCGGTAAGCCCGCAACGGGCCAGGTCCGGGTTCGCCAGACCGCAGTCGGTCTGAACTACATCGACGTGTATCATCGCACCGGCCTCTACCCTCAGCCGCTGCCGTTCACTCCCGGGACGGAGGCGGCAGGAGAGATCGAGGCGGTCGGGGAGGGCGTCACGGGCCTGACCGCCGGGGATCGCGTCGCTTATGCGGGCCCCATCGGCAGCTATGCCGAGGCGCGGCTGATCGACGCGGATCGCCTGGTCAAGCTGCCCGATTATGTCTCGGACGAACTCGCCGCGGCCATGATGCTTCAGGGCATGACAGCGCGGATGCTTCTGCGCGCAGTTTACGAAGTGAAGCCAGGCGACACGATCCTCGTCCACGCTGCCGCGGGCGGCGTCGGCTTGATCCTCTGCCAATGGGCGAATGCTCTCGGCGCAACCGTGATCGGGACGGTGTCTACCGACGAGAAAGCAGCGATGGCGAGTGCCCATGGCTGCCACCATCCGATCGTCTACACCCGGCAGGACTTCGTCACCGAGGTGGACCGGATCACCAATGGCGCGAAGCTTCCGGTGATTTACGATTCCGTCGGCAAGGACACGTTCCTCAAATCGCTCGACTGTCTTCGTGCGCGCGGGCTGATGGTCAGCTACGGCAATGCGTCCGGACCGCCCGATCCGATTGCGCCTGCACTGCTTGCGCAGAAGGGCTCGCTGTTCCTGACCCGACCGACCCTGTTCAGCTACATCGCCACGCGAGAGGAACTCGAGCAGTCCGCCAGTGAGCTTTTCGACATGGTCCGGTCGGGCAAGGTGAAGATCGAGATCGGCCAGCGCTTCGCGCTGAGGGACGCCGCCGAAGCGCACAGGCAGCTGGAGGCGCGGAAGACGACCGGCTCGACTGTCCTGACCGTCTGAAGCCCCCGCCTTCCATTTTCAGCTTTGCGCTTGTAAGGCTCCGCGACTTTTTGCCGAAGAAAGAGAGAACGCTTGGCCAAGGAAGAACTACTCGAGATGCGCGGGCAGGTCGTCGAACTGCTGCCCAATGCGATGTTCCGCGTGCGGCTCGAGAACGGCCATGAGATCCTCGGACATACTGCCGGCAAGATGCGCAAGAATCGCATCCGTGTGCTGACCGGCGACGAAGTGCTCGTCGAGCTGACGCCTTACGACCTGACGAAGGGTCGGATCACCTACCGGTTCAAGTAAGGGAGGCCGCGCGTGCGGCTCGTCCTCGCTTCCGCAAGCCCGCGCAGGCTCGACCTGCTCGCGCGCATCGACGTGGCGCCTGACGAGGTCGTGCCCGCCGACATCGACGAGAGCGTTCCGGCAGGCGAGCTTCCGCGTGAGCATGCGCTTCGGCTTGCACGCGAAAAGGCCGAGGCGGTTGCCGCGCTCAGGCCGAATGACCTGGTGCTTGCCGCGGACACCGTGGTTGCGGTGGGCCGGCGGATCCTGCCGAAGGTCGAGGACGAGGCGACGCTCCGAGCCTGCATGAAGCTGCTGTCCGGCCGGCGGCACCGCGTCCTCACCGGCGTCGCTCTGGCGATCCCGGGCGGAGGAGTCCGCGACCGGCTCGGCGAGACGATGATTGCGATGAAGCGGCTGTCGGACGAGGAGATCGACTATTACGCAAGCCATGGCGAGTGGCATGGCAAGGCAGGCGGCTATGCCTTGCAGGGCTACGGCGAAGTCTATGTGCGACGGATCGCCGGCAGCTATTCGAATGTCGTAGGGCTTCCGCTTGCGGAGACGCGGCTGCTGCTGAAGTCCGCGGGATATCCGATTGCCTGACTGGCTGATCGAGCGAGGGATCGGCGAAACCCGCGTAGTACGGTTGGCCGCCGGCGAAATTGTTGAGGCGAGGATCGAGCTCGAAAGCGCGGTGCCCGCCGGGACGGTGTTTCATGCCCGGCTGACGGACATCGGGACGGCCGGCCGGAACGCGGTCGCCAGGGATAACGAAGGCCGTGAGTATCTGCTGCCCGTTTCACCGGGCGGAGTGGCGCAGGGCGCCCAGATCAGCATCGTAGTCACGCGTGAGGCGATCCCAGGCGCGGAGCCATGGAAGCGCCCGCTTGCCCGGATCACCGACGACTCTCCTCGGCCGGCGACGCCGCTTGATGCGATAGAGCTGCCATTTCCATCTCCCGGAGATCGACTCCGCCAGGCGGGCTGGTCCGATCTGCTGGAGGAGGCGCGGAGCGGAATCGTCCGCTTCCCTGGCGGCGAGCTGCGCATTTCGCTCACTCCGGCGATGACGTTGATCGACGTCGATGGGCACCTGCCTCCGGCGAATCTGGCCATGGCAGGGGCCGAGGCGGCGGCGCGGGCCATCCTCCGTCACGGCATCTCCGGATCGATCGGCATCGACCTTCCCACCGTTTCCGGAAGGGCCGAGCGGCAGGCGATCGGTTCGGCAGTGGACGCTATCCTGCCCCAGCCCTTCGAGCGCACCGCCGTGAACGGCTTTGGCTTTCTTCAGATTGTGCGCCCACGCATGCGCGCGTCGCTTTTCGAGCTTGCCTCTGACCGATCCGCGTTCGAGGCTCGCGCACTTCTTCGCCGTGCCGCGCTCGAACGGAGAGGGACGACGACACTCGTAGCCCACCCCGCGGTCCTCCGCGTGCTTGAGCAGCACTCCGCCTGGATTGAGCAGATTTCCCGCCAAGTCGGTGGCGCCGTGACCTTGCGAAGCGACGCCGCGCTCCCCATCCATGGGGCCTATGCGCAAGGCGGCTGATACCAAGTCCTGTCCCATCTGCCGCAAGCCGTCGGCTGCGGAGCATGCCCCTTTTTGTTCCCGCGGGTGCAGAGACCGGGACCTGCTTCGCTGGCTCGGCGAAGGCTACCGCATCTCCGGTCCGCCCGCCGACCCTGGCGGGGTGGACAGCGAGGAAAGCGGCAGGTAGGGAGCCCGGCGCTTGGACGGGCGGCTCGCCGCGTCACGAGAGCCCAGGTAGCTCAGTTGGTAGAGCACGTGACTGAAAATCACGGTGTCGGCGGTTCGATTCCGTCCCTGGGCACCACTTTCCACCACATCGGCCATTTTCACGGCGAACCCTGAGTTCCGTCAACCGGCAGCGATTCACCGCGCGCATGAGACCTGGGGCATCGGCGGATGTCGCCCCGTGCTTAACCATGACGGACTCGCCGCCGCCCGCATAACCGCCTGATTCTGCGCCGCGGGGCGCGCCGACCACGGCGTAAAGGTCTTAATTAGACATGTTGTTTCGGCGCTACACTGATTGGGAAAAGCGGCCCGGAGGCCGCAGTGTGTCTTGTTCTGTTACGGTTCTCGGACAATGAGAACGCCACGTGCGCCTTGAGATGGGCAAATGCGTGCGCCCTTCAGGGGCCGGAATAAGGGGACCAAAATGAAGACGAGCTTCCGTCAAAATCTGCTCGCAACGACCTTGATGGTCGGTGCGTCCGCGCTGGCGACGCCGGCGTGGGCACAGGACACACAAACCGTGGATCCTGCCGCTTCCCAGCCCACGGGGCCGGTTGAAGCCCAGCCTACGCCATCAGTTTCGGCCGAGGGTGAACCCGTCTCGACGGGCAGCGACATCATCGTCACGGGCTCGCGCATTCCGCAGCCGAACCTTGAGTCGGCCGCACCGGTCACGGTCGTCAACGAGCAGGACGTGAAGCTCTCCGGTTCGAGCAGGATCGAAGACGTCCTCAACCAGCTGCCGTCCGTCGGCGCCGCCCAGGCGTCGGGCGTTTCGAACGGCGCAACGGGTACGGCCGAAGTCGACCTTCGCTACCTCGGTGCGAAGCGCTCGCTCGTCCTGATCAACGGCCGCCGCCTCATGCCGGGCGATCCGAACAGCACCAACCTGTCGGCCGACCTTAACGTCATTCCGGCGTCGATCGTCCGCCGCGCCGAAGTTCTGACGGGCGGCGCCTCGTCGGTGTACGGCGCTGACGCCGTCGCCGGCGTCGTCAACTTCATCATGGACACCGAATTCGAGGGGATCCGGTTCGACGGCAACGCCAGCATCTGGCAGCACAACCAGGACAATCCTTTCGTCGGCAACTGTCAGAGCGTCGCCGCTGGCCAGCAATTCTGCACCGGCCAGACTCTCGGTCAAGAGATCCACATCCTCGACATGCTGCGTAACCGCGCAGGCGTCGCTCCGAGCCAGTTCCCGGTCCCGACCGGCACTGCCTGGGACGGCCGTTCGCTCGACGGAACGGTCACCATCGGCGCTGGCTTCGACGACGGCCGCGGTCATGCGGTCGCATACTTCGGCTACCGCAACGTGAAGCCTGTCCTGCAGGCGGACCGCGACTATTCGGCGTGTACCATTCAGAACAGCCGCGCCGGATCGCCCATCTGCGGCGGTTCTGCGACTGCTGCTCCGGGTACGGCCATCATCTTCGCGACGACGGCACCAAACAGCATCACTTCGACGGTCGCGGCGCTTGGGCCGGGAACGATCAACGTCGGCGCGAGCAACCTCTTCAACTTCGCGCCGCTGAACTACTATCAGCGTCCTGACGAACGTTACATCGCCGGCGCTTTCGCGAATTACGAAATCAGCCCGGCGTTCAAGCCGTACATCGAATTCATGTTCATGGACGATCAGACGCTTGCGCAGATCGCTCCGTCGGGCGACTTCGGCAACACGCTCACGATCAACTGCGACAACCCGCTCATGTCGGCGGCACAGCGCACGGCGATCTGCGGCAACCCCAACAACCTGATCAACGGGTTCGTCGGCAACTTCCCGACGGCCGTTGGCGCACCTTACAACCCGACGCCGGGTAACGCTCCGATCAATTTCGTGAACACCGACCCGAACTCGCCGGGAACGACGTACCAGCGCGCCTACTTCCAGTTGCTTCGCCGTAACGTCGAAGGTGGTCCGCGTATCTCAGACCTTCGTCACCAGGCGTGGCGCGGCGTCCTCGGCATGCGCGGCGACGTGGACCCGGTCTGGTCGTACGACACGTACTTCCAGTACGGCCGCACGAACTACACGCAGGTCTACAAGAACGAGTTCTCGATTGCTCGTATGAACCGCGCGCTCAACGTCGTGAACGTTGATGCGAGCGGAGCGGTTGTTCCGGTTGGAACGGCTGGTTCAAACATCGTTTGCCGCTCGGTTCTCGACGGCTCCGATCCGAACTGCGTGCCGTGGGATGTGTTCGGCGCCGCGCCCTCAGCTGCTGCCGTCAATTACCTGAACATCTTCGGTGTCATTCAGGGCATCACCTCGGAGCAGATCGCCAACGCGAACGTGACTGCTCAGCTGGGCGAAATCGGTTGGCGGACTCCGTGGGCCGAGGATGGCGTCGCGGTGAACGCGGGTGTCGAATATCGGCGTGAGTCGCTCGACCTGAACCCGGATCAGTCGTTCCAGACCGGCGATCTCGCCGGCCAGGGCGCTCCGACCCTTCCGGTCAGCGGCAACTTCCGCGTTTGGGACCTCTTCGGAGAAGCCCAGATTCCCATCGTTCAGCATCAGGGTATCGAAGATCTGACTCTCGGCCTCGGCTATCGTAAGTCGTGGTACGACGTCAGCAACGGCCGCAGCTACGACACGGACACGTATAAGATCTCGCTCGAATTCGCGCCGATCTCCGACGTCCGTCTCCGTGGTTCGTACAACCGCGCTGTCCGTGCTCCAAATATTCAGGAGCTCTTCGGTCCGCAGTTTGTCGGCCTCGACGGCTCGAACGATCCGTGCGCGAAGCTGATCACCGCAACCGACTACGGATGTCTTGCCCAGGGCCTCGTCGTT
>Ga0207682_10000827_pt1 | contig 14299 bp, 13 predicted proteins | sample KBSM63metaG_FD_184332 | JGI IMG/M metagenome (GOLD analysis project Ga0207682, IMG submission 184332) | Miscanthus rhizosphere microbial communities from Kellogg Biological Station, Michigan, USA - KBS M6-3 metaG (SPAdes) (version 2) | ecosystem: Host-associated > Plants > Roots > Rhizosphere >... | reverse complement strand
GCGCCTTTGAAAGCTCGAGTGCTGCCATCGCGCGCTGCCGTGCCGAGGGCGCATTCCCGAAAAAGGCTTCAGACAGCGCTGCTCCTGTTTCGTACAGCGCCGCACTTTCCCGCTTGCCCGCCTGCTGAGCCAAATCCACTGCGCGCTGTGACATCTGCCGCGCCTGTTTCAAGTGACCGGAATACGCCAGGACAAGCGCCTCCTGGTCAGACATCCAGTCTTCCGCTCCGGATGTCTGCCGACCGAGAGCCGCTTCCCGTTCCATTCCCGCCTTGTCGCCCTTCAAAAAGGCAATGCTGTACCGCTGGACCAAAAACTCAGGGATTTCCAGTTTGCGCTCGGAGGCTCGCTGAAGGGCGCTCCCGGCCTCCGCGAGGCGATCGAGGTATGTGTGGCTGAAGGCAAGCTGGAAATAGCCGAGAGCAAAGTCCGGATCGAGCTCGACAACTTTCCTGGACGCTTCGACCCCCTTTTCGTATTGGCCGAAGACAGGGTAAATCATTCCCGCCAGGAATCCGTGAGCGTTCATCTCACGAGGATACGTTTGCGCCCACGACTCACTGGTCTGTTGCGCCTTTTCCAGGTTTCCCGTGACCTGCACCTCGTAGGAAGCCGTGATAAAGAATTTCTCTCGATCACTGGCGCGATCCCGCAACTGATACGCTTGGCTGATGCTCGCCGCAGAGAGGGCGGACTCTCCAATCGAGCTATACGCAAGCCCCAGATTCGCGTGTGCCATCGCGAACTTGGGGTCGATTTCAAGGGCGCGCTTAAAAAGCGGCACGGCGGCAGCAGTGCCAGTTGAGGAGCCAACCTTCCAAGCCGTGCTATAGGCTTTCAAGGCTTCGAGTGATGGCGTCGTAGCCTCTTCGAGCGGGGTGTCGTGTTGTTCGACCGTGCCGAGCGATTCGCCGACTCGGGTTCTGAATTTACCGGCGATTTGACTCAGGGCGTTCAGGACGTCTTCTTTTCTCGCGGCTTGCGCCTGTTCCTCGTCGAGGATGTCTCCGGTGCGGCAGTTCTTTGCGCGTAACCCCAATACGTACTGACTTCCGAGGCTGGCAATCGAGCCCTCCAGAACGGCGGCGCTTGCGGTTCGCTCGCAGATGTCCCGAGCGAGCTCCGGAGTCAGCCGCGCATCTGCCGGCCGGCCCATAAGCCCCAGCGCCTTCTGGATACGCTCGTCGGAGACGAGGCTGAGGAAAGGCGACTGTTCAAGCTGTATCGCCAATCCTTGGCGCAGCGTTCCGTCAAACACGGGGTCGCCGGTCGTGTTTGTGAAATCGGCGAGGACAATCGTGTCTTTCTCCGTGAGAGTTGGCACGCGGTGAAAATAGACGTACCCAGCGACGGCGAGCGCCAGCAGAGCGGCGGAGGGCACGATCATCTTCCAACGCGTGACGGTGGTGATGGCTGGCGCCGCCCTGCTGGTCACTCGGCCCGAATCTGTGTCCCGCTTCAAGCGCTGGAGGTCCGTGCGAATGTCGGAAGCATGCTGGTAGCGTAGATTCCGATCTTTCTCGAGGCACTTGTCGATAACCCGTTCCAGTTCCGCCGGCACGTCGGGGTTCAGGCGCACGGGAGGCACAGGAACGCGGTTGAGAATCGACTCGAGAATCGTCCCCGTGCTTTCTCCTCGAAATGGCCGCGTGCTCGTCGCCATTTCATAGAGCACGACGCCGAACGAGAATAAATCGGTGCGCGCGTCCAACGGCATTGCGCGGACTTGCTCGGGGGACATGTACGACACCGTCCCGAGCGTGTGACCGGGATCCGTTAACAGCGCCTCAGCCGGACGGGTGGCCTCGTCGGAGACAGCGACGGCCGCCGGTCCGCAGATTGCCTTCGCCAACCCGAAATCGAGAATCTTCGGGCCGCGCGGCGTGAGGAAGATGTTCGCGGGTTTGATGTCGCGATGCACGATGCCCTTGCCGTGCGCGGCATCCAGGGCATCGGCCACGGCGAAGGCGAGGTCAACGAGGACGGGGACCTCGATCGGGCCGCGCCGGAGCCGCTCCTGGAGTGTCTCGCCTTCGAGCAACTCCATCGCGATGAACGGTGGATCGGTGCCGACATCGTAGATGGTGCAGATATTGGGGTGGTTGAGCGCGGAGGCCGCCCGCGCTTCTCGCTGGAAGCGTTCCAGCGTTTGCGGAGACGCGGTGATCCCGTCCGGGAGAACTTTAATGGCCACCACCCGCTCGAGACGCGTGTCCGTTGCCCGATACACTTCGCCCATCCCGCCGACACCCAGCGGGCTACCAATTTCGTAGGGGCCGAAGCGAGCGCCGGAAGCAAGGGCCAAGGTCGTTCAAGTGTACTCGTGGCGCCGATGTAGTTACCTCGGCGGCAGACGGAGAAAGGACGAAGGACCAGCGACTCGCAGCTGCACCCAATGCAAATTGCGCTAGCGTGACGTCACCACGATGGCGCAGCATGTCGAGGTGCCGCTGCGGCGGTACCCATGGGGAAGGCCGGAGTCAAAGTACATAGAGTCACCGGACTCGAGCGCGTGCTCCTGGCCGTCGATGTGCACGTTCAACCTGCCCTTGAGTGTGTAGATGAACTCCACGCCCGCGTGCGTGTGCAACCGGACCTTGTCCCGCGCCATAGGAAGGAAATCGGCGTAGTACGAGTTGAACCGCCGCTCGGTCGCAGGGTAGTCCAACGACTCGAATCGATAGGACATCTCCTTTCCATCCTGACGCTCTGGCAGCTGCACCCGCTCCGCCTTGCGGACCACCGCCACGAGCGGCTTCTCGCGCGCCCCGGCGAAGAAATAGTCGAGGCCGACGCTGAAGACGAGCGCGATCCGCAGCAGCGTCGGCAGCGTCGGGAACAGGCGCCCCCTTTCGAGCTTCGACAGTAACGCCGGCGACAGCCCGGAATGCCGCCCCAGCTCGACGAGCCCCATCTTCTTCTTCAGCCGCAAGGCGCGAATCTTCGCGCCGATCGCATAGTCGCTAAGGCCTGCTTCGAGCGTTGCCGACAGCATTTCCGCCTCCAGTTGTCGTGACAGTCACATTCCGCGAGGTTCTTGTCGTCGCATGCACATGACTTTGCGGCCGAGCGTGGATTTTATTTTAAATCAAATACATTTGCACTACAGTCAATACATCCATTGCGCCGGCGAGGTGCCGGAGCAGCACAGGAGGAAGAGTCATGAAGCAGATCGACGTCATCGCCGCGGTCCTCGTCGTCGTCGGAGCGCTCAACTGGGGGCTCGTTGCCGTTGCCCGGTTCGACCTCGTCGCAGCGCTGTTCGGGATGCAGTTCGGTGAGGTCTCGGCGGCCAGCGCCCTCGTCTACGGGCTGGTGGGTCTGGCGGGGCTGTATCAGGCAGTCTCGTGGAAGCGCGTGCAGAACCGCTGGGCGCAGCCCTCGGCGATCGCGATTCGTTAGTTCGTCAACCCGCAACTCGATCACGGAGCAGAGATAGACGGGCCCGGGCATGGACGCACCAGTTCTCCTCACCGGCGCGACGGGATACATCGGCGGCCGGCTTCTTCGACATTTCGAAGAAGCCGGCCAGCCGGTGCGCTGCCTGGCGCGGAATCCCGAGCGCGTCCGGGCAACCCGATCAACGACGCAGGTCGTCCAGGGAGATTGCCTCGATGAGAAGTCGCTGGACCTCGCGCTCACTGGCGTGAATTCGGCTTACTACCTGGTTCACTCCATGTCGGTCGGTGCGGATTTCGCAGAGGTGGATCGACATGCGGCTGCAAACTTCGGCCGCGCGGCCGCTCGTGCCGGCGTCCGCCGCATCATCTATCTCGGCGGCCTGGCGGATCAGGCGGGTTCGCTTTCCAGCCATCTCCAGAGTCGAGCCGAAACCGGATCCGTCCTGCGCGCGAGTGGCGTCCCGGTCATCGAGTTCAGGGCATCGATCGTGGTTGGCGCCGGAAGCCTGTCATTCCAGATGATTGAGGCGCTGGTCGAGCGCCTGCCCCTCATGGTGTGTCCACGGTGGGTCGCCACGTTGACACAACCAATGGCTGTTGACGACGTGGTGGCGTACCTATCGGCGGCCCTGGAACTGCCTGACACCGGCAGTAAAGTGTTCGAGATCGGCGGTCCAGACGTCGTGTCGTACGGGGACATCATGCGGGAGTACGCGCAGCTCCGCGGGCTGCGCCGCTGGCTGCTGCCCGTGCCGTTGTTGACGCCGCACCTGTCGGGACTCTGGCTCGCACTGGTGACACCGGCGCAGGCCCGCGTCGGCCGCGCGCTGGTGGAAGGGTTGAGGAACCCGACGGTGGTCAGGTCGCCAGCGGCATTCGACGCGTTCCAGATCGAACCGACGCCGCTGCGCGTGGCACTGGCGAAGGCGATAGAGGATGGCGCTCGGTTGCGTCAGAAGGTCGACACGCGGACCACTGTTGTGGACGCGCCCCCGTCGCAGGTCTTTGCTCCGATCAGGCAGATTGGCGGAACGAACGGCTGGTACTTCGGGAACTCCCTTTGGCGAGCGCGAGGCTGGCTGGACCTCCGTTTCGGCGGCGTGGGCATGGGACGCGGCCGCCGCGACCCCGAGAACTGCGGGCTGACAGATGTCATCGACGGCTGGACCATCGACGCGTACGAACCGGATCGACTCCTGCGACTCAGGGCGGATCTGAAGTTGCCCGGCCACGGCTGGCTGGAATTCCACGTCACGCCGCTCGACGACGGCCGGCGATCGCTCATCCACCAGACAGCGACGTTCGACCCTCGAGGCCTGCTGGGCCGCGCGTACTGGTACGTCCTCCTTCCCGTGCACGAGTGGATGTTTAGTGGTCTCCTGCATGAGATCGCGCGTCGCGCCAAGTTACGCAGAATCGAGTTCGACGGGGACAGCAGCCGCTGGCCTTTCCTCTGGCTGCGCGATCGACTGGCGACGCGATCGAAAGGTGTGACACGCCGATGACCTACGAACGTATTCGTCTCGGGATCTCGGCCTGTCTGCTTGGCGAGCCGGTGCGTTTTGATGGCGGTCACAAACGGGATTCGTTCTTGGTCGAATCGCTGGGACACTTCGTCGACTGGGTGCCGGTGTGCCCGGAAGTCGAGTCCGGGTTGGATGCGCCGCGTGAATCGATGCGGCTGGTGGAGAGCGATGGCCGGATTCGTCTGCTGACCAACAGGACGGCTCACGATCACACTACGCGCATGCATGGCTACGCTCGCCGACGCGTCGAGGAACTGGTCGACGACGCGCTGGTCGGCTTCGTGTTGAAGAAGGATTCACCCACGTGCGGGCTCGAGCGCGTCAAGGTGTACGGCACCGCCGGGATGCCCGTGAAGTCGGGCCGCGGGCTGTTTGCCGACGCGTTGGTCACCCGCTTCTCCCTGCTGCCGATTGAGGAAGAAGGTCGGCTCAACGATCCGAGGCTACGCGAGAACTTCGTCGAGCGCATCTTCGCGTATCGCCGGCTCACGGCCCTCTTTGCCACGCGCTGGTCGATGGGGACTGTCGTACGGTTCCACACGGCTCACAAACTCACGCTCATGGCCCACATGCCGGAGGCTTATCAGCGTCTCGGCCGCCTGGTGGCATCGGGCAAGTCGATGGCCCGGCGAGAGTTCCAGGATCGTTATTCGTCCGAATTCATGACGGCGCTCAAAACCATCGCCACCCCGCGCCGGCAGGCCAATGTGCTGCAGCACATGCTCGGCTACTTCAAGCAGGCGCTCGACCGCGAGAGCCGGGCCGAACTGCTCGCTGTCATCCAAGAGTACGGCGCCGGGCGTGTGCCGCTGGTGGTGCCGCTCACGCTGTTCGCCCATCACATCCGGCGCTGCGGGGTGCCGTATCTGGCCGACCAGGTCTATCTGCGGCCGCATCCGGTCGAGCTGATGTTGCGGAACCACGTGTGACGGCGATGAAGAAGGTCATCATCACCGATCGGATGCAGCGTGGCTACGTCTACTGGCGTACCGAGCCGGTCGGCCGGAACTTTGCGCCGGGATTCACGCCGGATCTGACGCCGAAAGAGATGCTGCGGCTCGGCATCTTCGGCGGCAAGTACATGACGGATTGCCAGGAGGAATTTCCACGCAGCTGGTTCGCTCGCGCCAGGCTGTGCGCCGAGCGTCATGACGCGCGGCTGAATTGTTTCGGCGTGAACGCCTCGCAGTCGCTCGCCGTGTGGCGTCGCAGCGGATGGATCCACAAGCAGGATCCACGTGGGTGGTTCCAGTGGTATTGCCGCTACTACATGGGCCGCAGAACCGCTGACGACGCCCGGCAGATTCGACGGTGGCGGGCGATCGCGCGGCACGTGGCGGCGATTCGGAAGCACTGCGAACCGGGCGATGTCGAATGTCGGAGGCGCCAGCGGCAGGCCGTCCTTCACTGGGCATACGACAGCCGAAAGATATAGGAAGGGTGTGACATGCGAGTGTTCGTGACGGGCGCGACCGGTTTCGTCGGCCGGGCATTGATTCCCCGGCTCCAACGCGACGGGCATACCGTGGTCGCGTGGGTGCGGTCGCCGGCGCGCGCTCGGGGGCTTCTGGGTGCAGAAGTCGAACTGGTTCACGCCGATACGGCGCCCGACGGATTGGTCGGGGCGATTGAGCGCAGCGACAGCGTGGTGAATTTGGCGGGCGAACCGCTGATGGGCGGCCGGTGGACGGCCGCCCGCCGCGCCGTCCTCGAGGGCAGCCGCATCGCGGTGACCGAGCAGCTGGTTCGGGCCATGGCCGAGGCGAAGAGCCGCCCGCGCGTCTTCATTTCGGGAAGCGCCGTCGGCTATTACGGCGATCGCACCGATGAACTGCTCACGGAAGCGTCCAGCACCGCCGACGATTTTCTGGCGCGCCTGTGCCGGCGGTGGGAGTGCGCGGCCCAGGAAGCCGATCGGCTGGGCGCGCGAGTCGTTCTGCTACGAACCGGGGTTGTTTTGGGTCGGGCCGGCGGCGCGCTGGAGTACGTGCTGCCGCCATTCCGGTTAGGGATGGGCGGGCCGGTCGGATCGGGCAAGCAGTACCTGCCGTGGGTTCATCTCCACGATCTCGTGAAAATCATCGCCGTGGCGCTGGTCGACGATCGTTATCGGGGGCCGGTGAACGGGGTGGCACCAGAGAAGGCGACGAGCCGCTCGTTCGCGCGTGCGCTCGGGCGCGTCCTTCGTCGCCCTGCCATCCTTCCGTTGCCGGCGCTGGCGCTCAAGGTACTCTTCGGCGAGGCCGCCAGCGTCCTGCTGGCGAGCCAGCGCGTGGACCCTCGCGTGCTCCGGGAGCTCGGGTTCGCATTCGACTTTCCGACCCTGGACTCGGCGCTCGAGGACATTGTCGGCGGCACCGCCGTTGCGATCTCGCCCGCGCAGTCGCGACCCGCAAGAGCCGGCGAGGCTCGCTACGAGCTGCGGGCCAGGACGCTGATCAATGCACCGATCGAGGACACGTTTGCTTTTTTCTCGAAGGCCGCGAACCTCGGCGTGATCACACCCCCGGCGATGGGCTTCTCGATTCAGGAACAGGTCCCGCCCATGGCAACGGGGGTCCTAATCGACTATCGCGTGCGCGTCGGTCCGCTGCCTGTTCGTTGGCGCACGCGCATCACCACGTGGGAGCCGGGCCGACGCTTTGCCGATCTTCAAGAGAAGGGCCCGTACCGCTTCTGGTGGCACGAACACACATTTCAGGCCGATGGCCGACGCACGGTGATGGAGGATCGTGTGTATTACACACCGCCGCTCGGGCTCTTCGGTCGGCTGGCGAATCGCGTCTTCATCCGCTCGACACTCAGGAAGATCTTTCAGTATCGCGGCGATGTGATCCGCCTCCGATTCGGAGTGTCGTAGTTGACACTGAGGCTTCCGCAACTCACTGCGGTACGGGCGCTGGGCCTGACTCCCGGAATGACTGCAAGTCCGCTGGATCGCAGCGTGCCGTTCAAAGCGCCGCGCATCGGCTCGCACCAGGAACCGCGGCCCAGCGCAATCGCGAGATGCGTTTTGCCGACGCCGGGCGCACCGAAGAGCAGCGCAAGTCGCAACACGAGGCTGCGAAGTTGATCGGGCGTTCCTCGTTCGGTGCTTCAACGTGCGTGCTGCCCGAAAATGGTGTCAGCCGACACGCGACTTTCGCCCCCGATTCATTGCCCCCATCAGCAGCCATCACGCCTGCCCGTTGAGAACTCTTTGCGGGCAATCCAAATCAACTACAATCCAAGGTTTGATAATCCCGGTGCTGATCGGCGCTGCCGTGATCGGCAAAAACAACGGGCACCCATGCGCGTTTTTCATCGAACATCAGTAAACATCGCGGAGAGCATCTTCCGCGAGGGCTTTCGTGATACGGGGGGAATCTACATGCCGGATTCGGGCTGGGACGGCGTGTGGGTTTCGGATATTCCATTGGAGGCCGATGGGTGTGGATGAGGCGATGTGCTACTGGCGCTGGACGTGCCAGATTCCCTGTTTGAAGCACACGAGTGGGCCGAAGAGGAAAAGCCCTACCGCGAAAGCGCGATCCCAGCCGAAAAGTTGAACCAATTCGGCCCCCCGCAAATCGCCATGGACAGTGATTGACGTATGTTGACCATGGTCTTCGGAAGGTGAGGCAGCGACCGGTTCGACGCAACCATCAATCTGGTGTGGCACTCGAACATCAGGTCTGGTCAGTTAACCGGGCCGGCCCCGCCGCTATCCTGCACCTCGACTTTTCGCCAAAAACGACGCCGCTCCTTCTCTTTTTCCGCCTCACGTTCCTTGCGTAAGTCCTCGCGGATGGACTCCAAGGCGCCGGACATATCCGACATCCGTTGAGCAATCGACTGGAGCATTTCGGAAGAACCCCTGATGGTCGCCGCATGTTTCTCGCTACGTGTGTCGTGGTATGCGATGTATAGACCGACGCTGCCGACAGCCAAGAGCACCCCTGCCCAGCCGGCGATACGCCACGCGCCAACTAACACGAACGACGCCATCAGCAGCACAAACCAAAACGCCTTGCGTTCGTTCATGAGTCTTGTTCCAAAAGGCACGGCGAGGACGAAGCGATTCGGCGCTCGGTCGTTTTCCCCCCGCTTCGGCACTTGCCTTGGGGCAATGATCGTGCCGCTGTCGTTGAACCCGCTCTGTCCAATGTTGAGCCGTTACGGACTGCGCGTCTGCCTGCGGGCGGATTAATGCCTGACCGTATACGGAGTTCAATGCGAGGAGTCAGCTCGAGCAACGGCGATAGAGGTAGCGGCGGCCAACCCGCCACGGGCCGGCGCAGCTCGTAGAAACGCAGCATGGTAGTAGTTCTACGGCCCATCTACGATCCGCAGCGTGCTCTGCCGTTCTCTACGTCGCCCAAGGTATAGGGTCCACGAGACTGGGGACGGTCGTAATCGAACACACACCCGCTTCACAGAAAAAGCCTTTTCAGCAGATCGGGACGAATCCCCACGTCGCCTCAGCCCGCCAGCCGGTTTTGCGGTCCCGGCATCGTCGGTAAGTTTCATGACGAACTCGAAAACGTCGGAGCCGTTAGAAGTCTCCTGGCAAGTGTTCGACGCCGCGAGCAGCCGCATTATGAGGTGCGCGATATTCGGTGCGGTCACTATCGATGTTGAACTGCGGATCGGTTACTTCGGTGATGCACCCCTGCGGTCGCAAATCGTGCCTGATATCCAGTCGGCGCGAGGGCTGGCGCAGGATTGGTTGGAAGCCATACGAGCAGCGTCGAAGGACGATTAAGCCTGGCCATGAGATTTCGTTGCCTCGACTGCAATCAACCGATTGAAGGCGACCCATGGTGGTATGACCCTCTAGCCCACGGGATAAATAAGTGGTCCACCGAGGTTACTCAGCGCTCAGGGGTGGTTAGCCAAAGACCTGGCCCGCCGACCGGTGTATCCGCGCCCTTTCACAAGAAGTGCTTAGAACGGCAACTGGGTTGGAGTGTCGATTCCTGACCACCAAACGGCCAAGACCAAGAATCGGAGAACTCTCAGAGTGAGTCTATCGGTATGACGAATCGATGCCTCGACTGCAACTTAGCCATCGAAGGGGAGCCGTGGTGGTATGACCCTTTGGCCGTCGGGATACAGCTCGGTGTTGCGGTTGCCACGGTTAACGGCGTGGTGACGAAACGCCCTTATGCGCCAACCTCTGTTGCGGGGCCATTCCACAAAGATTGCTTAATCAGGCAAATGGGTTGGAGCAACGGTTCCCCGAAAGCGACACAGCCGCAGTGAACTAGCAAGGCGGCTCTGCCGTGTCGCGTTGCACGAGATGTGAGCGTGCCGAAGATGCTTCACGGCTCGATTCGTAGCGTCGATCCGCGTGGTCTCTTCGCGTGTGCCGTTTGGAATCACTCGCTGTTCCGGAAGAGAACTCACACCCACCTCACATTTACTCCGTTAGCCCCTAAGTCATTCCAACCACAACTCTAGCTCTGAGCTCCCGCGTTGGCGTCGAGGTTGCACGGTCGCCAATCGAGGTAAGAAATGGCACGCGCGGAGCTGCACCCACGACTTTTGGAACCAGTGTGCATCGGTGGCTCATTCGACCACCAGGAGTCACTTTCGAATCGGCGCATTCATGAACGACGCAAGGCCAACGAACTGGAATGGCTGCGAGGTGCGAGCGTCAAATACGGTGCGGAAGTCCGCGTCATTAACATCTCCGCCGGGGGCCTTCTGCTCGAGACTGAGAAGGCTCTGAAACCGAACTCCAGCGTCGTCCTGGAGCTGACGGGGCCGGAACGCCCCATTGTGGTTCCGTCGAAGGTTCTACGCTGTCGTGTCGCATCGTTGAGCGACATCCTCACATACGAAGGTGCGTGTGCGTTCCAGCGACCGCTGACGATTCCTGAACTGACCGTGAAGCTCACATCGCAGACAACCGAGCTTGCAGTGTCCGTCGCGCATACGGCAGTCGACTGGGGGAAAGTTGTCGCACGATTCAAGGATGGACGTATCGTGCGCGGCTATACGAACGACTTTGATCCATCCAAGGCGCACCTGCACGTCTCGTCCGATCTGCGAGACGGTAAATCGACAATCATTCTTCTCTCGGACCTGAAAGCGTTGTTCTTCGTTCGTGATTTCGCGGGTGATCCGACGCGAGTGGAAGACACGTTCTTCTCCGAAACGCCAAATGGCGACAGGATGGAAGTGACGTTTTGGGACAACGAGGTCATTATCGGATCGACGCAGAGTTATCGGGCAGAGGGTGAAGGATTTTTCCTTCAACCGGCCGATCCCCGGTCGAACAATCTCAGCGTGTTCGTCGCGGCTGCGGGAGTGCAGCAGATCCGTTTCCTCTCGCCAGAGCAGCATCAAACAGATCGCGCGCAACGCCGACGCGGACTGAATCGTAAGGCGCATTCCCAAGCTGCTAACCCTCAGTTCCGACGACGCTGAGTCAAAAAGCCCCTAGACCCGCGATACGCAGACGCGAGGAGAACGACTCTACAGGCAACATTCGCACTGCATGCCGCTTGGCGCTACGCCGCTAATGGCAGGTATTGTCGTATTCCGACAGACGCGCACGATACGTTTGCAGTAAGTTCAGCGCCTGCAACTCTCCACATGACGGTCGCCCGAGTTCAGCCCCCCGTTGTTGCCGCCTTTAACTCGTGAGCCATTCGATGACGAACGTCCTGAGATCGAAGCCGGTAGAGGTCTGTTGGCGCGTGATCGAAGCGTCGACCACTCGCATATTGACGTGTGCGATTTTCACTGCTTCCAATGAGCAAGTGGAGCTACGGGTCGGTTACTTCGGTGGTGTGCCACTCCATTCACAAATCATGCACGATATCGGATCGGCGCGAGTGCTGGCCCACAATTGGCGGGACACTGTGCGGGCAATTGAGTTGCGGCCATGACTTCAACGTGTGGACTGCACGTTACCAATCGAAGGCCCATTGCGGACTGTCACTCGATACGTCGAGACGCACGGACAGGTCAGGCGGTTCGTGGCCGCAAAACTCGTAGTATCGCCACGGTGGAGTCTTCATGAAAGCTTGGACGGAAACGCTTTCAGTTTCGCAAAGGCCTGTTCGATCGGATTGAGGTCCGGAACTCGTACGGCGTCGGCGTTCTGACGCCGCATCCAACTCTTCGCGGTTGCCGGTTCGCTGGTCCTGCTTGACACGAACTACTACAAGTGTATTTAATGGCCCTGGCGCATCGAATACAAGTGTATTAATTCATGAAGATCAGCGAAGCCGAAAGCAAAGTACTGGAGGTCTTCTGGTCCGCCGAAGGGCCGCTCAGCGCAGACGAAGTTGTCCGAGCGATGAACAGCGACCGCGACTGGTCGGCGGGCACAATCCGCACCTTTTTGACCAGACTTATGAAAAAGAAGGCTCTGGCCGCCACGCCGGACGGGCGCCGTTATCTTTACCGTCCACTGATCCGGCGCGAGGACTATGTCCACGAGCAGAGCCGTAACCTCATTGACAGGCTGTTCGGCGGACGAATCGCGCCTTTCATTACGCAGTTTTCGGAGCGGCAGGACTTGAGCGCCGATGAGATCGAGGAGCTCAAGCGGCTAATCAGCAGGCTTGATCATGACCGTTGAAGCGCTCCTGGCGGGACTGGTCCGCACTAATGTGATCGCGAGCCTCGCGATTCTGCTGGTGCTGCTACTTCGGCCGTTCGTGCTGCGTTGGCTGGGCGCGAGCGTCGGCTATTGGCTCTGGCTGGTGGTCCCACTCGCGGTAGCAGCGAGCTTTCTGCCGCCTCGAGAGCGGGTAGTGGTGGCCTCGTCACCCGAGACCGTCACGGCCACCCGGGAGCAGGCCAGCGCGATGGCAGCCCCGCATGCCGAATCGGGGGACGCACTCGAGCAGATCGCGGCGATGCCATCTTTTTTCGTTCCCGCGCTCGCCGACGCGCTAGTCGCTCTCTGGCTTCTAGGAGCCGTTGCGCTGCTTGTGCGCTCGACGGTGAGCTCGCGCCGTCTTGTAGCCAATCCGTCGCTCGGACCGGCTCTCGTCGGTGTGTTTCGGCCGCGGCTCGTTCTGCCGGCGGATTTCGAGACGCGCTTCGACGCACAGGAGCGCGCGCTGATTCTGGCACATGAAGAGGTCCACCGCATCTCAGGCCACACGGTGGTGAATGCCCTGGTCGAAGTCGCGCGCTGCGCGAACTGGTTTAATCCGCTCGTCCACCTTGCGGCGAACCGTGTCAGAACGGATCAGGAACTCGCGTGCGATGCCACCGTGATCGCCGCTCGTCCGTCCGAGCGCCGCACCTATGCGCAGGCGCTGCTCAAGACTCAGCTCTCGCCAGCGGTCATGCCGCTCGGTTGTGTCTGGACGAGCCGGTCGGCCACGCACCTACGCGAGCGGATCGCGATGTTGAGTCGGGCGCCTCTGGACCGCCGTCGCGCCGTCGCGGGTGCCGCCACCATCGTGGTCCTGAGCCTCACATTGGGGTACGCCGCCTGGGCGCAGCAACCCGAGCGGCGGGTGACACAGATCTCCATGCCGCCGCTGAGAGTGGTCCAGACGCCGACGTTAAATGCGCCCGCCAGTCTGCTGGCCCCGCCCGCGCAACAGCCCGAACGGTCGGTGACGCAGATCGGCACGCCGCCGAAAGCCCCGTGGACGCCGATGTCCGGTGCGCCCGCCGGCCTGCTGACCCCACTGGAGGGAGGGCACCATGACCGCTTCATTGACAGAGCGCGGGAGGGAGACATTGACATCGTCTTCTTCGGGACGACGGAGACCGAGATGTGGAACTGGCCGGACCGTGGCCGTAGCGTGTGGGATCGGACGCTAGGCTTACGCAGGGCGGCAAACTTCGGCTCGCAAGGCACGCGTTTCGATAGCCTGCTCTGGAGGATGCAGAACGGAGAGCTGGACGGCTATCAGGCGAAGATCGTGGTGCTCCAGGCCTTCGGTCCGGGCGACCAGGCGATGGGCGACCGTGCAACCGAGTTTGCCGCGGGTTACAGGCGGCTCCTCGCGGAGGTTCGCGCACGCCAGCCGCAGGCGAAGATTCTGCTTTCCGCCGCCTTTCCGCGGGGTCAGTTGAACCGAGAGCAGTGGCGCGACGTCGCGGAAGCGAACGCCGCGGTGTATCGCACCCTCGCAGACGACAATACGGTCTTCTACGTCAACATCGGCGAGCGCTTTTTCCTTCCCGACGGCTCCCACAACCAGGAGATGTGGCGTTCTCCGCAGTCCGGAGTCGTAAACGTCGGAACCCAGACACCTGCCTTCGAGGCATGGGCGGAGGAACTAGAGCCATGGCTAGATCGCTTCGGACGCTGAAAGGATCCGGCTCACCGTTTAAATCGCGCCTCCTGACACGCTCGGTACGCTGACCCCTTCAACTCGTCGTCCAGGACTACGCGCTGAAGGCGACTCC
>Ga0207682_10000825_pt1 | contig 14315 bp, 21 predicted proteins | sample KBSM63metaG_FD_184332 | JGI IMG/M metagenome (GOLD analysis project Ga0207682, IMG submission 184332) | Miscanthus rhizosphere microbial communities from Kellogg Biological Station, Michigan, USA - KBS M6-3 metaG (SPAdes) (version 2) | ecosystem: Host-associated > Plants > Roots > Rhizosphere >... | reverse complement strand
GTCGGCTTCAGGCCGAGCTTGCGAAACTCCGCTGCGACATAATTGGCGGCGATGCGATGTCCGCGCGATCCCGTGTCGCGCCCTTCCAGCAGGTCGCTCGCCAGGAATTCGACATGAGCGCGGATGCGGTCCGCCGCGTGCAGACCGCCGATCGGTTGCGGCGGCGCCGCGCCGATCAGGACTGCCGTCAATGCAAGCAACGGCAGCCGCGGCAGCTTCACGCCCAGTTCCGCTTCAGCAGCTTGCGTTCCCAGTCAAGAGCATGGCCAAGGATGGTGTCGATGTCGGCGAAGCGAGGAGTCCAGTCGAGCGTCTCCATCAGCGCGCGATTAGAGGAGATGAGCAGCGGCGGATCGCCCGCGCGGCGGCCTTTCATCTCGCGCCGGATCGGCTGCGGCAGCAGACGGTCGAGCGCATCGAGGACCTCGAGTACCGATAGGCCGCGACCGTAGCCGAGGTTGAGGACGAGGTTCTGGTCCGGCTGCTCGATCAGCCGCTCGAGCGCTTTGACATGTGCGGCAGTGAGGTCGCTGACATGAATGTAATCGCGCACGCAGCTTCCGTCCTCGGTTGGATAGTCGGTGCCGAACACGTCGATATGGTCGCGCTTTCCGACCGCCGCCTCGACGGCGACCTTGATCAGGTGCGTCGACCCCTTGCCGACCTGGCCGGAGCGCCCTTCGGGATCCGCGCCCGACACGTTGAAGTAGCGCAGCGCCGCATAGTTCAAAGGATAGGCGGAGGCCGAATCTTCGAGCATGCGTTCGGTCATCAGCTTCGACGCGCCGTACGGATTGATCGGCAGCTTCGCGACGCTTTCGTCGACTGGGACACGCTCGGGCTCGCCGTAGACCGCGGCCGTCGAGGAGAAGACGAAATACTTCACGCCGGCTTCAACCGCCGTCGAGATCAGCGAATGGCTCGCGACCGTATTGTTGCGATAGTAATCGAGCGGCTTCTCCACGCTCTCCGGCACCACGATCGATCCGGCGAAATGCATGATTGCGCCGATGCTCTGTTCCGCGAGGATCCGCTCGACCAGCGCATGGTCGTCGACCCGCCCTTGGTAGAACGGCACGTCCTCCGGAACGACGTAGCGGTTGCCCGTCGAAAGATCGTCGACGACGGCGACGCTCCAGTCGGCGTCGCGCAAGGCAAGGACGGCGTGGCTGCCGATATAGCCGGCACCGCCGGTAACAAGCACAGGGACTTTGGACATGTGAGTTTCGCTAGCGGAGGCTTTTGCGCCGCGCCAGTCGTCCGGATTGCTGCGGCCGTCTCACAGCTTGCGGATCGTGCCTTCCGAAGTCGCGACGCGCATACCGAGCTTTTGCACCGTCACCTTGCTCCTGGCGATCTTGCCTCCGGGCAAGGGCGTGATCCACTGCTCGATGGCAAGCTTTCCCTTCATCTTGAACCGGAACAGAAATTTTCCGCCGATCTGCTGGATGTGCACCGGCCCGACGGCTTCCGACATCGTCCCGGTGAACCGGCCGGGGCTCACCTCGCGGATTAGCCAGCGGCGATGGCTGATCGGCTTGCCCGGGTCGTAAACCTGCTGCACCAGCGACAGCGATCCGTCCGACAGGATCTGGCCGCGTCCGATTGTCTTGGAACTGTACGGCCTCTTCATCATCACCTTGACGAGGCTGAGCAGCTCGGTCCGGCCCTCGAAAAAACGGAAAGCCTCGGGCATGCGCTCCGCCCTCGCGGGAGCGAGGGGAAGCGCGAGCGAGAAAAACACGGCCGGAACGAGCGAGCGAACCGCGAGTCGATTGTTTCGGACCAGTTGCATCTGTGCATAACGCACTGAACCGGCAAAGTTTTCCCGCTTCGGGTGAGCAATGGCCTATTGCGGCTTCACGAACTTGAGCGTCATGCGATCGCTCTCGCCGATCGCCAGATACTTTTCGCGGTCCTTGTCCTTGAGCGCCAGCGATGGCGGCAGGGTCCAGACACCTTCGGGCCAATCGGCGGTGTCTCGGGGATTGGCGTTGATCTCCGCGGAGGCGGCCAGCCGGAAGCCGGCGGCCTCGGCGAGACGGCGGATCGTCGAAGTCTTGATGTAGCCGCTGGTCCGCTCACGCTCCGGGTCCGCCGTTTCGGGCAGGCGGTGATCGACGATCCCGAGGATGCCGCCCGGCTTAAGCATGGCGTAAATCTGGCGGAAGGCTTCGGCGCTGTAATCCTGCTTGTCGTCCCGGCGGTATCCCATCCGCCAGTTGTGGACGTTGCGGAACGTCAGCACGACGTCGGCGGAACCCGCCGGCACCCGCTTCGCGGCTTCATCGAATGCCGGAAAATCGACGATCTCGATCGTACCGTAAACCTTGGCGTCGGCCTGCTGGAGCTTCGCGAGCCCACTGCGGCCCCAGTCCGGCGCGGCCGCGTAAAGCTTGCCTCCGCCGGCCGTCAGGTACGGGGCGAGAATTTCGGTGTACCAGCCTCCGCCCGGCCAGATCTCGACGACCGTGTCGGTCGGATCGACCTCGAAGAAGTTCAAAGTCGCTGCAGGGTTGCGATACCGGTCACGCGCTACGTTGGCGGGTGTCCTTCCCGGATGGGCAATGGCGGCCGCGATCTTTCCGAGACGCCCCGCCGAAGGCTCGGGTGACTTCTGGGCCGGTGCGGGTTCCGGCGGCGCTTGAGTCGCCGCCGGCGAGGAACCGATCATCAGGATCGACGCAAACGAAAGCGCAAACTGCTGAAACATGGCCTGCTCCCTATTCGACTCGTCCCATGCGCGAGCGGCGGACGGCTCGCAAGCCGACTCGGGGTTCATGCGGTTTGCCTGATCGGCGGCCCCGCACTATCAGCGGCGCCGATTCAGCACTCTCCGAAGAAGGTCCCATGGCACTAGTGATTTCGAGCGCATTCGATGCGGGCAACATCCGCGTCGTGAAGCAGGACGGCGACCGGGTCGATCTCGAGATCGTCAAGGACCATCTGTCGGACTTCTACCAGTGGTTCCACTTCCGCCTTGCGGGCGGGGCGGACCGCGAGATCGAGCTTCGCATCATCAATTGTGCCGGATCGGCCTATCCCAACGGCTGGCCCGACTACAAAGCGGTGGTCTCATCGGATCGCGAGGAATGGCTGCGTGTTGACGACACCAGCTATGCCGACGGAATCCTCACCATTCGCCTGACGCCGGAAACGGACTGCGTCTGGATCGCCTATTTCGCGCCCTATTCGATGGAACGGCACCACGATCTTATCACCACCTACGCGTCGCTGCCCTACGTCGACTATGATTCGCTGGGTAAGTCTCTCGACGGGCAGGACATCGATTGCCTGACCATCGGGGAGGGCGACCTCAACGTCTGGCTCTACGCCCGGCAGCACCCGGGCGAGAGCATGGCCGAATGGTGGATGGAAGGCGCTCTTGAGAAGCTGACCGATCCCGACGATCCGATCGCGCGCGTCCTGCGCGCCGAGTGCACCTTCCGTATCGTTCCGAACATGAACCCGGACGGGTCGCGCCGCGGACATCTGCGCACCAATGCAGCAGGCGTGAACCTTAACCGCGAATGGCATGCGCCCTCGGTCGAGAAGAGCCCGGAAGTCCTCTGCGTGCGCAACGCCATGGACGAGACTCCGCCCGATTTCGCGATGGACATTCACGGCGACGAGGCGATCCCGGCGAACTTCCTCGCAGGGTTCGAAGGCATCCCGTCGCTCGCGGAGCGGCAGACACGCCTGTTCAAGCTCTTCTCCGACAATCTTGAACGCATCTCGCCCGACTTCCAGACGCGGCAGGGCTATGAGATCGCTGCGCCGGGCGAAGCCAACATGTCCATGTCCACGACTCAGCTGGCCGAGCGCTACGGCTGCGTGTCGATGACTCTGGAAATGCCGTTCAAGGACAATTTCGACCTGCCGGATCCGATCTACGGCTGGAGCCCGGAGCGTTCGAAGTTCCTGGCCTTTGCCTGCCTCGACGCGCTTCAGGCAATTCTGCCGGAGCTGAAGAAGGCGAAAGCGGAGAAGCCGCAGGCGGCCAAGGTCGACGCCTGATGCCGACTCTGGTCCTGCTTCGCCACGGCCAGTCGCAGTGGAATTTGGAGAACCGGTTTACCGGCTGGTGGGACGTCGACCTGTCGGACCAGGGCGTCGCGGAGGCGCGCGCCGCCGGCGTGCTGCTGAAAGAGCGCGGCCATGATTTCGACCGCTGCTTCACAAGCGTCCTGACGCGCGCGATCCGCACGCTCCACCTCGTCCTTCACGAACTCGACAGCCTGTGGCTCCCGGTCGCCAAGGACTGGCACTTGAACGAGCGCCACTACGGCGGGCTGACGGGGCTCAACAAGCAGGAGATGATCGACAAGGTCGGCGCGGAGCAGGTCAAGATCTGGCGCCGTTCCTACGACATCCCGCCGCCGCCCTTGCCGGAAGACAGCCCCTACAATGTCGCCGCGGACCGCCGTTACGCTGGGCTCCCGGTGCCCAGTACCGAAAGCCTCAAGGATACGATCGCGCGCGCTCTTCCCTATTTTGAGTCGGAGGTCGCGCCGGCGCTAAAGCGTGGGGAGCGCGTGCTCGTCGCGGCGCACGGCAATTCGATCCGAGGTATCATCAAGCATCTGTCGAACATCGGCGACCAGGAGATCGTGGGCGTTGAAATCCCGACCGGTCAGCCGCTCGTCTATGAGCTGAACGACGACCTCAGCGTTCGCGACTCTTATTATCTAAGTGAGCGCGCGGCCTAGGCCGCGACTTTTTCCCGGTACATCGCCAGATCGGCGCGGGCGACGACCGCATCGGGCTGGTCATGCGGCTCGATCACGGTCAGGCCGATCGCGACGCTGAGTGGCAGGCACGTTCCCTGGTAGCAGAACTCGGAGCCGGCGATCATGTCGGCCAGGCGGCCGGCGGTTTCCAGCGCGCTGGTCTCGTCCGCCCGCTCCAGCAGGATTCCGAACTCGTCGCCGCCGAGCCGCGCTACGCAGTCGCTCTTGCGGACCCCTTCCGACAGCATCTGCGCGACGAGCATCAGGGCTTCGTCGCCCGCCTGATGGCCGAACGTGTCGTTGATCATCTTGAGCCCGTCGATGTCGACGAACAGCATTGCGGCGCTGTCGTCGTATCGGCTGACCCGGTCGATGGCGCCTTCGAGCTGGCGCATGAAGCCGCGGCGATTCGGCAGGTCGATCAGCACATCCTGATACGCGAGCCGGTCGAGCAGCTCGACGCGCTCGTTCAGCTGCGCGATCTCGGTCCGCAGGCGCCTGACTTCGGCAAGCAAGCTGTCAGGATCGGTCACAGGGATGACCACGTCATTCATCGAATCCGAGATTCCCCTTTGCTGTGCGATACATAACTCGATTCCGTTACTGTTGAAATGCCGAAGCGTTGCGCACCGGTGTCCATGTTCCTAAACGGCACAGCATCTGTGGCGTAGGCAGCAATGGGGACAGATGGCGCAGCCGCAAATCGGGATTATCATGGGCAGCAGCTCCGATTGGGAGACGATGCGCCACGCCGCCGAGACGCTCGAAAAGCTTGGTGTCGAGCATGAGGTGAAGGTCGTCTCGGCGCATCGCACGCCGAAGCGGCTGTACGACTATGCGTCCTCGGCGAAGGAACGCGGGCTAAAGCTCATCATCGCTGGCGCCGGGGGAGCGGCGCACCTGCCGGGGATGGCGGCGTCGATGACCAGCCTTCCGGTCCTCGGAGTGCCCATCGAGAGCAAGGCCCTCAAAGGGATGGATAGCCTTTTGTCGATCGTTCAGATGCCCGCCGGCGTGCCCGTCGGAACGCTTGCGATCGGACGAGCCGGCGCGATCAATGCGGGCCTTCTGGCGGCCTCGATCCTCGCCTCCAACGACGAGGCACTCGCCGTGCGCGTCGAGCGATACCGCGAGGAGCAAACCCAATCGGTGGCCGAAACGCCCGAATGAGCATCGCCCCCGGCTCGACCATCGGTATCGTCGGCGGCGGTCAGCTCGGCCGGATGCTTGCGATTGCCGCGGCTCAGCTCGGTTACAAATGCCATATCTTCGATCCGCATGAGCATCCGTGCGCGGCGGACGTCGCGGCGAAATTCACGCGGGCCTCCTACGACGATCGTCCGGCGCTGCAGAAGTTCGGCGCTGAGGTCGACGTCGCGACCTATGAGTTCGAGAATCTGCCGGTCGATCCGCTTCGGGCGCTGGAGGGCAAGCTCCGGCCCGGGGTAAAATCGCTGTCGGTCGCGCAGGATCGCGCCGTGGAGAAGGAGTTCATCGAGCATTGCGGGGCCGCCGTCGCGTCATGGTCGAGCGTGGACTCGCTGGCGGATGTCGAGCGGGCGGTCGCTGAGCTGGGCACGCCGGTCGTGCTCAAGACGCGACGCTACGGATATGACGGCAAGGGCCAGGCCTGGGTGCGCGATTCCAGCCACTGCGGAGCCGCATGGGACGCGATCGGCCGGGAGCCTGCAGTCGCCGAAACAGGAATTCACTTTGCGGCGGAATTTTCGGTCATCGTCGCGCGCTGGGCGGACGGGCGGAAGACCTTCTGGGACAGTCCCGACAATGCCCACCGAGAGGGCATACTCAGAACGTCGACCGTTCCTTCGAGCGACACGTTCGCCCCGCAGGTCGACGCCGCGCGGACTGCCGCGGCGGCGATCGCCGACGCGCTCGGCCATGTGGGGGTTTTGACCGTCGAGTTCTTCGCTTCCGGCGACGGCCCCGTCGTGAACGAAATCGCGCCGCGCGTTCACAACAGCGGCCATTGGACGATCGAGGGCGCCTTCACGTCGCAGTTCGAACAGCACATCCGCGCGATCTGTGACCTGCCGCCGGGCTCGACCGAGCTTGCCGCAGCCTCTGCCCGGATGGACAATCTGATCGGCGATGAGATTCACGACTGGGAGCGGCTGCTCGGCGATCCGCATGCGCACGTGCACGTCTACGGCAAGGGCGAGGCGCGCCCCGGCCGAAAGATGGGCCATGTAACGCGGCTGACCTTGAGGTAGAAGCGGCCGCGCGATGAGGATCATCGGCAGCTTCGTCAGCCCTTATGTCCGCAAGGTGCTCGGCGTCATGCACCTCAAGGGCCTGGATTATGAGATCGATCCGATCACGCCCTTCTTCGGCAATGACGAGTTCCGGCGCCTCAGCCCACTTTGCCGGATTCCGGTCCTTATCGACGGCGATTTCACCACGAGCGATTCCTCGGTGATCTGCGCCTATCTGGACGAGGCCTACCCGCAACGGCCGGTGCTTCCGGCCGATCCGAAAGGCCGCGCCCGCGCGCGCTGGCTGGAAGAGTTCGCGGACACGCGCCTCGGCGACCTCTTCATCTGGGGACTCTTCTATCAGAAGGTCGTCCACCCGCTCGTCTGGGGAGAGCCCGGCGACCAGCAGCGGATTGCCAAGACTCTGTCCGAAGACGCGCCTGCCGCGCTCGATTATCTCGAAGGTGAGCTTCCGCGGAACGGCTGGCTGTTCGGCGACTTCGGCTTGGCGGACATCGCCATCGCAAGCTTTTTCCGAAATGCCGCTTATGCCGGCTTCGAGCCCGACCAGGACCGCTGGCCGCGCGTCGCCGGCTTCATCCAGCGCGCCTTGGCGCACGAGGCCTTTGCCCACACGCTTCCGTTCGAGGACATCCAGCGCGGCGTGGACATCAAGGGACGGCGGCAGGCGCTGCTCGACGCCGGCGCGCCTCTGACGGCGCACACGCTCGGAGAGCCCGTTCCGCGCAAGGGCATGATGCGCCTCTGATGCCTCGCGGTTCCTGTCTTTGCGGAGCGGTGCGGTTTGCCGTCGACGCCGAACTGACGGCGGGCGATGCCTGTCACTGCACTCAGTGCCGCAAGCAGTCCGGCCATTACTTCGCGTCAACGGACGTTCCAAAATCCGCGCTGACGATCGAAAGCGAGGACACGCTGGCCTGGTACCGGTCCAGCGAAGGGGTTCGCCGAGGCTTCTGCAAGACCTGCGGATCCTCCCTGTTCTGGGACCCAGTGGAAAGCGAGAAGATCGCGGTCGCCATGGGCGCCTTCGACGACCCGACCGGTACGCATCTCCACATGCACATCTTCGTCGCCGACAAAGGCGACTATTACGACATCGCGGACGGGTTGCCACAGCGCCCGCGCTAAGTTGGCGGGGCCCCCGCCTGTCTCACAATCATACAATGCTGGACTGGCGCCTTTCCTGATCAGCTCGCCTCGCCAACATGGACCGATGAACATTGCACAGCTGGATTATGCCCGCCTCAGCGAGGACGCGATGGCCGCGGCAGACGATGCGGAGACGATCGAGGAATGCCAGGCCCATTTGGCGCGCGCGGTTCGCTATGCTTCGCTCGCGTGCCTGGAGCATCAAAGGTCACCCGACTTCAACGTCGTCGAAATCCGCCCCGGGGTGCGCCGCTAGCAGAACGCCTGGTCTCAGGCGGCCTCCGGAACCATCCGGATTTTGCTGAACCCCAGATTAATGGAAGAGCGTTTGTTGCTCGGAACCGTCTAACAGGCAGCATGTTCGGCTTATCGGCAGCGCGCCAACAACGACGCGCCGCCAACTTTTCGAAGCTCAGGCGATGATCGAACCCAGCGGCTGCACAATTGACAACCATCAGGCCCCGGAAGAGGCGATCATTTTCAGCCTGCTTGACGGCTATGTTCTGGCAAGCTGGCCCGGGACCGAAGCCGCGGTCAGGCTAGGGCGGCACGAGGTGGTTGCTGCCATGATGGCGGATTTCCTCGCTCAGGATGCGGTTGGGAAGCGGCTGGGACACTCGCGATAATCGCCGTTCCCGGCGAGAGGGCCAGGATCGTCAGTCGCCCACCCACCTCCGACAAACGCGACCGCATGCCCGCTAGGCCGACGCCTTCGCCTTCCTCGGCAGCATGCGACCCGTTCAGAATGCCGATGCCATCGTCCGCAACGATGAAATGGGTGGCGAAGCGGCGGAAGCAAAGCAGCAGATGCACTCGGGTTGCACGCGCATGGCGATGAACGTTGGACAGGGCCTCTTGGGCGAGCCGGTAAACCGCCGTTTCGGCGCCCTCCGACATCGTTTCCGGATTTCCCCGGACGTCGAAGGACACTTCGAGCCCTGTGCGGCGCCCAAATCCCTCGACCAGTAATTTGACGGCGTGAGCAAGCCCCAGTTTCTTCAGCGACGGAGGATGCGCCAGGTAAGAGATGGAGCGGATTTCCCGATGAACCTCCGCCAGGAGATCCTGCATCTCGTCGACCATCGCAAGGGTTTCCGGCTCCGGTGAGCGTTGCTTGAGGCGAGCGAGGACCAGGCCGATGGCCGCCAACGGCTGCGCCGCAGAATCGTGGAGCTCGCGCCCCATTCGCTGACGCTCGACAGCCTGTCCTTCCATCAACGACGCCGTGAGATCGTCCCGCGCGCGGCGAAGCTCGAGAATCTCGGTCAGGTCGAACCGCGTAATCGAGATGAAGCTGTGTCCGCCGAACCAGATCCGATGGAACGAGATCTGATAGTCCCGGCCCCGCCAGTTTTCCCGCCCATTATAGATGAGCTGCCAGAAGGTCCGCCTGTCCGCGCGAATGTCGTCCAGAGCCGCCAGAGCCTCTCGCGCAGGCTCGTAGCCCTCGGCGGCCTTGCGGGCGCAGAAGTCGCGATAATTATTCCCCGGCAGCACGTCCGCGTAGCCATGTTCTTCGGCCGCTCGCTTCCAGGCGCCGTTGGCAGCGAAGATTGTGCAATCCTCGTCCACGAGCGCGATCTGTTCCGGAAGGTCGTCGATCAGCTGCTGCAATGGCTCGCAAAGCGCGGCCAGAGCATTGCGCGACGGACCATCGATCCGACTCAGCCGATGACTGCTGCCCCAGCCGAACAGGAGATCGCTCTCGAGCTTCATCGACACCCCGTCTCGGGTTCACTCCGAAAAAAACGCACTACTCGGAGATACTTATATTTTAACTTAGATTATCCTGAGGGACAATGGTGAATACCCTGAGAGGCCGTAGCGCCTCTGGAAGCCCGCTACTCAGCGGCCGCCGCGTGGGGATTGGCGGGCTTCTTCACCGCTTTCGCCCAGTCAGCGACCTCGTACCCGTTCTCTTGGAGGCAGCCCTCAAGTGCGGTCTTGATCGCCTTTTCCTTTTGCGCGCGTTTCATCCTCGCCATGCCCCATGCCCCGCCGAGAATGGCGAAGGGGATCAGAACGATCGTCGCGCTGGCAGCTGCCAGGCCGGCGTAACCGCCGACCGCTGTTGCGGCGGTCGTGCCCGCGATTGCGGTGCCCGCTCCGGCGGCCACGCCGACCGCGCCAGAGGCCGTCCTGCCGTTGGCGTCCAGCTTTCCGGCGACCATCAGCTGGTGACAGTTCGCATAAGCTGCATCGAACTCGGCCTGACTGGCCGGAGGAGCAGCCAGCGTCGGCGTGAACTCTCGCGGGCGCGACGAGCAGCCCTGCAGCGTTACGCAGCCGACAAGCGCGCAGATTAAAAGCCTGTTGTTCATTGCATCCCCCCATCCGAGTTGCCCCCAGCTCTACGCCCGATTAGCTATTGTTTTTTCACGTCTCTGGCGAGCTCTTCCGTCAGCGACGCATCGCACACGCCATGGCTGGGCTTCAGATCGAATCCGGCAAGTGCCACGACGCTCAACACCGCGAACGCGGCGAGCAGAATCCGTCTTCGCCCCATTATCGAGAACCCCCCTAAACGGATCGTAAATCCAATTTGCAATCATGGCGACAGGGTTCGTCGCGAGCACGACGGCCCTGATTTCCGGATTTCGGACACCTAGGGACATGCCCCGATCCCGTGGCGGGCCAAGCGGGCCTATTGCGGTATTTTCAGCGTAGAGATGGAGCTGAAGCGATGCGCTGGTACCAGACTCCCGTCGAGGACGAGCTTCCGGCGGAGGAGTATATCGAACGCGCGGAGCGCTTCCATCGGGTGGCGGTCGATCTTCCCCCCGCTATCGGTGCCCGATTCGAAGCAATGGCTGCGGACGCCATGGCGATCGCAAACCGGAAGTCACTGCAGCGGGCCGATCTGATTTAGGGCCAATTCGGGTGTCGAGGCTTCCGGACGGCTCGGTCCGGGGGGATGCACCTGACCGAGCCGCCAACAGGAACCGGAACGAACCCCTACGGCATTCGCATCCGGACACCGCGACACCTGGGCAAAGACGCGCCAAGCCGACAAAACCGAGGCGAATCGGCTTCGTTCCAGCCCTGTCTCAATGTGGGATTAAGTTCGGCCTGTTGCGGTCATCCCCCGGCTGCGCGGGCTGTCGCCGGAATCGGAGCGGGTAGACGAGATATTCGGCAATCGAACCCGCTTCCGTGCGATCGGCCAGCCCGGTCTCGGGCCACTCGTCCGGGGCCGGGATGAAGGCGGTGCCGAACAGGCGGTCCCAGAAGGAGAAGAGAATCCCGAAGTTCTTGTCGAAGTGCTGCGGCTCCAGGCTGTGGTGGATGCGGTGGAAGCGAGGGGTCACGAAGACGTGACGCAAGCCGCTCATCTGCGCCGTAGTCGGAGAGTGGATCCAGTATTCGGCCCATGTGACCGCCAGGACAATGGCGGCCGGGACCACGGGTGAATCCCATTCGATCACGCTCAGCGGAACGACCATGATGAGGAACTGAGTGATCTTCTCGCCGAAGTGCGCGTAGGCGTTCAGCGCCGACAATTCCCGTATCGCGTGATGCGTTGCGTGAACCGGCCAGAAGAAGCGATGCAGAAATCGATGGTGCCAGTAACCGAGGAAGTCGGACACGAGCACCACGCACGCAATGCCCGCTACGACCCCCGCAAAGCTGTGTCCGAAGCCTATGCCCAGCTCAATCGGTTGGACCCCGATGATCGCCCAGGCCTTGTAGAGAACAGGAACAAGCAGCACGGCTGCCGCAGCTTTCACGAGCGTGAGCTGTACGCCGAGCAAGCGGCTGCTCCACGTGACCTTGTAGAGTGGTGCGACCAGCTCAATCGCGAGCAAAGTCGCGAGGAGCACCGCAGTCTCCAGCAATACGCTACCCAACTCCCATGACACGCCAAGTCCCCCGACGCGGGCAGTATCGCGACGCGCAATAATAGCGCAATTTAAGCCCTTTGTGGCGTTCCGTTTGAGGGCTGCCGTGCAAAACTGAAACAGCTTGCGATTTTGATCAGCACATCGGCTGCCGATCATCAGATCGTCATGGGTTGGGAGCTTCATCTGCCCGCAATGTCGGACCGTCCGCGAGAGTGCGGCGTCCTTGATGGAGCAGACGATGAAGAAGCAAGCTGTGATGCTCGCTTTGGGTTCGCTGATGGCGGCAACCCCGGCGGCCGCCAACCACATCTTCACTCCCAGCGCCTTTGCGACGTACGGCGAGTGCGAGTCCGAGAACGCCCGGTTGAGCAACGACGATGCCGAGCGGCAATTTCCGCTCCGCCCGGACCTCTTCTCGAGCATGGGCGAGGCGCGCAGCTTCATGACCCGCGCGTTCTCCTGCGAGTATGACCCCGACGATGATAGCTGGTACCTGACCGATCATCGCCTGGAAGTGATCAATAGCGAGTGGTTCCAGCGTCGCCGCTAGCAACTGCGGCCTCGCATCCAGGGCCGGAGAGCGGACTTGCCGTTGCGCCAGGCACGATCCGTGCGCCGCTTCGGTACGTCCGCTTTCCACCCGAAGCAGACATTAGAACCTTTGTTCGGCTAAGAGGTTTTCCGCTCGGGGGCGAGCCAAGGACCTTCTGATGAATCGATCAAACATTCCTGCGGTCGCTTTCGCGGTCGCATTGACCGCGTTAGGCACTCCCGCGAGTGCGCAGGTCGGCAACGACGTGAAGTGCCTGCTTGCCAGTAATCTTTTCGCCAACGCGGCAAAGGATCCGAAAGCCCGCGCGTCCGCCGAGGCCAGCAGATTCTTTTATCTAGGGCGCATCTACGGGCGGTTGGACGCAGCTCAGCTTAAAACGCAGGTGCTGGCTCAACAGAAATCGATCACCAAGAGCAATGCCGGACAAGTCATGAATGGCTGTGCCAGACAGATGGCAGCAGGAGTCAAGATGGTTCAGACGGTAACTCAGGACCTGACGCCGGCGAAGTAACGACCGTCATTCGGATCGGCTGTGCCCTCGGTTTTCCACCCATTGCCGGATTGGCTGCCGAGCGCCGGGCCAGCGACCCCGGTCCATTGCGGACATTACCGTCAGAGCCAGTGCGGAATGTTACCGATGGCACCGTGGTAGGTTTTTTCGGCAGTAGTCACTCATGACCAGCTTCGAAGCCGCAGATTGTCAGAACAATGCGTCCGGACGTCACTTCTGGATCGAGGTACCGGAGAAGAGCGGCAAAGACGAGAAACGTTACAGGTGCCGCGATTGCGGAAAGGAAGTCAGCGACAAGACCTGGCCCAGCGGACTAGGTCTCGCCCGGCTATAGCGCTTTGTGCCTTTCGCTCGGTTCTGGGCGAAAGAATCGAAGCCTTATGGCCCGCATTCAGGGCGTAGGCGGCACGCGCCTGGATTCCATCGAAAGCAGACGTACGTCGTTCGGGGCTTCGCGCCCATCAGGGCAAATTGGGGCAGGCCTGCTAGCCGGCCCCAATTCATCGTTCACCGTCTTCAGGTGACCGGCTGAGTATTTGAGGCACTGGCCTCGGCTCGGTCGGAGACGGCATCCAGAACGGCAAGCCTTGCCTGCTGAACCGTCGCGATCGCATAATCGATGGCGATGGCAGCGCCGAGCTGCCGCTCTTCGTCGCTCGCATCGGCAAAGAAGGCCCCATAGGCTTCCTTTCGTTCGCTGAGCTTGTCCTTCAGCCGCTGGCGGTCGCCTTTCACCTTCTCGCGGAAGGCGATGAAGTCCGGACCGCCCTTCTCGGCAGCTTTCTGCAGGTTGGAATCCAGCCGCTCCATCCGCTCGGAGAGGTGAGTGCGGATACCTTCGCGGCGAGCATCGAGTTTTTCTCGAGCTTCGGTTCGTACCGCTTCGGCATCTTCCTGGATGCGCTTCGCAAGGTCCTGCAATTCCGCAATGTTTGATGGGAGGGGAGCCATTTTGAATTCCTTTTTCGAGTTTGAAGCGGCAATTGAGGTTCGCGTCACGGGGGCGCGCGATCGGCTCCGGCGAAGGTGCCGTGCTTCATGCTTCCGCCTTTCCTGGATGGAAGTTCGGCTACGCTGGTCGACTTGGGAGGTAGGAGTCGGCGTTAGGCCCATCGCGTCGTCAGTAGCAATCGGGGCAAACACCTAAGGGAAAGGGGCAGCCCGCTGCGCGACCTTACTTCAATCGGAATTCCAGCGAACGATTTGCCCGTGGTGTTTGTCCCCGCCGACGAACCGCCACGACCACCTGTCCGGAATTGAATGTCCGCTTTCCACCCATTCCGGACAGTAGCGGCT
>Ga0207682_10000821_pt1 | contig 14352 bp, 13 predicted proteins | sample KBSM63metaG_FD_184332 | JGI IMG/M metagenome (GOLD analysis project Ga0207682, IMG submission 184332) | Miscanthus rhizosphere microbial communities from Kellogg Biological Station, Michigan, USA - KBS M6-3 metaG (SPAdes) (version 2) | ecosystem: Host-associated > Plants > Roots > Rhizosphere >... | reverse complement strand
GCTGGTTCGCCAGCCGCTTGCCCGCTCACAGTTCCCGGGAGACCAACAGCGACGAACAATCCCCCCAGACGAAGGAATCACGCGATGCGTAGCTGGACACGAATTTCAACGAATTCGACTATCCGTTTCGCGGCCGTGATACTTGGCGCGGGTGCCGCCGTCGTGCCATGCGCGGCCCGTGACATCGCCGCCTCTGCCGTCGAAACAGGCTATCCTGCGTACCTGGTGAATCGGCCCGCTTGCGCAATCGGCGACATCCTCGAGGAGTGGCCCCATTGCAGGGCCGGCGAGCGGCCTCGAGGACGGCGGCGGTCATTTGATTGATCGACTGCGACTGGTGGCGCACCATGCCTTGCGCGTTGCTGGGTTAGGAAGCCGCCCGAGATCATGATGATCCGGGCGGCACTATCGTCAGTAGCTGCACGCGTTCACCCAGGTGACACGGTAGCCATACCCGTCCCAGACGCGCTGGCGCACGGGAGCGCAATCGTCATAGCCGTAGCCATAATCGTACCCGTAGCCGTAACCATACGGATAGGAGCTGGCGTAGTAAGCGGCACTCGCAACCCCGAGCCCGACTGCCGCTCCGTACCAGGGCCAACGCCCGCCGTAACCCCAACCCGGGCGATAGCCGGCCCATCCCCCACCCCACCCGGGACGGCCGGCCCAGCCGCCGCCCCATCCGGGCCGCCCAATCCCGGCACCAGCCCAGCGTCCGCCGCTGATCCCGGCAGCGCGAAATCCGCCGCCACCGATACCAACCCCGCGGAAACCGCCACCGGCAAAACCGCCACCACCCCGAAAACCGACGCCGCCAAAACCGCCGCCACCGCGAAAGCCGCCGCCGCCGAAACCGCCGCCGCCGAAACCACCGCCGCCGCGTCGCGCATCCGCCTGATCGCTGACAACCAGAGCCAGCACGAGCCCGAAGAGGGCCATCGCCACAGATCGCCGCATGGAGTCCTCCTTCACTGACGCAGGAAAGGTACGCCTGACTGTAACGCTCAGGTCACGCACGCGCTTTTGGCAAAAGTGGTTATCGGGCTAGACCATCGGCGAATGTCAAAAGACATTCCTGAAGCTCAGCCGGCCAGCCGACGCCGGCGCGTCGAGCGCGGCAGCCGCCGAGAAGCTATCTCGTCTATCCCCTGGATACGGACGCCGGCGCGCCGCCGGTTCCGAATTCGGCCGGACGCCCAGGCTTCTCCACCCGGAAAAGATGCACGGGATTTTAATACCCGCGGAGCAAGGTAGCCCAATGCTCCAGGCCGCGATCAGCGAGACGACCGCACCATGCCCAAAGTGCCGCAAGGACATGGTCCTGGCCGTCGTCATACCGCACCCAGTTGCGCACCAGCTGGCGAAGCACACCTATCTTTGTGTCAACTGTAACCAGACCAAGACGTACATTCTGCCGGTGGCTTCAACAGCAGACTGTGTGGATGCGGATCCAGATCCGAGAACCACGCCACGCCACGGTGAGCCCGATAGCCGTCGCAGAGAGCCCCGAGAAGCGCTCGCTGCACCCGCCACCATCTTTGACAAGGACGGAAACTTTCTTTTGCCGTGCACCATCCGCGATCTTTCAAAGTCCGGAGGACGCCTGGAGTTGTTCAAGGAAGTTGCGCTCCCGCAGTATTTCCTGATGTCGTTGTTGCCGGACGGTAGCGGCCGCCGATTGTGCAGCAAGGTGTGGCAACTTGCTCTGATTGCCGGTGTCCGTTTTACCGACAAACAGACGGTGTAGCCGCGGACAGCCGTAGAGTCTGATTCAACGTAGCCGAATGAGACTCTACGTTTCGGCGAAGCGCTTCTCGAACTCCCAGACATCCGGGAAACCGGTCAGCTCGTGCAACTGCGCCATGGTGTAGGCCGGCACCGGCGAGCCGTCGGTCGAGCCGTTCTTCTTCAGGTGCCCGTAACTCGACTCCAGCGCCGCGCAGACGACCGACATGCCGGCGGAAGGGTAGATCGCGATGTTGAAGCCGTAGGCCGTCAGGTTCGCGGCCGAGACGACCGGCGACTTGCCGGTCGGCACCATGTTGGCGAGCAGCCAGCAGTCGACCGCGTCGCCGACCCGCTTGAACTCGTCCTCGCTCTCCGGCGCCTCGACGAACACGATGTCGGCGCCGGCTTTCGCGTACTCTTGCCCGCGCCGGATCGCCTCGTCGAGGCCCAATCCGGTACGCGCGTCCGTGCGCGCGATGATCAGCGTGTCGGCGTTCGCCCGGGCATCGACCGCGACCTCGATCTTGCGGCACATGTCGGCCGCCGCGATCACGCGCCGGTTCGGCGTGTGGCCGCATTTCTTCGGCATCTCCTGATCCTCGATCTGGATCGCCTGTACGCCCGCCGCCTCATAGCCGCGCACGGTCTGCCGCACGTTGATCAGGCCGCCGAAGCCGGTATCGGCGTCGGCGATCAGCGGCACGCTGGTGCCCTCCGCGATGGTGCGCGCGCGCTCCACCATGTCGCGATAGGTGACCAGGCCCGCGTCGGCGACGCCGAGATAGGAGCCCGACACGCCGTAGCCGGTCATGTAGAGCGCGTGGAAGCCGACGCGGTCGGCGACGCGCGCAGAAAACATGTCGAACACGCCCGGCGCGACGATGAACGTGCCGCTTTGCAGAACGGTCTTCAGTCTTGTCTTGGTCATTCGGTCCTCATGACGTTGCGTGCCGGCGCAGGCGCCGGTCGAGAGCGAGCAGCGCGGCGGATGCGGCGGTGGCCAGCACCACCAGCAGCAGGGCCAGCGACATCACGGTTCCGGTGTCGCCGGTTTCCATCGCCTTCACCAGCATGTAGCCGATGCCGCGCTGCGAGGCGAACATCTCGCCGATCAGCGTGCCGAGCAAGGTGAGCGCGAAGCCGATGCGGAACCCCGAGACGATCTCGGGCAGCGCTGCCGGAATGATGATCGTGCCGGCGGTCTGCGCCACCGTCAGCCGCATCGCGCGCGCGGAGCGCAGATAAACCGCGCGGATGTTGCGCACCGCGTTCATGGTGAACAGGATCACCGGAATGATGCCGTGGATCACGCCGAAGGCGATCTTGGCCGAGATGCCGAGTCCGAACAGCAGGAGGATCACCGGGTAGAGCGTGATCTTCGGGATCGCGTAGAGCGCCGCGAGGATCGGCTCGGTCACTTCGCCGGCCAGCCGGTGCGCGCCGAGAGCTAGGCCGATGACGAGCCCGGCGGCGAGCGAGATCGCCAGCGCGGTGAAGAACGCGCGCGCGGTTTCCCAGGCGTGGCGCGGGAAGTCCTCGTCGCCCATGATGGCGGCGAGTTTCGAAACGGTGGCGACCGGCGACGGCAGCGCATCCTTGCCGAGGATGAAGGCGCCCGCCTGCCACAGCGCGATCAGGCCGACGATGAGCAGCGCGGTGTCGAGCGAGCGCGCGTGATCGCGCCGCTCGATGCGCTCGGCCGCGACCAGCGGTTCAGCGTCCTGCGCGGGCATAGAGCCTCCGCTCGAAGGACCAGAACAGCATGTTGATGCTGCCGACGATCGCGAACAGCAGCACGATCAACCCGTACATCATGCGATTGTCGAACGAATTGTAGGCGAACGCGATCGCGTGCCCCATGCCGGCGCCGGAGACGACGAACTCGCCCGCGATCACGCCGATGAACGAATAGGCGACCGCAAACTTCGCGCCGGTGAACAGCCACGGCGCCGCCGCCGGCAGGATGATGTGCACGGCGTATTGCGCGGGCGTGAGGCGCATCACCGCGGCGGTGCGCACGAAGGCGCGCGGAATGCGCGCGAGCCCGTCGAGCGTATTGATGATCACGGCCACCACCGCGAACAGGAAACCGATCGCGATCAGCGGCCAGCGGTTGAGGCCGAACAGCACGATGAACAGCGGATAGAACACGAAAGTCGGCACCGCGTAATAGCTCGCGAGCAGCGGATCGAGCGCGCGGCGCAGCCGCGTCGCCTTGTGCAGCAGCAGTCCGGCGCCACTGCCGACGATCAGCGACAGCACGAGCGAAAGCGCGACGTTCTGCAGCGTCCAGAGGATTTCCCCGCGCGTCTCCTCCGAGGCGAGCGCGCGGCCTGCGCCCTGCAGCATCACGGTCGGCGGGATGACCGCCTCGCGGCTGACGAAGCCGTAGCGGCACGCCCATTCGAGCAGCGCGAGCGCGCCGAGGATGAGGGCGAGACGGATCAGGCCGGCGTGCGTCATGACGCCATCGCGAGCGCCTTGATCGACTGATCGCGCAGCGCGGACCAAAGCCGCCCCGTCACTTCGCCGAAGGCGGCCTGCGAGACGATGCGGCTGTCGCGCTCGCGCGCCCATCCGGTCTCGACCAGATCGATGAACACGCCGGGGCGCGCCGACATCACGCCGATGCGGTCGGACAGCAGCGCGGCCTCGTCGAGCGAATGGGTGATCAGCAGGATGGTGGCGCCGGTCTCGCGCCAAAGCTTCAAGAGCTCGTCGCCCATCAGCAGCCGCGTCTGCTGGTCGAGCGCGCCGAACGGCTCGTCGAGCAGCAGCATGCGCGGCCGCATCACCAGGGTACGGGCGATGCAGAGCCGCTGGCGCATGCCGCCGGAGAGCTGCGCCGGATAGGCTTGCGCGAACGACGCAAGCCCGGTGAAGGCGAGCGTGCTCGCCACGCGCTCGCGCACTTCCGCGTCGGCAACGCCGGCACGGCGCAGCGCGAACGCCGCATTGTCATAGACCGTGAGCCAGGGAAAGCTCGCGTCCTCCTGGAACACGACGCCGACGCCGTCCGGCACCTCGCCGGCGACCGGCTTGCCCTCGAAGTGGATCGTGCCGGCGGTCGGCTTGGCGAGGCCCGCGACGACGTCAAGCAACGTCGACTTGCCGCAACCCGAAGGACCGACGACCGAGAAGAACTCGCCCTGCTTGAGCGCGAGATCGATCGGGCCGAGCGCGTGCACGGCCGCGTGGCGCTCGACCGGCGGATAGACGCGGGTCACGCCCTCGACGCGAAGGTGCTCGGTCATGTGGCGGCGCCGAGGCCTCTCAAGACTTCGGCTTACCCTTCAGGATTGCCGGCAGATAGCTGTCGTCGACGATCTTCGACCATTCGAACGGGCCGGGCTCGACCGCCTTCACCAGCTGAAGACCTTTCAGCATCGTCGCCATGCCTTCGTAGTCGAAATCGCCCGGGCTCCAGTACACGCCGCCGCCGGCCGCCACGTCCGCGATCGCGGCCTTCGCCTCGGCTTCGGTGATCTTGTACTCCTTCGCCATGATCTTTGCGGATTCGTCCGGGTTCGACTTGATGAACTCGACGCCTTTCCGCCGCGCCTCGATGATCCCGCGGATCACGTCGGGATGCTTCTTCAGGTATTCGGTCTTCACCACGCCGACGGTCTGCACCACGCGCGGCGCCCATTCGGTCGAGTTGAACACCAGGCGGAAATTGTTCTTCTCGCGCGCCCACACCGGCTGCGTCACGTACGTCATGTCGACCGCGCCTTCGCGCAGCGCGGTAAGACCCGAGCCGACGCCGCCGATCGATTTGCGCTCGACCTTGGCGGTGAGGCCGTTGGCGTCCAGCATCATCGAGGTGATCATGTCGGTGACCGACTTCGGGCTCGAATAGCCGAGCTTCCTGCCGGCGAGATCCTGCACGGTCTTGATGCGCGTATCGTCCTTGCGGGTGATCCACACCTGATCCGAAACGCTCGCGACGCCGGCGTGCACGATTGTGAGCTCGAGCCCCTGCTGCGCGGCCGCGATCACGGCGGGCAGCGCGACCTCGCCGTAGGGGAGCTCCGAGGCGAGCACGTTGCGCACCGTGGTGCCGCCGCCCGCCGAGGTGAGGAAGCCGGTGACGTCAAGGCCCGCTTCCCTGAAGAAGCCCTTCTCCTTCGCGACCGCATGCGGCACGCCGTACATGCCGGTGCCGAAATGCGTGACGTTGAGCTCGACCGCCCCGGCAGACAGCGTCTGCAGCGCGAGCGCTGTCGCAGCGGCGATGGCAATACGCATGGTTCCCTCCGTGTTGACCGCACTATTCGGCTTTGCGCCAATGTTAGTCGAGAGGGATGGGCGGCGCCAGCGCGCGGGACGCCCCGCCCTGGCCTCTCCTCGGCCCGGCGCGAGCGGCAGGAACCTCGGGGACCGCAACAGGTCACCGTTTGTTAGGTGTTTCCGCCCACATTGCGGGATATTCGGGCCGCATCGGGACGTTGCGGGTCCGCCACGCATGTCATGGGCGCTCCATGCAGAACTCTGCCGACGCACACCCGTCCGCTCACGACGACGCCGAAATGTTCGCGCTCGCGCCGGTGTCGCTCTGGCTCGAGGACTACAGCGGCCTCAGGCAGCTGTTCGGGACGTGGCACCGCGCCGGCGTCACTGACCTGCGCGCCTATCTGCTCGACGATCCGCGGCGCGTGAAGGAATGCTCCGCCCTGATCAAGGTCCTCAAGGTGAACCGCGCGACGCTCGCGCTGTTCGAGGCGCCGACCGTCGAGCACCTCGTCGCCAGCCTCGACCGCGTGTTCCGCGACGACATGCTCAAGACCCACATCAATGAGCTGGTGCAGCTCTGGGACGGCAAGACCGGCTTCTCCAGCCACACCGTCAACTACTCGCTGACCGGGCGGCGGATCGACATCCAGCTCAAGGGCGCGATCCTGCCCGGTCACGAAGAGACCTGGGATCGCGTTCTGATCGCGATCGAGGACGTGACCGAACGCGAAACCGCGCGGCGCCAACACGCTGCGAGCGAGATTTACGCACGCGGGCTGTTCGAGCACTCACCGGTGTCGCTGTGGGTTGAAGACTTCTCCGCGATCAAGCGGCTGCTCGACGAGATGCGCGACCGCGGCATCGTCGACTTCCGCGTGTTCACCGACGTGCATCCGGAATTCGTCTCGCGCTGCATGAACGAGATCCGCGTGATCGACGTCAACCGCCACACGCTCGACCTGTTCGGCGCGCCCGACAAGGGCACCCTGCTCGGCCGGCTGTCGGACGTGTTCCGCGACGAGATGCAGCATCATTTCCGCGAGCAGCTGATCGACCTGTGGGACGGCAAGCTGTTCCAGCAGCGCGAGGTGATGAACTACACGCTCGACGGGACCGAGCTGCATCTGCATCTGCAGTTCTCGGTACTGCCGGGGCGCGAGCGCGACTGGTCGCTGGTGCAGGTCGCGCTGACCGACATCACGGCGCGCAAGAAGGCGGAAGCGTATCTGGAATATCTCGGCAAGCACGACGTGCTGACCAAGCTCTACAATCGCTCGTTCTATGCCGACGAGCTGGCGCGGCTCGAACGCAAAGGCCCGCAACCGGTCACGATCATCATCGCGGATTTGAACGGGCTGAAGATCGCCAACGACCAGTTCGGCCATTCGGTCGGCGACGCGCTGCTGCGCCGCGCCGGCGAGGTGCTCAACGCACTGGTCGAGAAGCCGCATTACGCCGCGCGCATCGGCGGCGACGAATTCGCCGTGCTGCTGCCGGGCATGGATGCGAACGCCGGCCTGGCGATGATGGACGCGATCGCGCGGCTCGCCGAGGTCAACAACCAGTTCTATCCGGGTTCGGCGCTCAACTTCTCGATGGGCGCGGCGACCAGCCAGCCGGGCGAGCGGCTGGAAGCGGTGGTCAAGCGCGCGGATTTCGCGATGTTCGAGCAAAAGCGCGCGCACTACGCGCGCGATATGGACGAGTTGCTGCGCGCGACGTCGGCCGCTTGAATCGACCGGCCGGTCGATCGGACCGTAGCGCCGTTACGGCTGCCCGCTGATTTTTTCATTGTCTGCGCGCCGGACCGCGCGCAAGTTGACTCATATTGTCCGTGAGTCGCTGACAAGCCGTAGTCCGTTCATCGCCTAGTGTGGCGGTTCAGAAGTCCGCATCACCATTGCCGCGAGTCCGTCATGCGGACTTCTGAACCAAAGCCACACTAGGTCAATAAGTTGCTAGTGTCCTTCGATTCCGAAGTTCGCAAATGAGGGCGCCGCAGAATGGTGCGAACTTCGGAATCGGGACACTAGCCTTCAGGCCGCTGAAGGTCGGCAGCCAGCCCAATAGCCAGCTCAGGAGGCGTGATGGCAACCGGTCCATCCACGGCGCAGACGCCCTATCTCGTGCCGACGCGAAGCGGCGTCAGTTTTACCTCGATCATCAGCGCCGGCGACGGGCTTCCCGGCTCGACGTGGAAGCTGGTCGGCCTGCCCGACGGGATGGGCGCATTCGACAACGGCGACGGCACCATCACGGTCCTGCTGAACCACGAACTCTCCGGCGGCGCCGGTATCGTGCGGGCGCACGGCTCGGCCGGCGCGTTCGTCGACCGGCTGGTGATCGACATCAACTCGCTAACGGTCCTCTCCGCAGGCGAACTGGTCAGCAGCGGCGCCAACATATTCACCACGGATCTGGCGACCGGCACGGTCTATTCCGCCGGCACCACTGCATTCAATCACATCTGCTCGGCCGACCTCGCCGCTCCTTCGGCATTTTTCGATTCCGGCAGCGGACTCGGCACGGCCAGCCGCATCTACCTGACCGGTGAGGAGGCCGGCAGCGAAGGACGTGGCTTCGCCTTCGTCGCAACCGGCGCCGATGCCGGCAAGGCGTTGGAGCTGCCGCGGCTCGGCAACATGTCGTTCGAAAACATCCTCGCCAATCCCGGCTCCGGTGCGAAGACCGTCGTCATGATGATGGACGACTCAAGCCCGCGCGGCCAAGTTTACGCCTATATCGGCGACAAGCAGTCGACCGGATCGGACATCCAGAAAGCCGGACTGACCAACGGCGCTTTCTACGGAATCAAGGTTGCGGGACTTGTCGACGAGACCATCGGCACGGTGGTCCCGGCAGGCGGGCTCGCATTCACGCTGGACGAAATAGGCCCGGGCGGAAACGTCGCCGCGATGACCGGCGCGCAGATCCAGACCGAAAGCGAGGCGGAGAACGTCAGCGAATTCCTGCGCCCGGAAGACGGCGCGTGGGACCCGACCAACCCGAACCGGTTCTACTTCGTCACCACCGACGCGTTCGCCTCGCCCTCGCGGCTCTGGGCGCTCGATTTTGCCGCCGCGAACAATCCTCTGCTCGGCGGCACGATCAAACTGTTGCTCGATGGCAGCGAAGGCCAGGTGATGATGGACAACATCACCGTCGGCATCGACGGGCACGTCATCATCCAGGAAGACCCCGGCGGCAACGCCCGTCTCGCCAGGGTGTGGGATTACAGCCCCGTCACCGATACGCTCACCCAGTTGGCCGAGCACGATCCCTTCCGATTTTCCGGAAGCACGCCGCCGTTCACGCAGAATGAAGAGTCATCCGGCGTGCTCGACGTCACCTCGCTGTTCAACCTGCCCGGCAAGTTCGTCTACCTGCTCGACACCCAGGCGCACTATGCGTTCGGAAGCTCCGAGATCGTCGAGGGCGGTCAGCTGCAATTGATGGTCGTCGACCGGACGATCAACGGCACGGGCGGGAACGATACGTTCAACGGCACCGCGGAAGCCGAGTCCTACAACGGGGACGCCGGCAACGACACCGTCAACGGCGGCTTCGGCAACGATCTGCTCAACGGCGGCGCGGGCGACGACACGGCGGTGTTCAATCACGATCTCACGCAAACGACGATCGGATTCGCCAACGGCATCGTCCTCACCGGCCCGAACGGCCACGATGTGCTGCTCAATTTCGAGCACTACCGGTTCACCGACGGGACGGTCGACGCCAACGACCGCAGCGCGCTGGTGGACGATCTCTACTATGTCATCCGCTATCCAGACATCTGGAACGCGCACGTCGACCCGGACGGGCATTTCGCCGCGTTCGGCTGGAAAGAGGGCCGCAACCCGAACGCCTTCTTCGACACCAAGGGTTATCTGACGGCCAATCCCGATGTCGCGAACGCGGGGGTAAACGCGCTGCAGCACTATCACGACTTCGGCTGGAAAGAAGGCCGCGATCCGTCGCCGAACTTCGACACCGACAAATATCTTGCGGCGTATCCTGACGTCGCGGCGGCGAAGGTCGATCCACTGGAGCACTATCTCGGTTTCGGTCTCAATGAAGGCCGGTTCGCGTTCGGCGACGGTCTGTTCAACTGAAACAGACGACGCTCGCTCACACGAACTGGACCGAGATACTCCCAAGCTCCCCGAAATCGGCGCGGATGGTGTCGCCCTTCTGCGCCCATACCACGCGGGTGAACGAGCCGGCCAGCACCAGGTGGCCGGCTTCGAGCGGCGTGCCGAGGCTGCCGAGCTTGTTGGCAAGCCACGCGACGCCCATCGCCGGATGACCAAGCACGCCGGCCGCGACGCCGGTCTCCTCGATCTCGGAGTTGCGCATCATCAGTCCGCCGACCCAGCGCAGGTCGATATCCATCGGGCCGACCGGACGGCCGCCGACCACGATCCCGGCCGCCGCGCCGTTGTCGGAGATGGTGTCGAAGATCTTGCGTGGATTGACCATGCGCGCATCCACGATCTCGATCGACGGCACGACATATTCGGTCGCGCGCAGCACGTCGGTCAGCCCGACACCCGGACCCTTCAGCGGCTTGCCGAGCACGAAGGCGAGCTCGATCTCGACGCGCGGCGCGCAGTAATTCTCGTGCGGCACCTTGGCGCCGTCCGCCACGATCATCGACTCGAACAGGTAGCCGTAGTCCGGCTCGTCGATCTGCGAGGAGGCCTGCATCGCCTTCGAGGTGAGCCCGACCTTGTGGCCGATCAGCTTCTCGCCCGCCGCCATGCGGCGCCTGGCGCATTCGGTCGAGATCGCGTAGGCGTCCTCGAAACCGATGCCGGGGAACGTGACGGAGAGCTGCGTCGCCTGTTTGCGCGTCTTCGCGGCGTTCATCAGGATGTCGGCGGCTTGTCTGCGATCGGCGTCGGAAAGCATGTGTCGTCCTCTTGTGTGACTTGTTCTATTCCGCCGCGGCGGGCGTCGCCACCGGCTCGTCCTGCACCAGATGCGCGATCGAGTTGGCGTAGTAGCGCAGCAAAATCTCCTCGTCCGGGTTGGCGCGATACAGCCCGTCCTGCTCCAGCACGAAATGGCGCAGCAGCAGCATGCGCAGGCCGACCTCGACCGCGTAGTCCTGATCGGCGCGCGGGATATGGATGTGCGCGCCGCACGCGGTCAGCCGCGCCATCAACTCGGCGATTTCGCTCTTCAGCTCCAGCGCGGAAAGCGCGCGGGACGCGCCGAGCACGACGGTCGCAACCAGCGACACGGGCAGCGCCGGCACGACCTCGCCGACTTTCTGCATCAGCGTCTCGCCGAGCCGTTCGATCTCGGCAAAGCGGCGGCCCTCGTCGAGCATGCGGAAGTCGATGCCGCGCGCGGTGACGTATTGGCGCAGCGAGATCGGCTTGCCGAAGCTCACGCAGGCATAGCCGTAGCGATAGAGCTTGCCGCGCAGGCGCAGCGCCACGTTATGCGCGAGATAGCCGATCAGCACCTTCGGGGAAAACTTGAAGCGCGGCTTCTCGCCGTCCAGGGTCGCTAGTGTGGCGACCTGCACGCGGTCCTCGATCACGCGGTCGTAGTTGATGCCCACGGGCACGAACACCGCGTCGCGCGGCCCCTTCGGGTCGAAACTCGACACCATGTAGCTCAGCAGGCCGAGCTTGGGCGGGCGCAGCCTGCCGTCGCGCGTCAGCCCGCCTTCGGGAAACATCGCCTGTGTCAGACCCCCGGCGATTGCGAGATGAACATAGCGCGACAGCACCTTGCGATAGAGCGGCTCGCGCGAGTCGCGGCGAACGAAATAGGCGCCCATCGAGCGGATCAGGTTCTGCAGCAGCCACACGCGCGCCCATTCGCCGACCGCGTAGCTCAGCGCCGAGGAGGACGACGCCATGTAGGTGACCAGCACATAGTCCATGTTGGAGCGGTGGTTGATGACGAAGATCACCGCGGAGTCGGGATCGGCCGACGCCATCGCCTGCTCGTCGAGATAGCCGAGGCGCACGCGGTAGAGAAACGTCGAGACAAAGCGCGCGAGCCGCGTGCCGATGCCGAAATACGCATAGGCCGAGAACGACGGCACGATCTCCTGCGCGTAGCGGCGCGCGCGCTGCTGCGCCGCCTCGCGCGGCACCTTGTTCTCGACCGCATAGGCCTCGACCGCGCGCAGCACTTCGGGGTCGAAGATGAGCTGATCGATCAGCGCCTGGCGCTTGGCGAGCTTGAACGGCTGGATGCGCAGCTTCAGCCGCGCGTTCAGGTCCTCGATGGTGCGGTTGAAACGGCGGCGCATGACCGCGCGCAGCAACGGGATCAGAACGTGGTCAAGCACCGCCCAGAGCGCGAGCGCGCCGACGATCAGCATCAGCCAGAGCGGCACCGCGACCGGCGAGGTCAAAGGCGTTCTCCCCCATGTAGGACGGGCACGTCGCTAGCTTGTGCCCGGACGGCGCGGAGCGCCGATCCGGGTGCTCCTTTGCCCGCCCTACGGGCTCCGCGGCGTCTTCGCCGTCTCCTGACGCGGGTGCACGTAGCCCTTGAAGATGTCGAAGCCCTTCCATGCCGGCTCGACCGGGTCGCAGCCCGGCTGCGGCACGTAGACCGACGGCTCGGCGAGTTGCATCTTCGGAATGTAGCGCGGGCAGTTCGGAAAGATCGCGCGGGCCTTTACGCGCACGATCAGTTGCGCGCCGACCGTTTCGCCAAGCAGCGGATCGTCGCGCGACACCGTCGCGCTGCCGTTCACGCGCAGGCGGCGCGGCCGCTCGTGCAGGTCTATGAACAGCAGGCCGACGTTGGGATTGACCAGCAGGTTGCCGAGGCTCTTGAACATACCGTTGCCGTCGTAATCCGGGAACGCGATTTCGCCGTCAGCGGTGACGCGCACGAAGCCCGGCGGGCCGCCCTTGAACGAGCAGTCCGGCCGGCCCTCGGCGTCGGCGGTCGACAGGAAGAAGTAGATCGCGCTCTCGATGAAGGCCTTGTCGTCGGCGGTGAAGGCCGTGCGCGTCAGCTTTTCCTCGAGGCGATCGGAGATGCGGCGGCTGTCGAACTGATCCTGCAGGCGGCGATTTCCGTCGTGGTACATGATCGTCATGGCGGCCCCTGGGTTTAAGCCCTCAGACGCCCAGTTTCCAACTAAGCGGTCTCCTCCGCAATGCGCTTGCGCCCGCTCATGTAGGCGCGGCCGTCATTGACCGCATCGACCGCAATCAGTCTGCCGCCCTTGCGGTACTCGACCGAAAAGCGCGCAGCCGCCACGTCGCCGACGGTCTGCGCATCGTCGTAGCCGTCGCTCAGGCCCGCCATCTGCAGCTTGAGCTCGTACTGATCCGACCAGAACCACGGCACCGGATCGTAATGCTGCGGTTTGCCCAGCATTTCACTGGCCACCGCCTTGGCCTGGTCGATCGCGTTCTGCACGCATTCGAGCCGCAGCGCGCGGCCGTAGCGCCGGCTGGGAAAACGGGTGCAGTCGCCGGCCGCATAGATCGCCGGATCGGCGGTGCGGCCGTGCTCGTCGACCACCACGCCGTCCTGGCACGGCAGCCCGGCGGCGGCGGCGAGATCGTCGTTCGGCCTGGCGCCGACCGCGAGCAGCACCAGATCGGCGGGGAGCGCTGTGCCGTCGGCAAGCTTCACCTGCGCGACCTTGTCGTCGCCCTCGATCGCGGCGAGGCGGGCACCGAGCCGGACGTCGACGCCGCGGTTGCGATGAAAGTCCTGCATGAAGTTGGAGATCACCGGCGAGGTGACGCGCTTCATCACGCGGTCCTCGGCTTCCAGGACGGCGACCTCGCGCCCCTCCCCGCGTGCGACCGCGGCGACCTCGAGCCCGATATAGCCGCCGCCGACGATCACCACGCGCTTGGCGGCATCGAGCGGGCCGCGCAGGCGGCGCACGTCGTCGATCTTGCGCAACGAGAACACGCCTTCCAGAGTGGCGCCCGGCACCGGCAGATCGCGTGCGCGCGTGCCGGTCGCGAGAAACAGCATGCCGTAATCGGCGCTGCCGTCCCTGAAATCGACGCGCCGGTTCGCGCGGTCGATCTTCGCGACCGGCGTGCCGTAGTTCACCGTCACGCCCTGATCGGTCCAGAACTTCTCCGGGCGAAAGTAAAGCGTCTCGGCCGGCGGGCGCTCGGTGAGAAACTTCTTCGACAGCGGAGGACGCTGATACGGCGCGTAGGGCTCGTCGCCGATCATGCGGATCGCGTCCTTGTAGCCGCCCTGGCGCAGGCTTTGGACGAGCTGCGCCGCCGCCTGCCCGGCTCCGACAATCACAACACTCATGCGGCCGCCCTGGTCTTGATACTGATCTCGCTGTGCAAGGTTCGGTGCACCGGGCACTTGTCGGCGATTTCGAACAGCCTGGCGCGCTGCTCGGCGGACAGCTCGCCTTCGAGCCTG
>Ga0207682_10000820_pt1 | contig 14389 bp, 5 predicted proteins | sample KBSM63metaG_FD_184332 | JGI IMG/M metagenome (GOLD analysis project Ga0207682, IMG submission 184332) | Miscanthus rhizosphere microbial communities from Kellogg Biological Station, Michigan, USA - KBS M6-3 metaG (SPAdes) (version 2) | ecosystem: Host-associated > Plants > Roots > Rhizosphere >... | reverse complement strand
GCTGGCGGTGGTCGAGCGCTGGCGCAACCGGCCCCAGCCTTCCTACAATCTCGGCCGGCGCAACTGCATCCACTTCGTCGGCGAGATCGCCGCGGCCGCCGGGCTCAGGGTCGATTATCCGCGCGACCTGCTGCGCCGGCCGCGCTCCTTCCTGCAGCACGTCCGCGCGCTCAATCCGCAGCTCGCCCCGGCGCAGGCCCTGACAGCATCGGCGTCGGCGCCGGCGCCGGCGCCGGCGCCGGCGACCGCCGATTAGGGCATTGGCGGCCCACCCCATTCTGCTATGACTTGAGCCTCGTCGCCAAGGGGCGGAGGTGTCAGAGGCATGGACAGCGGGTCGCCGGCCGGACTCAGCGGGAGCGGGCGAGTCCGTCGGACGTTCCGTTGGCTCGGCGCCACCGGCGTACTGGTGCTCGCCACCGTCGCCCAGGCCCAAGGCGTCGCCCCGACCCGCGAGGAGGTGCAGCGCCCCTTGCCCGAGCGCAGCGAGCAGCCGCCGGTGCGGCTGACCGTCGAGGGCGGGGTCGAGCGGGCGCCTTGCGCGCTCGACCGGCCCGAATATCGCGACATCCGCCTCACCGTCACCAATGTGCAGTTCGACGATCTGCGCGGCGTCTCGCCCGAGGATCTGCGCCCGGCCTACGCCCCGTTCGTCGGCCAGGAGCATCCGGTGGCGGTGCTCTGCGAGATCCGCGACCGCGCCGCCACCATCCTTCGCGATGCCGGCTACATCGCCGCGGTCGAGGTGCCCGAGCAGCGGATCACCGACGGCACCATCCGCTTCCAGGTGCTGATGGCGAAGCTCGTCGGCCTGCGCGTGCGCGGCAATGCCGGGCGCTCCGAACGGACCATCGCTTCCTATCTCGAGCGGCTAACCGAACGCGAGGTGTTCAACCGCTTCGAGGCCGAGCGTTATCTGCTACTCGCCGGCGACCTGCCCGGCTTCGAGGTGCGGCTGGCCTTGCGTTCGGCCGGGGCGGCGCGCGGCGAGGTGATCGGCGAGGTGACCGTCGTCCGCCGCGCCGTTCAAGCCGATCTCACCGTGCAGAATCTGGGTTCGCGCGAGCTGGGCCGCTGGGGCGCGCTCGCTCGGGTCCAGGCCTTCGGCCTGACCGGGCTTGGCGACCGCACCTCGCTCGCCGCCTTCACCACCGCCGACACGTCCGAGCAGCAGACGTTGCAGATCGCCCACGATTTCCGGGTCGGCGGCGAGGGCCTCTCTTTCGGCGGCCAGCTCACCTATGCCTGGGCAAGCCCCGATCTCGACACGCCGGGCGTCGACATCGATTCGCGCACCCTGTTCGCGACGCTGGAGGCCAGCTACCCGTTCGTGCGCCGGCAGACGCGGACATTGCGCGGCGCGCTCGGCCTCGAGCTCATCGACCAGGACATCGACTTCAACGACATTCCGCTGAACCGGGATCGGCTTCGAATCGCCTTCGCCAGGCTCGATTTCGACGCGATCGGCCTGCTCGCCGGCAGCCCGCGCTACACGCTTGCCGAACCGCGCTGGCGGCTGAATGCGACAGCCGAGCTTCGCCGGGGACTCGACCTGCTCGGCGCCAGCGAGGGTTGCGGCCCGGGCTTCGTCAATTGCATCGCGCCCGGCGCCGTCGCCCCGACGCGTTTCGAGGGAAATCCCACCGCGACCGTATTGCGCGGGGGCCTTTACGGCGAGTTCCGGCCGGTGCCGCACTTCACCATCGCGCTGGGCGCCCGCGGCCAGTGGAGCAGCGACCCTTTGCTCAGCTTCGAGGAATTCTCCGCCGGCAACTATACCGCGGGGCGCGGCTACGATCCGGGCACCATCCTCGGCGATAGCGGCGTCGGCCTGCAGGCCGAGCTTCGCTACGGCAGCGCGGTTCCGGCCGGGCCGACCGACTTTGCCTTCGAGCCCTACGTCTTCTTCGATCAGGCCTGGACCTGGAACGAGGATGTCGTGTTCGCCTTGCCGCGCCAGGAGCTGAGCTCGGTCGGCGGCGGCGTCCGCGCCGCTTATGGCGACCGCTTCCGGCTCGATTTGCTCGTCGCCGAGCCGCTCGACCGCGCCGGGTTGCAGACGCGGCGCGGCGATACGCGCGTGCTGGTTTCGCTCACCGTCCGGCTGTTGCCATGGAGGTCCCGATGACGCGCAAGCAGATGCTGATGATCGGCTGCGCAGCCGGCAGCCTGTTCGCCTCGGTGCCCGCTTTTGGCCAAGCCTTCAACGCCACGCCGGTCACGTTCTCGGGCGGAGTCGCCTATGATCGGGCAACGCCGGGCGTCGAGACGGTTTCCGTGCTGACCCCGACCGCGATCATCGACTGGACTCCGGGGGCCGGCGGCAATCCGCTCGTCTTCCTGCCGGCCGGGAACGCCGCTACTTTCATGAACGGCATCAACAATAATGATTTTGTCGTTCTCAACCGGATCATCGTCACCGTCCCGGTCCGCTTCGACGGCCGCGTGATCAGCCAGATCCGGGACTTTTCCACCAGCACCAGCCAGATCGGCGGCACAGTCCTCTTCTCCAGCCCCAACGGCATCATCATCGGCTCCACCGCCCGGTTCGACGTCGGCAATCTCGTGCTCACCAGCCTGACGGTAGAGGTCGATGCGGGCGGCAATTTCTACGATGCGGCAAATCCGGGCTTCCGCTTCTTCGGCGGCGACAAATTCCCCAATGCGGAGATCGTCACCGAGCCGGGCGCGCAAATCCGCGCCCTCAACCAAGGCAGCTATGTCGCCATGCTGGCGCCGCGGGTTCTCCACGGCGGCTCGGTACGGGTGAACGGCGCCGCCGGCTATGTCGCCGCGGAGGCGGCCGAGCTGCGCATCAACCAGGGGCTGTTCGACATCCTCGTCGCCGTCGGCAGCGACAACGCCACCCCGCTCGTCCATACCGGCAGCACCGGCGGGCCGCCGAGCAGCGGCGCCGCCGGCGACAACCACCGCATCTACCTGGTGGCGGTGCCGAAGAACCAGGCGATCACTTCGATCCTGGAAGGCAGCGTCGGCTTCGACGACGCCGTGGTCGTCGGCGTCGAAAATGGCGCGATCGTGCTTTCGGCGGGCTACAGCGTCGCTTCCGGCGACGTCGACCGCTTCGGCGATTCCGGCTTCGGCCCGGTTCCCGGCCAGAATGCGAGCTTCGAGATCCGCGGCGGCACGATCCGTTCGGACCTGTTCGGAACGGCAGTCACCGACATGCTCGCCAGCGGGATCACCACCGGCAACCTCGCTTTTCTCCAGGACGTCAGCCTGGTCGCCAATGGCCGCGCCCATCTTTCCGCCGGGGCCGGCCAGACCGTCACCGTCGCCGGCAGCGCGCTCGTCTCCACGGCCCGCTTCCGCGGGCCCGACACCCAGATCGACCTGACGGGCGGCGAATCGCTGATCTTCGCCCAGAACGGCGGATCGGTCGACATTTCCGGCGACGCGGTCGTCGATTCCTCCGCCAAGGGCACGGTCAACCCGGTGACCAGCATCGCCGGCCATGGCACCGGCGGCACGGCCGGGATCACCGCCGACGGCGGCACGGTGCGCGTCCGCGGCGCCGCGTTCGTTCGCGCCAGCGGCGAGGGCGGAACGCTCGATATCGTGCCCAACCGCGGCGGCATCGGCACCGGCGGCGATGCCCTGATCGACGCGCGCAACAATGGCGCGATCAGGTTGGACGGCACTCTGGCGATGGACGCGAGCGGTACGGGCAGCCGCTCGAACGGCAGCCTGGGCATTGCCGGCGCGGACGGAATCGGCGGCGACGTCGCGATCACCGCCTCGGGCAACGGCCGGATCGACGTCGGCGGACCCTCGACGCTGGCGAGCAGCGCCCTGGGCGGCGAGGTGACCGCCGGCTCGGGGATCAGCGGCGGCACCGGCCGGGCCGGCTCGATCCTCATCGATGCCGGCGGCCCGGTCACCTTCACCGGCGACATCGAGCTGAGCGCCGATGCCATCGGCGGCCCGGGGCCGGTCGGCGGCACGGCCGACGGCGGCACGCTGATTCTCGCCGCCTCGCCGACCGGCACTGGCGGGGGCACGCTGACCGCGCCCGACGTCGCCGGCACGGCCACTGCCACCGGCGCGGCGGCGACGGGCAACACGCCGGGCGAATGGCACGTCCGCGCCACCGGCGGCGGCAACGTCGCCCTCGCCAATCTCACCCTTATCGCGGCCGCCAATGGCCCACCCGCCGCCCCGCCTTTCTCCAGCCTCGAGCCGCAGGGCGGCACGATCAAGGTGGCGGGGATCGCGACTTTGAGCACGCCCGCCGACATATTGGTGACCGGCGCCGGCGGCGGCACGATCCTCGGCGGCCGCTACGATCTCAATGCGGGCGGCGACGTCGCCATGACCCATGCCGGCCCGGCGCCGGGCGGTTTCACCTTCGACGTGACGAATCTGTTCGTGAATGCCGGCGACGATTTCAGCGCCGCTGCCGGAGTCGTCACCCGGACCGCTAACCAGACCGATATCCGCGCCGTGGACGATGCCAACGTCGCCGGCCAGATCCTGGGCGGAAACATCCTGATCGTCTCCGCCAGCCTCGACCTCGCGAATAGCGGGATCGTCGGCAGCCCAACCACCGTCCAGACCGAACTTCGCACCACCGGCGCCTCCTCGATCGCCGGCCGGGTGCTGGGCAGCGACATTCTGGTCACCGCCGCCGGCATCGGCGTGACCGCGACCGGCGCGGTCGGCGATGCGAGCAGCCAGGAGACGGAGCTGCGCGCCGTCAACGGCCTCGACGTGGCCGGGACGGTGCTCGGCCGGAACGTCATCCTCGACGCGGCGACGATCAATGTCCCGGGCGCCGTCGGCGGCGCTGCCACGGACCAGGCGACGCTGACCGCGACAGGCGCCACGACCATCGCCGGCCGGCTACTCGGCGGCGACATTCTCGTCACGGCGGCCGGGATCAACGTGACTTCCACCGGGGCGGTCGGCGACGGGGCGACGCAGGAGGCCGAGCTCCGGGCGGTCAGCGGCATCGACGTCGCCGGGACCGTGCTCGGCACGAATCTCATCCTTGACGGCGCGACGATCAACGTTCCGGGCACCGTCGCCGGCGCGGCGACCGGCCAGGCCACGCTGACCGCCACGGGCGCCGCGACCGTCGCGGGACGAGTGCTTGGCGGGGATATTCTGCTCACCGCCGCCGCGATCAATGTCACCCCGACCGGCGCGATCGGCGATGCGGCGACGCAGGAGACCGAGCTTCGAGCGGCCAATACGGCTTCGATCGCCGGCACCTTGCTCGGCACGAACATCATCGTCGACGGCGCGACGATCGACGTCGCCGGGACGGGGACGATCGGCGGCACCGGCACCAACCAGACGATTCTGACCGCGACGGGCGGCGCTTCCGTGGCGGGGCGTGTCCAGGGGGGCGACATCCTGATCGCCTCCTCGACGCTGAACGTCACCGGGACCGGCATCGTCGGCAGCGCGACCGGGACGACCCAGACCGAGCTGCGCACCACCGGCGCCTCCTCGATCGCCGGCCAGGTGCTGGGCAGCGACATTCTCGTCACTGCCGCCGGAATCAACGTGACGCCCACCGGCGCGATCGGCGACGGCACCACGCAGGAATCCGAGCTTCGGGCGGTCAACGCCCTCGACGTCGCCGGCACGGCATTGGGCCGGAACCTCATCCTAAACGGGGCGACCATCAACATAGCGGGCAGCGGCACGGTCGGCGGAGCATCGACCACTCAGGCGACGCTCGCTTCGACGGGCGCAACCGCGGTCGCCGGCCGGGTGCTCGGCGGCGACATCCTCGTGACCGCGGGCGGGATCAACGTGACCGGGGCGGTCGGCGACGGGACGACGACGGAAGCGGAGCTTCGTGCAGCCAATGGGATCGATGTGGCGGGTACGGTGCTCGGCCGCACCGTCATTGTCGATGGCGGGACCATCAGCATCCCAGGGACCGGCACGGTCGGCGGCGCGACCACCAATCAGGCCAGGCTGACTTCGACCGGGGCGACGACGATCGCCGGCCGGGTGCTCGGCGGCGACATCCTCGTCACCGCGGGCGGGATCAATGTGACCGGCGCGGTCGGAGACGCGACGACGACGGAAGCCGAGCTGCGCGCGGCCAATGCGGTGGACGTCGCCGGCATCGTGCTGGGGCGCACCGTCATTCTCGACGGCGCCACCGTCAACGTGGCGGGGACGGGAACGGTCGGCGGAGCGACGACAAATCAGGCCAATTTGACCGCCGCCGGCACCGCCACCGTGGCCGGCCGGGTGCGCGGCCTCGGCATCCGGATCGCCTCGGCCGACATCGACCTGCCGACCGGCGGATCGGTCGGCGACGCAGCGACCCAGCTGGCCGTCCTGCAGGTCGTCCCGCCCGCCGCGGGGGGCGCTGCCCAGCCGACCGTGCTCGGCGGCACCGTGGCCGCGATCGGCTATACCCTGACCAATGCCGAGGCCGGCCGGATCCGCGCCGGCACATTGCGCATCCTGGCGCCGGCCGTCGGGACGGCGGTCAACCGGCCGCCCGATCTGTTCGTCCGCGATCTCACCCTGAACGGCAGCGGCGCCGCCAACGGAATCGGCACGCTCGAGATCGTCACCCCGGGCATCGCCCGTGTCGAGGGTGCACTGCTGCTCGGCAATGCCGCCGCTGCAAGCGGCCTCTCCTTCACCGCGCAGCAGCGGCTCGAAGTGGTGACTCCGGCCGGCAGCATCCGCGTCCGCGGCGCCGCCGGCGCGCCTGGCGGGACGATGACGCTCGCTTCCGACAATCTCTGGGTGGCCTCGCCGGCGATCCTCGCGCTGCTCCGCGCCGATCCCAATTATGCCGGGCGGGACGACGACCTGATCGACAATGGCGGCACCGAGACTCCGCGCGGCTTCGTCGAGGCAAGCGGGGTGACGCTCGTCAGCAGCGGCACGCTCTTCGTGCAGAATAGCGGCGCCACCACCGCGAGCCCGGTCGCCGACATCGCTTATGCCGGAATCACCGTCGGCCCCGGCGGGCTCACCATCCGAACCACCGGCGCCGCGCCGGCGATGGTCAACGCCTTCGGCCGCCGGCTCAATGCCGACGGCAGCTTCACCGACGGCGACAGCTTCTTCTTCCAGACCAACTTCCAGACCACGCGGGGCAGTCTCGCCGCCGGCTATACGGCGCTCTCCGAGCTCAACAATTGCATCATCGTCACCGGCCAATGCCCGAGCCGGCTGCCGCCGCTCACCGGTCAGGGCGGTCCCGATCCGATCACCGGCCCGACCGGCGGCTCGGATTCGATCCTGCTGCCGCCGGGCGCGGAGGACGACGATCTGATCGACACCAGCTTCTCGGCCGAGGGGCTGATCGAGGAGCCGGTCACCAGCGGCGGCGAGAGCAATCTCTGGTCGCCCGATTGCGACCGCGACGATGACGGCGATTGCGACGAGGGAGGGCAGTGACCATGCGCCGCTCCCTCATCATGCTCGGCCTCGCGCTGGCGGCGCCGGCCGCCGCCCAGCCGCCGCTCAGCGCGCAGGACAGCTTCCGCGTGGGCACCGGCGGCTCGACGCTCTGCACGGCAACTTCGCTGACCGCCGATCCGGCCTTCGCCGACATGTTCGACCGCGGCTATGCGATCGTCTGCCGCGACGCGGCGGTGCCGGTCGGGCGGCTCTACGTGCTTCGCGGCCGCGCCGGCGATCCGGCGGCGCGGCTGGCCCAGCTTCGCGCCGGCCGGGCGACCTGCGCGCCGGGGCCGAGGACCTCGATCGAAGGGCTTGGCGCGGTCGAGACCCTACAATGCCGGCTGAGTGCGGCCGACGTCGCCTATCGGGTCTATCTGGCCCGGCGCGGCCACTCGCTCTACGCCGCCGAGGGCCTGGCCGGCTATGACGGCGCGCTGCAATTGGGGCTGCGCAGCCTTGCCGCCGACCGCGTCGTCGAAGGCGACGTGGAGGTCGCGACCACCGGCGCCGGCGATCCGGCCGCCTTCGCTCGCGTGCAGGCCGGCGCCCTCGATCCGCAGCGGGCGCTGGCCGAGGCCTATCGCCGCAACAATGCCGGCTCCTATGCCGAATCCTCGGAATTCTTCGCGGCGCTGAGCCAGCGCGAGGGCGGCGCGCTCAACCAGGCCGAGGCCATGGTCAACGAGGCGCTGCAGAAATCCAATCTCGGCCGCCATGCGGAAGCGGATTCGCTGTTCTCGCGGGCGACCGCCATGGCCGGGGCCGATCCGGTCACCGCGCGGCGGTTGCGCAACTACCGCGCCATCCATCTGCTCAACCAGGGCAAGACTCTCGAAGCGACCGCCGAGCTCGACCGGCCGATGCCGACGATCGGGCTCGCCACCGGCGTGCGCGACCTCGTCATCGACCGGCCGACCGCGGGCCGGCTCAGCGCCGAATCCCCGGGCGCCAGCCGCCTTCGCGGCCAGGAAGGACTCACCCCGGAGGACAAGGCGCAGATCCTCGACGGCCAGGCTTTGCACCTGCGCGGCATCGTCCTGCGCCTGCAGGGCCGCGACGCCGAGGCGGCGGCGCCGCTCACCCGCGCTTTGGACGAGCTGATCGCGATCCGCGGCGGCCGGATCGCGGCCACCGTCTGGTTGCGCGCGCAAATCCATGGCGAGCTCGCCGATCTCGCCGAGGCGCGCGGCGATCAGGCCGAGGCGGAGCGCCAGCACCAGGTTGCGGTCACTCTGCTGGAGACGGATTATCCGGGCTCTTCGGCGCTGCTCGGCGCGCAGGGGCGGCTGGCGGGCTATTATGCGCGCACCGGCCGCAGCGAGCCGGCGCTGGCGCTCTACCGGCAGATCGTCGCCGCGACCTCCGACAAAGGCGACAGCTCGCCCGGCCTGAGGCGCTCGCTCGAGCCCTATTTCGCCCTGCTCGCCCGGCGCGGCGACGATCAGGCCGCGGTCGCCGACCTGTTCGCCGCCAGCCAGGTGCTGCTCCGCCCCGGCGTCGCCCAGACCCAGGCTGTGCTTGCACGCGAGCTGTCCGGCGGCAGCGACGAGGCGTCGCGGCTGTTCCGCCAGTCGGTCAACTTGACCCGCGACATCGAGCGGGGGCGGGTGGAGCTGGCGCGCCTCGAAGGCAGCGAGACGCCGACGGCGGCCGGCGCCGCGCGAATCCTGGAATTGCGCGCCTCGCTCGCCCAATGGCAGCAGGACCAGGCCGCGATGCAGTCGCGCCTCGCCGAATATCCGCGCTACCGGGTCGTTTCGGGCGGCGCCCTGCAGCTTGCCGACCTGCAGCAGATGCTCCGGCCGGGCGAGGCCTATTACAAGATGATCGTCGCCGGCGACGGCGCCTATGCGATCTTCGCCACCTCGGGGAGCGCCCGCGCCTTCCGGATCGGCGCGACGCCGGCGGAGCTCGACCAACGGGTCGACGCGCTTCGCGAGACCATCTCCATCGTCGAGAACAACCAGCAGCTCACCTACCCGTTCGATCTCGACCTGGCTTACGGCCTCTACCAGAGCCTGTTCGCCCCGGTGGCGGCGGAGGTCGGTCCGGTCACCCACCTGATCTTCGAGCCGGACGGGGCGATGCTCCGCCTGCCGCCCAACCTGCTGGTCATGGATCGCGCCGCGGTGGACGCCTATGCCGCCCGCCGCCGCGCCGATCCGAATGACGACGGCTTCGACTTCCGCGGCATCCGGTGGCTGGGCCGCGAGCGCGACATCAGCACCGCCGTCTCGGTCCGCGCCTTCCGCGACACCCGCCGCGCGCCGCCGAGCCGGGCACGGGCCGAATATCTCGGCTTCGGCCAGAACGAGCCGGCGCGCGCCTTCTATCTGCCCGCCGGTGGCAGAAGCGGCGCCGGCGCCGTCCAGCCCGGCTGCGCCTGGTCGCTTTCGGTCTGGAACCGGCCGATCTCCGCGCGTGAGCTGGTCGTCGCCGGCGACGCGGCGGCCGGCGGCCGGCCCGGCGAGGCCGAGATCGTGACCGGCGCCGCCTTCACCGACAGCGCGATCATGGCCCGCGGCGATCTTGCCGATTACCGGATCCTGCATTTCGCCACCCACGGGCTGGTGACTCCGCCGCGGCCCGAATGCCCGGCCCGGCCGGCGCTGCTGACCAGCTTCGGCGGCGAGGGCTCGGACGGCCTGTTGAGCTTCGCCGAGATTTTCGACCTGCGCCTCGACGCCGACCTCGTCATCCTCTCCGCTTGCGACACCGCCGGCCGGGCGAGCGCGGCGGCGACGGCGGAAGCGGGCCTGTCCGGCAGCGGCGAATATGCGCTGGACGGCCTCGTCCGCGCCTTCGTCGGCGCGGGCAGCCGGATGGTGATCGCCAGCCACTGGCCGGTGCCCGACGATTATCACGCGACCGAGCGGCTGATCTCGGGCCTGTTCAAGGCGCCGCCCGGCACCGGCACCGCCGCCGCGCTGCGCGCCGCCCAGCGCGCCTTGATGGACGATCGCGACACCTCGCACCCTTATTATTGGTCGGGCTTCGCGGTGGTCGGCGACGGCGCCGTGCCGGCGGTCCGCGAGGCCGCGCCGGCGCAAGCCGCGTCGCGTTGAACTTAATCCACCATCGTTCGTTGGCTTCGGCGTCCGTTTTCACGGCCGGACTGAGCGGGGTTTATTGAAGGCAAAGCGAATCATCGCTGCGTTGCTCGCGGGTGCCGCTCTGGCGCCGGCTGTCGCGCATGCGCAGCCCGCCGATCCGCCCGAGAACCAGGCCGGTCTTCCCGACGACGACGCGCCGATCGTTCCCGACAGCCAGTTCGAGGAAGCGCTGCCCCCGCTCGATCCGGCCCTGTATCAGCCGCTCGAGCCGATCGACCCCAACGCGCCGCTCTTCCCGCCGGTCCCAGGGCCGGTTGAGGACGCCCCGCTCGGCGATCCGGCCCTCGCGGAGCCGCTGCCGCCGCTCTCCACGTTCGACGTCCAGCCCGTCGCCGAGACGGCGGCCGCGGCCGACGACGACGAAGATGGGCCGCCGCCGGTCCGCTACGAGCTCGTCGTCACCGGCATGGACGAGGCCGGCCTGACCGGCCGCTTCCGCGACCTCTCCGCGCTCGAAGATGCGGAAGGCGAGGGGGTCAACGGCGCGATGATCGCTCTGCGCGCCGAGGAGGACGAGGCGCTCGCCGTCCGCCTGCTCCGCTCGGAAGGCTATTACGACGCGGTCGCGACCTCTTCGATCGAGCAGCTGCTGGATCAGCCGGGGCGGCTGCGGGTCACCATCACCGTCGCGACGGGCGAGCGTTACAATCTCGGCACTATCGCGGTCGCCGGCGCCGACACGGTGCCGCCCGGAATGCCGCGCGAGTTCCTGCTGCTCCAGCCCGGCCGGCCGATCCGCGCCGTCGACGTCGAGGCGGCCGAGGCCAATGTGCTGCTGCGGCTGCCGCAGGAAGGCTATCCCTTCCCGGAGCTCGGCCTGCGCGACATCGTGCTCGATCCCGAAACCCATGTCGGCGATTATAGCCTGCCGCTGGCGCCGGGCCCGCGCGCACGCTTCGCCGGCTTCACCACGGAGGGCGACCTCGCCTTCGACGCCGAACATGTCGGCGTGCTCTCCCGCTTCGACCGCGGCGACCTCTACGACCGCCGCAAGGTCGACGACCTCAGGGAGGCGATGGTCGCGACGCGGCTGTTCAGCACGGTCTCGGCCGAGCCGGTGCTGACCGGCGAGACGGCCGAGGACGGCACCCAATATGTGAACATCCTGGTCCGCCAGGACGCGGGGCCGCAGCGCTCGCTCGACGGCAGCGCCGGCTACGGCACCGGCGAGGGACTGAGGCTCGAAGGCGCCTGGGAGCATCGCAATCTGTTCCCGCCCGAGGGAGCGCTGCGCATCGCCGCCATCGCCGGCACCAACGAGCAGAACCTCGCGATCCGCTTCCGCCGCAACAATTGGGGCAAACGCGACCGCGCCCTGCTGCTCCAGTTCGAGGCGGGACGGCGCGACTTCGAGGCGTTCCAGGGCTATACGACCCGGCTCTATGGCCTGGTCAGTCGCGAATCGACGCCGATCTGGCAGAAGCGCTGGACCTATGCCTATGGCGCCGAGATCCTCGCCACCAACGAGAACCGCGTCGGCAACGCCACCGTCTCGCTCTCCGACGCCTATTTCATCGGCGGGCTGATCGGCCAGATCGGCCACGACCGCTCGAACAGCCTGCTCGACCCCACCAGGGGCTTCCGGCTGCTCGCCCGCGTCAATCCCGAGGCCTCGCTCGGCAACGGCACCGATTTCTACCTCCGCAACCTGATCGAAGGCAGCGCTTATTATCCGGTCGGCGAGAATTTCGTGATCGCCGGCCGCGCCCGTTTCGGCTCGATCTACGGCATCCCGCGCGACGATCTCGCGCCCTCGCGGCGCTTCTATGCCGGCGGCGGCGGCTCGGTGCGCGGCTTCGGCTTCCAGGAACTGGGACCGCGGGAAATCGTGCCGAATCCCGACTTCGATCCGCAGAACCCGGATGACGCGCCGGCGACGCTCGCGGTGCCGCTCGGCGGGCGCAGCCTCGTCGAGTTCGCTCTCGAGGGCCGCTACCGATTCGGCAATTACGGCGTGGTCGCCTTCGTCGACGCCGGCCAGGTCTACGAGGCGCAATATCCCACTTTCGATTCGATGCGCTTCGGAGTCGGCGTGGGCGGGCGGGTCTATACCAATTTCGGACCGATCCGGTTCGACGTCGCCACCCCGATCGGCCGGCGTCGGGGCGAATCGCTGATCAACGTCTACGTCTCGATCGGGCAAGCCTTCTGATGGCGAGCCAAGCCATCTCCGACGGCATCGTGGTGGTCCGACGACGCCATCCGGCCGCGACCATCGCCAAATGGCTCGGCATCGGCCTGCTCGCGGTCGTGGCACTGATCGCCGCCTTCCTGCTCTGGCTGAACACCGATCCGGGCCGCCGCTTCCTGGTCAACCAGATCAACGCCTTCGAGACCGTCACGGGCCTCAAGGTCCATGTCGGCCGGATCGAGGGCTCCGTATTCGGCGGGCTCACCCTGCACGATCTCTCGCTGGCCGACCCAAAGGGCACCTTCTTCCGAGCGCCGACCGCCGAGCTCGACTACCGCCCGCTCGCCTATCTCAGCAATCATATCGATATCCGCTCGCTGGAGATCCCGCAGGCGCGGCTCAGCCGTCTGCCAGAGCTTCGCCCCGGCGATCCGAACGCGCCATTGCTGCCCGATATCGACATCGACGTCGGCCGCCTCCGTATCGGCCGGCTGCTGATCGACCCGGCGGTGACCGGCCGGCGGCACCTGCTTTCGCTCGACAGCCGGATCAAGATCGCCGACGGCCGCGCCGAGGCCAGCTTCGACGCCGCCACGATCCGCGCGGCGGGCTTCGCCGGCGGCGACCGCATCCGCCTTGTGCTCGACGCGGTGCCCGAGGCGAACCGGCTCGATCTCGGCCTGTTCGTCAGCGGCCCGGGCGACGGCTTCGTCGCGGGCCTCGCCGGTACAAACCGGCCGATCGAGGCCCGGCTCGGCGGCCGCGGCTCCTGGGCCAACTGGCGCGGCCGCGCCCAGGCCATGCTGGGGGGCGAAGGCTTCGCCGACCTGGCCGTCACCGGCCGCGACGGCACCTTCACGTTGCAGGGCCCGACCCGGCCCGGTCCGCTGCTCACCGGCCCGGCCCAGCGCCTCGCCGCACCTCTGGTCATGGTGAACCTCACCACCACCTTCGAGCAGCGCCGCGCCAACATCCGCCTGCGCGCCAACAGCCGGGTGATGGCCTTGGGCGCCGAGGGTCTGATCGATCTCGGCGAGAACCGTTTCCAGGATCTGCGCCTTGCCGTCCGGCTGATCGAGCCCGGCGCGGTCGCCCCCAATCTCAGCGGCCGCGACCTCAGGCTGGCGATGATCCTCAATGGCCCGTTCGCGACTCCCGGGGTGGCCTATCGGCTCGACGCCGCCAGCCTCACCTTCGACGGCACCACGCTGCAGGGCCTGCACGCCCAAGGCAGCGCCCGGGTCCGCTCGGAGGATATCATCGTGCCGGTCGCCGCCAGCGCCGACCGGATCCTCGGTCTCGACGCGGTCGCCGGCGGCAGCATCGAGAACGTGACTTTGAACGGCGAGCTCGGAGTCACGGGCACGCGGCTGGTTTCGGACAATATGATCCTGCGCTCCAACCGGGTGAACGCCCGGCTGGCGCTCGCCTTCGATCTTTCCGCCGGCCGCTATCTCGCCGCCTTCCAGGGGCTGGTCAGCAACTATCTGGTCAACGGCGTCGGCCTGTTCGACGTCAACACCAAGCTCGACATGACCAGCAGCCCGGCCGGCTTCGGCCTCCGCGGCCGAATCGCCGCGCGCAGCCGCCGGATCGACAACCAGACCTTGCGCGATCTGCTCGAGGCAGACCTCTGGGCCATCCGAGGTGCGTGACGGAAGCTCGCAGAGACCGTCGATCAGGAATCGGCCAGTCTGGTCGGCGATGGTGTAGTTGATGGCGGTTCCACCAAGGT
>Ga0207682_10000814_pt1 | contig 14433 bp, 10 predicted proteins | sample KBSM63metaG_FD_184332 | JGI IMG/M metagenome (GOLD analysis project Ga0207682, IMG submission 184332) | Miscanthus rhizosphere microbial communities from Kellogg Biological Station, Michigan, USA - KBS M6-3 metaG (SPAdes) (version 2) | ecosystem: Host-associated > Plants > Roots > Rhizosphere >... | reverse complement strand
CACTGGAGGTTTCGGCGCCGAGATCGCCGCTGTCGTTGCGGACGAAGCCTTCCTCGACCTCGACGCTCCAGTTGCCCGCGTAACCATGCCCGACATTCCGAGCCCCCATCACCCGCGGCTGCTGGAGTGGGCGGTGCCTTCGGTCGAGCGCATTCGCGCAGAGATCGACCGCCTGGTGGGGTTCTGAGTTGATCGAGATCCGCGTTCCCGACGAGCAGGAGGGCACCAAGGCGGTCGTCCGCGCCTGGCTCAAGCAGATCGGCGATTCGGTCGCCGAAAATGATCCGCTCGTGGAGCTAGAGACGGATAAGGTCACTCAAGAGGTGCCTGCACCCGCGGCGGGTGTGTTGACCGAGATCGTGCTCGACACCGATGCCGAAGCTGTTCCGGGGGCTTTGCTCGGCCGCATCTCTACCGACGAAGCATCGGGTGCTCAGGCAAAGGCTGACACGCCAGAAGCAACGGCTGCGCCGTCGATACCGAGCGCGGCTAAACCGACCGGCGAGATCGAAACGCGGCTGAGCCCTTCGGTCCGACGGGCCTGCCTGCAGCACGGCATCGACCCGACCCGGATCAGCGGAACCGGGCGCAATGGCCGCATCACTCGCGAGGACGTGGACCGCGCGGTTTCCGACGCGACCGTCGTCAGCGTGGGCGAACCGACCACCGCTCAGCCGCGCCAATTCTCGGCCCAGGACATTCCGCACGACCGCATGCGGATAACGATTGCCGAGAACATGGTCCGTGCAGTCAGCGAAGCGCCGCACGTCACCGCTGTTTTCGAGGCCGACTTCTCCGCGATTGCCGCACACAAGGCAGCGATGGCGGCCAAGGGCGCGAAGCTTAGCTACACTGCCTACATGGTGAAGGCGGCGGCCGACGCCATGGCCGTTGCGCCGGCGATCAACGGACGGTGGGAAAAGGACCGCATCGCCATCGTGCCGACGATAGACGTAGGTGTGGGCACCGCGCTCGGCGAGAAGGGCCTGGTGGTGCCGGTCGTGAAGGATGCCGGCAGCCTGTCGCTTCAACAGATTGGCGCCCAGCTCGAAGAGCTCACGCGCAAGGCCCGCGAAGGGAAGCTCGACCGCTCCGACGTATCCGGCGGTAGCTTCACTATTTCAAACCATGGCGTGTCCGGGTCGCTGCTCGCTGCACCCATCATCCTGCATCAGGGGCAGGCAGCGATCCTCGGCATCGGAAAGCTCGAGAAACGCGTGATCGTGCGCGAGGTGAACGGGCAGGATGCGATCCTCGTCCGGCCCATGGCCTATGTGACGCTGACCATCGACCATCGCGTCGTCGACGGGCACCAGACCAACGCCTGGCTCACGCGCTTCGTGGAAATTCTCGAAAGCTGGCCGCAACAGCATTAAAGCTGCGATCGTTCCTCAAGCGGAACAGTTGATCGACCCGAGCGCTTTGGGCGAAACGGCAGCGGAGTAGCGTATGGCGACGAAGCAAGGCGGCAGCGAACACCTCTTCGTTCGCCACGTCCTCATTGTCCTTGGTCTAGCGGCGGTCTTCTTCCTCATCTGGCAGCTTCGGATACTGCTGCTGATGCTGTTCGGCGCGATCGTGATCGCGTCGATCTTCCGCGCCGTTGCGGACATGATCTGCAAGTACACGCGGTTGCCGAACGCTCTTTCGACGGCATTGTCTATCCTGCTCGTGCTCGGCTCTCTCGCGGGATTGGCCGCCTTGTTCGGATCCCACGTCGCGCAGCAGGTGACAACGTTGCGAGAGACTCTGCCGGCGGCGTGGAAGACGCTGGAGCAACGTGTCGGCGACATCGGTCTCAGCGAGCAGATGGATCAGCTGGTGGCGACAATCACCAAGCCGGGCGGCGGCAGTCTATCCGGCTTCGGCCGGACGCTGCTCTCCGTTGGAAGCGGCCTCGCCGATCTGCTCGTCGTGATATTCGCCGGAATCTATCTGGCCACGCAGCCCAATTTCTACCGGGTCGGCGCGATCAAGCTGGTCCCGCCGACGCGGCGCAAGATCGCGGCGGAAGCGATGCTCGAATCCGAGCGCGCGCTTCGGCTGTGGCTCAAGGGGCAGGCGATCGCCATGGTCGTGGTCGGACTGTTGACCGGCTTTGGACTCTGGTTCCTTGGAATGCCCTCCGCCATGACCCTCGGCCTGCTCGCCGGAGTGCTGGAATTCATCCCATTCGCCGGACCCATTATCGCGGCAGTTCCAGCCGTCCTTCTCGCTTTGGCGGTCAGTCCGGAACTCGCTTTGTGGGTGACCCTGCTTTACGTCATCGTTCAGCAGTTCGAGGGCAATGTGCTGACGCCGCTCGTTCAGCAATATGCAGTCGATCTTCCGGGCGCCGTCCTTCTCTTCTCGCTGATCGGCTTCGGGACTTTGTTCGGCACACTAGGCGTGATCCTGGCCGCACCGCTTGCGGTGGTGACGATGGTCCTCGTGAAGCGGCTCTACGTGATCGAGACGCTGGATACGGCCACGCCGATCCCCGGCGAAGCGAAAGGCTAGGCGAACGCGGCCGCACCTGCTGCGGCTGATCCGAGCACCACCACAAGCACGTTAAGCTTCGACTTCCAGGCGTAAAGCAGGGCCAGCGACGCGGCGAAAATCGCCGCTCCCGCGATCGGTGCCGGCAGGGCCTGCGCGACGTTCCATCCGAGCTGCACAGCGGTGACGGCGATGAGGCCGACAACGCCCGCAGCAACTCCTTCCAGGACCCGATGCAGGCGCTCGTCCTCGATCACGCGTTCCAGCCGGTCGTAGAACAGCAATGCGAAGGCGAAGGCCGGAAGAAAGATACCTGCCGTGATCGCCAGCGCTCCGCCGAAGCCGCCGGCAATGAAGCCGACAAATGTCGCGAAGATGATCAGCGGCGCCGGGATGACCCCCGACAGCGCCAGACTGTCCAGGAATTGCGGCTCACTGACCCAGCCTCGCCCGACTGCATCTCCACGCACGAAGGGGATGGCGGTGTAAGCGCCGCCAAAGGTCAGAAGTCCCGCCTTCAGTCCGGACAGGAACAGCGCCGGCGCACTCACCGATCCGGCTTCGACGAGCCCGGTGCGCGCAGCTAACTTCGACCCGATCAGGGCCGGCTCGGATATTGACCACCAACCGAGGGCAGCAGCGGCTGCAGTAATCAACGCGGCCAGGGCGTATCGCCGAGCGGCAAGCGCCGCATGCACAAGTCCCGCGGCCGGCAAGGCGATCCAGAAACTGACTCCGATTGCGGCTCCGGCGGCGCTTGCGGCTGCGATCAGCCAAAGCCATCGGTTTTCGAGACTGTGCTCGCCGATGCGGTGCACCGCCCGGATGATCAACGCAATGACGCCGATCTGTACGCCCAGGAAGAGGGCTTTCAGCAAAGGCTGCTGCAGGTCGAGCTGCTGATACAGCCACGCGAGAACAAGCACGAGCATCAGCCCCGGCAGCATGAAACCGAGGCCGGCCAGGAAGCCGCCCAGCCGACCGCCCTTCATCATCCCAAAGTGGACGCACAGCTCGTGCGCTTCCGGGCCGGGAAGGACCTGGTAGACGGCAAGCAGGCGGTTGAAGCGGGCAGGAGAGATCCACTTTTCCTCCTCCACCAGCTCGCGCTTGATCATCGCGATCTGCGCGACGGGTCCGCCCCAGGCGAGGAGGCCGAAGCGAAGAAAGCGCGCGAAGATCGCCAGCGGTTTTTCGCGCGTTTCTGTCTCCGCCATCGTCATTTTGCCGGCCTATCTGCCGGAGGTTACATCGAAGTCGCAGTCAAATCTCAAGCAGTGCGTATGGACGCTTGAACTGCTCGCGGACCACGAACTGCGCGACATTGTAGACGGGCGTTCCGCGAACGGTATGGCCTTCATAGCTGCCGTGATGCGCGTGGCCGTGGACGACGGCCTTCACATGATCGAACCGGTCGATCGCGTCCGCAAGCCGCGCCGATCCGAGATACTGGAAGATCTCCAGCGGTTCGCCTTCCAAAGTTTCCACTATGGGCGAGTAATGGAGCACCGCGACGCTTCGATCGGTACGCAGTGAACGCAGCCCATTCTCCAGCTTGCGCGCCTCATTCATCGCCTCGTCGACGAACGCCTTGGCGATGGGCTCGCCGAACGGCGCCAGCTCGCCCCGGCCGTATCCGCCCATGAAGCCCTTAACGCCCGCGAAGCCGACGCCCTTGATCTCGATCGCCTGCTCGTCGAGCACCGTCATCCCGGCTTCGTGCAGGATGCCGGCGACCACTTCAGGCTGCCCGCATTCATAGTCGTGGTTGCCGAGCACGCCGATCACGGGAATCGCGGAAGTCCGGATATCCTCTGCGAGGATTTCCGCTTCGCTCGTTTTCCCGAAGTTCGTGAGATCGCCGCAAAGCACCAGCACGTCGGCGACCCGGGAGATTTCGGCGAACATTTCGCGATAGGGTGCGCTGCTGTTTTCGGTAACGTGAAGATCGCCGATCGCGGCGACCGTGATTGTCTCACTGTGCTGCTGCATAATTCTCTTCGAGGTTTCCGACGGCTTCGGAGAAGCCCCATTCGCCGACGTCGATCTGGTAGTCGCGAGGACTGAAGATCCGGCCGCGGCACACCCTCTTGCCGGCCGACGGCATCTGCAGCTGCGCGTGCAAGCGCTCGAGCAATTCGTCCATTACCCAACGGGGGATCAGGTGGCGCTCGCTTGGGTAGATGAAGCGGAAGTTGAGCACCGCGACCAGCAGCACCTCCCAATGCAATTCCATGCTCGAGATCAACTGTTTCCAGTCGATGTCCTCCGATCTCTTGAGGATCATGTGCGTCACATCCGCACCGTCGTAACGATAGCGGTCCTGGACGTAGATTTTCGACCAAACGAACTGAGTCGGCGGAACCAGATGAACCTTGGTGTCGAACAGGAGCGCTTCAGGAGCGTCCTGGAACCATTCGTCTGTCACATGGGTGGCGGAGGTCGGCATGTTGGTTATGATGTCGACGAACAGCTCACCGCGCGTGACCCGGGCGAGCCAGCGGTCGTCGACGATCTGAACGTCGAAGCCGCGCTCCTTGAAGAAGCTCAGCATCCTTAAGGCATCGCCCGCCTTGGCGAAGACGTCGACGTCCTTCGTTGGACGAATAATGCCCGTGTAGCATGACAAGGCGTAAGTGCCCGACAGAAGGAACGGTATCCCGGACTCGGCCATCAGCCGGACGACCTCGGCGTAGAATCCCTCATCGGATCCTGGCGCCTCGAACTCGTCGGGCGGAGTGAGCGGCAGTTGGATCATCCCCCGCCCAACGGGAGGGCGGGGGAGGCGGTTCCCTCAAGCTTCTGCCCGACGGCGCCTATCGTCGGCGGCTACGTCAGTAACCAAACATTCATGTTGAATAGGCTTTCATCAATGAATTGAACGACATGCTGCGTCTCGACCGCGAGCGGCATGACGGCTACTGGGGTGGGGCGAGGGCGAATGGCAGACATTCCGGCAAGCACGGCGACGACCGCTTCAATCAGCGTCGGCGGCTCCGTAACTGGAACGATCGAGACCTTCGGCGATCATGACTGGTTCCGGATCCAGCTGACCGCCGGCCAGCAAATCAGCATCACGCTGAACGGCACCACCCTGCAGGACCCGTTCCTGCGGATCCTCAATTCATCGGGCGCGATCCTGCAAGAGAACGACGACATCTCGTCAGGTGTCATCCGCGACTCGCGCATCGTCTTCACCGTGCCGACGACCGGCACCTATTACATCGACGCCGGCGCCTGGCAGGACAATTACGTCGGCGACTACCAGCTGAACGTCGCGACTTACGTGGGGCCTTCGGTCTGGACGTACGACCAGATCGCGGACCAGCTGATCCGCGGATATTGGGGCGGCACGCAGCATCGGTTCAATGTCTCCCAAGGCGGGCAGCTCACCGTCAATCTCACCGCTTTGACTCCGGAAGGGCAGACCCTCGCCCGCGGCGCGCTGGCAACCTGGACGGACGTGATCGGCGTGCGGTTCGTCGAGGTGGCAACAGGCGGCCAGATCGTCTTCGACGACAGCGCTGACGGCGCTTATGCCGACTCAAGATATTCGGGCAGCTTCATCACCAGCTCCAACGTGAACATCTCCACGCAATGGCTGGCAAATTACGGGACGCGGGTCGGGGGTTACGCTTACCAGACCTATATTCACGAAATCGGACACGCTCTCGGGCTCGGCCACGCCGGGAACTACAATGGCAACGCGAATTATCAGACCGACGCGCTCTATGCGAACGACAGCTGGGCGACGACGGTCATGTCGTACTTCAGCCAGACCGAGAACACCTACTTCTCTGGGCTGGGCTTCGACCGCAACTACCTCGTCACGCCCATGATCGCCGACATCGTCGCGATGTCGAAGCTGTACGGCCTATCGACGACTACTCGAGCCGGTGACACCGTCTACGGGTTCAATTCGAACGCCGGCGGGATCTATGCGGCGGGCGGCGCCCCGACCATCGCCTTTACGATCATCGACAGCGGCGGCACCGACACCCTCGATTATTCCGGCTATACCGTCGCCCAGAGGATCGACCTCAACCCCGAGACCTTCTCGAACATCGGCGGCGACACGGGCAACGTCGCCATAGCGCGCGGTACGACCATCGAGAATGCGATCGGCGGGTCCGGGGCGGACGTCATCATCGGGAACTCCGTCGCGAACATCCTCACAGGCGGAGCCGGCATCGACACGCTGACCGGCGATGCAGGAAATGACACGTTCCGAGGCACCAAGGCGCAGCTCAACGGCGACACGATCACGGATTTCGCTTCGGGCGACCGGATACTGATCATCGATGCCGCCCTTACCGGTTTCACCTTCAGCCTGTCCGGTGCGACCCTGAACTACACCGGCGGTTCATTGAACTTGTCTGCGCCGATCTCCGGCACGATCACCGCAAGCGTCGCCGCCGAAGGGGGCGTGCAGCTTGCCATTTCGACTGCCACCACACCGACCGCCGACGTGCGCGACGATTTCAACGGCGACGGCCGCAGCGATCTTCTCTGGCGTCACGACAACGGCGCGTTCACGGACTGGCTTGGCCAAGCGAACGGCGGTTTCGTCGGCAACGACCTGAACGCGCTGCGCAATCTGCCGACGAGCTGGCATGTCGCCGGCACGGGCGATTTCAACGGCGACGGCCGCGACGACGTTCTCTGGCGCAACGACAACGGTGCACTCACCGACTGGCTGGGCCAGCAGAACGGGGGCTTCGTCAGCAATGACCTGAATGCCTTGGCGAACCTGCCGACGAGCTGGCAGGTCGTCGGAACGGGCGACTTCAACAGCGACGGGCGAGACGACATCATCTGGCGGCGGACCGACGGCGCTTTCACCGAGTGGCTGGGGCAGGCGAACGGCGGCTTCGTCAGCAATGACGCCAATGCGTGGAATGTGCTGCCCACAAGCTGGCGCGTCGATGGAACCGGCGACTTCAACGGCGATGGAAACGACGACATCCTCTGGCGGCGGTCGGACGGCGCTTTCACCGAATGGCTGGGCCAGGACAATGGCGGTTTCGTCAGCAATGACGCGAACGCTTTCCGCAACCTTCCCAACAGCTGGCAGGTCGTCGGAACGGGCGACTTCAACGGCGACAATCGCGACGATATCGCCTGGCGTCGGAACGATGGCGCATTCACCGTCTGGCTCGGTCAGGCGAACGGCGGCTTCGTTACCAACGATGCCAACGCCTGGGCCGCCGTACCGACGAGCTGGCAGGTGGCGGCAACCGGCGATTACAACGGCGACGGCCGCGACGATATTGCCTGGCGGAACTCCAACGGGACGTTCACCAACTGGCTGGGCCAGGCCAGCGGGGGCTTCGTCAGCAACGACGCGAACGCATCGACGGTGCTGACGACGGCCTGGCACGTCCAGGGTCAGGACAACTGGCTCTAGCGGAGGCGCAATCTGCTAACCCGCAGTCGCCAAATGAAAAACACCGCCGGCGGCGCCCGCTAGACGGGCGGGGCGTTTGGTGCCCCCAATGCTGAGCGCAATGGTTTGTATTCGTAGGAAGGCCCGTCGGCGTTTTTGGCGGGCCTTTTTTCGTGCCTGAATGTCGAAGGTGGCGCACCACTATCAGTTCGATGTTCAGAAGTCTTGCGTTTGCCCATCTCGGTAATGTCCGCTTTCGCCCCTTGCGGACATGCGCCGTAAGAACCTGGATTACTTCAGCAGCCCAGCGCTTCGAAGCGCGTCCTCGATGGTTTTCTGGACTCCGGCTCGGCGTGACCACGCCGCTTCCGCGGGCTCCGGGCGCGGCTCCGCGTGTCCGGGAACTGCAGAAGCGCTGGAACGACTGTCATCGGCTTGATCGGGCACGAGGCTCCAGAACCGGCCGATCAAGCGGGTCGAGGAGATGCCTGCCTCGAGCATGAACGGCGCGGCTTGTTCGCCATGGCGACTGCCACGCGTGTCGAGCGGCGTACCATGACCGAGCCCCGTGATGCTGTATTCCTCGATCACGTCCCGGCCGCTGGGATCGCGCCAGACTCGGTGAGGGTAGCCGTGCACCAGATCGGTCTTGTCGGGCGTCTGCGGCGCGCCGTGGAGCGCTCGCCATTGTTCGATCAAAGCGAAGGCATTCGATTGATCGACCGTCTGGTCGGCGCTCCCGTGCCAGACTGACAGGATGGGCCAGTCTGCAGAATGGCTGGACGCAGAGCGCACCAGATCGGGCAGCACCTCGAAAGGAGGGTGGCCTTGCCCGCGCATCCGATCGAAGGCTTCCGGCACGGAGCGCGCGACCCCGAACGGGAGCCCGGCGATTACGGCGCCGCCAGCGAACACGTCCGGGTATGCGGCGAGCATAACCGCCGCCATGGCACCGCCGGCGGAAAGGCCGGTAACGAACACGCGATGAGGGTCCGTACCGTGCCGACCCTGCACCGCGGCAACCATCTCGCGGATGGAGCGGGCCTCGCCCTTGCCCCGATTGGCATCGTCCGCTGAGAACCAGTTGAAACAAAGGTTCGGATTGTTCGATCGCTGTTGCTCTGGATAGAGGACCACGAAGCCGTGCTGGTCCGCGAGACGTGACCAGCCGGAGCTCTCGTCATAACCGGCTGCAGTCTGGGTGCACCCATGAAGGACGACGACGAGCGGCGCCCCAGGCCCGGCGCTCGGCGGCGAGTAGATCCAGGCTTTCAACTGCCCGGGGTTCGGTCGAGTCTCGTCGAATGCGCGAAGGCGAGAGGTTGCAGGGGCAGTTTGCGGCAATCCGTGAGGGAGCCGCTTCAAGCGAGCGATCGTGTCAGACAGGTGTCTCATGCAGCGAACTCCGGACGCGATGGAACAGCGGCTTAGTTTGCTGCACTGCACAATATGGTTGGGGCGAGTAGCGGTTCAAGTCGTCGCCAAACAGATCGCTAATGTCTGCTGATCGGCCCATTGCGGACGCTACATCGACACGCAAACCGATGGGCGAATTAGGCTGTTCGATCGAGCTTAGAAGCCCACGGTGTCTAGCAGAACGTAAGCTGCTTCGGCCCGCGCCATAAAGTTGGCCCGTTGAAGCACCTAGACGGTGCTGGGTGGCGCGCATTGGCAAGGCACTGTCGTTGAAGGGCGAAAGGATCGGCGGGGATCGGTGCAGAACGCCCGCATGACCGATCCAGAGGAGTTACCCCGACCTGAACTCCGGCCTTGTTCCGTTTCAGGCTGTCTCGAAGCGGCAGGCGCAATCATCGGCGGAAAGCTCTTGTGCTTCGCACACGCCACTGAGGTTCTGAAAAAACACTCACGGCCTGGTTCGACCAATCCTCCTGATCCGACCGAGTGCCCTGAGGCCTGACAGACGCGTCGTCCCTCTTGGGCGGAACCAAGCTCCAAAGTTGCGCGATGCGGGTGAGACCCGCCGCGACACCAGCTAAGCGTTACGACACCTTACCAGCCGGCGGGCCTCGTGGCCCAGAATAAGGCGAAGTGCTGACCGGGCGATTAACGCTAACCCCCTGAATTTCATTAGAGATGACGTTAATATTCTGTTATCCCGCATCGGGGCTCGTCCTTTCGCGTCGCGACACCCGCGGAGGTGGCGGGCCCCACCATGGGCACCGAGAGATCTATGACCTTTGGCAGGCGCGAAGGCGGCGGACGACGGAACGCCCGAGGGAAACGGCTCGTCTTCTGGCAATCTACACCACCGTCACCAGGTCCCATGAAGTGGCTCGTCCAGCATACCCACCGCCAAGCTGACCAAACTGCGGGAGCCTTCCCACCGCGACTAGGTTGAGGACGGTTTGGCTACGGAGACTGTTCCTAGGGTACGATTATCGTATCGCCGCTGACGATGGGTGGCACGTCCCATGGGCCAAGTTGCTCCACACTTCCGCTCAGAGCTCTGTTCAAGCGAACCGGCAGCCGATTGATCCGGGCGCCGTTGTTCCGGACGATGACGACATTTCCCAGCTGCGCAAATTGGGTTGGTCCGCCCGCGATACTGACTGCTTCCAGAGCATTCACGTACCGACCGGGCGTGAAGGTACCAGGTTTCTGGACCTTCCCAATGACTGAGAACTGATACCCGGAGGGGTTTTTCACCATGACAGTGACCTGTGGGACAGCTCCCCGGTACTGCGGTCGGAGACCGGCCGTGATGATGCGCTCGATGTCAGTGGGCAGCTGCCCACCTACCGTGATTTGCCCTGCCAGCGGAAATGCAATCGTACCGTCCGGCAGGACTCGCAGGGTGCGCTGCAACCTGGCGTCGCCCCAGACCATGATCTCGATCTCGTCGCCGGGGTGGATACGATATGCTGGGCCGACTGACCCAGCGGGCGCCTGTTGCGCGGCGCCGGGCGTGCTGGCCAACGCGAGTGCGATGAACGCGGCGGCTGCTAAACGCGTGCACATGGCCAATGCTCCAGAAGAAGTCATTGGGTATCAGAGGGTTAGACGAGTGAACCCTATGTGAACTCGGAGTAAATGCGTAGTCGCACGTACGTGACGATCCCCTGAGCGTACAAAGTCGGAGGCGGTCAAGCCCGGGCTCCGATCCCACGTGCATGGTCCTGCGCTAAGCGAGCTTATATTCTACGACGGTTCCAAACGAAGATTGACGAAGCGGCGTAATTCCAAACGGTGCCGACCACGATGCCGGCGAATGCTGCAAGCCACCACTTGTAGTGAAGGTCGTATGCGTAGGCTGCGATCCCCACATTCCCTATCAGACCGATCGAGCAGACCGCATAGAATCCCAGCAGCCCTGCGGCGAATTTCCAGCCGCGTTTACGGGCCTCACGATAGGTGATCAGGTTGTTGAAGATATAGTTTGTGGTCATCGCGACCATCGTGGCGACGAGCTGAGAAGTGCTGAAGCCAGCGAGCCCTGTGAAGAAGATCGAGCCGAACACCAAGAAGTGAACGCCCAAACCGCTTCCGCCGACGAGAATGAACAGGAGCAATCGGGGCGGGACAAATCTTCCGACGGCCTTGTCGAGAATCAGAACCAGGTATTCCCAGAGTACGGCAGAATCTAACTTGCTGTCGCCATGAACGCGGGGGCGAAAAACATACGGCAGTTCAACAAACCTTAATTGCGATTGCGTGCTTGCGAATAGATCAAGGAGGATCTTGTAGCCCTCCCCCGAAAGCCGCCGCACGGATCGGTCAAGCGCCTCTCTGGTGATCATGAAGAACCCACTCATCGGATCGCTGACGTTGGCACGTAGGACCAACCTGGCCAGCTTCGTGGCCAGCTTACTCATCCATGCACGACGTCCGTCCCATTCGCCGAGGCCCGCTCCTTCGACATACCGGGAGCCGATCACCAAATCGAGTTCCCCTTCTCGCAGCTTTGTAAGCATCGATCTGAGGAGGGTTTCGTCGTGCTGGAGATCCGCGTCGATCACCGCGAGATACCGGGCGGGTGTGGCCAGCATTCCTTCAATGACGGCGGTCGAAAGACCACGCCGGCCAATTCGGCGGAGGACTCGAACGTCGAAGCCTAGGTCGCCGATAGCGCGTGCGCGCTCTGGCGTCCCGTCAGTGGAGTCGTCGTCCACAATGATCATCTCCCACCGCAATCCGTCGAGAACATCCACAAGGCGGCGGTGCAGCTCCTGAATATTATCCGCTTCGTTCAGGGTGGGGACGATCACTGCCAGCTCGATCGGCCTGCGGGAGCCGCGACCCAACGATTGTCGTCGTTCGCTTCTTACAAGGTCATGCAAGCAGCACATCCGGTCGGGAGGTTGTTAAGTTACCGCGTCCTAGCTGGACGGTGACGAGCATGGCGACCACTCCGATCATTGCCGCATCAGCCGGAAGCCGGAAGCGCCAGCTGCCCCAACTGATCAGAGCGATCCCAGAGACGAACAGCGGCATCAAGTACAGTCGGGCACCCCATCTCCGAACAAATGGTTCTACAACGAGCGCTCTTAGGAAGAAAAGTAACAGCAGGATCGTCGGAACATTGCCGAATATGGCCTGGAGCCAGCCGTTCGCTCGGAAGGGGTAGATGCCCCACATATATGAGAGTTTGCGCACGGCTAGATAGGCCACATCGAGGGGATTGCTTTTCATCCACTCGATTGCTCTCGCGCTCAGCAATCGGTCTCTTTCGCGATAGGACAATGCCTCCTGCTCCGCGTTTGTCAGATACCCGCTTTCTTCCGGCGTGATCCATTTGCCCGGCCCATCCCAGGTGCTCCGCTTCTGCAACACCACCCGCCGCTCACCTCGATCAATGAGATTCGGATTGAATCCGCCAGCCAGCGTCTCTCCGCCATTTGCAGTGAGCAAGGTGGGCGTGCCCAGCGCACGGCTCACGTGTACCGACCACGGCAGGACAACGATGGCAAAGCCCAGGAGGATGAGTCCAAACCTCCTCGCCGCTATCAAGGTTCGCCGCGCATCGAGCCACAGAACGAACGGCAGGAGAAGCAACAAAAGCTGATACATCGTGCGAATGTGCGCCGTGATGCCAAGCGCAAGCCCGGCAAGGACCCACCGGTGCCATGGTTTTGCCGATTCGCCTCGCCCGAGCGGCAAAGCAATGAGGAATAGGAGGAATGCTGGAAGGGCGATCGTCTCGCTGTAGAGGGACGTTCCATAGAAAATCTGCGGCGGCCAGAGCGCAAGGCCCAAGCCAGCGAGCGCAGCGGCGGTTCTCGAAGCAGCGACTTTATTGACGAGTATGGCCAGTAACGGTGCCGCTGTCGCCGAGAAAACGGCAATGACGATTTGGACGATCCGGACGTCATCCGCGAGCAGCCGAACTGCCGCGAGCGTCAAGGGATAGAGGAGCGTGCGCCGGCCAACCTCCATAGGTTCACCAGAGAGAATCTGGCTGCTCAAAGTCCAATATTCGCGCTCATCGAAGTCCAGCGAGAGAACGTCTGTCCGAAACAGTCCAAGCCACCCCGCTGTCAACTGAGCAACCAGTGCAATCAGGAAAGCCAAAAGCGCAATTGTCGACAGCGACATGTTGCTTAGGAGTGGAATCTCGCGCGCTTCGAGGACCTCCGTAAGTCGTTGATTTTTCGAAGGCGCGTTCATGCCTGCTTTTCAGACACAAGTTCTCGGCTTTGGCAAGGAATGCATGAACACTGTCGCAAATTGGGCCGACGCGTCCGCTGTCCGCCCCACTTGCGGTCCGATGCGCAGCGTGGTCGAACGACAGCGCCGCTCTGGGCTGGAAAAGGCGGTCGGGTGAGACCCGCCGCAACACCAGCTAAGTGTAGCGACACCGACCAGCCGGCGGGCCTCAAGGCGCACCATACGTCAACGGCCTGACCAACCGATTAACGCTAAGCCACTGAAATACATTAGAGATGCTGTTAACATTCTGTTAGCGAAGGGAGGGGTTCGTCCTTTCGCGCAGCAACACCCGCGAAGGCGGCGGACCCCACCATCGGTGCAGGGAACTCGATGACGTTCGGCAAGCAAAGCCCGGCACTGAGGGAAGTGGGGCTCGTTTTGCTTAGATGAGCGTCCTTATCGGAACCGCAGGCTGGAGCATTCCGCGTGACATCGCGCACCGTTTCCCAACGAACGGTAGTGCTCTTGAGCGATACGCGGCAATTCTTCCGGTCGCGGAGATAAACAGCTCGTTCCATCGGTCCCACCGAATCGCCACCTGGGAGCGCTGGCGCGACAGCGTGCCCGAGGACTTTCGCTTCTCAGTAAAGCTGCCGAAGCAAGTCACTCACGAGCGGAAGCTGATTGCTTGCGAAAGCGAAGTTGAGCTGTTCCTGAGCGACGTGGAGACGCTCGGCGAAAAACTCGCCGTGTTGCTCGTTCAGCTGCCGCCCAAGCTCATGTTCAACGCGACGGTCACCCAACGCTTCTTCGCCGCCTTATCGAAGCGGACGAAGGTAGCCATCGCCTGTGAGCCGCGACATCTCAGTTGGTTCGGCGAAGAAGCCGGAACTCTACTTGCCCAGCTAGGTGTCGCGCGGGTCGGATCCGACCCAGCAATTTGTGATGCGGCAGCAATACCC
>Ga0207682_10000811_pt1 | contig 14470 bp, 16 predicted proteins | sample KBSM63metaG_FD_184332 | JGI IMG/M metagenome (GOLD analysis project Ga0207682, IMG submission 184332) | Miscanthus rhizosphere microbial communities from Kellogg Biological Station, Michigan, USA - KBS M6-3 metaG (SPAdes) (version 2) | ecosystem: Host-associated > Plants > Roots > Rhizosphere >... | reverse complement strand
CGAACGCGCCGGCGTTCCGCTGTTCGACGCGGACGCGGTCGTCCGCGATCTCCAGGCCAACGATCCGAATCTGATCGCGGCAATCGGACGGCGATTCCCGGGAACGGTCACTGCGGGGGCGCTCGACCGTGACATGCTCTCACGAGCTGTGCTCGGCTATCCGGCGGAGCTCGAAGCGCTTGAGGCCATCGTTCACCCGGCAGTGCAGACGGCTCGAAAGAGATTCCTTGAGGAAAACAAGGACGCCCTCGCCTTGCTGTTCGACATCCCGCTGCTGTTCGAGACCGGCGGCGAGAAGGCCTTCGACAAGGTCATTGTTGTTTCGGCACCCGCAGCCATCCAAGGGCAGCGCGTGCTCGCGCGGCCGGGCATGACGAAGGCGAAATTCGATGCGATCCTCGCACGTCAGATGCCTGACGAGGAGAAGAGGCGGCGCGCCGACTTCGTGATCGATACGGGAACCGATTTATCCACGACTGAGGGCCAGGTCGGCGACATTCTGTATTGTCTGGGAATCCGAGCGGGTCGATAGAAGATTCGTGCGGGAAATTGTCTTCGACACCGAAACCACGGGTCTGAATCCGGCTGGGGGCGACCGAATGGTCGAGATCGGCTGCATCGAAATGATCAACCGCGTCGAGACGGGCCGACATTTCCACGCCTACTTCAACCCGCTTCGTCCCATGCCGGCTGAAGCCGAAGCCGTGCACGGGCTTTCGAACCTTTTCCTATCCAACCAACCTCTGTTCGAGGATCAGGTCGAGGACCTGATCGAGTTCCTCGGCGAGGCGCCGCTTGTCGCGCACAATGCCTCATTCGACTTCGGCTTCCTCAATCACGAGCTGCAGCGCTGCGGCCGGCCGACCGTATGCATGACCCGCATGGTGGACACCCTGGTGCTCGCCCGAAACAGACATCCGGGCGCGAAGCATAGCCTCGACGCGCTTTGCACACGCTTCGGCGTGGATCGGAGCATGCGCGTCAAGCATGGCGCTCTTCTGGATGCACAGCTGCTTGCTCAGGTATATGTAGAGCTGACCGGCGGCCGCCAGATCGGCCTGGGCCTAGTGGCCGATACGGACGCCAGGGATGTAAACGTCAGCGGACCGACGGTAACGGTCCGTGAGCCCCGCGTTCCGCGCCCGCACTTTGCGAGCGCGGAGGAACTGGAGCGGCATCGTGCGTTTATCGCACGGATGGCGAGCCCGCTCTGGGATCGCTTTGCGTCAGCAGCCTGAAGCACTGACGCCTGTCGGATGCGCGCTTCTGGCGCGCCGTGCGAGAAAGGAGGGCTAGTTAGGTGGACGTACGGGTGACGGGCCATCAGGTCGAAATCGGAGATTCGCTGCGGGACCAGGCGGTCGGACGCATGCAATCCCTGGCTCAGAAATATTTTTCCCGCGCCGTTGCGGCCAACGTGACGGTCAGTCCCGGTCCACACAGCGACTTCATCTGCGACATCGTCGCTCCCGTCGCCAACGGTGTGGTCCTGAAGGCGCATCATCGTGCGCCGGAGGCGAACATCGCGTTCGAAGGTGCGGGCGACAAGATCGAAAAGCAGCTGCGCCGCTATGCGAAGCGCCTCCGCGAGCACAAGGGCAATGGTGTCGATCAATTCGTGGAGACCGCGGGCTACACCGTTTTCTCGCCCGCGCCCGAAGCGGAGGATGCGGAAGCGGATCATCCCGCGATCGTCGCCGAAACCAAGGTGGACATCCCGGAAGCCAGCGTTTCCGACGCTGTGATGCTGCTCGATCTCCGGAACACGAATGCGCTGATGTTCAAGAATAGGGCATCCGGAGAATTGAACATGATCTACCGCCGCGACGACGGTAATATCGGCTGGGTTGAACCGCCCGCCCGCTGACAACATCTGCATAACGTGCAATCGGTGGCGGGCGCGGGATCCTGGCCGTGTCGTGAGTAGAGTATGCAGCTTTCCGAATTCCTCGATTTCGATGCGATCAAGCCGTCCTTGTCCGGCGGCAACAAGCGTGCCCTGCTTCAGCAGATGGCGCAGTTCGCAGCCGGACGTCTCCAGGCCGACGCGGCCGAGATCCTGTCGAGCATCAGCGAGCGTGAGCGGCTGGGCTCGACCGGCTTCGGCCAAGGCGTGGCGATTCCGCACGGCAAGATCGACGGTCTGACGCGAATCTATTGCATGTTCGCGCGCTTGTCCGAGCCGGTCGACTACAAGGCGATCGATGGCCAGCCGGTTGATCTGATCTTCCTGCTGCTTTCGCCGCCTGACGCAGGCGCTGAACATCTCAAGGCCCTCGCCGCCATCAGCCGAGTTACCCGCCACGCTCCGACGCTCGAGAAGATGCGCGGTGCCCGCAGCCGGGACGCGCTCGCGGCCGTGCTCATGGGGGCCGATGAACGAGACGCCGCCTGAGCTTTCGGACCTGACCGCGACGGGCGCGGAGGCGCATTTCGGCCGTCTCGAGGCGCTCTACCGGTCGGCACCGGTCAATCGGCATTTCGAATCGGAGATCGAGATCACGGCTCCGGGCCACGCGCGGATCCGCTTCACGGTCGACGAATCAAGTTTTCACGCAGCGGGCGCCGCGCACGGCACGCTCTACTTCAAGATGCTCGACGACGCGGCTTTCTACGCCGCCAACAGCCTCATCAGCGACCGCTTCCTTCTGACGACCGCCTTCAACCTTCATTTCACTCGACCGATGAAGCCTGGACGGGCCGTTGCTGAAGGCCGCTGGATCAGCGGCAGGCGCCGGGTGCTGATTGCCGACGCTCATATCGTCGGGCCCGATGGCGAGGAGGCCGCGCGCGGGACCGGCACATTCCTTCGTTCACACATCGCTCTGAGCAGTCTCGCAGGCTATACGGGCTGATGGCCGAAAGGCTGCCGGCGCATGTGGAGGTGGCGGCGATCATGCGCCGCGCCGAGGTGGGCGGCGGCTTCGCGGCGGTTCTTCGCAAGGGCGATCCGGATCGCGGCACTCTGATCCTGGTTCTCCAGCAAAGGGGCGAAACCCGCGGGATCCTGGAACGGGAGCTTGGCGCTAGCTTCAGCTATGAGTGGGTATTCAAACCCGCGGGTTCCGAATCCGTGAGTGAATTCGTCGCCAGCCGCGAGCGCTTCGACACGGATTTTTGGTTAATTGAACTGGACGTCGCGGAGCCGGAACGATTCGTCGCTGAAACGACCAGTTTGGGTTGACCCCCGTCGGCAGGGCCGGGAAAACGAGGGCAACAAGGAGCGGGGGGCACCATCTGACCGGAAAGAGCCGGCGGCAGGTGCCACGCAAGACGGGGAACCACACCAGGCGCGAAGTGCGATTTTGAACGCGATGTTGCGTGCCTGTGCTTGCGGTTCACCGCACAGAATTTTGGTCTAGATGGTGATTTCTTTCCGGTCAGCGATGCTGATCCTTGCAGCCGCAAGCGGAAGCTCGGTTGCTCCGGCCCAGGTCGGCCCGACTTCCTCAGAGGCAACGGTCGTCACGACCTCGCTTCCGAAGATCGTGGTGCCTGAGCCGATCGATACTCCGACTTACTCCATGGATGCTGAAGAGGCGTCCGCGCCGGTGATCCCCGAAGCAGGGACGGATGCCCGCGCTGAGGCTCTGACGCCCGTGCCGGTGAAGCCGACCGGCGAACTTTCTTCCCTCGTTGCACAGCTTCGCAGCTCCGATCCCGGCAGCCGCGACCTCGAGTGCCTTGCGGTGGGCATCTATTTCGAATCCAAGAGCGAGCCGCTTTCCGGTCAGCTCGCCGTTGGCGAAGTCATCGCCAATCGGGCCAATTCCGGGGGACGCTTCCCGTCCACCTATTGCGGCGTGCTGTTTCAGCGCGGCCAGTTCAGCTTCGTTCACGGCCGTTCCTGGCCCGCAGTGAACAAGTCCGGCCGTCAATGGCAGAATGCCGTCGCGATCGCGAGGATCGTCGATCAGGACTTGAAGGACTCGGCCGTCGGCAATGCCTTGTTCTTCCATGCGAAGCACGTCTCCCCGCGCTGGCGCCTGAAGCGCGTCGCATCGGTCGGGAATCACGTCTTCTACCGCTAGAACGGTTTCGGATATTCTTGGTTCGTTCTAGGGTGGCCGGCGATGGCCACCCTTATCGATTCGTGCTTCACCGACGCTCCCCCGATCGCCGCAGAGGTCGCTCGCGGGGTCACGCGCCTGTTCTGTCGGCAGGACCTGTTCGCGATCTGTGAAGTGCCGCTGCCGAACGGTCGCCGGGCCGACATGATGGCCATTGATGGGAAGGGGGCGCTGACGATCGTTGAGATCAAGGTCGCCAAGTCAGACCTGCTCGGTGATTCCAAATGGACAGACTATCTCGAATATTGCGACCGGTTCTTCTGGGCAGTGCCGCCCGAGCTGGCGTCCATTTGCGATGGCGAGCGATTCCTTCCCAACGCGGCCGGGCTGATCGTCGCCGATCGATATGATGCAGCCTTTGTCCGTGAGGCGCTAGATCGGCCGCTGGCACCAGCGCGGAGGAAGGCGGAACTTCTGCGATTTGCACGGCGAGCGGCGCGCAGGCTGTCGGCCCAGATAGACCCCAGCCTGGGCGACGACTTTTAGTTGGTCTTCAGCTTGAAGCTGTCGAGATCTTCCGGCTTTTCCGTTTTTCCCGTGGTAGCGGGCCTAGACTTCGCAGCAGAGGCTTCGATGGCCGCCAGTATCTCCCGGTTGCGCGTGTCGCGCTTCGCATATTCGCGCGCCGAATAGCCGGCAGCCGCATCTTTCTTGTCAGGATTGGCGCCCTTGGCGAGGAGCAGCTTCACGGCATCGACCTGCCGCTGTTGCACCGCCACGATCAGGGGAGTCTCGCCCATCCTGTTGGCTGCATCGACCTTGGCTCCAAGTTGCAGCAGCAGATCGATGGCATCGGTGTAGCCGACGCGGGCAGCAGTGATCAAAGGCGTGTCGCCGTTCGAGGCGGCGAGGTTCACGTTGGCGCCCTTGCCGATGAGGAACTTCGTCCAGAGATCGTCGCTTCGCGCAATAGCGATGTTGAGTGCCGTCTCGCCCTTGACGTTGCGGGTGTTGACGATCGTGGGCCGGCTGTTGATCAGCTCCGTCGCCTTGTCGCCGTCGCGCGCGCGGACCGCAGTAATGAACGGCTCCGCGTCCGAGACATATTGAGCAGCGGCCGGCGAAGAGGCCGAGGCGACCAGCGCGAGCGCAACCAGAGCGAAGCGTTTCATCATTGTACCTTTTATCCCCGGCTCCTTGAATGCGCCCCGATAGCAAAGCATGTCTGAACCTGTAATGGCCCCCGCGCACAAATCTGCGACCCCATTCTGGGAAAAACCGCTGTCGGAGCTGGACCGCGGCCAATGGGAAGCCCTGTGCGACGGCTGCGGCCGCTGCTGCCTGCACAAGCTGGAAGATGAGGAGACCGGCCTCATCTATCCGACCAACGTTGCCTGTGCCCTGCTCGATCGAAAGAACGGACTGTGCATCGACTATGTGCACCGCAAGAAGCGCGTGACCGATTGCGTGGTGCTGAATCGCAAGAGCGTGGAGACGCTGGATTGGTTGCCCGAAAGCTGCGCCTATCGCCTGCGATCGGAGGGAAAGTCGTTGCCCCAATGGCATTATCTGATCTCGGGGAGCCGGGAGACGGTCCATGAAGCGGGGCAATCGACGCGCGGCTGGACGGTGAGCGAGGCGGACGTTGAAGACCTGGAGGATCATGTCATCGACCGCCCGCTCTGAAGCGCTCTTCCGGCACGAGGACTTGCCGCTGCCGGTCGAGATCAGGGGGGTTCGGGGGGCCCGGCGGATGAGGCTGCGGCTCGACGAAAAGCGCGGAGTGCTGAAGTTGACTGGCCCGCTGCGGATGAATCGCAAGGCGGCGCTGGACTGGGCGGTTGAGCAGCGCGAGTGGGTCGAGGCCCAAGTGGGCGCAATGCTTCCCCCGGAACCGTTCGTCCCGGGCGCGACCATTCCGCTGGAAGGGCGGGACATACTGCTCGAATGGGACGCGGCCGCTCCGCGCGCGCCTAAGCCAGATGGCGATCGACTGCGGTGCGGAGGGGCTCAGGATGGCTTCGCTCGGAGGATCGAAGCTTATCTCAAGCGGCGTGCTCTGGACACGCTGTCCCCCGAGACCGCGGAAATCGCGCAGCGCGCGGGAGTCACCCTTCGCTCCGTCGCGGTTGGTGACGCCGATACACGCTGGGGAAGCTGCTCGTCCTCAGGCCGTATCCGGTACAGCTGGCGCCTGATTCTCGCACCGCCGGAAGTGCGCCGGTATGTCGTCGCGCACGAGGTGGCGCACCTCGTCCACATGGATCATGGCCCGAAGTTCAAGGCGCTGGAACGCGAATTGTTCGAGGGCGACACGAACGCCGCGCGTTTATTGCTGCGGCGGATCGGGAGCAGGCTGAAGCGGATCGGCCGGACGCGGTGAGGTCGGCGGCGGCGGCCTGACGACCTGCGGCCGTTGCTGCGGCTGGCGCTGCGGTTGCGGCTGCTGCCTGGCACCGCCCGGAGGAAGCACTTGGTCCAGCCATTGCTGGTCCAGCTGCCCGGTGGTCGGCTGCACCTGGCCTTGTGCCGGCACCTGCTGCTGCTGCGCCGGCGCCTGCGGCATCGTGTCGACGGGCTGGCCTGGGACGGGATTCCCGAACTCGTCCACCAGCGGCTCGAAGGCGACCTCGTTTCCGTAGAGATCTTCCTCCGCACTGATGTCCCAATTGGGCATCGGCACCTCGGTCTGGAAATGCTCCACCGGGCGGCGTGCAACGGCGACCGCCATGAAATCGTGGAAGGCTCGCGCCGGCGCGGTTCCCCCCTGCAGGCCGGCGATCGGACGCGCGTCGTCGCGGCCCATCCAGACGCCGGTCGTGAGGCCGCTCGAGAATCCGATGAACCAGCCGTCCTTGTTGGAGCTTGTCGTGCCGGTCTTGCCTGCAACCGGCCGCCCGATCTGGGCGGCACGGCCGGTACCGGTCATGACGGCGGACTGGAGGAGGTCGGTCATTTCCGCTGCGACCCAGGGAGCGACCAGGACGCGGCCCTCCTCGCTGTCCTTCTGATAGAGCAGCCGGCCGTCGGCGGTGACCACTCTGCGGATTGCATAAGGAACCACCGAGACGCCCTGGTTTCCGACCGAGGCGAAGGCTCGCGTCATGTCGATCAGGCGGACGTCGCTCGTGCCCAGGACCATGGACGGGTATGTCGAAAGCTTGCTGCTGATCCCGAAGCGTCGCGCCATGTCGGCAATCGTACCAAAGCCGAGCTGAGCGCCGATCTTGGCGCTGACGGTGTTGATCGACCTGGCGAAGGCTTCGCGCAGGGTGACTGGGCCTACGTTGGTCCGGGTGGAGTTGCGTGGTGTCCAGCCGTCGATCGTCACCGGTTCATCGACAATCGTATCCGTCGGCTTCATCCCCGATTCGAGTGCCGCGAGGTAGACGAACAGTTTGAAGGAAGAGCCCGGCTGGCGTTCCGCCTGCGTTGCGCGGTTGTAGATCGAATCGACGTAATCGCGGCCGCCGATCATCGCGCGCACCGCCCCGTCGCGGTCGATTGAGACGAGGGCACCTTGTGCGCTGCGCGGCGTGTTGGCCGCAATGGCGCGCTCGGCTGCGCTCTGCATCGCCGGATCGAGCGTGGTCCAAACCTCGATCGGCTCGCTGCTCTCGTCGATCAGGGTGTCGAGCTGCGGGAGCGCCCAGTCCGTGAAGTAACGGACGCTGTTCTCTTTGGTTGTCGGCTGGATCTTGATCGCGGCTGAATCGACCTGAGCCGCTCGCTCCGGCGTGACGAAGCCGTTGGTCACCATCGTCTGCAAAACGACTTCCGAGCGATCACGCGCCGCCTCGACGTCCGCGGTAGGTGAATAGTTGGACGGTGCTTTCACCAGGCCGGCGATGATGGCCGCCTCACCGAGCGAGAGCGTGCGAGCGCTATGACCGAAGAAGCGCCGCGAAGCAGCGTCGATGCCATAGGCACCGCCCCCGAAATAGACGCGATTGAGATAGAGTTCGAGAACCTGGTTCTTCGAGAATTTGCGCTCGATGGCCAGCGCCAGGACCGCTTCCTTGACCTTGCGCCCGAACGTCCGGCTGTTGGTCAGGAAGATGTTCCGGGCGAGCTGCTGAGTTATCGTCGATCCGCCCTGCGCCCATCGGCCGGTGTCGATCCGGACCTTCGCTGCGCGCGCGACGCCGACCGGATCAACGCCGAGGTGCGAGCGGAAGCGCTTGTCCTCGACGGCGATCATCGCGGCGCGCATCTCGGGTGGTATCTGTTCGTAGGAGAGCCACTGGCCGAAGCTCGGGCCGATGTTCACCAGCACGGCGCCGTTCGCCGCGCGCACGCGGATCATTTGTCCGAGGTCGGAACGCTTCGACAGGTCCGAATAGCTGGGAAGGTTCGCGTAGGCGACGGCAACCGCAACGATCAGCGCCAGAAGGGCGATGAGCGCGACGTAAATGGAAGCCTTGAACGCGGTGGCCAGCGGCCTGCGGGTTGGTTTGGGGTCGGCGCGGGCCATCTTGGCTCGACGGATAGAAACTCGTGGGTCGGGGGACAAGCGTGCGCCTTTGCCGAGTGGCAGGTTGACGCTGGATTAACCCTGTTTTGAGGTTTGCCCAATAGCAGTCAGTTCCATGGTTGCGCGCACTGCGCTTTTGGCGTTGGGACTTGCTGCGGCGGCATTGCTGGCGGCGGCCCCTTCCGCGCGCGCTCAATGCCGACTTTGCGAGACGCCGACGACCGCTCCCGTGCAGGAGGGCGCTGAGACCAAGATCGACTTGCAGATCGAGGCCGCGCTCGACTTCGACCGCCTGATCGTGAGCGGCGCCGGCGAAGGGAGCGCTACGCTGCTTCCTGATGGTACGCGGCAGGTCAGCGGATCCGTGGAAGCGATCGGTCTGCGCGCAATGGTCGGTGAGGCCTTCGTACGCGGAGAGCCGGGCCGCCCCATACGGATCGACCTTCCGGAGCGAATCGAACTCTATTCAATGAGCGGGGGCCGAATCACGATCGACGAGATGGTCACCGATCTTTCCGGCGCGCCGAAGTTGGATTCGGCCGGAAATCTGAGGTTTCGCTTCGGTGGACGAATCCGTCTGAGCGGCAGCAACGACGGAGACTTCCGCGGCGACCTTCCTCTCTCCGTCGAGTATCTCTGAAAACCTCCGAAACGGACTGAATTCTTTCCGTTCCGGTAACCATGCCCCTGAAGCAACCCGTAATCGCATGGGGTTAATGCGGCAGTCACGGGTGAGCGGACCAGCGGTCGGCCAGCCGGCAGATCATTTGGTTCGGAACAAGTGGGGATAGTAAAATGACGAAACTCCTTCGTATGACGTGCCTGGCCGCGTCCGTTGCGGCTACGGCCATCATCGCCACGCCGGCCGCTGCTGCGGTCGGCGCCACCACGCCCGCTACGGCGCGTGCTCGTGTCGTGAAGCCGCTCAGCCTCTCGCACAACGGAACGCTTCTCGACTTCGGCGTGATCGTGATTCCGTCGGCGGGTGTCACCGCTCTGCGCACCGTGAGCCTGAGCAACCTGAACGTTCGCGACTGCACCACCCTGGGTGGCGGCGAACTGACTTGCGGCACCGACGTGACCTCGGTTCCGACGTACACCGTCACGGGCACGAACAACCAGCTTGTGCGGGTCATCAAGACGGCCAGCACTCTGACCGGATCAAACGGTGGCCCGAACATGGCTTTCCGTCCGACGGGACCGTCCAACGCAACCCTGTCCAGCACGGGAACGGCCAGCTTCGCCATCGGCGGTGAAATCGACATTGTCGCGGGTACCGTCGACGGCACCTTCACCGGAAGCATCGACGTCACTGTCGATTATTGATTGCTTCCGCCGTTAACGGCCGATTGCAGAAGAGGGGTCGCGGTGCACCGCGGCCCCTTTTTGCTGTCTGATCGCTGCGAAGCGAGATGGTTAGCCGAATATCAACCAAATTGGGTGAATTCTCCTCCACGAACCCGAGGGGAGTCACCATCGATGCCGTTTCACCGTCTTGCGGCCCGCGCCGCATTGCTTGTTCCGCTGCTGCTCGCTTCGCCTTCTGCTCAGGCAGGAGTTGGCGATCTGCTGGTCGCGCCGACGCGCGTTGTGCTCAACGGAAGCCGCGGCACCGAAATCATCCTCAATAATATCGGCGAGGAGGTCGCGACCTATCGCGTCTCCGTCGAGCTTCGGCGGATGACCCCGGACGGAATGCTGAACGACGTCGCCGATCCGAGCGCGGCCGAGAAGCTGGCCCAGTCGCTCATCATGTATGCGCCGCGGCGTGTGACCCTTGCTCCGCGCGAGCCGCAGTCGATCCGCATCGCCGCCAGGGCGCCGAAGGATCTGCCCGACGGCGAGTATCGCGTTCACCTGCTCTTCCGCGCCGTTCCTCCGCCCACACCCGTGGAGGCGGCGCCCAAGGAGCAGAAGGGCATCTCATTCAAGCTGACGACGATTTACGGTGTTACCATTCCGGTCATTGCGCGCTTCGGAAACCTCGAGGCCAAGGCCGCCATCGCCAACGTCAAGCTGACCCGGCAGGACGGAAAGCCCGCCGTCAGCCTGCAGCTGACTCGCAACGGCGCCCGTTCGACCTATGGCGAGGTCCGCGTGATGAAGGCGGGAATCAAGGACCCGATCGCATTTCAGCGCGGCGTCGCCGTGTATACCGAGGTCAACGAGCGCGCAGTCACGATCCCCGTGGAAGACCAGTATGCGTCTGCCGCAACCGGCCGTGTCACGGTTCAGTATGTCGAACCGAGCGAAAACGGCCCGCTGACCATCGCCGAGGCCGACGCGGTCCTCAACTAGGCCGCTGGAGCTGTAGCGGGACAGGCGGATGCTCGGCACGGGCAGAAAGCTCGGGGTCATTGCCCTGCTCGGCCTCTGTTGCGCCGGCGCCGTCAGCGCGCCCGCAGCCACGCCCGTTGCCGACAATTGGGTCGCCGACCCGGATACTCAGTTCCTTCTCGACGTGCACCTGCGCAGCCTGCGTCTGGGCGACGGCGTACGCGCTTATCAGACCCCTGAGGGCACCTGCGTCGTCTTCGGCGATTTCCTCAATGCCCTCGACGTGCCGATGAAGATCGACCTGGCGGCGAAGAAAGCCGTCGGCTGGGCCTTCAAGGAAGAGCACAGGATATCAATCGATGCCTCCGTTGGTGTCGTAACATATGGAAAAACCACGGAAAATATTCCCAAGGGAACTATCCGGGAAACGGGGGAGGGATGGTGCGTCGAGAGCGCATCGCTTGCGAAATGGTTCGGAATCGGCGTGAAGCCGAAGACGAATGCGTCGGCCCTGATGCTTGAATCCGAAGCAAAGCTGCCGGTCGAGCTTGCGATCGAGCGGGAGAAGAGGGCGGCAAAGATCAAGCCTGCCAGGTTCGACCTCAGCACGCTGCCGCAGGTCAAATTGCCCTATCGCATGTGGAGAGCGCCGGCGCTCGACTTCGTGGTCAGCGGCGGCGTCACGTATCGCGCTCGCGACGGCATGAGGGTCGATAGAGGCTCATCCATTTATGCCGCGGGCGAAATCGCGCGCCTGTCCTACGACGCGCAGATCTCGACCGACAGAAAGGGCGTTCCTGACAGGCTCAGACTGCACGCGTACAGGTCCGATCCGGAGGCCGGACTGCTTGGCCCCCTGCGGGCTACGCATTTCGGCCTCGGAGACGTTGAGGGCCTCGATATCGGCCTCGGGGGCACCGGGGTGAGCGGCCGCGGCGCGGTGGTCACCAACAGACCGCTGTTCAATCCCACTGCCTTCGACAAGACGCGATTCGAGGGTGACCTGCCCATAGGCTGGGAAGCCGAGCTTTATCGCAATGGCGAGCTGCTCGCTTTCGCCCGGCCGACGTCCGGGCGCTATGCCTTTGAAGACGTGCAGCTTCTGTACGGCGAGAATCAGATCAGCATCGTCCTCTATGGCCCCCAGGGTCAGATCCGCACTCGAGAGGAGATGGTCAACGTCGGCCAGGAGAACGTTCCACCCGGAAAGACCTGGTATTGGGCGGGCGTGAACCAGCCGGAACGCGATGTCGTCGCATTCCGTGAATCCGTCGAGGCTCTACTCCTTCCGAAGGTACAGGCGGCGGTTTCGCTGGAGCATGGCGTCGACGAGAGGACCTCCGTAGGCGCGATAGCCCGTGCGATGCTGGTCGGAGATGAGCGGGTCACCTTTGTCGAGGGCTCGGTGCGCCGATCGATCGGCCCCGCCCTCGTCGAGTTGGCGGGAGGATGGGAAAACGGAGGGGGGCGAGCCGCGCGAGCTCAGTTTGCCGCGAAGTTCGGCAAGGTGAATGTGAATGGAGAAGCGGTCGTTGCCAGCAATTTCCATCTCGACGGGCAGCCCCGGAGATCGCTGAAGGACGTCAGGCTCTCGGCGGATACCCCGATCAGCATCGGCCGGACCTTCATCGCCGCACATTCCGATGTGAGGCTTACCAAATATGCCAATTCCTCGAGCCAGCTTGAGGCGGCCGCGCGTCTGTCCACGACAGTACGCCGATTCAATCTCGCGACGGACCTTAGATATCGGCGGCAATTCGCGAGCGGACTTTCGCCGCCGGGCCAGCTGGAGGTCTCGCTCATAGGATCCGGCGGGATCGGCAACGTGCGCCTGCGAGGCTCCAGCACCATGGAGGTCGCGCCCGAGGCGCGCTTTCGTGCTGCGGAGCTCAGCGCCTATTGGTCCGCAAGCGAACGCGTAGACTGGGAAGGCGCCGTCGCTTACGAGGCGGCGGCAAAGCGCGCACGCGCGCGAATTTCGCACGTCCGGCGAATCGACACGATGGCGCTGTCCATTACCGGCGAGGCCGCGACCGACGGTTCCGTCGCTGTCGGGTTCAACATGAACTTCTCGCTCGATTCAGGCCGGGGATTGAACCTGTCGCGTCAGCCGCTCGCGGCGGCAGGCGCAGTTCGGGCGCGTGTCTATCGCGATCGCAACGACAACGGTGTTCGAGATCCGTCCGAACCGTTCGAAAAGGGAGCCTTCATCACCACCGGCACTCGGGTCGCGGCGAAACCGACCGACGACCGGGGAATGGCTTTGGTGGCAGGTCTCGCGACGTACATGCCGATAGCGGTCGGAGTTGACCCCAGCAGCCTGGGTGATCCCAATCTCGTGCCTAAGAAGGCGCTCCAGGTCGTCGTTCCGCGTCCGGGCGTGCCTGCAGACGTGGAAATCGGCCTCGTCGGCGGCGGCGAGATCGAAGGCGCCGTGGTGAAGAGCGGCGGAATCGGGTTTGAAGGCCTGTCGCTCGAGCTGGTTGACGAAAAGGGCAGGGTCATCGCGACCACCCAGACTGATTATGACGGTTACTTCCTGTTCGAGCGGGTTGCTTATGGCCGCTACACCGTCCGCGTCGCCGAGGCGTCCGCGTCAGCCGCGAAGATTCTCCCGGATCTGAACGCGACGGCCGAGGTCACCGAAGACCGCTCGACGGAGCGGATGGGATCGATTCCCGTCACCCCGATCCCACAGATCGCGTCGGCCGATTAAGAAAAGTCGTCTCGGGCGACTTCGCCTTCCGTACTGATAATCAAAAGCAGAACGTGCGCGCGCGGCCTCGGCCTGCCGGGCTCTGACCTTGTCGTTGGTGCGGTCGAGAAGACTCGAACTTCCACGGCCTTTCGGCCACAGCGACCTCAACGCTGCGCGTCTACCAGTTCCGCCACGACCGCACGTCATGAAGATGGGGAGGCGATCGGTGACCGCAATCCCGGTAGGCGCGCGCCTCTAGCAAGTCATTCGAGGCCGTGCAACGGCGGCGTTTCGTCCCGCGTCGGGACGAATTCTTAAGCGCCTGTTTACCATTGGCCCCTGCCGCGTTTAGCTATGCGGCATGCTGCCGTTTTTCCTCGCTGTCGCTCTCGCTCAGGCGCCCGTCGAGACCGTCCCGCGCGTGTCGGTTGCTCAGCCTGCGCTCGCGATGGTGCGGATCGTGCGCGCCACCGAAATCCGCTTCCGCGAAGCAACGAGCTATGAGGCGAGTCTCACTCGGCAAACGAGTCTTCGCGAGCGAGACGGCACGCTGTGTCGCGCATCCTTGGTCGAATTCTACTGAAGCTTCAGGCCTTCGGTTCACCCAGGGTGACGGTGAGCTCCTGCGCTGCCGGCGGGATGTTCAGCTCTGCGCTGTTGAAGCTCGCGCTCCCCCCGGGCGGAATCGTCTTCATCGGCGGCGGTATCGTCCATTTATAGACGACCTTGCCCGAACCGTCGTGAAGCTGCGCATGGATCGGCGGCACCTTCTGCTGAACGTCCGTCGGATTGATGATCCGTCCGCTGATGTTGAGAAACTCATTGCCGCTTGCGAGTTGCGTTCGGTCGCTGTGCGTCATCATCAGCTGCAGCGGAGTCTCGCCGGCTTCGGCGATCCCTAGCCTTTGACGCCACTCGATCGGCGCCAGGAACCAGAGTCCTGCCACGATCGCTGCGATGAGCAGCACGGCGACGGCCGCGAGAATGATTCCGCTGCGGGATCTCGTTTCC
>Ga0207682_10000809_pt1 | contig 14477 bp, 15 predicted proteins | sample KBSM63metaG_FD_184332 | JGI IMG/M metagenome (GOLD analysis project Ga0207682, IMG submission 184332) | Miscanthus rhizosphere microbial communities from Kellogg Biological Station, Michigan, USA - KBS M6-3 metaG (SPAdes) (version 2) | ecosystem: Host-associated > Plants > Roots > Rhizosphere >... | reverse complement strand
GCCATGCATGCCCTGACGTATGTCGGCGATGATCTTGCGGGGGTCCTCACTGCGCGGGTTGTCGCTGGTGATGACGACGCTGTCGGCCAGCCGCGACGCGACGCCGCCCATCAGGGGCCGCTTGCCGCGATCGCGATCACCGCCGCAGCCGAATACGCAAATGATGCGCGCGCCGGTGCCGGCCGCGGCTTCGCGCAGGCTTTTCAACACCTGCTCGAGCGCATCGGGCGAATGTGCATAATCGATGACCACCAGCGGAGACCGTCCGCCGCCGAGCTTCTGCATGCGGCCCGGTACCGGCTTCAGCTTGCCGAGCGCCGCCACCGCGTCTTTGAACCGGATGTCGCTCGCCAACAGCGTCGCGAGGGTGCCGAGCAGGTTCGATGCATTGTGGCGACCGATCAGCGGGCTCTCGATCGTGGCGCGGCCCCACGGCGAGCGCACGTCGAACTGCATACCGGCGGCGCCCGCTTCGAGATTAGCGCCGGAGAGCCGCGGCAGGCGGCGCGCATCGCGCGGGCGTGCGCCGAATCCATAACCGATCACCGCGAGGCCGCGCCGCCGCACGCGCTGCGCGAGTTCGGCGCCGAAGTCGTCGTCGAGATTGACGATCGCGTGCTTGAGCGACACGCATTCAAACAGCCGCAGTTTGGCCCGCCGGTAGCGCTGCATGGTGCGGTGGTAGTCGAGGTGATCGCGCGTCAGGTTGGTAAAGAGCGCGACGTCGAACTCGACGCCGGCGACGCGGTCCTGATCGAGGCCGATCGATGACACCTCCATGCTGACCGCGCGCGCGCCGCGGCGCAGAAAATTCGCGAGCTCGCCGTGCAGCCATACGGCATCGGGCGTGGTATTCGCGAGCGGATGCAACGTGCGTGCCAGTCCGTGGCCGAGCGTGCCGATCACCGCAGTGCGACGGCCGCACTGCGTGAGCGCCTGGGCAATCCACTGGCTGCAGGTCGTTTTGCCGTTGGTGCCGGTGACGCCGATCATCCACAAACGAGCGCTCGGCCCGCCGTAAACGCGGCTCGCAATCAAGCCCGCGCGCGCGCGCAGTTGCGGTATGCCGGCGTTCGGCACGCGCCATTCGGGCTGCCAGTGAAATCCGCGTTTTTCCCACAGCACCGAAGCGGCGCCGCGCGCGACGGCCTGTGCGATATAGCGGCGGCCATCCTGCGTTTCGCCGGGATAGGCGACGAAGGTGTCGCCGCGCGTCACGCGCCGGCTGTCGGTGACGAGCCGCCGGATGTTCAGGTGACCGAGCGCCGGCGCGTTCATACTTCCTCGCGCACTTCGGGCGCGTCGGGCGGCGGCAGCACGACGTTGTTCAGCGGCGCATCGGGCTTCACGCCGAGCAGCCGCAGCGAGCCGGCCATCACGTTGCTGAACACGGGTGCCGCAACCGTACCGCCGTAATATTGCCCGGCGCCGGGCTCATCGAGCATCACCGCGACGATCAGGCGGGGGGCTGACGCCGGCGCGAAGCCGATGAACGAGGACACGTACTTGTTCGGCGCATACGTTGCGCCATCGAGCTTGTGCGCGGTGCCGGTCTTGCCGGCGACGCGGTAGCCGGTTATTTGCGCGCGCGGCGCGGTGCCGCCCGGCTGCACGACGAGTTCGAGCATGCGGCGCACCTGCACCGCCGTCTCGGCCGAAATTACGCGCGTCGACTCGGCCGGCGTGTCGAGCTTGACCACCGTGACGGGCTTGATCTCGCCGTCGTTCGCGAAGATTAAGTAGGCGCGCGCGAGCTGCAGGAGGCTCAGTGAAATGCCGTGGCCGTACGACATTGTCGCCTGCTCGATCGGCCGCCAGTTCGCGTAGGCGCGCAGCTTGCCCGAGACTTCGCCGGGAAAACCGGAGCGGGGCTGCGTGCCGAAACCGACCTGGCTGAAAATGTCCCACAATTTTTCAGCAGGCAGCGCGAGCGCAATCTTGGCGGCGCCGACGTTAGATGACTTCTGGATGACTTGCGACACTGTCAACGCGCCCGCCGGATGCGCGTCGTGGATCGTCGCCTTGCCCACGACGAGCTGCCCCGCGCCAGTCTGCACCACGGTGTCGGGCTTGTAGAGCCCGCCTTCGATTGCCGCGGCGACAGTGAACGGCTTGAGCGTCGAGCCCGGCTCGAACAAATCAGTCACCGTGCGGTTGCGCGTGCGGCGCGGCTCGAGCTTGCCGCGATTGTTGGGGTTATACGAAGGCAGGTTCGCCATCGCGAGCACTTCGCCGGTCTCGACATCAAGCACGACGATGCCGCCGGCCTTGGCGCGATGCACGTCGACCGCGGCCTTGAGTTCCCGGTAAGCGAGATACTGAATGCGCGCATCGACCGACAGCGCAAGATCGCGTCCCTGCTGGGGTGAGCGCACGCTTTCGACGTCCTCGACGATGCGCCCTAAGCGGTCCTTGATGACGCGGCGGCTGCCCGGCTTTCCGGCGAGTTGTTTATCGAATGCGAGCTCGAGGGCTTCCTGACCCTGGTCGTCGATATCGGTGAACCCGATCAGGTGGGCGAAATATTCGCTGCCCGGATAGTAGCGGCGATACTCGCGCTGCAGGAACAGGCCAGGCACGTTGAGCTCGACGATTTTGGCGGCCTGCTCGGGGGGCAGGTGGCGCTTCAGGTACACAAATTCGCGGCCGGTAACGGCAAGCCGGCGGTTAATTTCTCCCGCGTCGATTTCGAGCAGTTGCGACAGCCGTTTCATCTGTGGCGGTGAGATATCGATGTCGGCGGGGCTGGCCGAGACCGACTCGACTGGCGTCGAGATCGCAAGCGGCTCGCGGTTGCGGTCGGTGATCATCCCGCGCGTGGCTGACAGCTCGATCACGCGGCCGTAGCGCGCGTTGCCCTTTTTTTGCAGGAAATCGTTGTTGAGCCCCTGCAGGTAAACCGCGCGTCCGATCAGCACGAGAAATCCGGCGAGCAGCAGCACGAGCAGTGTGCGCGACCGCCAGCCGGGCAGCTTCAACGCGACAATCGGGACAGCTACCGCGCTCACTTGGCGGCTCCCGGCGCGACGACTTGCAGGCGCGACGCCGGCGGCACGTGCATCATCAACTGGCCGCTGGCGATTTTCTCCACGCGTGCGTGCATGGCCCAGGTGCTCTGCTCGAGCTGCAGTTGTCCCCATTCAACTTCGAGTTGCTTGGCAAGTTCCTGTTCCTTCTGGAGCTCGACATAGAGCTTGCGCGATTTGTGCTGCGACGTGACGACCGACAGCGCACACACCACCAGTATGGCAAGCAGAATCAGGTTCAGCCGCGCCATCATGCGTACGGCTCCGCGTTGCGTTCAGCGATGCGCATGACCGCGCTGCGCGCGCGCGGATTTGCCGCGACCTCCGCGGACGACGGCCGCTGCAGCTTGCCCACCAGGCTCAAGCGCGGGTGCGGCAGGTCCGCCGCGCGCACCGGCAGCCGCGCCGGCATCTGCGGCGGCTGCGACGCGTCGCGCAGGAAACGCTTGACGATGCGGTCTTCGAGAGAATGAAAGCTGATCACGACGAGCCGCCCTTCAGGCGCCAGTGCTGCGACGCATTGAGGCAGGACGCTCATCAGCTCTTCAAGCTCCTGATTGACGTGAATCCGTAGAGCCTGAAAGGTGCGCGTCGCTGGATCCTGCCCCGGCTCGCGTGTGCGGACGGCTTTGGCCACGAGTCCGGCAAGCTCACGTGTGGTAGTGACAGGGTGCCCCGTCCGTGCTGCAACAATCGCTGCTGCAATCTGCTTAGCAAACCGTTCTTCACCATAGTTGCGGATTACCTCCCTTATTTCCTGCTCATCCGCGTTTGCCAGCCAGTCGGCTGCCGTCGGGCCGCCGCTCGTGTCCATGCGCATGTCGAGCGGTGCGTCGCTGCGAAAGCTGAAGCCGCGCGCGCCCTCGTCGAGCTGCGGCGACGACACTCCCAGATCGAGCAGGATGCCGTCGACCTCGCCGACGCCGCATTCGGCGAGCACGGTGCACAAGCCGCTGAAACTGCGATGCACGAGTGTGAGCCGCTCATCGTTGATGCCCCCATGCTCCGCGATTGCCGCCGGGTCCCGATCCAGCGCGATCAACCGCCCCCTTCTGCTCAACTGCGCCAAAATCTCGCGGCTGTGTCCGCCGCGCCCAAACGTGCAATCGACGTAAACGCCGTCTGCCCGCACTTTCAAACCTGCTACCGCCGCCTGCAGCAAAACCGGGGTGTGTGAGCCGAAGCTCACAACGAGAAGCCCTCCAGTTCGGGCGGCAGATCGCCATCGGTAAAGCCTGCGCCGCGCGCAAGCACCTGGTCCCATTTTTCCTTGTCCCACAATTCGAATTTGTTGCCTTGGCCGACGAACACCACGCTCTTGCCGAGCGCAGCAAAATCGCGCAGCGCTGGCGACACGAGCACACGGCCCGCGGCGTCCATGTCGATGTCTTCGGCATAGCCGATCAACTGGCGCTGCAAATCACGGATGCGCGGATTGAGGCTCGACAGGCTCATGAGCTTTTGCTGGATCGGCTCCCAATCCGGCTGCGGGTAAATCAGCAGGCATTTGTCGACGTCCGCGGTGATCACGAGCCGGCCCGCGCAGCGCACGAGCAATGCCTCGCGGTAGCGCGATGGCACCGCCAGCCTGCCTTTGGCATCCAAATTGAGTTGAGCAACACCGCGGAACACACGTCCCCCCGTTTCAAGGTGCGGGAGCAGGGTTTTTCCCACTTTTTCCCACCGTTGCCCACTATATGAAAAACAGATGACAGGGTCAAGCGCCAAAAACCAATTTTCTGTTTTCAGGACAAAGACTTATGGGGATTAATTCACGCGTGCGGTTAGTTAGAAAAATAATACTGTTTAAAAACAATTATCTATGTGCTCGAATGAATGTATCACTTTAGGTTTAGTTTTGCCTTTCAAGGAGTTACGGCACAAAGTCACGTTGCGCAAATGCGACAACGCGAAATTCGGCCAGGAAATGGAGTCGGGACGACCCGTTCGGTAACGCGGACGACCGATCACGTAAGGGATGCGCGGCCAATTCAGGGGATGGGCCTCGCAGGCGCACTCGCCCCAAGAGCGATTAATCGCGGGCGCGCTCGCGGCAGCTCATTGCAGGAGCTTATATGCCACTGGAATACGCGACACCAGTGTCTGCAATAGGCGCAGCGCGCTCGTCGCGACGACACGCGCGACGGAACAACCGGTTTAGCGATACACGCGGCTTGCGCCGCTGTTACCGGGACGCGCAATGCAAAAATGACCGCGATTTGAGATCTCGCGCTCCGCGTATGCCGCGGTTACAGCGCGTCGGCGATCGCCTTGCCCATATCCGTCGTCCCGGATTTGCCACCGACGTCGCGCGTGCGCGGACCTTCGACCAGTATCGCCTCGACCGCATCCACGATGGCTTTCGCCGCATCGGCATGTCCGAGATGCTCCAACATCATCGCGCCCGACCAGATCTGACCTACCGGGTTCGCGATGCCTTTGCCGTAAATATCGGGAGCGGAGCCGTGCACGGGCTCGAACAGCGAGGGAAATTCGCGTTCGGGATTGATGTTCGCCGACGGCGCGATGCCGATGGTGCCGGTGCACGCGGGCCCGAGATCCGAAAGAATATCGCCGAAAAGGTTAGAACCCACCACGACGTCGAACCAGTCCGGGTGCATCACGAAATGCGCGGACAGAATGTCGATGTGATATTGATCGGTCTTGATGTCGGGATATTGCGCGGCCATCGCCTTGAAGCGTTCGTCCCAGTACGGCATCGTGATCGAGATGCCGTTGGACTTGGTCGCGGACGTGACGTGCTTCTTCTTCCCCTTCTTCGCCAGCTCGAACGCGAAACGCATGATGCGGTCGGTGCCGCGCCGCGAGAAAATCGCCTGCTGCGTCGCGAATTCGTCGTCGGTGCCCGAGTACATGCGGCCGCCGATCGACGAGTACTCGCCCTCGCTGTTTTCACGCACGACCCAGAAATCGATATCGCCGGGCTTGCGGTCGGCAAGCGGGCACTTCACGCCGGGCATCAACCGCACCGGACGCAGATTCACGTACTGCTGGAAGTTGCGGCGAAAGGGAATCAGCAGCCCCCACAGCGAAACGTGATCGGGCACCGTCGCGGGCCAGCCGGCGGCGCCGAAAAATACCGCGTCGTGCTGGCGCACTTGCTCCAAGCCGTCTTCCGGCATCATGCGCCCGTGCTTCGCGTAGTAGTCGCAGCTCCAGTCGTATTCATCGAACTTCAACTCGAAGCCGAATTTACGCGCCGCGGCTTCGAGCACGCGCACGCCTTCGGGTCCGGTTTCCTTGCCAATGCCATCGCCCGGTATGTAGGCAATTCTGTATTTCTTCATGATGCATCCTTAAGCCGTGAACCGCAGTTGACAACGCAGAACCGTTATCGCATTCCGGCGCGCACTTTACTTTGACCGCGCGCATGCTCTCCGAAAGTGGGAGTCAGCCGATAAGCCGGGTTCTGTCGGCAGCTTGCGCCGCCGTGACAGTCATTCCTCTCGACGTGCGGTTGCCCGCACGCTCTAGCCACCTACCCGCAAGCTCGGTGGGTCACGTCATCGCTTGCCTATTTGGTGTTGCTCCGGGTGGAGGTTGCCGCGTTTCACCCCGCCGCGCTTCTCGCCGTAAAGCTGGCTCGAAACCACGGCGGACTCGTCTCTGTGGCCCTGTTCCTCGCCTCACGGCGGACGGTCGTTAGCCGTCACCCTACCCTATGGAGCCCGGACTTTCCTCTGGCGGAACGATGAACGTTCCGACAGCGACTGCCTGGCCGACTCCCGGTGGGATTTTAACACGCGCGGCATCACATCTCCCTCGCAGCGCTGCACCCGTTGCACTAAATCGAAAACGCGTGGTCAAACAATCAAGTCACGGCGTTTTTCACCACCCGCAAAGGGGGCAATCATGAGAAAAAGGCTGTATTACATGCTGCCGGACGTCCACAGCGCGCGCCAGATGCTCGATGAGGTGCTGCTCATGCGCATCGGGGAACGGCATATTCATTTTCTGGCGAAACGCGGGACGCTGCCCGACGATTTGCCTGAGGCAAGCGTGCTGCAGAAGACCGACATGGTGCACGGCGCCGAAACTGGCCTGATCATCGGCGGTGTCGCGGGCACATTGGGCGGCGCGCTCGCGGTATGGATGCCGCCCGCCGGCATGTCATTGCAACTCGTCACGGTGCTGATTACCGCGCTGCTCGGCGCGCTGTTCGGCATATGGGTATCGAGCATGATAGGCACTCAGGTGCCGAATTCCAGGCTGAAGGCATTTCACGCGGATATCGAGCGCGGCAAAGTGCTGATGATGATCGACGTGCCGCTCGGCAAAATTGCAGCAGTCAACCAGCGGATCGCCCAGCGTCATCCCGAAGCGGTAGCGGGCGGCATCGAGCCGACCATCCCGGCTTTTCCATGAGCGATCCGGCGCACGAATTACCAGCCGTTACAGGAGGTCCATAGCGAAGATGCAGAGGATCATTTAATTGAAGTTCGACACGCAAGTGCCAAGAACGCGCCGTAACCACGGCGTTGCAGCACCGCCACGAATCGTGGCAATAAAAAAGCCCGGCGGACGCGCCGGGCTTTTTTTACGTGCGGCCTGATCGGTCACAACATACGCCACGCAACGGTGCCGCCGGCTCTGAACGGCACCAGCGTCTGGTCGTGATACGGTAGCTCCTGGGGCACGGTCCACACTTCCTTGACCAAGGTGATCTTGTCCTTGTTGCGCGGCAGCCCGTAGAAGAGCGGGCCGAAGACGCTCGCAAAACCTTCGAGCTTTTCGAGCGCGTTGTACGCGCCGAAGATTTCGGCGTAGAACTCGATGCCCGCGTGCGCTGTATACATGCCCGCGCAGCCGCACGCCGCTTCCTTCGTATTGCGCGCGTGGGGCGCGCTGTCGGTCCCCAGAAAAAACTTCGGATTGCCGCTCGTCGCGGCCTCGATCAACGCCAGGCGATCGTCCTCGCGCTTCAGGATCGGCATGCAAAAATGATGGGGCCGGATCCCGCCCGCAAACAGCGCGTTGCGATTGAGCAGCAGATGGTGCGCGGTGATCGTCGCCGCCACGCGCGGCGGTGCGGCGAGCACGAAGCGCACGGCCTCCTTGGTGGTGATGTGCTCGAACACCAGGCGCAGCTTCGGATATTTTTGCAGCACCGGCAGCAACACGCGGTCGATAAACAGCCGCTCGCGATCGAAGATGTCGACGTTGGGATAAGTGACTTCGCCATGCACGAGCAACGGCAGGCCGCTTTCCTCCAGCGCGCCCAGCGCTTCTTCGCATTTGACCAGTTCGCTGACGCCGGACTCCGAATTGGTGGTGGCGCCGGCGGGATAATATTTGACGGCGCGCACCAGGCCGCTCGCCTTGGCGCGCTGGATTTCCCGGCCGGACGTATTGTCGGTGAGATACAGCGTCATCAGCGGCTCGAAGCTCAAGTGCGCGGGCACCGCGGACACGATGCGTTGGTGATACTTCAGGGCCAGATCGGTCGTCGTGACCGGCGCCGTGAGATTCGGCATCACGATTGCGCGCGCAAACCGCCGCGCCGCATCCGGCAGCACCGCGCGCATGTAATCGCCGTCGCGCAGATGCAGGTGCCAGTCGTCCGGACGGGTGATGGTAAGTCGGGTCATCGGTGCTCCCTGTATGCCGGCAATGCCTTCTGCCGGCGCGACGTGCTCTTATCCGAGGGAAGTCGACGTGCTGCGGCCCGCCGTTCACATCCCCTTCGGCCGCAATCTTAAGCGCTGACTTCCAATTAGTAAAACTCAGCTCTCCCGATCGAGCTCGAGCGCCAATTCGTACACGTCGTTTTTGCGCGCGCCCGTGATGGCGACTGCAAGTTGCACCGCCTGCTTGAGCGACAGCTCGCGCATCAGCACTTCGAGCACATGCCGCGCCGCGGCGGGGTCGGCCGTCGCAGCCGCCGGCGCGCCTTCCACCAGCAGCACGAACTCGCCTTTGAGCTGATTGGCATCCGCCGCGAACCACTCTTCCGCCTCGCTCAGCCGGCAGGTATGAATGGTCTCAAACAGTTTCGTGAGCTCGCGCGCGATCGTTATTCTGCGCTCGCCGAACACGACCGCCATCGCGGCGACGCTGGCGACGACGCGGTGCGGCGCTTCGTAAAACACCAGCAGGTACGGCAGGGACTTCAGCGCGTCGAGTTCGCGTTTACGCGCGCTGGCCTGCTGCGGCAAAAAACCGTAAAACAAAAAATGCGGTGCCGCGATCCCGGCGGCGGACAGCGCACAGATCGCAGCGTTCGGTCCCGGCACGGGAATTACCGGATAGCCCGCGCCCCTCACCGCTGCGACGGCGAGCGCGCCGGGATCTGAAATCGCCGGCGTGCCGGCGTCGCTGATCAGCGCAACGGATTTGCCCTGCGCGAGCAGGTCGACGAGTTTCTGCGCCGCGCCGCGTTCGTTGTGCTCGTGCAGTGCGAGGAGGCGCGCCGTGACGCCGTGATGCTTGAGCAGGCGCGAAGCCATGCGCGTGTCTTCCGCGGCAATCGCATCGACCCGTTTCAAGACATCCAGCGCGCGCAGCGTAATGTCGGCGAGATTTCCAATCGGAGTGGCGACTACATATAATGAGGGCCGTTCGATTCCCGCCTGCCCCTGATGCGCCGTCTCGTTCATCGCCTGGCCGTCATCCTCGTGTTGCTTCCGGCGCTACTATACGGCGGCGCGGCGCTGTTCGCTACCGAGGCAGCCGGCGCCGCCGCGCGCGAACCGCACATCGCATTGATATTGCCGTTGGCATCGCCCTCGTTCGGTCGCCATGCAGACGCAGTGCGCCAGGGCTTTGCCGCCGCTGCCAAAGGTGCAGCGAAAAACGTGCCGCCGATCCGCGTTTATCCGGTCAACGAAGACACGCTGAATGTGCTGACGATCTACGAGCAGGCGCTTGAGTCGGGTGCGCAGCTCGTCGTAGGCCCGCTGACCCGCAACGGTGTCGCCGCGCTGGCGGCGAGTTCGCTCGTCAGCGTACCGACGCTGGCGCTCAACACCGTCGAGGCGCGCGCCGGGGCGCCGGCGCGGCTGTATCTGTTCGGCCTCGGGCTCGAACAGGAGGCGCGCCAGATCGCGCAAATCTCGCGCGACGACGGCCGCCGCAATGCGTTCGTGCTCGGCGACGGCTCCGCGCTGTCGAAGCGCATCCGCCAGGCTTTCGTCGCGGAGTTCGCAAAACGCGGCGGCATCACGGTCGCCGATCTTAACTTCAGCGCCGACCAGGCGAGCCTGACCAAATTGCGCCAGGCGGTCGACCTCAATGTCTCGGACATGATGTTTATAGCCGTCGATGCCGCGCGCGCGCGCGCGGCGCGGCCGTACTTGAGCAACACCTTGCCGCTCTATGCGACTTCGCAGGTCAATGCCGGCGGCGGAACCCCGGCCGCCAATGAATTGAACGGCGTGCGTTTCGTCGACATGCCGTGGTTGCTGCAGGCAGATCATCCGGCGGTGATGGTCTACCCGCGCCTGCAAGCGGGCGACGACGTGGAGTTGGAACGGTTGTATGCACTGGGTATCGATGCGTTCCGCCTGGGCCTCGAATTGTTGAAGGGCGCGCGCGAGCCGGCACTCGACGGCGTGACCGGACAAATCCGGCTTAACCGCGACCAGGAGTTCGTGCGTGAGTTGACGCCCGCGCAGTTCAACGGCGGCAAAATCGTTGTCCAGGGCCCCCGCCGCTGATGGGCGCGCGTGGTGAGGCAGCCGAAAATCTCGCCGCCGCCTTTTTGCTGCGCGCGGGACTCACGCTCGTCGAGCGCAATTTTCACTGCCGCTTCGGCGAGATCGACGTGATCGCGCGCGACGGCGCCACGCTCGTCTTCGTCGAAGTACGGATGCGTACGAGCGAGCGCTTCGGCGGCGCGGCCGGCAGCATTACCGCCGCCAAGCGCGCCCGGTTATTGCGCACGGCGCGCTTCTACCTCGCCAGCGTCGCGCGCGTGCCTGCGTGCCGCTTCGACGCATTGCTCGTCAACGGCAACGACAACTCGATCGAGTGGCTCAAAAATGCCATTGCAGAGTGATTATGGGATAATTCGCCGAATTGACGGACGAAAAAATGGATTTAATCAGCCGTATCAGCGAGAACTTTTCCGAAAGCGCGCATCTCAAACTGCAGAGCATGGATGCGCTCGCCAAACCGATCGCCGCCGCAGCTGAACGCATGGTGCAGTGTCTGCGGGCCGATGGCAAGATACTCGCCTGCGGCAACGGCGGGTCGGCGGCGGATTCCCAGCATTTCGCGGCCGAGCTCCTCAACCGCTTCGAAATGGAGCGGCCGGGGCTTGCGGCAATGGCGTTGACCACGGACACCTCGACGATCACGTCCATCGGCAACGATTACGATTTCGAGCAGATTTTTTCGAAGCAGGTGCGCGCGCTCGGGCATAAAAACGATGTGCTGCTCGCGATCACGACCAGCGGCAATTCGAAGAACGTGCTGGCGGCCGTCGCCGCGGCGCACGAGAACGGCATGCGTGTCGTCGCATTGACCGGCCGCAACGGCGGCAAGATGACCGAAATCCTACAGGCTGCCGATATACACGTATGCGTGCCGGCGCAAAGCACCGCGCGCATACAGGAAGTGCATTTGCTGACCTTGCATTGCCTGTGCGATGCGATCGACTGTTTGTTACTGGGGGTTGAATGAACACGCATAAATTACGCTTGGCAGCATTGCTCGTTATCCCGCTGGTCGCCATCCTGTCCGGCTGCGTTGCAGCGGTGGTCGGCGGCGCCGGTACCGCCGCCGTCCTCAGCGAGGACCGGCGCACGGTAGGCACCGTCACCGAAGACCAGGGCATCGAGTTCAAAGCCGAAAGCCGCATCCGCGATAAGTACAAGGATGCGCACATCAACCTGACGAGCTACAGCCGCATGGTGTTGATCACCGGCGAAGTGCCCGACGCCGCCGCCAAGGCGGACGTGGAGAAAATCGTGCGCGCCGTCGAAAACGTGCGCGGCATCTACAACGAGGTCGCGGTCGGTTCGATCAGCCCGCTGTCGGCGCGCTCCAACGATTCGTTCATTACCTCCAAGGTCAAGGCACGCTTCGTCGACCAGCGCAAGTTTAACGCGATCCACGTCAAGGTCGTGACCGAAGCTGACGTCGTGTATTTGCTGGGACTGGTCAAGCGCAAGGAAGCCGACGATGCAGTCGAAATCGCGCGCACCACGAGCGGTGTCAAAAGAGTCGTCAAGCTGTTCGAATATATCGACTGACTCCCGCCGTTTGGCGCGGACGCCGCCACCGCGTTACACTCGCGGCGTGCATTCCACTCCGGTCTTCGAAGCGAAGCTTTGCGCGCCTGCCGAAGTCGCTGCGCGCATCAAGCGCATTACGCGGCCGCTGGTGTTCACCAACGGCGTATTCGATATCCTGCACCGCGGCCATGCGAGCTATCTCGCGCAGGCGCGCGCGCTCGGCACGAGCCTGCTCGTCGCACTCAACAGCGATGCCTCGGTTCAGCGCCTGGGCAAGGGGCCCGACCGTCCAATCAATTCGCTCGCCGATCGCATGGCGCTGGTCGCTGCGCTTGAAGCGGTTAGCCTGGTCACGTGGTTCGACGAGGACACGCCGCTCGCGCTGATAAAGCTCGTGCGTCCCGACGTGCTGGTGAAAGGTGGCGACTGGGCGGTCGACGCTATCGTCGGCGCGGCCGAAGTCAAAAGCTGGCACGGCACAGTGCATTCGATTCCGTTCGTGCACGAGCGCTCGACGAGCGCAACGCTCAATAAAATCCGCGGGACCTGATCAGTTCTTCGCGGTCAGCGCCTCGGCGCAGGTCGTCACCTTCAGTTGCGCGGCGGGAAAATCCGCTTTGAGCGCGGCGATTTTGGCGGTTAGCGCGTCGCCGGGGTCGCGAATCACGAAAACGGTGGTTTTATTTCCGAGCGAGCCGGCGACGGCGGTCTCGCGCTGCGTCACGTTGTCGCTGATGCCGACCTTCATGAGCGCGGACACTGCGCGCGCGGACTCTTCGCCTGCGAATCCGCCCCATTCCAGGCAGACGAGTTGAGGCTGGGCGCGCGCCGCGTCGCTGCGCGGCGGCGGTGCCGCGCCGGGCTTGAGCAATTTCATTTTTTCCGGCGCAATTTGCAGCAGCGGGAGCTGGTTGTCCGATCCGGCGCGGCCTTCCGCAAAGCGGATATAACCGTACGCGACAGCGTTGAGCAGCAGCAATATCAGGAACAGCAGTCTCATTTTTTTATGTACCGCGCGCCGTCGAGCCGGCATCCGCCATGGTCAGCAAACCTTCGAGAACCAGATTATCCACCAGCTTCACTTCCAGGTTAAGGTGCGGCGCCAGCAGCGCTGCAGCGCCCCCGGATATTACGCATAACGGCGGCGGCTGCCCCGCATCTTCGAGAAATCGCGCCATGCGCTCGATCGCGCCGCACGACGCGTTGATCGCGCCGCTCATGATCGCGTCGCCTGTCGTGTCAGGAAAAAAACTGAACCGGCCGGGCCTCAACCTGAGGCCCGCCGTATTTTCCGCCAGCGCCCTACGCATGAGTTCGACTCCCGGCGCGATCATCCCGCCGGCAAACACGCCGTCCGCGGTCAGCGCATCGATCGTGAGCGCGGTCCCGGCATTGACGACGACCGCAGCGCAGCCGAACAACCGGTGGGCGCCGATGAGCGCCGCCCAGCGGTCACAGCCGAGTTGCGCCGGCACGGCATAACTGCTTTTGACGCCGGCCAGCGCGCGCCCGCTTTTTATCCACTGCGGCGCTGGGGCGTGCGGCAGCGTGCGCTGCAGCTTGTCGCGCAGCGCCGGGCCGGCGACATTCGATATGACGATGGCGGCGGGCGCGAGCCGCGCGAAGGCCGCTTTCAACCGGCCGGCCTGCGCGGTCGCGACCCACGCGCGCGTCCGCCAGCGCGTGCCGTCGTGCAGCCCCCATTTGATGCGCGTATTGCCGGCGTCGATCGCGAGCACCGCGCGTTTTTTCGCGGCCGCTTTCACGCCGCTATCCGCAAGCTCACGTCGCCGCTATGCAACCGCAGCTGGCCGGACTGGGTGGCGACGAGCAGCGCGCCATTATCGGCGACACCCTCGGCAGTGCCGTTGACTACCCCGCCGTCGGGCAGCGCGATCTTGACGGGCTTACCCCGATAGACGTCGCAGCGTTGCCACTCGTCGCGAAACGGCGCAAACCCTTCGCGCGCAAACGCCGTGAATACGCGATCGAGCTCGACGAGCAGGCTGGCGAGCAGCCGGCTGCGGTCAGGCGCGGCGCCCGCCGCCGTTGCGATGTCGACGGCCGGCTGGTCGATCCGCTCGAGCAGCGCCGCTGGCATGCGGCAATTCATGCCAATGCCGATCACCGCGGCGCTCGGTCCCAGCATGTCGCCCTGCATTTCGATCAGGATGCCCGCGAGTTTGCGGCCGCGCCACAATACGTCGTTGGGCCACTTGAGTCCGGCGTCGCGCACGCCATGCCGCGCGAGCGC
>Ga0207682_10000808_pt1 | contig 14483 bp, 19 predicted proteins | sample KBSM63metaG_FD_184332 | JGI IMG/M metagenome (GOLD analysis project Ga0207682, IMG submission 184332) | Miscanthus rhizosphere microbial communities from Kellogg Biological Station, Michigan, USA - KBS M6-3 metaG (SPAdes) (version 2) | ecosystem: Host-associated > Plants > Roots > Rhizosphere >... | reverse complement strand
CCGTCGACGGCGTGGCGCGTCTTGTCCGACGCCCATTCCTCGTTCACGTCCTCGTTCAGGCGGGGCAACGCGCGCATCACCTCGCGCTGGCGGGCGTCGAGGCGGATGTTGGTGCCGACCGCGTCCATGACGTCGATCGCCGGCACCTTGCGGAGCTCCCAGGGCCGGGCCTCGAACGTATAGGGCTTGGAGGTCAGCGCGCCGACCGGGCAGAGATCGACGACATTGCCGGAAAGCTCGCTCTTCAGCGCCTCCTCGAGATAGGAGGTGATCTCCATATTCTCGCCGCGGCCGATCGTGCCGATATCCTCGACTCCGGCCACCTGCTCCATGAAGCGGACGCAGCGGGTGCAATGGATGCAGCGGGTCATGAACGTCTTCACGACCGGTCCCATATATTTCTCGCTGACCGCGCGCTTGTTCTCGTCGTAGCGGCTGTGGCCCTTGCCGTAGGCGAGCGCCTGGTCCTGCAGATCGCACTCGCCGCCCTGGTCGCAGATCGGGCAATCGAGCGGATGATTGATCAGCAGGAACTCCATCACCCCCTCGCGCGCCTTGCGCACGCCGGGCGTGTTGGTGAAAATCTCCTGATTGTCGGCGGTCGGCAGAGCGCAGCTCGCCTGCGGCTTGGGCGGCCCCGGCTTCACCTCCACCAGGCACATCCGGCAATTGCCGGCGATGGCGAGCCGCTCGTGATAGCAGAAACGCGGAATCTCCTTGCCGGCCAGCTCGCAGGCCTGGAGCACCGTCGCGCCCTGCGGCACCTCGATCTCGACACCGTCGACTTTGACCATGGGCATAGATGAGACTCGAAACCTATCGGGCCCGGGCGGGCCGCAGCCTGCGGTGCCGTTAGACGCTTAACCCCATCGCCGACAAGGGGCTGCGGGGCGATTTCCCTACTGGGCCGCGGCCTGGGCGGTGGCCGGGGCGGCGGCGAAGGGCGAGGCCGGGCCGTCGCGCTGCACGGAGGACCAGCGGTAGAGCGATTCGGCCAGGATTCGGCGCATCGACGGGCCGTCGACGCCGAGCTGGCGGATGCCGCCGGGCGGAACGCAGGCGATCATGCCGGGCTGGAGGGCGCGGAAGGCCGCCTGCTCGGCCTCGCTGGAGGCTTCGGTGGCGAGATAGGTCCGCAGCAGGTCCTGGCGGGTCGCGGCCGTGCATTCCGCGATCGCGTAAGTGGGGGCGAGTGCCGTCGCCTCGGCGGGCGTCCTTGCCTGATCGGGCCTGAGCAGCGGCGCCGGGCCGAGCGCGGGGGCACGCGCCGTCGCCGGGCTTGCGAACTGGCGCCGGATGAGGAGCTCGGCCGCCGTCCCGCGCAGCATGATGGCGGAGGCTGACAGGCCGTCTTCCGACCGCCGGCAGCGCTGAATCAGGGGCAGCAGCCGTTGCGCCTCGCGGCGCTCCGCGTTCGAGAAGGGCGCGGTGGCGAACAAGCGGTCGAACGAGGCCGCGTCACGGCCGAGCAAACATTCCACGCCCGAGCGAAGCTCGCTTTCCGCCGCGGCAACGGGCTGCGCCCGCTGCGCGGATTCATTGCGCGGGACCTCCACCCGCGGCGGCGGCGCCGGGGCGGAACCGCCATATTGCGCGGCGGCGGGGGCCGACAATCCGGCGAGGCAGGCGAGCGCGGCGATGGTCGCTTTCATGGCGTCAATCCCTTGCGCGCGAGGAAGGGCCGCGCAGCTGGCCGGTCCAATAGCGATAGAGGCTGGCATAAGCGGTTTGGGCGAATAGGTCGCGGACCTCCGAGGCGTAGACATTGAGGTCCGCCCCCTGCGGCAGGCAGGCCGCCATATAATTGTTGAGCGCGGTGATCGCGGCGGTCTCCTCGGACGAGCCGAGCGGGCTCATCAGCAGGCGCCGGGTGGTCGCGCTATCGTTGCGGACCACGCAATCGGCCCAGCGGTAGAGTTCGACGGTTCGGCTGCCGCCCGGCGCGCCTTGCACGGGCAGACCCAGATCGACGAGGTAGCCCGGCCGGACCGGGCGCAGCTCGCGGCCGCGAAAGTCGCTGAGATAGAGCGCCTGGGCGATCGCGCCGCGCATGGTCACCGCGGTGGCGCCGGCGGCGCCTTCCGCGCAGCGGGCGGCCCGCCCGCGCAAGGCGCCGAGATCGGCCGGACTGTCGTCGAGCGGCAATGTCCGCATCAGCGCCGCGGCGGCGCCGCGGTCCGCCCGGACGATGCAGCGGCCGGCTTCGTAGGTGGCCGCGGTCCATTGCGAGCCGGCTGTGACCGCCGCGGGCGTAGGTGCCGCGAGGGCCCAGGCAGAGGTCACGAATGCCAGGCCGAAAATCGTCCGCTTCATCATCGACTCTCCATCCCCCGGCGGCCGCCGGGCCGCCGCGTCCCCAGATTAGCCCTTTCGCGCCCGCACGGAAAGTAGGCTCGGCAGGCTCGCTGCTCGTTATTCCCGAGCCGAGGCCCGCATGACGGCCCCGTTGTGCCGGACGAGGCGATGAGTGGCCAAAGCCAAAGCCGCGCGCAGTGCGGGCCGGTTGAGCCGCATATTGACCCCCGCGGACAGGCACTGGCCGATCTGCGGCATCAGCGCGCGAACCGCGGCCGCCTCCTCGGGGCTCGCCACTTCGCTCGCCAGCAACGCTTCGACCTGCGACGGCGCGGCGCGGACCGTGCAAATACTCATCAGCTCTGCCTCGTTCCGCACCGCCAGCGCGGGCCGGCCCGGATCGTGCGCGGTGCGCGCCATGAGGTTCGTGTTGGCATTCCCGCGCCGCAGCAGAGCCTCGGCCAGCCCGCCGGCGAACAGGGCCTCGTTGAAGTTAAGCGTTCCCGAGCCGAGGCAGCCCCAATTGCTCTGGGCGAGCCTTCGCATGCCGCTCCGATAGTCGCTCGTCGCGGGATCGGCCGCCAACAGCGCGGCCGCGGCATTCTCCTGGCGTCCCGCGACGCAGCGGGAGAAGCGGTCGAGGATGCGCAGATCCTGCGGCGACGAGGGTGTTTCGCCCAGGCGCATCGACCGCGACGGATCCCGTTGCGCCTGCGCCGGCTGAACCGCCACGACAAGAAGCCCGGTCGCAAGGACCCATCGCAAAGTGCCCATTCCCATGCCCTCCATCATTGCTGCACCTCGTAGACATTCAGCTGCCCGGCGGCGACGCGATAAGCCGCTTCCGCAAGAAGGGCGCGAAACAAAGGGGGCGGCATGTCGAACGTCTGGCCTTCGAACAGGCACGCCGAGATTGCGGGGGTGAGTTCGGTCATGGCGGCGCGCTCGGCCGCGCTCCCTCGCTCGCTGCGAAAAAAGGCATAAACCTTCGCCGGCTCTCGCTGGGCGACGCAGGACCCCATGTCGAGTATAGCGAGGAACCGGCGCGAATTCTCATCGGCTCGGCCGAGATAGTCCTGGCTCACGGGCGCAAACAAAGGGACTGTGCGGCGCCGAGGCGGGGCGCCGATGGCCGCAAAATCGCGATAGAGCAGGTGCTCGGCAACGGCGCCTCTCCCGAAGAGATCCGGGCCTGAAAGCGGCCGCTCGGCGATCAGGCATGGGCCGATGACCGCGCGGGCCCAGGAGAGCGTCGAACCAGGATCTCCCGGCACGGTCGAGAGCACGCGTTCGACGTTCCGGTCGCGACGCTCGAACAGGCAGTCCACCAGCCAATAGACGTTCTCGACCGACGGCTCCGGCGCAACCGGCTTGGCTGCCTGCACCGGCCAAGAACCCATCGCCACCACGGCAGAGACAGCAACCGCCAGCAGCCTCACTCAGCCGCCTCGAGCACCTCGCCCTGACGCTCGACGATCCGCCGCTCGATCTCGGGCCGGAAGTGCCGGATCAGGCCCTGGATCGGCCAGGCGGCGGCGTCGCCGAGGGCGCAGATGGTGTGGCCCTCGACCTGCTTGGTGACGTCCCAGAGCGTGTCGATCTCGTGGATCTCGGCATTGCCGGCGACCAGCCGTTCCATCACCCGCCACATCCAGCCGGTGCCCTCGCGGCAGGGCGTGCACTGGCCGCAGCTCTCGTGCTTGTAGAAATAGGAGATGCGGCTGATCGCCTTCACCACGTCGGTGGACTTGTCCATGACGATGATCGCGGCGGTGCCGAGGCCGGAGCCGAGGTCCTTGAGGCCGTCGAAATCCATCGGCGCGTCCATGATCTCGGCCGCCGGCACCAGCGGCACCGACGAGCCGCCGGGGATGACGGCGAGCAGATTGTCCCAGCCGCCGCGAATGCCGCCGGCATGGCGGTCGATCAGCTCGCGGAACGGCACCGACATCGCCTCCTCGACGACGCAGGGCCGGTTCACGTGGCCGGAAATCTGGAAGAGCTTGGTGCCTTCGTTCTTCTCGCGGCCGAAGCTTTTGAACCAGGCGGCGCCGCGGCGGAGGATGGCCGGCACCACCGCGATCGATTCGACATTGTTGACCGTGGTCGGGCAGCCGTAGAGGCCGGCGCCGGCGGGGAAAGGCGGCTTCAGGCGCGGCTTGCCCGGCTTGCCCTCGAGGCTTTCCAGCATCGCCGTCTCTTCGCCGCAGATATAGGCGCCGGCGCCGCGGTGGACGAACAAGTCGAAATCGTAGCCGGATTTGCAGGCATCCTTGCCGAGCAGGCCGGCCGCATAGGCTTCGGCGACCGCGGCCTCGAGCGTCTGCGTCTCGCGGATGAACTCGCCGCGAATGTAGATGTAGGCCGCCCGCGCCCGCATCGCGAAGCCGGCGAGCAGCGCGCCCTCGATCAATTTGTGCGGATCGTGGCGGATGATTTCGCGGTCTTTGCACGATCCCGGCTCGGATTCGTCGGCGTTGATGACCAGGAAGTTCGGCTTGCCGGGCTTCGGCTCCTTGGGCATGAAGCTCCACTTCATGCCGGTCGGGAAGCCGGCGCCGCCGCGCCCGCGCAGCCCGGATTCCTTGACGATGTCGATGATCGCGTCCTGGCCCAAGGCCATCAGCTTCTTGGTATCGTCCCAGTCGCCGCGCTTCTCGGCCGCCTTCAGCCCCCAGGGCTGGAAGCCGTAGACGTTGGTAAAGATCCTGTCCTTGTCGTCAAGCACGCGGGCCTCCGATCCGCTTCTTCGCCGCATAGAAGAGCGCGACCGCGCCGACCGCTATGATGGCGATGAAGGCGAGCTTCACCGCGATCTTCAGCACCCAGAACAGCACCATGATCGCCAATATGGCGACGATGATCCCGGCGACGCCCGCCTTCATCAGCCCTTCTCCCCTGGCGGCGGAAGCTGCCGTGGCTGCACGTTATCGCCGCCCTCGCGGCAGAATTCGCCGACCGCCCGCTCCATCTCGCCGGCGCGCATCCGCGGCTCGATGAACGCCTCCTCGCGGCCGACCACGATATAGCGGTGGCGAGCGCCATTCTGTTCGTAGCTGCCGCAGACGATGGGCACACCCCCGGAAGCGCTGCGGGTGGCGTTCGAGAAGCGGATTCCCGTGCGCACCCCGATCCGTTCCCGGACCAGACGCTCGGCGGCGGCGACATCCCCGTCCGGCGCGGCAGCCTGCTTCGGCGCGGCCGCGACATCGTCGGCCGGCGCCTGCTCACGCTGGCAGGCAGTGAGGAGCAGCAGGGCGGCCGGCGCGCTGCGCATCACCAGCGGTCCCGGTAATCGTGGTTCTCGGACGCCATTTCGGGAAGCGTGGTCGGGCCGTCTTGCGGGCAACTGGTCTTGCGGTCGACCTGCGGGCCCGGCTTCGGCGTCTCGCCTTTGGCGAGCGCGTCGAGGATCGCGGCCATGCTGTCGAAGCTCAGATCCTCGTAATTGTCGTCGTTGATCTGGACCATCGGCGCGTTGGCGCAGGCGCCGAGGCATTCGACCTCGGTCAGGGTGAACAGCCCGTCCCCGGTCGTATGCCCCTTCTTCAGCCCCCTGGCGTAGCAGGCCGCGAGCACGTCGTCCGAGCCGCGCAGCATGCACGGCGTGGTGCCGCAGACCTGGACGTGATGGCGGCCCACCGGCGCCAGGTTTAACATCGTGTAGAAAGTCGCGACCTCGTAGGCGCGGATATAGGGCATGCCCAATTGGGCCGCGACGAACTCGATCACCGGGATCGGCAGCCAGCCCTGGGTGCCCGTCTCGGCGCCGATCTGCCGCTGGGCGAGGTCGAGCAACGGAATGATCGCGCTCTGCTGGCGGCCGGGCGGATAGCGGCCGACGATCACCTTGGCCTGCTCGGCATTCTCGGCCGTCCAGGCGAAGCCGCCCCAGCGCTCGCGGATTTCCGGGGTGGCGGGCATGCGGGAGGCTTCAGCCATGATGCGCCCCGTATTTCGAAGCCTCGCGCCGCAGCCAGATTCTCGCGGTGACGACCCCGAGAAGAAGAAAACCCAAGGCGACGAGCAGGCGCCACCCCAATGCTTGATCGGGCGCGAGCAAAGCACCGGCGGCATATAGGGCAAAGGTGATGCCGACGCAGGCGAAGATCAATTTCGCGCCATCTAGCCAGTAGCTCAGGAAGAACCAAAAAAAGGCGAGGGACAGCAAAAGGCCCACGACGAAACTCGTGAGATCGCCGGCAAAACCGAGGACCCCGCTCACCGGTCCACCTCCCCGAACACGATGTCGAGCGCGCCGAGGATCGCCGTCACGTCGGCGAGCATGTGGCCGCGGCTCATGAAGTCCATTGCCTGGAGGTGGGAGAAGCCGGTGGGCCGGATCTTGACCCGATAGGGCTTGTTGGTGCCGTCGGCGACCAGGTAGACGCCGAACTCGCCCTTGGGGCTCTCGGTCGCGACATAGACCTCGCCGGCGGGGACGTGGAAGCCCTCGGTGTAGAGCTTGAAGTGGTGGATCAGGGCTTCCATCGACTGCTTCATCTCGGCGCGCTTGGGGGGCACAACCTTGCGGTCGAGGCTGGCGATCGGGCCGTCGGGCATCTCGTTCAGGCATTGTTTCATGATGCGGACGGACTGCCGCACCTCCTCGACGCGGACCATGAAGCGGTCGTAGCAATCGCCCTTGGTGCCGACGGGCACGTCGAACTCCATCCGGTCGTAGACGTCGTAGGGCTGCGACTTGCGCAGGTCCCAGGGGATGCCGGCGGCGCGGATCATCGGGCCGGAGAAGCCCCAGGCCAGCGCGTCCTGCTTGGAAACCGTGGCGATGTCGACGTTGCGCTGCTTGAAGATGCGGTTGTCGGCGACCAGGCTGATCGCGTCCTCGAACAGGCGCGGCACGCGGGTGTCGAGCCAGTCGCCGATGTCGGTGAGCAATTTCAACGGCACGTCCTGGTGGACTCCGCCGGGGCGGAACCAGGCGGCGTGCATGCGCGCGCCCGACGCCCGCTCGTAGAAATTCATGCAGTCTTCACGCAGCTCGAACAGCCACAGATTCGGAGTCATCGCGCCGACGTCCATGACGTGGCTGCCGAGGTTCAGCATGTGGTTCGAGATTCGGGTCAGCTCGGCGAAGAAGACGCGCAGATATTGCGCGCGCAAGGGGACTTCGAGGCCGAGCAATTTCTCGATCGCGAGTACGTAGCTGTGCTCCATGCAGAGCGGCGAGCAATAATCGAGCCGGTCGAAATAGGGCAAAGCCTGGAGATAGGTCTTGTACTCGCAGAGCTTCTCGGTGCCGCGGTGGAGCAGGCCGACATGCGGGTCGACCCGCTCGATGATCTCGCCGTCCAGCTCGAGGATCAGCCGGAGCACGCCGTGCGCGGCCGGATGCTGCGGGCCGAAATTGATCGTGTAATTGGCGATGTCGGACTGGGTTGCGCCGGTGCGAGCGACCTCCGTCTCCGTTTCGATTTGCTCGGGCATCGTGCTCATCGCGTACGCCCCGAAGGCCGCGTCGGTGCGGGCGGCGCTTTCTTGCGCGGCGAGGGTTTGGCGGCCTTCTCGTTGGCGGGCTCGCCGGCCCCGGTCTCGGCGGTCGTATCGGTGGTCTTGGGCGTGGCCGCCGCCGCTTCGACCTTTGGCGCGGGGGCCTTGTTGATCTCCGCCGAGGTCAGCGGGCTCGGCGCGCCGGGCGCCTCCGGCTGCGCCTTCTCGTCGCCCGGGATGATATATTCGGCGCCTTCCCAGGGGCTCATGAAATCGAAGTTGCGGAAATCCTGGGCGAGCGCGACCGGCTCGTAGACCACGCGCTTCTGCTCCTCCGAATAGCGCAGCTCGACATAGCCGGTGAGCGGGAAATCCTTGCGCTGCGGATGGCCGCGGAAGCCGTAATCGGTGAGGATGCGCCTCAGGTCCGGATTGCCCTCGAAGATCACCCCGTACATGTCGAACACCTCGCGCTCGAGCCAGCCCGCGACCGGGTAGATTCCGGTGACGGTCGGCACCGGCTTTTCCTCGTCGGTCGAGACGCGGACGCGCAGGCGATGGTTCTTGGTGACGGAGAGCAGGTGGTAGACCACCTCGAACCGCTCGGGGCGCTCGGGATAGTCGACCCCGGCGATCTCCATCAGTTGCTGATAGTCGAGCTCGTCGCGCAGGGTACGGAGCACGTCGGCAATACTGTCGCGGCGGACGTCGACGGAGACTTCGCCCACCTCGTCCCTGGCGGAAAGGAAAGCGCCGCCGACCGCCGCCTCGACCGCGTCGATAATGCCCTCGCGGGCCTGCACCAGAGGGGCCGGGCTCGGCATCAGCGCTCGATCGTGCCTTCGCGGCGGATCTTCCGCTGCAATTGCATGATCCCGTAGAGCAGGGCCTCGGCGGTCGGCGGACAGCCGGGGACGTAGATGTCGACCGGAACGATCCGGTCGCAGCCGCGCACGACGCTATAGCTGTAATGGTAATAGCCGCCGCCGTTGGCGCAGCTGCCCATCGAGATGACGTAGCGCGGCTCCGACATCTGGTCGTAGACCCGGCGAAGCGCCGGCGCCATCTTGTTGCAGAGCGTGCCGGCGACGATCATCACGTCCGACTGGCGCGGGCTCGCGCGCGGCGCCGCGCCAAATCTTTCAAGGTCGTAGCGCGGCATGTTCACATGGATCATCTCGACCGCGCAGCAGGCGAGGCCGAAGGTCATCCACCAGAGCGAGCCGGTCCGCGCCCATTGGAACAGGTCCTCGGTCGAGGTGACCAGGAAGCCCTTGTCGGACACCTCGGACTGGATCTGGCTGAAGATGTAGGGATCGGGCTGCTGCAGGTCGGCGGGGCGCTCGTTCTCGTGCCGCGGATCGAGGGTCACTCCCATTCGAGCGCCCCCTTCTTCCAGGCATAAGCGAAGCCCAAAGCGAGCTCGACGAGGAAGATCATCATCGCGCCCCAGGCCGTCCAGCCGGCGTCGAACACGCTCACCGCCCAGGGAAACAGGAACGCCGCCTCGATGTCGAAGATGATGAACAGGATCGCAACGAGGTAGAAGCGGACATCGAATTGCGCGCGGCTATCCTCGAACGCTGGGAAACCGCATTCATATTCGGTGAGCTTGTCCGGATAGGGATTTGACGCCCCGGTCAGCTTCGAGACCAGCACCGGCAGCACCACGAAGGCGAGCGACAGGCCCAGCGCGACGGCGAGGAACAGCAGGATCGGCAGATAATCGGCGGCGACGGACGCCATTGGCTACTCCCAGGTTGCGGCGGCTTTAGGACGGCACAGGGAGTCGGGCAAGAGCGGGGCGCGGGGAAAATCCGGCCACGGGCCATCTCGTTTCGTATGCGTAATAGCCTTGCCACGAGGAGATGCCGTCCCTAGCCTTGCGCCATCAAAAAGGGGGCCATCATGAAGACTTGGGTCATCGCCGCATCGTCGGCGCTGTTCGTTGCGGGCTGCGGAGGCAGCGCCACGACCGACAAAGCGGCGGAAAATGCCGCCGGGGCGCCGCCCAAGGGCGTTGAGGCCCAGGCAAGCGCGGCCGCGCCTTCGGTCGGCACCGCCAATGTCGCGATCGGCCGCTGGGTGCAGGAGGCCGGTCGCTGCGACGAGATGGCCGACGTCGAATTCACCGCCACCGCAATGCGGATGTTCGGCGGCCCGGACGGGTCGAGCATGGACATTCCGATCACCTACAGCGCCGCGACGGCAACCAGCGTCACCATGCAGGCGGAGCCGGGGCAGCCCACCATCGTCGCCACCGTTCGCGACCCCACCCATATCGTGCTGACCTCGCCCGGGCGGCCCGAGCGCAATTGCACCCTCGTTCGGCGTTAAGGACGAAGGAAGCGGATCGACCTCAGCCGCGCAGAGCCCCTGCGACGAGCTTGTGGAGCTTGCTGTGCAGTTGGTCGTTGGCGGCGAGCACCTGGCCTTTGGCGAGGCCCGGGTCCGATCCGCGAAAATCGGTGACGAAGCCGCCCGCCTCGCGCACCAGGGCGATGCCGGCGGCGATGTCCCAAATTTGCAGGTCCTCTTCCCAAAAGCCGTCGAAGCGGCCGGCCGCGACCCAGGCGAGATCGAGCGCCGCGGAGCCGAAGCGGCGGACGCCGGCGACCTCGGGCGAAACCGCTTCCAGGATCCGGTTGAAGCGCGGCAGATCGCCATGCGCCTTGAACGGAATGCCGGTGGCGATCAGGGCTTCGGAAAGGTCGCGGCGGGCGGAAACGCGAAGCCGGCGTTCGTTGAGCCAGGCACCCCTGCCCTTTTCCGCCCAGAAGGCTTCGTCGGTGATCGGATTGTAGACGAGGCCGTGACTGATCTCGCCCCAGCCGTTGCCGCCGGGCTTCGCCTCCTGGACCGCGATCGAAATGGCGAAATGCGGGATGCCATGAAGGAAGTTCGAAGTACCGTCGATCGGGTCGACGATCCAGCGCGGCTTCGTCGGATTGCCCTCGATCGCGCCGCCTTCCTCGAGGAACAGGCTCCAGTCCGGCCGGGCGTGGCGCAATTCCTCGACCAGGGTCTGCTCGGCCTGCTCGTCCGCCATCGAGACGAAGTCGGCCGGGCCTTTGCGGCTGACCTGCAACTGCTCGACCTCGTTGAAGTCGCGCCTGAGCCGCGGCGCCGCCTTGCGGGCGGCCCGGGTCATGACGGTGATGAGGCCGGAATGGCTGACCATTTGGCTCCGATCAGTCCGCACGGCGGACGTAGGTCCGCTCGTAAACGTCGACCACGATCCGGGTGCCCGCGGTGATGTGCGGCGGCACCATGACCCGCACGCTATTGTCGAGGACCGCAGGCTTGTAGGACGACGACGCCGTCTGCCCCTTCACCACCCCGTCGGCCTCGACGATCACGGCCTCGATCGTGTCGGGCAGCTGCACCGAGATCGGGCGCTCGTTGTAGAGCTCCATGATCACGTCCATGCCGTCCTGCAGGAAGGCGGCCGGCTCGCCGATCAGGTCTTCCGGCAGCGAGACCTGCTCGTAATTCTCCTTGTCCATGAACACGAGCATGTCGCCGTCGTGGAACAGGAACTGAAAGTCCTTGGTGTCGAGGCGGACCCGCTCGACCGTCTCGGCAGAGCGGAAGCGGACGTTGTTCTTGCGGCCGTCGATGAGGTTCTTCATCTCGACCTGCATGTAGGCGCCGCCCTTGCCGGGCTGGGTGTGCTGAATCTTCACCGCGCGCCAGATGCCGCCTTCATATTCGATGATGTTGCCGGGACGAATGTCCACGCCGCTGATCTTCATTGGGTGCTCGCTGGATTTTGAGAGGCTGGCGGCGCTTTAGCGGCGCGCACCCCGCCCGGCAAGCAGAGGGTAGGGATTGACCGCCCTTCCCTGATACCAGCGATCGTTCGGGCCCATTTCGTGGATTGCGAAGTGGAGATGGGGACCGGCCGGATTGGCATTGCCGGTGCTGCCGACCGTGCCGATCGGGTCGCCGCGCCCGAGTTGCTGGCCTTCGCGCAGCCCCGGCGCATAAGCGTCGAGATGGGCGTAATAATAGGTCCAGCGCCGGTCCGGCGAGCGGACATAGACTGTGATCCCGCCGCCGCCATTGCTGAAGAAAAGCTTCTCCACAATTCCTCCCGCCGCCGCGACCACCGGTGTGCCGCGCGAGGCCATGATGTCGATCGCATCATGCGGCCGCGAACCGCCGGCCCGGGCTTGGGTAAAGGTGTCGGTGAGCTGCTCGGCGCGAATGCCGACGACAGGAATGGCGAGTCCGGACGGAGCGATTTGCGGCGCGACCGACTGCACGACGGTCTGAACGGCGGTGGGTACTGCCGCTTCTTCGACACTGGAGGCGGAGATCCAGAACATGGCGACGAAGAAGCCGATCACCGCCACGGTGATGAGGATGACTGCGCCGAGCACCAGCTTTCGCATGGATTAGGAAACCTGCTGCGGCGCCGCATCGTTCCGCCTTCGCGATGGAAAGGATTCGGATCGGCTGCTCGGGCTGGAACTACAAGCATTGGCGCGGGCTTTTCTATCCGAAGGGACTGCCGCAGCGGCGCTGGTTCGAATTCTACGCCGAGCATTTCGACACGGTCGAGATCAACAACAGCTTCTACCGGCTGCCCAAGGCGGAGACGTTCGAGAAGTGGCGCGCGCAGGCGCCACCCGGCTTCTGCTACGCGGTGAAGGCGAACCGCTTCCTGACCCAGGCGAAGAAGCTCAAGGATTGCGCCGAGCCGCTGGCGCGGATGATGGCGCCGTTCCGGGCGCTCGACGACCGGCTCGGCCCGATCCTCTACCAGCTGCCGCCGCGCTTCCGGATCAACCTCGAGCGGCTGGAGGAATTCCTCCGCATGGCGCCGAAGGATGTCGCCAACGTCTTCGAGTTCCGGGAGAAAAGCTGGTACACCGAAGAGGCTTTCGAGCTGCTCGACCGCCACGGCGCCTCCCTCTGCGTGCACGACATGCCGGGCTCGGCCAGCGAACGCCGCGCCGTCGGCCCGGTCGCCTATGTCCGCTTCCACGGCTGCGGCGGCAAATATTGGGGCCGCTATCCGGACGAGACGCTGCTCGGCTGGGCCGACTGGATCGTCGAGCAGGCCCGGGGCGGCCGTCCCGTCTGGTGCTATTTCAACAACGACATCGACGCCCACGCCATCCACGATGCCCAGACGCTCAAGGCGATGGTCGCGCAATCGATCCGCTGAACATCGAAACAACCGCACCGCCCCGCGAAGAGCAGGGCGGTGCGGCGGACCGTTGGGGGCGGCCTTCGATTATAGGATGAAGTCGGTGGCGGCGAGAGTGATGCTCCCACTCAGAAAGATCTCGAAATCGGCGACCGCGTCACCGTTCGTGTCCCCCTGGACCCAGGTGTCGGTGCCGTCGAAATAGTTGCGAAGCTCGCCCGCGGTGCCGGAGAAAGCGGACGTGCCGATATAGGTGAAGGCCTCGTTGCCGAACACGTTGAGATTGGCATCCCAGCCCGAGACGTTGATCACGTCGACGCCGGCCTGGAAATCGGTGATGCTGTCGGCCGCGGCGCCGACGCCGCTCTCGAAATTGCCGATCTGGAACGTGTCCGCATCCGCGCCGCCGGTGAGCGTATCGGCGTCGTTGCCGCCGACGAGGAGGTCCGTTCCGTCGCCGCCGCTCAGCGTATCGGCGCCCACATAGCCGCGCAGCTCGTCGTTGCCGTCGAGGCCGCTCAGGCTGTCGGCGAAGCTGCTGCCGAACATCCCGTTGTCGAGCGCGTTGCCGGTCATGGTGACCCCGCCCGCGCCGAAGTTCCAGCTGCCGTTCTCGACATTGGCCCCGAGCGTGTAGGTCGCCAGCGCCGTATAGACATGGTCGATGCCCTCGCCGGAGAGCTCGACCACGGTGTCGCCGGCATTGTCGACGATATAGACGTCGTCGCCGTCATTGCCTTCCATATAGTCGGCGCCGGTGCCCCCGATCAGCACGTCCCCGTCGGCGCCGCCGTAGAGGCTGTCGTCGCCACCGCCGCCGCTCAGCGTATCCCAGCCGCCATTGCCGTAAAGCGTGTCGTTCGAGCCGCCGCCGTAGATCTCGTTGCTGAGATCGTTGCCGGTGCCGGTGAAGCTGCCGCTGCCGGTGAAGCGGAGCTTCTCGACGTTGGCGGTCAGCGCATAGGCGGCCAAAGTGGTGCGGACCTCGTCATTGCCCTGGCCGGCCGCCTCGATCACGCTGTCGCCGGCGTCGTCGACGAAATAGATGTCGCTGCCTGTGCCGCCGCTCATCGTATCGGCGCCGGTGCCGCCATCGAGCTGATCGTTGCCGCCATTGCCGTTCAGGATGTCGTTGCCGCCGAAGCCGAAGATCAGATCCGCCGACGAAGTGCCGTTGAGCGTGTCGTCGCCGGATGTGCCGTTGATCGTAGCCATATGAATTGACCCCTCGCTCTTGCCGGAACCACGATTGGCGCCGGTTCCGCGAACGAGGATAGGCTTGGGAAGAGATCGTTTCTATGACCGGAGGAAGGGATATTGGTCGACAATGAACCAAGTCGCGGCCCGAGACTATCGGACTTGAGGTCTATCTTTCCTTCACCCAGAAGCGCCAAGTCCCGTGCTCGAAAGGGTTTGCTCGGCCAAGGTCAATCGACCAACTGAGGTGCGACGATCGGCAAATGGTCCATTGGGGATGAGCTTTTCGAAGCCTTCACTTCCGCGATCAACGCCGCGCGACTCAGGACGGGCGGGCAAGGATCTTCTGGAATGCCTTCACCGCCGGTCCCGGGCCCTTCTC
>Ga0207682_10000804_pt1 | contig 14510 bp, 12 predicted proteins | sample KBSM63metaG_FD_184332 | JGI IMG/M metagenome (GOLD analysis project Ga0207682, IMG submission 184332) | Miscanthus rhizosphere microbial communities from Kellogg Biological Station, Michigan, USA - KBS M6-3 metaG (SPAdes) (version 2) | ecosystem: Host-associated > Plants > Roots > Rhizosphere >... | reverse complement strand
AGGAGGCCTCGCCAGCGGCTCGTGCCGAGCGCACCCGGCGGCGTTCCGCCATCTCGCGTGCGGCCTGCTGCAACTCGGCGCTGCCGAAGCGCTCGCGGGCTTGGGGATAGATGCAGGATTCCTCGAGCGCAATGTGATCGTGCGTCAGCGCCGTGTAGATCTCGACGCCTTCGCGCAGCGCCCCGAGGTCATAGCCGCCCTGGCCGGCGGCGATTGCGGCGAGCGCAGGCGAGAGCTCCCTCCAGTCGACGTCCATCCAGTGGTGATCCTGTTGCAGCCGGAGCACGACCTGCACGGTCTCGGGATCGTCGCTGCCCAACAAGCGCGGGAAGACGTGCCGTTCCTCATCCTCGTGGTGCTGGCGCGCGGTCTGCGAGAAGAACTGGATGATCTCCGCGACCGCCTCGCGCGCCTCGCGATCGGGGTCGCCTTGGTCAAGGCCACTGACTAGCTCCGCAAGCCTGGCAAGCACGGCGACGGTTTGGCGATGGCAGGCGTCCAGCACGTCGAATGCGCCCGCGGCGACAGCGGTTGTGGTGACGCCGACGGGAGAAGACATCGTGGTCATGGGCAACTCCGGTTGTGGGCTCAGCCTAGCCGTCTGCCGAGGACCGGCTTTGATCTGGAGCAAACCGCGTCGGCCGAGCCGGTCCGGCGCGCGCACCGCGCTTGAAGATTGCGAGCACTTGATGCATCGCAAGAGGGCCGATCCCCCGGTGTCTAGCATCGGTTGAGCCGCCCTGGCACTTCAGAGGTTGCAATGACTGACTTCGAGATCGTCAACCGCGAAGACTTTTCCGAAGTCACGTACATGCTGGAGATCGCCCATCCGGCGATGGCGAAGGCAGCGCGCCCCGGCCAGTTCGTGATCGTGATGGAGCATGCCCACGGCGAGCGGATCCCCCTGACGATCGCCGACTTCGATCGCGAGCGCGGCACGATCACCCTCGTCATCCAGGCGGTCGGCAAGACCACCCGGGAGATGCAGCAGAGCTGCCGCGTCGGCACCCGGCTGCACGCCGTCGTCGGCCCGATGGGAATCCCGAGCCACATCGGCAAGGCGAAGAAGGTGGTGTGCGTCGGCGGCGGCCTGGGCGTCGCGCCCATCTTCCCGCAGGCCCGCGCGTATCACGAGAGCGGCGCCTACGTGATCGGCGTCCTCGGCTTTCGCAGCAAATCCCTCATCTTCTGGGAAGACAAGTTCGGCGCCTGCTGCGACGAGCTGATCGTTTGCACCGACGACGGCTCGGCAGGCATCAAGGGCCTCGTCACCGAGGGCATCCGGCAGGCGATCGCCAAGCACCCCGACATCGAGGAGGTCGTCGCCATCGGTCCGCCGATCATGATGAAGGGATGCGCCGAGGCGACCCGCCCGCACGGCATCCGCACGATGGTCAGCCTGAACCCGGTGATGGTCGACGGCACCGGAATGTGCGGCGGGTGCCGCGTCAAGATCGGCGAGCAGATCAAGTTCGCCTGCGTCGACGGGCCCGACTTCGACGGCCACCAGGTCGACTTCGACGACCTCATGGCACGCCTCGGCCGCTACAAGCCGACCGAAAAGGCCGCCCTCGACGCCTGGAAGGACGAGAGCTGTCGCATCCGCGCCGGCGCCGATCCGCTCGCGCCTGTGCCCGCCGTCGGTGGGCGCTGATCGAGATTCCTCTTCGAGCACGCGAGGACAAGACGATGGCCAAGAAGAAGACGATCCGGACGATTCCGCAGGCGCGCACGCCGATGCCCGAGCAGAGCCCCGAAGCGCGGGTGAAGAACTTCGACGAGGTGGCCTGCGGCTATCGGCTCGAAGACGCGCTCGTCGAGGCGGACCGCTGCCTCGACTGCGCCGACGAGCCGTGCGTCAGGGGTTGCCCGGTCGGCATCGACATTCCGGGCTTCATCCGCAAGATGGCGGCCAAGAACTTCCACGGCGCCTACGACACGATCACCGACACCAACCTGCTGCCGTCGGTCTGCGGGCGCGTCTGCCCGCAGGAAAGCCAGTGCGAGGGCGTCTGCACGGTCGGCGAGACGCTCGAGCCGGTGGCGATCGGGCGCCTCGAGCGCTTCGTCGGCGACATGGCCATCCGCGAGGGCTGGGCCAATGTTCCCTACATCCAGCCGAGCCGGTTCAAGGTCGGCATCGTCGGCTCGGGTCCGGCGGGAATGGCCTGCGCCGCCGACATGGCCAAGGCCGGCTGCGAGGTCATCGTCTACGAGGCGTTCCACGAGCCGGGCGGCGTGCTGAAGTACGGCATCCCCGACTTTCGCCTGCCCAACAGCATCGTCGACGTCGAGATCGAGAAGCTCACGCGCCTGGGCATCAGGTTCGAGTGCAATACCCTGGTCGGGCGCCTCTTCACCCTCGAGCAGATGCTCACCGAGATGGGCTTTCACGCCGTCTTCGTCGGCACCGGCGCGGGCTACCCGAGCTTCATGGGGATCCCCGGCGAGTCGCTCAACGGCGTTCTCTCGGCGAACGAATGGCTGACCCGCTGCAACCTGATGCACGGACGTGACTTCCCGAGCTACGACACGCCGCTGCAACCCGGCAAGCGAGTCGCCGTCGTCGGCGCCGGCAACACGGCCATGGACGCGATGCGCGTATCGCTTCGCGTCGGCGCCGAGAAGGTCTATTGCGTCTATCGGCGCAGCGCCACCGAGGCGCCGGCGCGGGCGGAGGAGATCCATCACGCGATGCAGGAAGGCGTCGAGTTCCACTGGCTGACGAGCCCGCTCGAACTGATCGGCGACGCCGGCAGCAACGTGCGCTCGATGCGCTGCGAGAAGATGGAGCTCGGCGAGCCCGACGCCTCCGGGCGCAGGCGCCCGCTGCCCGTGGCCGGCAGCGCGTTCGAGCTCGAGACCGACACGGTCATCTTCGCGATCGGCACCAATGCCAATCCGATCCTCGGCCAGACCTCGGGTCTGAAGCTCGACAAGCGCGGCTACATCGCCACCGACGCGAACCTCGCCACTTCGATCTCGGGCATCTACGCCGGCGGCGACATCGTCACCGGCGCGGCGACGGTGATCCAGGCGATGGGCGCGGGTCGCAAGGCCGCGCGCGCCATGAAGGCCTACCTCGGCCTGCGCGACAGCAAATGCGTCTACGGGCGCGAGAACAGCGGGCCCGAGGACACGCTCTTCGGCCTGCCGCGACAGGAGCACAACTTCGCTCGCGTTCACCTCGCCTGAGCACTGCCTCAACGCCTGCCACTTCAGACTCATCATGAACGACACCCTGACGCTCGACAGACCCGTCGCCAAGACACGAGCCGCGCGGACTGCGATCCCCGAAGCCATCATCGAGGTCATCAGCGATTCCGGCGAGGGCGCGCAGCGCTGCGGCCAGTCCCTGGGCGCGATCGCCGCGCGAATGGGCAACGGCATCTGGACGACCGAGATCATCCCGGCGGAGATCCAGCCGCCGGCGCGCAGCGTCGCCGGCGCGAGCGGGATCCGGATCCGGATCGGCTCGGAGCGCGTCACCAACGGTGGCGACCAGACCGAGCTCGTCGTGGCCTTCAACGAGCAGGTGCTGATCGGGCGCGTGAGCGCCGGCGAGCTCAAGCCCGGCGCGACGATCCTGCTCGAGAGCATGTGGGCGAGCCACCGCGACCCGGCCATCGTCGCTTCCTACCGCGAGACCGTCGCTGGCCTGCGCCGCGACGGCTTCGACGTGCACGAGGTCCCGCTCGAGGAACGCTGCAAGGAGCTCGTCGCCGATCCGCGCAAGGGCAAGAACATGTTCGTGCTCGGCATCCTGTGCCATCTGTACGGGCTCGATCCAACGCTGGCGCGCGAGCAGATCGCACGGATCTTCGGCAAGAAGGACGCCAAGGTCATCGCCAGCAACGTCGCCCTCTACGACGCCGGCGCCGCCTGGGGCGATGCGAATCTCGGCTTCAGCTACCGCATCCCGGCGCAGCGCTCGAGCCAGGCGCAGATCGTCGTCAACGGCAACACCGCGATCGCTCTCGGCGTCATTGCCTCCGGCATGGACATCTGCGCGATGTACCCGATCACGCCCGCGACCTCGGCATCGCACTACCTGAGCGAGGTGTTCGAGAAGGTCGGCGGCCTGGTGCACCAGGCCGAGGACGAGATCGCCGCCTGCGCGTTCGCAGTCGGCGCGTCGTACGCCGGCAAGTGCGCGGTGACGATCACGTCGGGGCCCGGCTTTTCGCTCAAGCAGGAAGTCATCGGCCTCGCGGTGATGGCGGAGATTCCGCTCGTCGTCGTCAACGTCCAGCGCGGCGGCCCGAGCACGGGCCAGCCGACCAAGGTCGAGCAGGGCGACGCGCTCGCCGCGATCTTCGGCAGCCACGGCGACGCACCCAAGGTCGTGATGGCGCCGTGCAGCATCGAGGACTGCTTCTACTCGGTGATCACCGCACGCAAGATCGCCGAGACCTTCGGGATGGTCGTCGTCGTCCTCTCGGACGCGAGCCTGTCGACGGCGCAGCAGCCGTTCCCGCGGCCGTCGTTCAACGCCGAATGGCTCGCCCCGCCGGTCGACCAGACCCCCGTGCCTCCCGGCACCAAGCCCTACGACTGGGACCCGGTCACGGGCCTGTCGCGGCGCTTTCAGCCCGGCCGCGCCGGCGGCATGCACACGCTCACCGGCCTCGCCCACGATCGCGCCAGCAAGGTCGCCTACGACCCGGCGATCAACGAGGAAGGCCTGCGCGCGCGCAGCCTCAAGCTCGCCGCGCTCCAGAAGACGCTCAAGGCGCCGCCGGTGTTCGGCGAAGAGGGCGGCGAAGGCGGCGACATGCTCCTGATCGGCTGGGGCAGCACGATGGGCGCGATCGAGGAGGCCGTGACGCGCCTGCGCGGCGAGGGCCTGCGCGTCGCGTCGATGCATCTGCGCTTCCTGCAGCCGATGCCGTCGGGAATCCGCGAGATCCTGGCCCGCTTCAAGCACGCGATGACGATCGAGGGCAACTGGTCCGACAAGCTCGAAGACGAGCTGATCGACGAGGACAACCGCCGCTACTCGGCGCTGGCCATGATGCTTCGCTCGCGATTCCTGGTCGACATCGATTGCTGGAGCGAAGCGCGCGGCCAGCCGATCAAGCCGAGCGACATCTGCCGCGTCGTCCGCGCGGCGCTGCAGAAGAAGGGCACTGCATCATGAGCAGCTCACTGAGCCACTGCGTCATCAAGCTCCACGAGGAGCACCACGACCTCGAGGACTACCAGGGCGGCGTGCCGCGCTGGTGCAACGGCTGCGGCGACAACGCCATCCTGGCGGCGATGCAGCGCCTGTGCAGCGAAGAGGAACTGGCGCCGGAGAACACCGTCTTCGTGTCGGGGATCGGCTGCTCGAGCCGGCTGCCGCACTACATGAAGACCTACGGCTTTCACGGGCTGCACGGCCGCGCGTTCCCGGTCGCCGAGGGGATCAAGATCGCCCGGCCGGACCTGAACGTGTTCGTCAGCACCGGCGACGGCGACTGCTGCAGCATCGGCGCGGCGCACTGGATCCATGCGCTTCGCTACAACATCAACCTCACGGTCGTCCTGCACGACAACCACGTCTACGGCCTGACCAAGAAGCAGGCCTCGCCGACGTCGCCGCGCGGCCTCAAGAGCAACACGACGCCGTACGGCGCGCTGCTCGAGCCGATGAACCCGCTGACGGTGTCGCTCGGCGTGCAGGGCGCGTCGTTCGTCGCCCAGGCCGTCGACTGGATTCCCGAAGTCCTCTACGACATCATGCGCGCCGCCTTCCACCATCGTGGCTTCTCGTTCGTTCGCGTGCTGCAGCGTTGCCCCGAGTTCATGCCCAAGGCGTTCGACCCCTGGCTGCACGATCCGCAACGGACGATGCTGCTGACGCATGCCGACGGCCTCCAGCTCAGCCCGAGCCTCGCCAGCGCGTACCGCAACCAGCGCGAGCACGACCCGATCAACATCGACAAGGCGCGCGAGATCGCGTCGCTCGACGACCCGATCCCGGTCGGCATCCTGTACCGGAACCCGGATGCCCCGTGCTACGAGGACTTGCGCCACGCCGGCCAGTTGCGCTCGCCCGAATACATCCGTGCCGGCCTGAACCGCGAGCTCGACAAGTTCACCGTCTGGCCCGAGGACGACGTTCTGGCAACGCGCGCCGCGTGAGCGACGCGCGCGAGCCGAGCCTGCAAGAGCGAGAGTGGCGATGGAATCCAAGATCCCCCCAGACCAGCTGATCTTTCACGTCACCGGCCGGTGCCAGGGCGACAGCCTGACGCCGATCGACGGCCTCGGCCTGCGTCCGGCAATGCTGGCGCCGTATCGCGAGCTCGCGGCCCTGCGTCACGACTTCCCGATCGTTCTCGCCGCGCGCGAAGGCGCGCCGGAGTTCGTGTGCTCGCTGAGTAGCCTCGTCGACGCGGTGCTCCAAGACGTCGCGCCGCGCGGCATCGAAGGCGAGCGCCTGCGCCGCCATGCGCTGCAGCTCGAGGAGGAAATCCGTCGTGCCATCGACCTCGGTGCCACCGGCACGCTCGGCGAGCTCTGGGAGCAGGCCGCGGCGACGCTGGGCACGCGCGAAGGAGAAACGCTGGAACAGGTGCTGCGCCAGGCGAGCGCCTCCTTGCCCGCTGACGGCGAGCTGCTCGGCTGTTCAGGCGAGATGCCGGCCCGAGTCATCACGCATGCCTGGCGCGCCGCGCAGCGAGTCAAGGCGCGTCGCTTCCAGGCCGAGCTGAGCCGGCTCGTGCTGCGGCTCGCGGACATCCTGCGCGCCGCGTTCAGCCACTCGCAGGCGGGAATGCAGCCGCAAAGCCTCAAGGAATCGATCGGCGGCCCGCACCAGGACGCGTTCGACTTCGACGCGCTGTCGCGGATCGTCGCCAAAGGTGCACCGAGCGACGAACTGCCCGCAGCGCGCCGCGAGCGCCTGGTCCGGGCCCTGGGCGTGCTCGAATCGCAGCGCTTCTTCCAGGTCGCCGCGCTTGCCGACGCCGATGTGGGGGACGTCTTCGATTTCGAGTTCGACAACTGCGCTGCCGCGGCGCGGGCGTTCCGCGAACGCATGCCGCAGCTCACCGAAGTGGTGAGGGCGCTGTCCATCGCCGAGCTCGAGATCGACGGCCGTTATGTCGAGGCCGAGCACGACAACGTGTTCGCGTCGTTCGGCGAGATGTCGCTCACCGCCGACGACCTTGCCCGCTTTCCCGACTACCTCGTCTGCATTCCGCCCGACCGCAACGATGCGCCGGAGAACGCGGGCTTGCTCGAGATGCTGTCGAGCGGCCTTCCGGCGAAGGTGCTGGTGCAGACCTCCGATCTCTTCGAGGAAACCTCGATCGGCACCGGTAGCTTCGCATTCGGCGTGCGCAGCGCGCGCCTGGCGACGGCGGCGATGGCGCTGGGCGGGATGTTCGTCTTGCAGTCGCCGAGCTCGAACCTGTACGCGTTGCGCGCCCGGATCGGACGGGGGCTGGCTTCCCCGGGGCCGACCCTGTTCAGCGTGTTCTCCGTCCCGGGTCCGGCAGCCGGCGGGCTGCCGCCTTACCTGGTCGCCGCGGCCGCGTTGCAGTCGCGCGCCTTTCCGGCGTTCAGCTACGAGGCCTCGGCGGGCGGCAACTGGGCGGCTCGTTTCTCGCTGGAAAACAACCCCCGGCGCGACGACGACTGGCCGGTGGAGAACGTCGAATATGTCGACACGGCACTGCAGCGCGTCAGCGAGCCCTGGGCGTTCACGTTCGCCGATTTCGCGCTGTGCGATGCGCGCCATTCGGCGCACTTCGCCCGCGTCGCCCGTGCGGCGTGGAGCGAGGCGATGCTGCCCGCCGCCGACTGGCTCGCGCTCGACGAGAGCGATGCGGCACGGCGGATCCCGTATCTGCTCGCCATCGATGGTAAAGATGCGTTGCACCGCGTCATCGTCGATCTGCGGCTGATGCAGGCCGCGCGCCGGTGCCTGCTCCTGTGGCGTCGCCTCCAGGAGCACGGTGGCGTCCACGATTCGCACGCCGAACGGCTGCTCGCGCTCGAGAAGGCGGCATGGACCGCGGCGCAGGTCGCATTGCCGGCCGCGTCCGCGACCACTCCCGCAGCGGCGCCCGCACCGACTTCAGGAGCTCCGGCGGCGAACGGCGCTGAGGTGCCGGCAGCCGATGAGGCAGCCCCCGCCGCGCACTCGCCCGACGAGGCCTGGATCGAGACCGCGCGCTGCCCGAGCTGCAACGAATGCCAGCTCATCAACGACCGCATGTTCGCCTACGACGAGCGCAAGCAGGCCTATCTCAAGGACGTCAGCGCAGGGACGTACCGCCAGCTGGTCGAGGCTGCGGAAAGCTGCCAGGTCGCGATCATCCATCCCGGCGAGCCGCGCGATGCCAACGAGGCGGGCCTGGCCGAGCTGCTCGAGCGCGCCGCGCCGTTTCGTTGAGTAGGGCGCGCATGCTCACCAACCTTGTCATTCGCGAGCGGCGGCTTATGTCGGCTTTCGGGCTCGGCATGAGGGTCTCCTCATGGCCGAACGGCGACGGCCATGACGGTCCACATTCAGACGTGCCCACCGACGTTCCTGGTCAGCGAAGCCGCTTCCCAGAAGATGGACTCCGTCACTAGGTCGCGCCTTTCAAGGCTGCTTCGAGCTCGTCCCAAGAGTAAGGCTTGCGAATGACCGTGGGGCCGCCGTCGGACGGATCCGAGTCGCGCACCTGGTCCAGCCCAGTGGCGAAGACGAGACGGAGGGACGGACGCGCGGCGCGCGCTTCGGCGGCGAACACGTCACCTGACGTACCAGGAAGACCGACGTCGGTGACCAGGATGTCGATCGCATGCTCTGCCAGCAGAACGAGCGCGATTTCCGCGGTCTCGGCCTCGTGCACGACGTGGCCGTGCGCGCGCATTTCTTTAGCGATGCTGTAACGAAGTGCCGGATGATCCTCGACAAAGAGTATGTTCATGCCCATCCCAAATGTGGCAAGGCTGCATTAGCCGCCCAGCAGACGATGCACCGTGCGAACGAGCTCGGCAGCACGCACGGGCTTCGGGCAATGAGCGTCGAACCCGCTTGCCAACGCGAATGCCTTGTCCTGTTCGCGGGTGTACGACGTGACGGCAATGGCGAGCAAGCGCTCGCCGGATTCGGTGCGCCGAATTTCGTTGATAAGGGCATAGCCGTCCAAGCCTGGCATGCCTACATCGCTCAACATGACATTCGGCCGCTCCTTCGCGATTGCCACCAGCGCCCCTTCGTAGTTGTGCACCACCCGAACGTTCGCACCCCGGTCGCGCAAGATCAGTGCAAGCGTTTCGCAGATGTCCGGATCGTCGTCCACGACGAGCAGTGACGTGCCGGCGAGGATTGCGTCAGAACTTGCCTGGCTTTCCTCCTCTTCCTCCGGATTCCAGACCGCGTCGCCGGGAGGCCCGGACGCCGGCAGCCAGAAGCTGAAAGTCGACCCCAAGCCCAGCCCCGCGCTGTCGACGGAGACGGTGCCCCCATGCGACTCCACCAGATGCCGCACGATCGACAAGCCCAAGCCCAGCCCGCCGTGGCGACGGTTGCTGCCAGCATCCGCCTGGGAAAACCGATCGAACAGGTTGGGCATGAACTCTTTGGAGATGCCGGCGCCCTGGTCGGTGACCGATACCAATACGCCCGCTCGCGACGGCTTAACGGCAACGGCAATATTCCCGCCAGTCTGACTAAACTTGACGGCGTTGCTTAGCAGATTGGACGCAATCTGCTGTACGCGAGCAGCGTCCGCACGGACTAGAGGAAGGGCCTCCTCAATACTCAGGGTGGCGTTCAGACCTTTTTCGCCGAGTGCCTTTTCCGCTCCTTCCAAGACCGTGCGGAGAATGGAAGCGATGTCGACTTCCGCCACGGCTAGGCGCATCTTGCCCAGGTTAATGCTCGACATGTCGAGCAGGTCGGAGACCAACCGAGCCTGAAGCGCGACGCTGCGTTCGACGACTTGGACGCCATGCTTTAGCCTGGCATCGTCGATTGACCCGTGCCGGAAAATTTGCATCCAGCCCATGATCGTCGTGAGCGGAGTGCGCAGCTCGTGTGAAAGCACGGCGACCAATTCGTCCTTGGCCCGGCCAATCCGCTCCGCTTCGGCGCGCGCAGCGCGTTCGCGCTGAAGTGCCATGAGGCGCTGTTCTTCCAACAAGACCGGTGCCGTCAGGTCTGTTGCCAGCACCATGTTCAGCGTCGGCCTGACTTTGGGAAGCATCGTCCACTGGACCTGCAGAGAGGATCCATCGGGCCGCGCCACCGGGAACTGCTTCGCCGCGCCGGACGCCGGATGCATGACGAAGAGCTTCTTTGCTTCGCTATGGTCTTCGCTGCGAACGAACTCGTGGAGTAGGCGCCCGACTACCTGGGCGGCCTCCCGGCCCAGGTACTCCAGCATCGTCGGATTGGCGTCCACGATCTTTCCGTCGAGGTCCATGAGACAGATACCTGCTGGTACCCGCTCGTAGACGGCCCGAAACTGGGCTTCGCTGCGCCGCAGCGCGCCCTCCGCAACGCGGGTTCGCACCAGGGCCTGGACCGTGGCGACGAGCACGGCAGGATCCACCGGCCGGGTGAGGTAGGCGTCCGCTCCGGAGTCGAGGCCGCGCACCTTGTCTTCATCTGTCACGTAGGCGGCACTGAGGTGAAGCACCGGCAGATAGTCCGTGTCGCCGCGCGAGCGGATCATCTGACACAGCTCGAAGCCATCGATGTCGGGAAGATGGACGTCGAGAACGATCGCCGAGACTTCCCAAGTCGCAAGCTTCAGTCCATCGTGACCGCTAGCCGCCTCGAGCGTTCGAAAGCCGGCTTTCTGCAACCAACGAACAGTGCTGTATCGACCTACCGGGTCGTCATCGACCACCAGGATGACGTGCTCGCCTCGATCGATCGGTCGAAATTCGATCGTCTCACTCATGTTCGCGCGACTCGCTCGGGATGAAGCTCGGCCGGCAGCGTGACCCAGAAAGTCGATCCCTTGCCCAGCTCGCTACTGAATCCTACTGATCCCCCCAGTAGCTCGGCAATACGCTTGCTCAGCGACAGCCCGAGCCCGGTCCCGCGCCAGCGCTTTTGCAATGGCGAATCCACCTGCACGAAATCCTGGAAGATGGATGCATGGGCGTCCGCAGCAATTCCGATGCCAGTGTCCGCGACGGCGAAAGTAACCGTGGCGTCGTCGTTGAGCACGGCCGATACCCGCACGTCGCCCTGGACGGTGAACTTCAGCGCGTTCGAAACGAAGTTGCGGAGGATCTGCGAGAGCTTTCGGTCATCGGTGAAAAGCTTGGGCATGCCCTGCGGCTCTTCGAAGATCAGATTCACTTCCGGGTTGACCAGAACCGGCCGGAACATGCCACGCAAAGCAGAGAACAGATCCACCATCTCAAACCAAGCGGTATTGATCTCGACCCGGCCGGCCTCGACCTTGGCGAGGTCGAGGAGGTCGTTGACCATGTCCGAAAACTCTGCCGCAGTGTCGCTGATGAACCGAATCTGCTTTTCCTGCTCGGCGGTCAGCGGGCCATCAGTACGCGCAAGAAGCAAGCGCGTTAGGCTCTGAAATGAAGCGATGGGCGTGCGGAATTCATGACTCATGTACGCCAGGAACCGGCTCTTCAGTTCGGTGGCGTGCCTCAGCTGCTCGGCCTGCGCATCCAACTCGGCATAGAGAGCGACCACGCCGCGGTTGGTCTCCTCCAGTTCGGCCTGCATGGCGGAGAGCTCCAGGGTCTTTTGCTCAAGCGCCGCGGTAAGTTCGACCTCGCTCATCGCGGCACCTCAGTTGCACTGAACTACGACAACGGTGGCGTCGTCCCGGCCTCGAAACTTGTTCCGGATAAGGTGCGCCGCGAGCATGACCGGGCTGCATGAGAGCAGCTCCGGGACATCCTTCAGATCCCAGCGGGAGACGATGCCATCGGTGTGCGCGACAAGGATGGCGTGCTCGGGCAGCGCATAGTCGATCGCATGGATCTTTCGAACCTGTAGGCCGACCGTGCCGTGCTGGGACACCAGGGATCGGTCTTCAGTGCCGCTGAGGATGCGCGCCGCGACGTTGCCCACCCCGCAAAAGGCAAGCGACTGGCGAGCGAGGTCGATCTGGATGGCTGCGACGGCAGCGCCGCGCGTGGCCCGAAGCGCGCCATGGCAGCGCTCGACGACGTCGCGCGGGCTCGAACCGATATCCTCACGTAACAGCTTCGCGGCGGCGTCGGCAGCGAGTGCAGCGTCCGGTCCATGGCCCAGGCCATCGGCCACTAGGATCGATGCCGACGTTGCGCCCTGTCTGCACGCCCAAGCGTCGCCGGAAACTGTTTCGCCGGGTGCGGCGATGCAGATCCCGGCATAGGCCAATTCGTTGCCACGCTGATGAGTGGAGTCCAACGGCGAGTTGTCGCGGGCGATCCGGGCGACGATGATGCTGCCGAAGCCGATCTTGGAGAAGATGAGGAACTGGCCGGAGGTCCGATGCACGGCGCCGAGTCCATTGCCCGCTGTGCCTCCCGTGGAAACGCCGTCCGCCACCGATCGGTCGATGTCCGACATGCCCGGCCCCCGGTCGATCGAGATGACCTCGATCGTCGCCACCTGGCCTTGGGCGTAGATGCCGATGAGCAGCAGCCCGTCGCTGGCGTGCCGGACCAGATTGGTCGCAAGTTCTGTGACCACGAGAGCCAGCCGTCCCAGCGCAAGTTCGTCGAAATCCAGGGTCGTCGCCAGACGCGCCGCCTGACGGCGTGCATCACCGATCTGACTCGACTCGACCATTTGACACGCCAAATGAGGAACCACGTCGCTACTTCCAACGGGCAATCATTACCGACGTGCCTTGCCCGACGACGGTACTGATCGCGAAGTCGTTGACCAGTCGCTTGCTGCCTGACAGGCCAATGCCCATGCCTTTTCCGGAGGTCCAGCCATCGGTCAGGGCCTTCTCCACGTCCGGAATCCCCGGGCCCTTGTCTTCGAACCATAGCCGCAGTGCGTTGCGGATTCCTTCAGTCTGGATCTCCCAGCGCATGTGGCCACCACCGCCGTACACCACCGTGTTGCGAGACAGTTCGCTCGCCGCGGTGATCATCTTGGTCTGATCCACCAGCGAGAACTTCATCTCCTGCGCAAGCTTGCGCACCGTCTGCCGACACATCACGATGTCGGCTTCGCCATGCAGAGGAATCGACCCCTTAGTCTCCACTGGTGTCGACCTCGTCGATCGTGCCGGCGAGAATCTGCATGCCCCGTTCGACGTTCAGGGCCGTCTTGACGCCCTGCAGGGACAGACCCAACTCGACCAGGGTGATCGCGACCGCGGGCTGCATGCCCACCACAACGGTGGTGGCACCCAGGACGCTGGCGATGCCGGAGATGCCGGCCAGCATACGCCCGATGAATGAGTCGACGATCTCGAGGGCCGAGATATCGATGATTACCCCGGATGCGCCGACTTGGTCGATCTTCGCGGAGAGGTCATCCTGTAGGGCCAGCGCAGTCTGATCCTGCAAGTCCACTTGGATAGTGACGAGCAGGCACTTGCCCATCCGTAGGATGGGGATCCGCTGTTGTCCCTCAGTCATGGCATCAAGCCTTGGCGCGAGTGACGATGTAGCCCCCGCGTTTGAGGGCCAGGGCCAGCGCATCGGCCAGCGAAGCCTTGGTGGTGATGCCCTGCAGGTCGATGCCCAGATGAACAATGGTCTGGGCGATCTGCGGGCGTATGCCGCTGATGATGCAGTCCGCACCCATCAGCCTAATCGCAGTAACGGTCTTCAGCAGATGCTGCGCCACCAGCGTGTCGACGGTGGGAACGCCGGTGATGTCGATGATCGCCAACTCCGATCCGGTGTCGACGATTCGCTGGAGCAGAGACTCCATAACCAACTGGGTCCGATTGCTGTCGAGCGTGCCGATCATCGGCACAGCCAGCACCCCTTCCCATAGTTTCACCACGGGCGTGGACAGCTCCAGCAGTTCTTGCTGCTGGCGCGCGATCACGGCCTCGCGGGTCTTCTGATAGGTGGCCAGTGTGAATTGGGAGAGCCGGTCGACGAGGGTGGACACCGTCCAAATGCCGCTTGCCATACGCACCGGGTCGTTTGCTAGACGAGCCTGGACGCGTTCGAAAAGCGGGCGCTTCAGCGCCATAACGACCGCGCTGGTCTGCGCGGCTGAGATGCCTTGGGCGGCGCCGGAGCTGGACAACTCTTCCAGCGCGTCCTTCAATGCTTCCCAGGCGGTGCCGTCGAGGTGAGTGCCGTCCTGTCCACTCTTGATGCCTTTATCAAGCCCCTTCAAAAGACTTTCGGTGTCGGCATTGAGCGTTTTGGTTGAAGCGCCCAGCCCTGCAGTAGCACGAATTTCCCCCAGCCAGTCCTGAAGGACCGCTGCGCGGTCAGATTCGAGGATTTGACCGATCACGGTGAGATCGTCGCTCATATAGTTTGGATAAGTGGCGCCACGCGTTGCGGCGGAACATTATTGACGACGCAAAGCGTAAGTCTCGTTGGACTGCCGCAGCGATTTCTGGGCAGACGGG
>Ga0207682_10000799_pt1 | contig 14533 bp, 10 predicted proteins | sample KBSM63metaG_FD_184332 | JGI IMG/M metagenome (GOLD analysis project Ga0207682, IMG submission 184332) | Miscanthus rhizosphere microbial communities from Kellogg Biological Station, Michigan, USA - KBS M6-3 metaG (SPAdes) (version 2) | ecosystem: Host-associated > Plants > Roots > Rhizosphere >... | reverse complement strand
CGACCGGACCCGCGCCGGTCGGGTTGCAGGTGATGCAGGTGACCTGGCCACTTTCGGCGTCGTAGCGAAAGTACTCCGGGCAGGGGAGAGGTTCGCCGCTAGAGCTTTTTTCACAAGATCCGTCAGCAGGGATGTTGTCGTAGCCCGTGAGCTCGAGCTGGGAGCGGAAAACTAGGGTGCGACCGTCGGCGCTAACGCGGGCGACCTTCAGATTTCTATCGTTGATAGCCGCCCAGTTGTAGCCGTCGCTTCTCGGGGCTTCAAAGCCCCCTTCGGCATCGACAGGGCTGACGAAGCTGACGCAGCCGCCGGCGGTCGCGCAGGTGCCGATCCCGTCGTCCTGCCAGAGGTAGAGCGAGCAGGATCCCGAGAAGTGGATGTAGCCGCCGCCGGCTTCCTGAGTGCAATCGCCCGCCTGTGCCGGGCCGCTGCCATCGAGGTCGCCGTTGGCGGCGAAGTAGATGCGCGAGCCGTCATTGGAGTAACCGAGTACACCGACGACTTGGGCGCCGTTGGGGTTCGTGCTGTCCGGGACTAGGTCAGCGAGTGCACCACTGGAGGCGTCGTAGCGGTAGAGGTCACTGCCGGGACTCGGTGGAAGACTGTCCGAGGCAGGATCGGTGGTCCAGTAGATATGCCCAGCGTCGACCGCCACGCCGTAGAGCCCTTGGAGGTTGGTGATGAATTCGGAGTTCGAGTTCTGGAAGTTGAGTTCGGTGCGACCGATCCTGTCGTTGTTCGCATCGCTCCAGTAGAGGTGGTTGGAGTCGATCGCGAGGCCACGCGCTTCTTCACCTATGTTTGCGTAGCTTTCGCCGCCTCCGCCGACGTTCATCTTGATGATGAAGGCACTGCCTTCCTGGTCGATCCAGTAGAGATTTGTCGCGTTGACGGCGATTCCCCACGGGTGTTCGCCAGAGCCACGAGAGAGGAAGGACTGTTCGGGGCTCCCCCCGGCGAGCGTGGCGCGGCCGATGTCAGTGCTGGCGCCGTTGGTCCAGTAGACGTATTCGGAGCTGACCGCTACGCCACGGGGATCGCCGGCGGCGATGATGAATTCCTTTTCGACGCTGCCACCGGCAAGCGTCGAACGGCCGATCGTGCCGTGCCCTTCTTCGTGATCGCGAGCTTCGGCCCAGTAGATATGGCCGGAGTCAACGGCGATACCTTCGGGGTTTTCGAGGCCAGTGATGAAGCTCGGTTCGGGACTGGCACCGCCGATGTCAGCACGGCCGATCGTGCCGGCTTCGGTGTCGGTCCAGTAGACATGGCCGGCGTCGACCGCCGTCCATTTCGCCGTCGTCGGGATGAAGCTCGGCTGTGAGCCGCTCCCGTCGATGTTCGCGCGACCGACTGCCACGGGTGGGGGAACCGGTTCGGGACCGGTGTTGGCGTCGTTGGTCAGCTCCTCAGAGCTGGTGAAGAAGGCCTTAGAACCGTCGGGGGTCCCACCCATGAAGCTCGCCGGCTGCGGCGAGTTGGAAGCGACGCCACCGGGACCCGTGCCGTCGGTCTTGTGCGAGGCGGAGACGTATTCGGTCCTGGCGTCCGGTCCGGCAGCGTCACGGCGCAGGTAGAGCTGGCCGGTGGCGGGGTCGGTGAAGTAGATATCGCCGTTCGTCGAGACCGCGTGTCCATCCTGGACGTAAGCTCCGAACGCCGCCGGGAGCCTGGACCCTTCGCTGGGAACGCATGGCGGAGCGGCACAGGCCGAGTCGGGGAGCAGCCCGGCGAGGGTGAGTTCCCCTGTGTCGCGATCGTAGAGATAGACGTTTCCTTCGGTGGAGACTGGAGCCGGACCGGAGGTCACGAGGACGGAGCCATTGGCTTCGAAGACGACCTTCGAGTCGTCTTCGAAGGCCCCGCCGATGGTGAAAGCCAGGGATTCGGTGGCCTGCGAGATTAGGACGGTGCGCGAGCCGTCGGTGCTATCGCGCATCACGAAGTTGTAACCGAACCCCGGGGCGGTGAAATCCCAGGCCTCGGCGAAACTGAGGCGGAGGTCGGGAGTCCAACCCACGACGTACGCTTCGTCGCCGTAACTGGGTGGCGTGTTAAGTCCGGTGGTCGACCACTCACCGTCATTGAAGCGGGAGAGGAAGACGTTGGAGTATTGGAAGCCTTCGCTGTTGGGAAAGCCGCTGAACGTGTAGGAGGTGATCCCGTCCCCCGCCCTGGAGCTTTGGACGCTGTAGGGGCCACCGTAGGCGTCTGAGCCAAACTTGTCGTTCGGCGTCACCTGCTCATAGGCGCGGCAGTCGGGCAGCTTGGCCGAGGGACCGGTACGGAAGCGATCGTTGGGGCAGGAGCCGAAGCTGGGCTGCGTCGGGAAGGTAACCACCGAGAGGTTGTCGCTTTCCGCGGAGTCGACCAGGTTGGTGGCAACCACCTTGAAGTAGTACTGCCTGGCGGGGCTAAGGCCGCCGATCACGGGTGAGACTTCGATCGGTTCGGTGCCGGCGCCGACGCTGACCGGGGCGGTCGAGGAGCCCAGGGCCGCTGAGGTGCCGTATTCGACCACGTAGGAGGTGGGTGAGTTGCTGGGGTCGATCAGCGCAGTGACGCGAACCGAGTGCTCGTCGACGGCCCTGACCTTGGCTTCGGAGATGACCGGCGGGCCGGAGGCGGTGGTGAAGCTCTGCACCGCCGAGGTGACCGGGGTGAAGCCCGAGAAGTAGGGCCGGGTGACCTGCAGGCGGACGAAGTAGTGCGTATCGGGGGAGAGACCCGAGACGAACTTGCCGATTTCTTGGACCCCGTCGCTCGGGTGCAGCACGGCACAGCCGGGAACTTCGACGTCTTTCCAGCTCGTTTCGTCGGTCGAGTACTGGAACTTGCAGCTGATAAGGCCGCCCTTGGGGTCTACTTCGCCGTGGAAGACGGCGGTGCGGGTTGCTGTGTCGGCGACCGTGGGCGTGCTGACCGTCGGGCTCGGCAGTGAAGAAGCGTCATTGAGGACATAGACGCGGTGAGCCGAGGGGAGCGATGCCTGGCCGTCAGGATCTCCGCTCACCGAGACGAGAAGACGCCCGCCGGCGCTGTCGAAGCCAAAGCCCCGAATCGTGAAGGAAGAGGAGAAGTGCAAGCCGAATTCCGCAGCGGCGCCGTGGGTGTCGTCCACGGTGGTCGGAGGCGCGGTCAGGCCTGGTTCGTGGGCCGGGCCGAACTGCTGCACGACGATCGGGCCCGAGGAGGGCGCACGCAGGACATAGAGGGCGCTGCCGGCTGGGTTGACGGCGATGCCGATGGTGGCCGAGGAGGGGTCGCCGGCCAGCAGCGGCCCGGGATGGCCATCGTTGATCGTGGTGACCGAACAGCTACCGGAGCCATCGCCCAGCACGGTGCAGGCCATCTGCGGCTGATCGGAGGCGGCGAGGGCGCCCTGGAAGGTGATTGTGACGTTGGGCGGTTCGCCCGAGAGCGAAACGTTGGCCGCGCCGCAGGCTTCTTCGAGGGCGGTCTTGATGATCTTGAAGCCGGTTTCGCCGGCAACATAGGTGAGTTCTCCGGTCTGAGTGCCATTCGGGCAGGTGAGCTTGAAGTTGTCGCCGATGCTGAAGCCGGTGAATGCGATTTCCTGGCGCTCGTTGCTGGGCGCAGCGATCGGAGCGAGGAAGCCGACACCGCCCCCGTCGACGTTTTTGGAGTCGTAGCGCTGGATGTCACCGCCTTCGTTGGAGTCCGAGGCATAGACGATGCCGCGCGAGTCCACAGCGACGCTGCGGGGCTGTTCTTCGCCGAAGTTGGCCGAGGAGCCGATGGAGGCCGGGTTGGCACCGTCGAGGTCGAAGGTGTCGATGCGCCGGTTGCCGGAGTCGGCGAGGTAGACCGTTCCGCTAGAGGCGCTGGAATCGGCGGGGCTTACCGCGATGCCGAAGCCGCGTTCGGCGAAGCCTTCGCCGTACTGGCCCACGCTGGAGCCGGCTTCGCCTGCCTTGCAGGTGTCGCCGCCTTCTTCGTTGCAGATCTCATATTCGGTGCCGGTGTCCCCCGGTCCCGATTCGGTTACGTCGAATCCGAATGCGCGGATGAAGTTGCCTTCGCCGTCGTACTCGTCGATGCGACGATTGCCGCGGTCGGAGACGTAGACGTTGCCCGTGTCCTGGTCGACGGCAACCGACTGGGGGCTTTCCATGGCGCCGTTTTCGCCTGAGGCCGTGCCCGCCTGGCACTCGGCGGCGATCGTGCAGATCTCGAAGCCGCTTCCGGTGTCATCGGCGCTCGAGGTGCCGTTGGCGATCGTCGAGATTTCAACCGTGCCGGTGAGCTGGCCAGTGGCGGCGGTGAGCAGCGGCTGATCAGCGCCGCCGAGAGTGCCCTTGAAGGTGACTACGTAGGGATTGGTGGCGGTACCTTCGCCCAATACCGCGACGTTGCCGTTGCCGACGTTCGGCAGGGCGGCAAGTTCGCTCTGGATATAGAAGGAACCGGAGGAATACGGAATTGGCGTAGTCGTCGAGCCATCAAAGGAGAGGATGTAGGTGCCGGCGGTGGCTTCGAGCACGACCGCCTGGCGCTCGTTGACGGATTCCGCGATCGTGTCCTTGCCCCAGGCGCTGACGAAGTTGCCTTCGGAGTCGAAGCGCTCGATCCGGTTGTTGCCCGAGTCGGCAACGTAGGTGTCCCCCGCGTTGGCGGGGCCGACACCCGTGCCGTTGACCGCGACGTCGCGCGGGTTGTTCAGTTCGCCGCCGAAACTGCCCGAGTCGGTGAAGCCGCCGAAGTCGCTGATCACCTGCTTGGAGGCGAGGGCAGAGGAGGCGAAGAGCGCGCACGCAAAAAGTGCGGCGACGAGCGAGAGCGCGGCGAGGCGACCTCGGCGCTGAGTCGATCCCGCGGACGATGCCTTCGCGTGGCGAGTCACGTAGCTCTCTCCTTGTCCCGTGAGCCCCTCTGCCCGCCGCTCCCTTTGCGGCTTCCTCGAGGCTCGGTTATGTCCCTGTGTCCCTGTTGGCGTGGCTAGATGTCAGCCATACCGTCTTCGTACCTATGAGAAGACAGGCGGGATATAAACATGAAGGTTCGAACTTGTCAAGATACGCACGTGGTATAGGTAAATAAAGCGCTGATTTACAGGGACTCTGTGGGAAAATTTACAGGGACTCTGTGGGAAAAAGAGGCCGTCCGCGAAAGGGCAGGCCGCCGAAGGAGCGGCTCGAGACTCGAGGGCTAAGCGCCGGCCTGCTTGCGGCGAGCCTCGAAGGTCTCTGCCGTCGTCCCAGCCTCGGCCTCGAATGGAAGGACCCGCCCCTCCTTGGGGCCGGGCTCGCCGAGGCGATAGAAGGCGAGGACGTATTCGAGCAAGGGATCGACCAGCTCGCGCAGCTTCTCTCCTCTTCCCCGCAGCACCTCGCTGGCCACCCGAGAGGCGATACCGCCGACGATCACTTGCTCGACCTCAGGTAGAGGCACGGACTCAGAGGGAAGGTCGGGCGCGGCCGAGCGCAGCAGGGTTCCGTAGCGCCCCAGCCACTCGTGGTAGCGCAGGGCGATCTCGTCCCCACCCGAGGGCGCCTCGACGAAGAGAAAGCGCGCGAGTGGCGGATCCTCGGCCAGGACGTCGAGTCCGGCCGCGAGCGACCCCCCTACTCGCTCCTCGATCGTCGCGCCCTCGTAGCAACTGGTCGAGAGCACCTCGAAGAGGCGCTCGTGGCCGAGCTCGTGGGCGGTGGCGACGCAGTCCTGCTTGTCGCTGAAGTTCTTGTAGAAGGCGTTGCGGGAGACGGCGGCGGCCCTGACGATGTCGGCCACCGACATCGCTTCGTAGCCGTGCTCCGCCGCTACCGCGGGAACGGCGACCAACAAGCGCTCGCGCTGGTCACGCAGCACCTCGTCGGGCGCAAGCGCGTGGCGCCCGCGGGGTAGGCGGCGTGGCGTGTCGGGTTTGGGGCTGGCCTTGGCCATCGCGAATACGGGCTATCCGTTCCGCGTACAGTCTAGTTCTCAAATAGGCCCAAGGTCAACAGAACGCTCTCGTCTCCATAGAAAAAGGCCCGCAAAAGCGGGCCTTTTCCGGCGTATCGAAAGGTGACCTCAGGACATGGTCGGACGCATCTGGCGCAGCCTTTTCACCCGCTCCTCGATCGGAGGGTGGGTCGAGAAGAGGCCGGCGATGCCCTTGCTGGAGAAGGGCTTGACGATGTAGAGCGGCTCCGCTGCCTGGTTGACCTGCATCGGCATCGCCGCCGCCCCCTGCTCGAGGCGCAGCAGGGCGCTCGCCAGGGACTCGGGGTTGCCGCAGATCTCCGCCCCCCCCGCATCCGCCGCGTACTCGCGTTGGCGCGAGATCGAGAGCTGGATGATGCTGGCCGCGATCGGCGCCAGCAGCACCAGCGCCAGCGAGGAGACCAGGCTCAGCGGCGACTCGTCGTCGTTGCCGAACCACATCAGCATGTAGGCGAGGTAGGTGATCGCGGCGCCGATCGCCGAGGCGACCGACTGGATCAGGATGTCACGGTGCTTGACGTGCGCCAGCTCGTGCGCGAGCACGCCGCGCAGCTCGTCCTCGGAGAGCAGCTTGGTGATGCCACGGGTGACCGCGACGGCGGCGTGCTGCGGGTTGCGGCCGGTGGCGAAAGCGTTGGGCTGGTCCTGCGGAATCATGTAGAGGCGCGGCATCGGCAGGTCGGCGCGCGTCGTCAGTTCGCGCACGATCTGGTAGATCCGCGGCGCTTCCGACTCCTCCAGCGGCTCCGCGCGACTCATCTTCAGCGCAAGCTTGTCGCTGAAGAAGTAGGAACCGAGGTTCATCAGCAGGGCGATGCCGAGGAAGAGGGCCGCCGTGCTGGCACCACCGATCAGCGCACCGATGACGACGAGCAGCCCCGATAGGGAGGCAAGCAGGATCGTCGTGCGCAGCGTGGCGCCCCAGGTGGACTGTTTGGTCGTGGTCATCGCAGCTCCAGCTCCTTGGTCGATTGCTACTCAAGTATGGAGGCGAACCGGCCCCTGACCTATAGGGGCTAACCCCTATCCTCGCCCTGTGACGACCCTGGTCATCGTCGTGCTGGCCGTCATCGTCGCGGCGCTCGCCGCCCGCCTGCTCGTCCTTCGTCGCCGCCAGGAACCGTTGGAGCGGCTGATCGAGGAGATGGAGAAGGTCGACCTGAACCGACCCGGCGCCGCCCTCCCAGCCTCGATCGATGGCGTCGCCGAGACCGAGGAGGTGGAGCGAATCGAGCTCGCCTTCATGCGCATGATGCGCCGGCTCGAGGCCGAGCGCCGCCGGGCGGGGTCGGCGGCCCTGCAGGCGCAGGAGCAGGAGCGCGCCCGCGTCGCGCGCGACCTGCACGACGAGGTAAACCAGTCGCTGACCGGACTGCTGCTGCGCCTCGAGGCCGCGCGGGAAGCGGCGCCGCCGGAGCTCGAAGGGGAACTCGATGAGACCAAGGCGCTGGCCAACCAGGCGATGACCGAGCTCCTCTCGCTGGCGCGGCAGCTGCGCCCGACTGCGCTCGACGATCTCGGCCTGGCAGCGGCGATCGCGGGACAGGTCGAGCGCTTGGCCAGCGGCGAGCTCGCAGCGGAGTTCTCGGCCGAGGGCGATTTCTCCGACCTCGGCGACGACGCCCAGCTCGTCGTCTATCGCGTCGCTCAGGAGGCGCTCTCCAATGCCGCTCGCCACAGCGGCGCCTCCCACATCGGCGTCACCTTGCGCCGCCGAGAGGATGGGGGGGTCGAGCTCGAGGCGGCCGACGACGGTCGCGGCTTCGCCTTCGACGAGGCCGAGCGCGGCCTCGGCATCGCCGGCATGCGCGAGCGCGCCCTGCTCGTTGGCGGCGAGCTCAGCATCGAGTCGCGCCCGGGACACGGAACCACGGTTCACCTCACCGTTCCCGGCTGATCCTCCGCTTTCGCAGCTCTGCGCTCAGCACCTCTGCAACGTGCTTCGGCGCCTCATCGATCTGCGTTTCGGAGAGACGGAGCACGTGGTAGCCAAGCCGCATCAGCTCGAGCTCGCGAACACGATCGTCGTGAAAGGCGACTTCACCGCGGTGATAGCGATAGCTGTCGGTCTCCACCACCAGCCGCTCCTCCCGCCAGAGGAAATCGACGAGATAGGAGTCGATGCGAACGTTGACCTCGGGACGCCGCAGCCGATAGTGGCGACAAAGCCGCAAGAAGTCGGCCTCCAGGTCACTGCGGGTCCGAACCTTGGCGTCCCGGGAGGCAAGCGGCAGGCCGAGCACGTTTGCCTGGCGGATTGCTTTGCGCAATTCGCGATCGGAAAACGCGCCGCTGCGATGGGTGGCGATCGCTTCGCGCAGGTCCGCGATCGTTCGACTCGGGGTGGTGACCGGGATACCGCGATGGAGCGTCACATCGTCGGCCACGAGAGTGCGCGAGCGGTGGACAAGGATCCCGGGGCGACGAGCCCTGCCTCCATAACCGGCGACGATTACATCGACCGGACCCACTCTTGGCGGAAGGAGGTTCCAAATGAACAGCGCGCTGCAGTGGCTCACGGCCGCTCCCCAATGCTCGAGTACCGCCCCGCCGTCGCGCGGCCCGCCGCCAAGGGCGAGCACGGCTGCCATGCAGAGACCCTCGGGCGGGAGCGCGGCGTGGCCCACCGCGTAAACCCCGCGATGCACGCGGTGCAGCAAGCCCTCGGCCACACGATGCTCGATCGCCCTCTTGCCAAGGCCACAACGACGCAGCTGATCGATAGCCAACACCCCGTGTTGCTTCTCAGCGATTTCGGCAATCCGCAGGCCGCGTCTGGCGACTTTCACCCCCATGAGGGGGCATAAGTCGCCAGACGCCTTCCTCTCTCCGCTTGGGACCGGGTCGCCCTCCCCTTATGTGCGATTGGCAGACTGGGCGGATGCTTCGCGTCCTGATCGCCGACGACCACGGGATCGTGCGCTCGGGGATTCGGCTGTTGCTTGAGCGGCAGGCGGATATCGAGGTGATCGGGGAGGCGGCGGATGGGGCTGAGGCGCGGGATTTGGCGGTGCGGGTGCGGCCGGACCTGGCAATTCTCGACGTGAAGATGCCGAAGCTGACGGGCTTGCAGGCGACGCGGGAGATCAAGCGGCAGGCGCCCGAGGTCTCGGTGCTGATCCTCTCCATGCACGACGACGAGCGCTACCTCTTCGAGGCGCTCAAGGCCGGCGCGTCCGGCTACGTGCTCAAGGCCCAGGCCGACACCGATCTGCTGGCGGCGATCCGCGCGGTCGAGCGCGGCGAGCCGTTCCTCACCCCCGAGGCGCAGCGGACGCTGATCAAGGACGTGCTCGAGCGCGGCTCTTCGGGCGAGGAGGAGCTGACGCCACGCGAGGAGGAAGTGGTCAAGCTCGTCGCCGAGGCGCACACGACCAAGCAGATCGCCGGGCTGCTCCACCTCTCCGAGAAGACGGTGGAGAACCACCGCTCGGCCGCGATGCGCAAGCTCGGCATGCGCGATCGGGTCGAGTTGGTCCGCTACGCGATACGCCGCGGCCTGATCGAGCCCTGACCCGGCGGCGCCCGTTCCGCCCGGAGCCGACGACGCGGCTTTGATTGACTGAGGCCCGTCGATGTCCACCAACGGCGAATACCGCGAGAAGCGCTGGCTGGCGCTGATCCTTCTCTGCTCGGCCCAGTTCGTCGTCGTCCTCGACGCCTCGATCGTCAACGTGGCGCTGCCGACGATCGGCAAAGCGCTCGATTTCTCGCAGGAGAACCTGCCCTGGGTCGTCAACGCCTACGTGCTCACCTTCGGCGGCTTCCTGCTGCTCGGTGGCCGCACCGCCGACCTGGTCGGACGTCGCAAGGTCTTCATGGCGGGACTGATGCTGGTCGCCGTCGCCTCGCTCGCCGCCGGCTTCGCCGCGACCGAGGGGCAGCTGATCGCCGCCCGGGCGGCGCAGGGGCTCGGCGCCGCGATCATCTCCCCCGCCGCGCTCTCGATCGTCACCACCACCTTCAGCGATGGCGCCGAGCGCAACAAGGCGCTCGGGGTCTGGGGTGCCGTCGCCGGCTCAGGCGGCGCGGCCGGCGTCCTGCTCGGCGGGATCCTCACCGACGGACTCGGCTGGGAGTGGGTGCTCTGGGTCAACGTCCCGGTCAGCCTGATCGCCTTCGCGCTCTCGCCCCGGCTGCTTGCCGAAACGCGGGCCGAGTCGGAGGAGCGCGTCTTCGACGTCGCCGGCGCGGTCACCGTCACCGCGTCTCTCTCGGTTCTCGTCTACGCGCTGGTCGACGCCAACAACGTCGGCTGGGGCTCGACCCAGACGATCGGACTGATCGCCCTCGCCGTCGCCCTGATGGCGGCCTTCGTCGCAATCGAGCTGCGCACCGCCAAGCCCCTCGTCCCCTTCTCGATCTTCCGCATCCGCACCCTGACCGGCGCCAACGTCGTCGGCCTGCTGGTCGGCGCCTCGCTCTTCTCGATGTTCTTCTTCATCTCCCTATATATGCAGCAGGTGCTCGGCTACAGCGCGATCCACGCCGGGCTTTCATACCTGCCGCTGGCACTGGTGATCATGGCCTCGGCGGGCATCGCCTCCCAGCTGGTGACCAAACTCGGCTACAAGCCCGTGCTGGCGATCGGCCTGCTCTTCATCGTCGTCGGCCTCGCCTGGTTCAGCCGCGTCTCGGTCGGCGGCAGCTTCACCAGCGACATCCTCGGGCCGTCGCTCTTCGCCGCGGCAGGGCTCGGCTTTGCCTTCGTGACGACGACGATCGCCGCCGTCTCCGGCGTCGAGGAGAGCGAGGCGGGACTGGCCAGCGGCTTGATCAACACCTCGCAGCAGATCGGCGGCGCACTCGGCCTGGCCGTGCTCTCGGCGGTGGCGATCTCCGCCACCAGCGACGCCGCATCCTCCGGCACAAACGAACTCAGCGCCCTGACCGAGGGCTTCCAGCACGCCTTCCTCGGCGGCTCGGCGATCGCCCTGCTCGGCTTTGTCTTGACGCTGGTCCTGATCCGCGGCAGCGACAGCCGTGCCCACGTGGAGCTGGGCAAAGAGGCCGCGACGGAATCCGCATAACCGACCTCTTCAGTAGGATTTAGTCAGATGTTGTTCTCGACCAAAGCCGAGTACGGCGTGCGCCTGATGGTCGAGCTGGGCCGTCAGCCCAGCACGGCCTCGCCGATCTCGCTCAGCGCCGTCGCCGAGGCGGAGCGCCTGCCGCTCTCCTACCTCGAGCACCTCGTCGCCAAGCTGCGCAAGGCCGGCCTGGTCACCTCGACCCGCGGCGCCCACGGCGGCTACCGCCTGGCGAAACCGGCCGAGGAAATCACCATGGACGCCGTGGTCGAGGCGCTCGAAGGGCAGATCGCGCCGATGGAGTGCTTCCACGACACGCCCGACGGCAAAGTGCTCTGCTCGCACGAGGACGACGGCGATCACGCCTGTTCGACCAAGCTGCTCTGGATGCGGGTGCAGGGCGGGGTAACCAAAGCCCTCTCCGGCACGACGCTGGCGGAGCTGGTCGAGTTCGGCGGCGACGGTGCCAACACCGCCGAGACGCGGGCCCCCGTCGGCACCGCCGTCTGAGACAAGACTTCACAAAACCCAGAAACGGAGTGAGATTTGGCTGAGCTGGAGATACGCAACCTGCACGTGAGCGCTGAGGACAAGGAGATCCTGCGCGGGCTCGACCTCGACGTCGAGAAGGGCAAGGTCCACGCGCTGATGGGCCCCAACGGCTCCGGCAAGTCGACCCTCGCCAACGCGATCATGGGCCACCCGGCCCTCGAGGTCACCGAGGGCACGATCACCTTCAAAGGCGAGGACCTGACCGAGGCCTCCCCCGACGAGCGCTCGCGCGCCGGCCTCTTCATGGCCTTCCAGTACCCGGTCTCGATCCCCGGCGTCTCGGTCAGCAAGTACCTGCGGATGGTGATCAACTCCCATCGCGAGGCGCGCGGCGAGGATCCGATCAAAATCAAAGACTTCGCCCGTGTCGCCCAGGAGGCGATGGAGCTGGCGAACATCCCGAAAGACTTCTCCAGCCGCTACCTCAACGACGGCTTCTCCGGCGGTGAGAAGAAGCGGATGGAGCTGCTGCAGCTCGCCCTGCTGCGGCCGGAGATCGCGGTGCTCGACGAGACCGACTCCGGCCTCGACATCGACGCTCTGCGCACCGTCGCCGAGGGCGTCAACAAGTTCGCCGGGCCCGACATGGGCGTGCTGATCATCACCCACTACCAGCGCATCCTGCACATGGTCAAACCCGACTTCGTCCACGTCATGTACCAGGGACGGATCGTCAAGGAAGGCGGCCCGGAGCTCGTCGGCGTACTGGAGGAGAAGGGCTACGGCTGGATCCGCGAGGAGGTAGAGGCGGGCGCCAGCGCCTAGCCGGAGGACGATGGAGCAAGCAACGGTCAAAAGCTCCTCCTCCCCCTTCCCGATCGAGAAAGTCCGGGCGGCATTCCCGGCGCTCGAGCGCGAGGTCAACGGGCGGCCGGTCGCCTACCTGGACAGCGGCGCCAGCTCGCAGCGAGTGCTGGCCTCGATCCAGGCGGTCGACCGCTACGAGCGGACGCACCACTCCAACGTCCACCGCGGCTCGCACACGCTCTCGGCCGAGGCGACCGCGGCCTACGAGGGAGCGAGAGCCACCGTTGCCGACCACCTCGGCGCCGCCGACCGCCGCGAGGTGATCTTCGTCCGCAACGCGACCGAGGCGATCAATCTCGTCTCTCGGACCTGGGGCGGAGCCAACATCGGCAAGGGCGACCGCGTCGTCCTGACCGAGATGGAGCACCACTCCAACATCGTCCCCTGGCAGCAGCTGGCCGAGTGGGTAGGCGCCGAGATCGACTGGGTCCCGGTCGACGACGAGGGCCTGCTCGACATGGATGCCTACAGGGCGCTGCTCGAGCGCGCTCCGAAGCTCGTCGCCGTCACCCACGTCTCCAACGTGCTCGGCACGGAGAACCCGCTGGCCGAGATCTCGCGCCTGGCTCACGACGCCGGGGCGCTGGTCCTCGCCGACGGCGCTCAGGGCGCGCCGAAGATGGCGGTCGATGTCGCCGAGCTGGGCGTCGACTTCTACGCGGTGACCGGCCACAAGCTCTACGCGCCGACCGGGATCGGCGCGCTCTGGACCAGGCTCGACCTGCTGCGCTCGATGCCCCCCTTCCTCGGCGGCGGTTCGATGATCCGCAAGGTGACCAAGGAGGGCACTACTTACGCCGATCCGCCCGCCCGCTTCGAGGCCGGCACGCCGGCGATTGCGCAGGCGATCGGCATGGCCTCGGCGCTGCGCTGGATGGACGGGGTCGGCATGGAGGCGATCCTCGACCACGAGCGCCAGATCGCTGACTACACGCTGGAGCGCCTCGCCGAGGTGCCCGGTCTTCGCGTCTTCGGCCCCCCTCGTTCGAGCGAGCGCATCGGCCCGGTCTCCTTTGAGCTGGAGGGTGTCCACGCCCACGACGTCTCGGAGATCCTCGACCGCCACGGCGTCGCCGTGCGCGCCGGCCACCACTGCGCCCAGCCGCTGATGGACCGCCTCGGCGTTGCCGCCACCGCCCGCGCCAGCTTCGGCGTCTACACGACGCCCGAGGAGATCGACCGCCTGGTCGAGGGCCTCCACGACGCCCGCAAAGTCTTCGGGCTCTAGCTAGTAGCTGGGACCTGGGGAGCCCGCCGAGGGCGTGCCGGGAGGGGCCGCCGGACCCCAGCTGACCCGGCCGTCATCGCCGCTGATCGGGATCTTCTTGCCGCCCATTGCCGGCGTGTTGAGCGTGGTGTCGGCGATCGCCTTGACGCGGGAGAAGATCTCGCGAATTTCGCTCTTTTTGCCCTGGTAGCCCCACTGGTGCAGATCGGCTGTGAGCCCGGTGGCGTCGATGCCGGCTTCGTGGGCGAGGTAGAGGGCGCGCGGCATGTGGAAGCCCTGGGTGACGACCACCGCGTCGTGGACGTCGAAGATGTTGCGTGCCCGCACCATCGTCGCCCAGGTGTCGAAGCCGGCGTGGTCCTCGAAGATCACCCGTCCCGGCACGCCGTCGGCGACCAGGGCCTTACGCATCGTGTCTGGCTCGTCGTAGATCCAGGCCCCGTGATCGCCGGAGACGAGGATGCGATCGACCTTGTCCGCCCTCCAGAGCGCCTCGGCCTGACGCACGCGGTCGGCGAGCATGCCGCTCATCTTGCCGTTCGCGTCGACCCGGGCGCCCGGCACGATCGCCACCTCCGCGTGCGGCGCGTCGGCGACATCGGCGGTCGCCTCGCCTTCGGTGCTGAGCAGGATGTAGGCGTTGGCGCCCGCGATCGCGAGGACGATCGCCGTGCCGCCTGCCAACGACGCCTTGAAGAGGCGCGGCCGGCGCCGAGCCGGGTACGTCAGCTTGCGCCAGAGCCCCCGCATCGCCGAAAACGCTAGCAGCGCCCCGGGCTTCGCTAGCGTCTCTTACATGGACGAGCTCTATCGCGATCAGATCCTCGAGCACTACAAGCGACCGCACAACTTCGGGCGGGTCGATTCGCCGGACCTCGAGTTCGAGGACACCAATCCGTTCTGCGGCGACGAGCAGCACGTGACGATCCGACTCGACGCGGAGGACAAGGTGGCGGAGATCGCCTTCGAG
>Ga0207682_10000791_pt1 | contig 14633 bp, 16 predicted proteins | sample KBSM63metaG_FD_184332 | JGI IMG/M metagenome (GOLD analysis project Ga0207682, IMG submission 184332) | Miscanthus rhizosphere microbial communities from Kellogg Biological Station, Michigan, USA - KBS M6-3 metaG (SPAdes) (version 2) | ecosystem: Host-associated > Plants > Roots > Rhizosphere >... | reverse complement strand
CGTCGCCGCGCGCCTCGCCGTCGGCGCCGGCGCGCCGCTCCTGATGATTGCGCGAACCGTGTTCGATACCCAGGACCGTGCGGTGGAGCACCTGACCGCGCTCTATCCCCCGGAACGTTATCAGTATTCCGTTTCGCTCGGTCCATGATCGTTGCGGCGGCCTGTTTGCTTTGGACTCGATAATCGACCCCGTTTGGTACAGTCTTTGCTCGCCTCAACCTCGCCGATCGCGGGAGACCCAAATGACATACGCAATCCATACGCTGGCTGCAGCCGTAGCCGCGCTGTTCGCCGCCACCACCCCATCGCAGGCCGCCGACAAGGTTCGCTTCCAGACCGACTGGCTGCCGTCGGGCGAGCACGCCATGTATTACGGCGGCTGGCAGAAGGGCATCTTCGCCGAGGAAGGCATCGACATCACGATCACGCGCGGCTACGGCTCCGGCGATACGCTGACGAAACTGGCAGGCGGTGCATTCGATTTCGGCGTCGCCGACATCGCCTCGGTGCTCACCGCGCGGGCGCGCCAGAACGTGCCGGTCAAGACCATCGCGGCGCTCTACAACCAGTCGCCGCACTCGCTGTTCGTGCTGAAAAGCTCCGGCATCACCAACTTCAAGGGGCTGGAAAACAAGAAGATCAGCATCACGCCGGGCAACAGCCACAAATTCTATTTCCCCAAGGTCGCGGAAAAATCCGGCACCGATCCGAGCAAGATCATCTGGGTGAACATGGACGCCGCCGCGATGGCGGCGCAACTGGTCGCCAAGAACATCGACGCCGCGCCGTTCTATTCGATCCACCATTACTACATCAACAAGGCCGCGAAGGCGGCCGGCGAGGAGATCATCCCGCTGCCCTTCGTCGAGGTCGGCTTCAAGATCTACGCGGCCACGATCATCGCGACCGACGAGACGATCGCGAAGCGGCCCGATCTGACCAAACGCTTCCTGCGCGCGGTGAAGCGCTCGTTCGAGTGGGCGCGCGACAATCCGGAAGAGACCTGCAAGCTCCACATCCAGAAGGTGCCGGAAGTCGCGCTCGACGACTGCGTGAACAGCGTGAAGGCGGTGATGACGTTCGTGTTCACCGATCACGAGAAGCAGTTCGGCTGGGGCAAGGTCTCGCCCGAGCGCCTCGCGACCACCTGGGCTGCGGTTGCCGAATCGCAGGATCTGGATCCGAAATGGAATCCGAACCAGGCCTTCGACCTGTCGCTCATTCCGGAGAAATGATCGACGCCTGTTGCGCTTCTGAGACGCGCGCGTGATCGTGCTCGACCATGTGGCCAAGACCTTCGTCACGCGCGGCGGCGAAGAGGTCGTCGCCATGTCCGACGTCTCGCTCGAGGTCGGCCGCAACGAATTCGTCTGCCTCGTCGGGCCGTCCGGCTGCGGCAAGTCGACCTTGCTGCGCCTCGTCGCGGGCCTGGTGCCGCCGACCGGCGGCACCGTCTCGATCGGCGGCGCCGCGGTGACCGAGCCGCGCGACGACACCGGCATCGTGTTCCAGGCGCCGACCTTGCTCCCGTGGGCGAGCATTCTCGACAACGTGCTGTTCCCGCTCGACATGATGGGAAAGCTCGATGCGGCCGGACGTGAACGCGCGCGCGATCTTCTCACCCTGGTCGGCCTCGCCGGCTTCGAGAGCAAATACCCGCGCGAACTGTCCGGCGGCATGCAGCAGCGCGCCGGGATCTGCCGCGCGCTGGTGCACGATCCGGATATCCTGCTGATGGACGAGCCGTTCGGCGCGCTCGATGCGTTGACGCGCGAGGAGCTCACCGTCGAGCTGATGCGCATCTGGCAGGAGCGGCCGAAGACCATCCTGTTCGTCACGCATTCGATCCCCGAGGCGGTCCTGCTCGCCGACCGGGTGGTCGTGATGTCGCCGCGGCCCGGCCGCGTTGCCGAGATCATCAACGTTGCGCTGCCACGTCCACGCGACTTCGACATGGAGGCCCGCAGTGAATTCCAGGACGCCACAAGACGGATCCGCGCGCTTATCTTCGGCGACCGCGGCGCCCGCGGCCGGTAACAAGCGACGCTGGTCGCGTATTGCAGCCGACATCGCGCAGCCCGTCGCGGCGCTCATCGCTTTTGTCGTGCTGTGGGAGCTGATCTGCCGCGTGTTTCACGTGCCGGCCTATCTGGTGCCGACACCGTCCGCGATCTGGACCGACACGATAAAGCTGATCGGGCCGGTTTCGGTGCACACGCTGGCCACCACGCAGACCGTGCTGCTCGGCTTTCTCGCCTCGCTTCTCGTCAGCCTGCCGCTGGCGGTCTTGATCACGGCGTCACCCGCGATCGCCAACACGATCTATCCGTTCCTGGTGCTGACCCAGTCGATCCCCAAGGTCGCGCTGGCGCCGATCCTGGTGGTGATCTTCGGCAGCAATGAGCTGCCGCGCGTCGTGGTGACCTTCCTGGTCGCGTTCTTCCCGCTGGTGCTCTCGATCGCCGCCGGCATCACGGCCGTGCCGCCCGAGCTGATCGAGCTCGGCCGCGCCTGCCGGGCAAGCCGCTGGCGCGAGCTGTGGCGCATCCGGCTGCCCTACGCCGTTCCGTTCATCTTCAGCGGGCTCAAGGCGGCGATCACGCTCTCGGTCGTCGGCGCGGTGGTCGGCGAGTTCGTCAATGCCGACCGCGGGCTCGGCTATCTGATCGTGACCTCGACGGCGTTCTTCCAGGTGCCGCTCGCCTGGGGCGCGCTGGTGTTGCTGTCGCTGCTCGGGATCATCCTGTTCCAGGCGGTGGTGATCGTCGAGCAGGTGTTCTTTCCGTGGGCCATCGCCGACGACAAACAGGTCGCGTGAGGAAATCGTCATGGCGGACAAGCGCGCAACGATCATTCGCGGAGGCCGGCTGATCAACCCCGGCCGCGATCGCGCCGAGACGGCCGACATTTTGATCAATGGTGACACCATCACCGAGGTGGGGCCGCCGGGCCTCGCGGCACCCGCCGACGCGATCGCGATCGATGCGCGCGACCGGCTGATCCATCCGGGACTGATCAACGCCCACATGCACGGCCACGGCAATCTGGCCAAGGGCATGGGCGATCGCTGGACGCTCGAGCTCCTGCTCGCCGCCGGACCCTGGATCACCGGGGGGCGCACGCTCGAGGACAAATATCTCAGCACCTACGTGGGCGCGATCGAGATGCTGCTGAAAGGCTGCACCGCCTGCTACGACCTCACGGTCGAGTTTCCGCTTCCGTCGGTGGAAGGGCTCGACGCTTGCGGGCGCGCCTATGCGGATGCCGGCATGCGCGCGGTGCTGGCGCCGATGGTCGCGGAGTTCAGTTTCTATGAGGCGATTCCGGGCCTGATGGACGCGCTGCCGCCGGCTCTGCAGAAGGAGGTCGAACGGCTGCGGCTGGCGCCGGGCGACGCGACGCTCGCCGCGATGCGCCAGTCGATGCAGAGCTGGAGGTTCGACCGTGCGTCCGTTCGCCCCGCGGTCGCGCCGACCATCCCGCACCATTGCTCCGACGACTTCATGCGCAAGTGCGCCGTGCTGGCGCGCGAGTTCGACGTCGGGCTGCACAGCCACGTGCAGGAGTCCAAGGCGCAGGTGATGGTCGGCCTCAAGCGCTACGGCAAGACGCAGACCGCGCATTTGGACGATCTCGGCCTGCTCGGGCCCGACTTCACCGTCGGCCACGGCGTGTGGCTCGATCATGACGACATGCAGCGCCTCGGCGATCACGGCGCATCGGTCGCGCACAATCCCGGCAGCAACATGCGGCTCGGCAACGGCCTTGCCGACGTGCGCGCCATGCTGGAGCGCAAGGTCAATGTCGGCATCGGCACCGATGGCGCCAACTGCTCCGACAATCTCAACATGTACGAGTCGATGCGGCTCGCCTCGATGGTCTCGAAGACGCAAGGACCCGACACCGATCGATGGCTCACCACCGGCGACGTGCTCGCCGCCGCGACCGAAGGGAGCGCACGTGCGCTCGGCTTCGGCGAGCAGCTTGGCCGCGTTGCGCCAGGCTACAAGGCCGATATCGTGTTCCTCGATCTGCACAATGTGAACTGGCTGCCGTTCAACAATGCGGTGAATCAGCTGGTCCATACCGAGGACGGCGCCGCGGTCCACTCGGTGATGGTCGGCGGCCGCATGGTGGTCGAGGACCGGCGCGTCGTCGGCGTCGACATGGCGGCGCTGGCGCGGCGCATTGAGGAGACGCGCGCCCGGCTCGAAGGCGCGACGCTGCCGAACAAGCAGCTGTTCGAGCGGGTCGAGCACGTCGTCAACAGCTTCTGTCCGGGGCTTGCGAAGATGCCGTATCATGTCGACCGCTTCGGGGGCGGACATCACGGGCATACGCATGCGGCGTGGGTGAAGCGGTGACTGCGGCCTGACAGACGGAACCCGCGCGCGGTTGCACCGTTGAACCCGGTTGCAACAATCGCCGGAGGCCGTTCATGGCTCGCAAGTATTCCAAAGGCGCCGCGAAGAAGGTGAAGCGCGCCCTGCACAAGAAGAAGCGTGGCACGCTCAAGAGCGAGCGCAGCGGCAGGACAGTGACCCGCAAGCAGGCGATCGCGATCGCGCTTTCCGAAGCGCGCAAGGAAGGAACGAAAGTGCCGAAGAAGAAAACCGGCACGAAAAAGCAGAAGACCTGATGGCCGCGAAGCGGAAGAAGAAAGCTGCGCCCCGCACCGGCACGCCCAACCGCAAGCCGCAGCAGAACAAGCGCGGCGGCCACCACGGCATCGTGCGTGACGAGCGCGGACAGGATCAGCCGCGGGATAGAGGGGCGGCGTAGTTCTTCTCCTCATGCTGAGGAGCGCCGCGGAGCGGCGCGTCTCGAAGCATGGCCCGGAGTGAGGACGGTGCGTTTGGCCATCCTTCGAGACGCATCGCTGCGCGATGCTCCTCAGGATGAGGCCCTTGGCTACGCCGCTGCGGCGTTCTCGCCGATCAACCCGCGCATCGCCATGATCGCATCCGCCACCGCGCGCTCGCGGATCGCATCGCGGCCGATGTCGCCATAGCGGCGCTCGAAGTCGCGCGCCGCTTCGCCACGCCGCGCGACCGCGATGCACACAAGCCCGACCGGATTGCCGTCCTCGTCGGGTTCGGGACCCGCCACGCCGGTGATCGCCGCCGCGATGTCGGCGCCGGAATGGCGCAACGCGCCCTCCGCCATCGCGCGCGCGACCGTGCCGCACACCGCGCCTTCGCTACGCAGCACCGACCACGGCACGCCGAGCGCGCGTGACTTTTGCTCCTTGGTGTAGGTGACGAAGCCGCCGTGAAAATGCTCCGCTGCGCCTTCGGCGTCGGAGAGGATCTGGCACAGCAGGCCGGCGGTACAGGATTCCGCGGTGACAACGGTGAGGCCGGCGCGCCTGGCCTCGCCGAGCAGCGCGTTGGCGCGCGCGCCGAGGTTATCGGTCGCAGACATCACGCCCGGCGCCGCGCTTTCTTTGCCGGACGCTTCGCCTTCGCCGGCGCGGCTTTCGGCGTCTTGCGCCGTGCGGTGCTCTTCGGCTTCGACGGCTTGTCGGCTTTCTCAGCCTTGGGATTGACGCGGCGCTCGGCCATTTGCGTCAGCTTCTGGTCGGTCGCCTTCTCCTCGGCGAGGTTCGCCTTGAACATCGGCACCACGTCGGTGCGGCCGAGTTCGGTCGCCCAGGCGATCAGCGCGCCGTAGCGGGTGATCTCGTAATGTTCGACCGCCTGCGCTGCGGCGACGAGCCCGACATTCATCACGTCCTCGTCGCCGATCTCGCTCATCAGGTCGCGGCCCTCCTTCAGGATGCCCTCGATCGCCGGACACTTGTCGCCCTTCGGCTCGGTATCGAGCAGCTCGAACACCTGGCGCAGCCGATGCACCTGGCCTTCCGTTTCGGCGAGATGCTTCTCGAAGCCTGCGCGCAATTGCTCGTTCGTCGCCTTCTCGATCATGGCGGGGAGCGACTTCATGATCTGGTTCTCGGCGTAATAGAGATCCTGCAGACCGTGCATGAAAAGGTCGTTCAGCGATTTGATGTCTTTGGTGAAAAAGCCCATGGGATATCCTCTGTTGGCTCGGCGCGAGTCCAACGGGCATGGGAACGGGTGGTTCCATCGCGTGCACGACGAGGACGTCGCGGCAGCACCAACGCGACATGTGTTGTGTGAGACGACGGGCGAGTGTGGAGTGGTACAGCTGGGTGGGCTCGAACCACCGACCTCCGGTTCCACAGACCGGCGCTCTAACCAACTGAGCTACAGCTGCACAGGCCCGATGCGCGCGATCAGCAAAACTGGACACCGGTTTTGCGCCCGATCGCGCGCCATTGCCAGTGGCGCATGATCTTGTCGACGAACCGGTACCCACTTCGCCGGATCGTGCCCCGCGAGCGGGCGGAAACTAGGAGCGTCACCCTTGTTTGGCAAGCGCTTCCGCCCCGGTCCTTAGTCGCGCCGGTAGCGGCGGCCGTTCAAAGAAAAAAGCCCGGGCGACCGGCCCGGGCTACTGAACGCAACGCTACTTGGTTTGGCGCGGATCGCCTCAGGCGACCTTCTTCATCGCCTTTTCGACGCCGCTCTTGATCGGCTCGGCGGTCTCGGTCGCGACCTTCTGCGCCAGCGCGGCAAGCTCCTTGCCCTGCGCGGTCGCGGTCTCGAACTGGGTGCGCGAATGCGCGGTGGTCAGCTCGACCAGCTCGGACGGCGACTTCACGCCGAACAGCTTCTCGACGAAGTCGAAATACGTGTTGGTGTTGGTGCGCGCGACTTCGATCACCTTCAGGCCGTACTCGGTCGAGCCCTTGCTGGCGGTCGAGTAGACCGTCTCGAGCATCGCGGTGTTCTGCTCGGCGACTGCCTTGATCTTCTCGTAGGCGTCCTTGGTCTGCGCGACGCCCTTCTCGGCGAACTCGCGGAATGCGGCCGGGACTTCCATCTTCGGCATCTCGAACGACGGCATCTCGCCGAACTTCGGCATTTCGAACATCGGAATCACGGTCGCGGCTTTCGCAGGCTTCGGCTTCATGGTGGCTTCGGTCATGGGGTTGGTCCTCTCCAAACGGCGCGCGGCTGGCTCTCACCAGCAGCCGCAATGTCCCTCGATGACCTCTATATAGGTCAAACCCTGCCGCAACGCAATAGAAATTATTGCAGTGCACCAAAATTAATAAGACGATGTTATTACTTATGTTTTTGGCTTGGCGGCGTCCATTGCGGCCTTGGTGGCACTTGACCCTAGGTCCTTGGCCTGCGCCGACATCGCCTTCATCTGCGACTGCAGATACTCCTGCTGCAGCGCCATGACCTCCTGGATGTCCTTGGCGCGCACCAGTTTCTGGGCGAATTCAAACGAGTTCGCGATGTTCTGCTCGGCGAATCCCATCGCCTTCTGGCCCATGTCCTTGGCGTTGGACTGGGCCGCATTGGCCTGCGCTTCCGCCGTCGTGACGGCCTTCTGCGCCTGGGTGATGAAGCCGTCGACCGCCTTGCGGGCCTGTTCCAGGCTCTGCTCGGCAAGCTGGCGCATCTGGGTCGGAACCTCGAAGCTATTGAACGGGTCGTTGGCCATCGTTCTCTCCCTGCGCAAATTGTTGCTGCTCAGGTTCCCATCATGGCGGGAATCCGCTGTTTTGCAACGCATCGGGCAGCCACAAGTGCCACCGAATTGATCACCGCATTAACGTTATCCGCGAGTTACCGTGCGTATCGCCGCGCCTCGCGTGGACGGGGAACCGCCCGAGCCGTATTAAGGCTTTGTTTACGCTGCGATCGCGCTCCCGCGGTCGAAAACCGTGCCAACATGAGCGCTGCCGACACCCTCATCGCTGTTTCCCGCGATCCGCGTTTCTCGCCCTATGCGATGAGCGCCGTGCCGGCATGGCTGTGGGCGCCCGCCGAGCAGCGCCTGCTGTGGGCCAACGCGAGCGGCGCCGCGCTGCTCGGTGCGCCGACACCGGCCGCGCTCGCGGAGCAGCGCTACGCGAGCGACGATCCGCTCGCTGACGAAATCGCGCGCGTCGCCGCGACCCTGCCGCCGACCGGCGCGCCGCGGCTTGGGCAAGTCCAGCTTGGCACGCACAAGCTCACCTGCACCTGCTCGCGCACCGCGCTGCCGGGCGACGCGCACGGCGTCCTCATCATCGGCTCCGAGCCGATGCGCCCCGCGCTGCCTTTGGCGGAGCGCGCCGCGCGATTGTTCTCGCCCGGAAGCCAGGCGGTCGCGGTGTTTTCCGCCGACGGCAAACTTCTGTACGCGACGGGCGAGCTCGATGCCGACACGACGCTTGCCACGCTCGGTGCCGATGCGCTGAAGAGCGAAGCGGTCGCCGCCGGTGTCGCGACCGGCGAGAGCGCAATCGGTCCGCTGACGCTGATGAGACTCGGGCGCGGCGGCACCACGGTGCTGGTCGCGAGCCTGCCGAGCGAAGCGGCCGAACCGGCGGCCGGGCGACAGGAAGAAGAAGTACAGGCCGCGGATGCTCCGCCCGCCGAAGCGCCGGAAAAATCCGAGCGTCCGTTGCGTTTCGTCTGGACCATGGATGCGGACGAGCGCTTCCACGTGACCGGCGACGACTTCGCCGTCGCGATGGGGCCGCGTACCGCGGAGGTTCTCGGCCGGCCGTGGAGCGAGATCGCGAGCGCGCTGTCGCTCGATCCGCAAGGCCGCGTCGGCAAGGCGATTTCGTCGCGCGACACCTGGAGCGGCATCACGCTCGCGTGGCCGTCCGACATCACCGGCCAGCCGGTGACGATCGAATTGTCCGGCCTGCCGATCTTCGATCGCGATCGCCAGTTCCTCGGCTATCGCGGCTTCGGCGTCTGCCGCGATGTTGCGCGCACGCCGCGCGACGACCAGGCGCGCGGCGACGAGACTCGCGGCGAAGTACACGAAGCGCGGGCTCCCGAAGCGCCCACCGCCGAACCTTCAGCGCTGGAGGCACCAGAACCGCGTCCCCTGCTCACCGTCGTGCCGGCGTCGAAGAACGTCGTGCCGTTCCGCGCAACGGTCGCCGAGAAGCGCCCCGCCCTCACGCCGGTCGAGCATTCGGCCTTCCGTGAAATCGCCGAGACATTGCGCTCCGCGCCCCCGGTCGCACCTGAACCCGCGGCGTCCGAGACCGTTGCGCCCGAACCCGTGCCGCCCGCGCCGGAGCCGCGCGAGCCTGCTCCGCTGCCGAGCGCCTTCGCGCGCAACGACACGCCGCCGCCGCAGGACAACCCCGATCAGACCGCCATCCTGGAGCGGCTGCCGGTCGGCGTGCTGATCCATCGCAACGATAATCTCATCTACGCCAACCGCGCCTTCCTCGAATGGACCGGCTTCGCCGACCTGGCGGCGGTCGCCAACGCAGGCGGGCTCGAGCGGCTCGTGGTCGAGCCGGGCTCGGGCGCGCTCGATCGCGCGAACGGCACGGGCAAGACCTTCACCATCGCGACGCGCGCCGGCGACACGCTCACCTGCGAGGGGCGGCTTTACTCCGTGCCGTGGAAGGCCGAGAGCGCGCTGATGCTGGTGCTGATCCGCACCGCGGCCGACGAGCGGCACAAGGCCTCCGAGCTCGCCTGGCATGCGGCCGAAGCCGAGGCGCGCGAACTGAAATCCATTCTCGACACCGCGACCGACGGCGTGATCGTGGTCGATCGCGACGGTCTCGTGCTCGCGCTCAACCGCTCGGCCGAAGCGCTGTTCGGCTACGAGTACGCCGAGATGGTGCGCCGCCCGTTCAGCGAGCTGTTCGCGCCGGAAAGCGAGCGCGCCGCGCGCGACTATCTCGACGGGCTGACCAAGAACGGCGTCGCCAGCGTGCTCAACGACGGGCGCGAGGTGATCGGCCGCGTGCGCCAGGGCGGGCTCATCCCGCTGTTCATGACCATGGGCCGCGTCGGCGACGGGACGAACAAGTTCTGCGCCGTGCTGCGCGACATCACGCAATGGAAGCGCGCCGAGGAAGACCTGCTCAACGCCAAGCGCACCGCCGAGCGTGCCTCGTCGGCGAAGTCGGATTTCCTCGCCAAGATCAGCCATGAGATCCGCACGCCGCTCAACGCCATCATCGGCTTCTCCGAGGTGATGATGGAGGAGCGCTTCGGCGCGATCGGCAACGAGCGCTACCGCGAGTACATGAAGGACATTCATGCCTCGGGTCAGCACCTGGTGTCGCTGATCAACGACCTGCTCGACCTTTCCAAGATCGAGGCTGGCAAGCTCGACCTCGTGTTCGCGAGCGTGAATTTGAACGAGCTGGTGCGCCAGTGCGTCGCGCTGATGCAGCCGCAGGCGAACCAGCAGCGCATCATCATCCGCTCGTCGCTGTCGTCTACGCTGCCGCCGGTCGTCGCCGACGCGCGCTCGGTGCGGCAGATCGTGCTCAACCTGCTGTCCAACTCGATCAAGTTCACCGGCGCCGGCGGACAGGTGATCGTCTCGACCGCGCTGACCGACGGCGCCGAGGCGATCTTGCGCGTGCGCGATACCGGCGTGGGGATGACGGACAAGGAGATCGAGACCGCAATGGAGCCGTTCCGCCAGCTGCAGACCTCGACACGCTACGGCTCCGGCGGCACCGGGCTCGGTTTGCCGCTGACGAAGGCTTTGGCGGAAGCAAACCGCGCGGCGTTCTCGATCAAGAGCGCGCGCGATGCCGGGACCCTGGTGGAGATCACGTTTTCGGGGAGCAGGGTGCTGGCGGAGTAGGATCGCATCCCGCCCTCGCCCCGTCCTGTACTTCCCGAACAGCGGCGCACACGATGTGGCGTCGAGGCCACAGACGAGCACGTCGGCGCCCAGGCCCGTGATTGCGCGATGCACCAGCCCGGCGGGATCGCGCTGCTCCACCTCAATTCCTCTGCGCCGAGACCATCGCCGGCATGGCGGACGCGGCGATCGCGGCCGCGAGGTTGCGCGCGAGGCAGTCGTAGCCCCAGTCGTTCATGTGCAGGCCGTCTTCGATGCTGAACGTCTCGAACGGAATGTTCTGGTTCTCGCGCCAGTCCTTCATCAGCGCGAAGCGGCGGAAGTTGCCGACGCGCTGGCGGCGCGCCTCGGCCGCGATCAGGTCGACCGTCGGCAACGCGACCGGCTGGGCGAGCACCGCCGCGGTATATTGCGGATCGACCAGTACGACGTCGGCGCGGGTCTGCTTCAGCCGCGCGATGCCTTCGCGGATCAGCGCTTGCTGCATCGGCAGTTCGCGATTGCGCATGATCGCGTTGCTGGCAACCTGCCACAGCACGAGATCGGGCTGCTCGGCGATCACGTCGCGCTCGAAACGCGCCAGCATGTCGCTCTCTTCCTCGCCGCCGACGCCGCGGTTGAGCACGCGGACGGCGATGCCGGAAAAGCGCTCGGCGAGCAGCGCCTCCAGCCGGCTCGGATAGGAGCCGTCGGCCGACGAGGCGCCGGCGCCTTCGGTCGAGGATGAACCGATCGCCACGATGGTGAGCGTGCGGCCGTGCATGAGCTGCGATCGCGTGCGGGTCAGCGTCTCCTCGAGACCGCCGGCTGACAGCGCGCAGAGCGGCTGCCCGGCTTGCGCCACTGTCGTCGCGCCGAACATGGCGCCGAGCCGCGCGAACAATGCCTTTTGTGAAAGCGCGAATATGAGACGTCACCTGGTCCGGCCACCGACGGCGGCATGACCGGGAGACTAGAAACGGCGCGCAGATCGCGATGTGACGGCCGGCACAAACTCCACGATTGCGAAACGCGGCTTGTGACGGCCGTCACACCTCAATAGGCTCGCGCGACCAAACGAGACCGCACATGCCGATCGCCATCCGCCCCGTCACGCGCGCCGACTTCGACCAATGGCTCCCGCTGTGGGAGGGCTACAACGCGTTCTACAAACGCGTCGGCCCGGCCGCAGTGCCGATGGAGGTCACGCAGACCACCTGGGCGCGCTTCTTCGACGGCTATGAGCCGATGCATGCGCTGGTCGCCGAGAGCGACGGCAGGCTGGTCGGCCTGGTGCATTACTTGTTTCACCGCAACACCATCATGCTCGGGCCGGTCTGCTACCTGCAGGACCTGTTCACCGATCCGGCGCTGCGCGGGAAGGGCGTCGGCAAGGCGCTGATCGAGGCGGTGTACGAAAAGGCCAAGGCCGCCGGTTCGCCGCGCGTGTACTGGCACACGCACGAAACCAACAAGACCGCGATGCGGCTCTACGATCACGTCGCCACGCATTCGGGCTTCGTGGTGTATCGCAGGGAGATTTGAGCGCAGCCCGGATCGAGCCTGAAGCGCGGTTACGCGCGTCGGATTCCCGGGTTTCGCTTCGCTCAACCCGGGCTACAGTAACCCGATGATCGCTTCCGACACACCGTCCCGTTCGCCCGCTGCCGACGTGCGGCTGCTCTACGCGGCGCGCGGCTTGCGCGGATTCGGCGACGGCTTCGCGGTCATCATCCTGCCGGCGTATCTGAGCGCGATCGGCTACAGCCCGCTGCAGATCGGGATCGTCGCGACGGCGGCGCTGCTCGGCTCGTCGGTACTCACGCTCGCCGTCGGCTTCTTCGCCCCGCGGCATGACCTGCGCAACCTGCTGCTCGCGGGCTCCGGGCTGATCGCGCTGACCGGGCTCACGTTTCCATTGAACGAGCACATCGCCTTCGTGCTGGCGGTCGCGTTCTTCGGCACCATCAATCCCTCGACCGGAGACAGCGGTGTGCTGGTGCCGCTCGAGCACGCGATGCTGGCGCGCGGCGTCGCGGACAGCCAGCGCACGGCGGCGTTTGCGCGCTACAGCCTGATCGGCGCGCTCGCGGGCGCGGCCGGTTCGCTTGCCGCCGCCACGCCGGATGCGCTCGCTTTGGCCGGCATCGGCCAGGTGACCGCCTTCAAGCTGATGTTCCTTGTCTACGCGGTGCTCGGCCTCGCCAGCGCCGCGCTCTACCGCCGCCTGCCGCATGTCGAGATGCGCGAGACACCCTCGACGCCGCTCGGGCCCTCGCGCCGCACGGTGTACAAGCTCGCCGCGCTGTTCAGCCTCGATTCGTTCGCCGGCGGTCTCGCGGTGCAATCGATGCTGGCGCTGTGGCTGTTCGAGCGCTTCGAACTCTCGCTCAGCGGTGCGAGCCTGTTCTTCTTCTGGTCGAGCACGCTCGGCGCGTTTTCCTTTCCGGTGGCGGCCTGGCTTTCGAAACGCATCGGCCTCGTCAACACCATGGTGTTCACCCACATTCCGTCGAGCCTCTTTTTGATCCTGGCGGTGTTCGCGCCGAACCTGATCGTGGCGCTCGCGCTACTGCTGTTGCGCTCCGCGCTGTCGCAGATGGACGTCCCGACGCGCACCTCTTACGTGATGGCGGTCGTGACCCCGGCCGAGCGCACCGCCGCCGCCAGCGTCACCGCAGTGCCGCGCGGTCTTGCCTCGTCGATCAGCCCGGCGCTCACCGGCGCGCTGCTCGCCACCCCCGCCGCCGGATTGCCGTTCATCGCCTGCGGCGTGCTCAAGATCGTCTACGACCTCGCACTGCTTTATTCCTTCCGCCACGTGAAGCCGCCGGAGGAGCGGACGGACGGCTAGGATTCCTATCGCTCGCAAGAACCTCCCGCCTATGGCTTGATACGAAGCCGCAACCGGAAATGCTGCTGCACCGACGCATCGCCTTCGAATGAGCGCCAGTTCTTCAGCACGATCTCGCCGCTGCCGGCTTTTTTCGCCTCGAAATCAAACGTGACGCGGCCGCCCGAACCGACGGCAGCGCCGGAATAATGCGGCTGCGGTCCGGACACCTTGACGAGATCGCCGTCGACGCGGTCGATGTCCCAGCGGTAGCCGCCCGAGGCGTTCTCCGCCAGGCTGACGCGGATCTTATCGCCCGTCTCGAGTTCGACGGTGCGTTCGTTGTCGGCTTCGGTGAGCGACAGCATCGCGCTTCTCCGGTCCAGCGGCTGCGCCGGCGGTGAGCAACGCGCACCGTCAGCGCAGCCATACAGGACCAGAACGTCCAACCCGGCAAGCGGTTCATTCGCCTCGCGGCGCGATCAGACCGTGATGCCGTAGCTCTCGGGGAAGAACGCCGCATTGATGTAGGTTTCGCTGGCATAGGCGAAGCCCTTGTCGCCCCAGGACGTACCCCAGCTGTTGCGCAGGATGATACGGCCATCGGTCCGATAGCCGACCGCCGCCACCGCATGGCCGCCGCGCACCGTATTCGGCTGGAAATTATCCAGCAGGCCATTGGTCGCGGTGGCGTTCATCCACGTGGCATCGACGCTGAGACCGACCAGGATGGGGCCCTGGGTGGCGAGCCAGGACCGCCAGTTCGGAACATTGCGCTGCAGGTTGAAGTAGCCGGCGATCTTGCGCGTCGCGGTCGCCGCGAAGAACGCATCGTCGGGCCCGGTATACATCATGGTATTGATCTTGAACGGCAGCAGGGTTTCGGGCGCGGCACCGTATTTGCGCAGGATATCCACCGCGGCCTTGAGGCTCGTGCCGGCCCCTTCGATCATCGTTTCCGGCCGGTTGACGAACTGGTCGGTTTCCTTCGATGCCATCCAGGTGAAGCGTTTTGTGAATATCGCGCAGAGAGTGGCCAACGGTCAGGCAATCTTGAATCGTTGGCCATAGCGCGCGAAGAACCCCAATACGCGTCTTGGGCAACTGTTCGGCGAAAGCCTTTAGGTTCGGTGTCGAATTCATTCGTGAAACC
>Ga0207682_10000789_pt1 | contig 14651 bp, 11 predicted proteins | sample KBSM63metaG_FD_184332 | JGI IMG/M metagenome (GOLD analysis project Ga0207682, IMG submission 184332) | Miscanthus rhizosphere microbial communities from Kellogg Biological Station, Michigan, USA - KBS M6-3 metaG (SPAdes) (version 2) | ecosystem: Host-associated > Plants > Roots > Rhizosphere >... | reverse complement strand
CGGGCGCAAGCGCCGGCACCGGCGGCGCCGGCGCCCGCACCGGCTGCAACATCTGTCCCTGCGTCCACGGAAAAGACTTTTTCGCAGGAGGAACTCGATCAGCTGGTGGCACCGATCGCCTTGTATCCCGACGCGTTGCTGGCGCAAGCGCTGATGGCATCGACCTATCCGCTCGACGTCGTGTCCGCGGAGCGCTGGGTAAAGGCCAATCATGGACTCAAGGACAAGGCACTCGAGGATGCGCTGCAGAATCAGCCGTGGGACCCAAGCGTCAAGTCGCTGTGCGTGTTCCCTCAGGTGCTGACCATGATGAGCGAGAAGCTCGACTGGACCCAGAAGCTCGGCGATGCGTTTCTCGCGCAACAGGCGGACGTGATGAACACTGCGCAGAGCCTGCGGCAAAAGGCAGTGGCTCAGGGCTCGCTCAAGGACAGCGAGCAGCAAAAGGTTGTCACCACCCAGGAGAACAGCACGACCGTCATCAAGATCGAGCCGGCCAAACCCGAGGTCGTATACGTGCCGACCTACAACCCGACGGTGGTGTACGGCGCATGGCCCTATCCCGCGTATCCGCCCTACTACTACTATCCGCCCGGCTACGTCGCCGGCGGAGCGCTGCTGGGCTTCACCGCGGGCGTCATCGTCGGCGGCGCGCTGTGGGGCAACTGCAACTGGGGCCGCGGTGACGTCAACGTCAACGTCAACCGTTACAACAACTTCAACCGCACGAACGTGAGCAATAGCAACTGGCAGCACAACAGCGATCGCCGCGGCGCGGTCCCGTATCGCGACCAGAACGTGGCGAGACAAAACGGCCGCGGTCAGTCCGCCGACGCCGCGTCGCGCGACGCGTTCCGCGGGCGCGCGGATTCAGGGCGCGAGCAGATCCAGCGCGGTGAAGTCTCGGCGCGCGACGCTCAAGGCAGTCGCGGCGGCGCAAGCAGCTATGGCGCAGGCAATCGCGACTACAGCGGTCGCGGCAGTTCCGCGATGGACACGCGCGGCGGGGGTGCGCAGACGCGCGACTACAGCAATCGCGGTACATCGAGCATGAATTCGGCGCGCAGCTCGGGGAACATGTCGCGCTCGAGCGGCGGCGGAGGGGCGCGTGGCGGCGGTGGTGGCGGGCGCGGCGGCGGTGGCGGCGGTCGAGGTGGCGGAGGACGGCGATGAACGACACCCTCACCTCGCCGGAGGCAAAGATGCACCGCCAATTGGGCCCAGCGCACGCAGCTTGGGAGTGGAAAGCTCTCCTCCTGCTCCTGCTCGCAGTAGCGCTGCTCTTTTCCACGCATGCGTTCGCCGCGGAGGCACCACAGAAGACGTTCGTCACGCCCGACGAGGCCGTCAACGCGCTGGTCGCCGCGGTGAAAGCGGACGACGCCAAGGCGATCCGTGCAGTCCTCGGCAACGATCCCGGCGACCTGTCGTCGGGCGATGCCGTCGCCGACGGCACCATGCGCCGGCAATTCGTCGCTTCTTACGATGCGAAGCACGCCCTTGTGCCGACGGGGGACGCGACGACGCTCATCATCGGCAATGATGACTTCCCGTTCGCGTTCCCGCTCGTGAAAACGGCCGACCGGTGGCGCTTCGACACGCAAGCAGGCAAGGAAGAACTCCGCGCGCGCCGGATCGGGGAAAACGAGCTCGACGCCATCAAGGTGCTGCAGGCGATCGTCGACGCCGAGCGCGACTACGCCTCGGCCGACCGCAACGGCAACGGCGTGCCCGAGTACGCGATGAAATTCACGAGCAGTCCCGGCAAGCACGACGGGCTATTTTGGCCGACCAAGGAGGGCGAGCCGCCGAGCCCGCTCGGTCCGCTGGTCGCCAAGGCCACCAGCGAGGGTTATCAGAAGAACACCAAGGGTCCGACGCCGTACCGGGGCTACTACTACCGACTGCTGAAAGGTCAGGGAGCGAACGCGCCGATGGGTGCGCTCGACTACGTCGTTCGGGGTCGCGCGATCGGCGGATTCGCCGTCGTGGCGTACCCCGCCAAATATGGCAGCTCGGGGATCATGACGTTCATCGTTAATCAGGACGGCAAGGTCCTGCAAACGGATCTTGGACCGAACACGGCGGCCAGCGTGGCCTCCATCCAGCGCTACAACCCGGACAACACCTGGACACCGGCGGGGCAAAAATGAAACGGATCGATCGTCAGCGCGGCGAAACGGCAGCGGCGCAACGCGCTACGCAGCCGAAGCGTAAAGGCACCGCCAAGAAAGCGCGCGATCGTCCGGACGACGCCGGCGCGCGGCCGCCAAATGGCGTTGCGCTTTCCAACAAGGGCTACGCGAAACAACTCAAGCGTCTGCACATCGAGCTCGTGCGCTTGCAGGAATGGGTGAAGCACAAGGGTGTCAAGGTGTGCATCGTCTTCGAAGGCCGCGATGGCGCCGGCAAGGGCGGCACGATCAAGGCGATCACCGATCGCGTCAGCCCTCGCGTGTTCCGCGTCGTGGCGCTTCCCGCGCCGACCGAGCGCCAGAAGACCCAAATGTATTTGCAGCGCTACATTACGCATCTGCCGGCCGCCGGCGAGATCGTCATCTTCGACCGCAGCTGGTACAACCGCGCAGGGGTCGAGCGCGTGATGGGTTTTTGCACCGAGGACGAGGCGAAGCGCTTTCTCACCGCCGTCCCGCTCGTCGAGAAGGCGATCGTTGAATCGGGCGTGATCCTCCTCAAGTACTGGCTGGAGGTGAGCCCCGACGAGCAGACGCGCCGGCTCAAGGCGCGGATCGACGACGGACGGAAGATCTGGAAGCTTTCGCCGATGGATCTCAAGTCGTACGGCCGCTGGTTCGACTATTCGCGCGCCCGCGACGCCATGTTTGCGGCAACCGACTCATCGTGGGCGCCCTGGTTCGTCGTTCGCTCCGACGATAAATCGCGCGCGCGGCTCAACATCATCGAGCACGTTCTGAAGCGGATTCCCTATGACGACGTGCCGCGCGAGAAGGTCAAGCTTCCGAAGCGGCAGAAACAAGGCGACTACAAGGAAAGCGCGTATCCATTCAAGTTCATTCCGGAGGCGCATTAAAGTCGCGCGCTGTGTGTCGCCTCGCTGAGAATGGGGCGAAATCGAAGGACGCAAGCGCATGCCGGAGGCTGTAACTGACCACGCCGGGAAACGGGCCCTTCGCTGGCGCACTGTTTTTCCACCCGCGCATTGGCTTGCCGGCTACCGGCCTTCGTGGCTTCGACATGACCTCGTCGCCGGCATTACGCTGGCCGCGTATGCGATCCCGGTGTCGCTGGCTTATGCGTCGCTTGCCGGACTTCCCCCTCAATACGGCATCTACTGCTACCTCGTAGGCGGTGTCGCGTACGCGCTGTTTGGAACGTCGCGTCAGCTGGCCGTCGGTCCAACGTCGGCTATCTCGCTGCTGGTAGGCACGACGGTCGCAGGCATGGCGGCCGGCGATCCCGGCCGGTTCGCGCAAATCGCAGCGCTCGTGGCACTCGTATTCGCCGCAATCAGCTTCATCGCGTGGCTGTTGAGACTTTCTTCGCTGGTGAGCTTCATCAGCGAAACGATCCTGCTCGGGTTCAAGGCCGGCGCGGCGATCACGATCGCGATGACCCAGCTGCCGAAGCTCTTCGGCGTGCCCGGCGGCAGCGGCGACTTCTTCGAGCGCCTGTGGAAGCTCGGCAGTCAGCTTCCGGACACCCAGCCGGTCGTCCTTGCCTTCGGTATCTGCGCGATCGCATTGCTGATCGTCGGCGACAAGCTGCTTCCCGCGCGTCCGATCGCGCTGTTCGTTGTCGCGGCGTCGATCGTGGCATTGTCGGCGACGCCGCTCGCCCAGATGGGATTCAAGACCGTTGGCGTGCTGCCCGCCGGCCTACCGGATTTCATGCTGCCCTCGCTGCGCGCGCGCGACATCGACGGCATCGTCCCGCTCGCCCTCGCCTGCTTCTTGCTGGCATACATCGAAGGCATATCGTCGGCGCGAGCATTGGCGCAGAAGCACGGCGACGAGATCGATCCGCGGCAAGAGCTGTTCGCCCTCGGCGCAGCGAACCTCGCCGCTGCCGTCTGTCAAGGCTATCCGGTTGCCGGCGGGCTGTCGCAATCGACGGTGAACGACAAGGCCGGTGCGAAGACCCCACTGTCGGTCGTGCTGGCATCGGTCACGATCGCGCTGTGCCTGCTGTTCCTGACGGGCCTGCTGCGTAACCTGCCGGATGTCGTACTCGCAGCGATCGTTCTCGTCGCCGTAAAGGGGCTCATCAACATTCCGGAGCTGCGGCGGGTATGGACGCTGAGCCGAACGGAATTCCTGATCGCAGTGGCTGCGTTCGCGGGCGTGTTGCTGCTGGGCATTTTGAAGGGCGTCCTGCTGGCGGCGGCATTCTCGATCGCGTTGCTGGTCAATCGCGCCGCGCATCCGCACGTCGCGCGCCTCGCGCGGATTCCCCGAACGAAACGCTATTCGGACGTCGACCGCAATCCCGAAAACGAAAGTGTTCCGGGCGTGCTGATCGTTCGCGTCGAATCGGGATTGCTCTATTTCAACGTCGGCCACGTGCGCGACCAGGTGCGGGAATACATCGCGACGCAACGCGACTTGCGAGTTGTCGTCTGGGATCTGTCGACCTCGCCTTATGTGGACATCGCGGGAGCGCAGCTGCTTGCCGAAACACAACGCGAGCTCGCCGCACAGGGCATTGCGTTCCGTATCGTCGAAGCGCGCTCAGCGGTGCGCGACCTTCTTCGCAAGGCGATCGGGCCCGGCGTGGGCGAGATAAGCCGCAGGAATTCGGTTCATGACGCCGTGACGGCGGCGCTCGAATGAAGCTGCGCACGAGGAAAGGCCGCCGTCACGGCAGGCCTTTCCAACTCAATTTACAGTTTTTGGCGGAGTGGACGGGACTCGAACCCGCGACCCCCGGCGTGACAGGCCGGTATTCTAACCAACTGAACTACCACTCCATGATTCTTCAAACGGCCGACGTCGCACGCGAAAACGGCTCCGGCAGCATGTCATCGCGGCTCTCGTGCCGGGTGCTGGTGGGTGCTGACGGGATCGAACCGCCGACATTCGCCTTGTAAGGGCGACGCTCTACCAGCTGAGCTAAGCACCCGGACGAACGATGCGATCCTTGCGAGCCAACCGGACACGCGATGCAACAGCGCTCCAAACTTCGAGCGGCCCGTACGAACCAGCCGCGCGTAACGCCGTGAGGGGCGCTAGTTTAGCGCATCCTTCAACGCTTTTCCAGCGCGAAACTTCGGCACCTTGCCGCCCTTGATCCTGATCGCGTCGCCCGTCCTGGGGTTGCGGCCGGCGCGCGGGCTGCGCTTGCCGACATAGAACGAACCGAAGCCGACGAGCGTGACGATGTCCCCTTGGCGCAAGGACGTCTTGATCGCGCCGACGGTCGCGTCGAGCGCGCGGCCGGCCGCGGCCTTCGAGATATCGGCGTGCCGGGCGATGGCGTCGATCATTTCGGATTTGTTCACGGAACATCCTTTCTATTCGAACTGCGGGCCATGCGGCGACGTGAAGACCGCGGCATCGCCAATCGGAAGCGCGAGCGAACATCGACGCGCGAGGTGTACCACTTTATAGCGCTGGGGTTTTCCAGGTGTCAAGGCTTGCGCGATGTACGTGCTTCGTCATCTGCTGCTCGACACAAACAAAAACGGCGGGCACGGTTGCACCCGCCGTCGATCGTTGCGTGGAAAACGCGTCAGTGCTTGATCACCGCGCTCTTGTCGTCGTCGGCGCCGGCCGCCGGCGGCACTGAAGCCGCCGTCTTGTCGGTCTCGTCGACGATCGGCGTCGGCTGACGCTCGAGCGAACGTTCGAGCACCTGCTCGATCCAGCGCACCGGATGGATGTCGAGCCGATTCTTGATCTCGTCGGGTATCTCGACCAGGTCTTTCACGTTCTCTTCCGGTATCAGCACCGTCTTGATGCCGCCGCGTCCCGCTGCAAGCAGCTTCTCTTTCAAGCCGCCGATCGGCAGCACTTCGCCGCGCAGCGTGATCTCGCCCGTCATCGCGACGTCGCAGCGCACCGGAATTCCGGTGAGGATCGAGACGATCGCCGTGACGATCGCCGCACCAGCCGACGGCCCGTCCTTCGGCGTTGCACCTTCCGGCAAGTGGATGTGCAGATCAGTCTTCGTGTAGAAGTCCGCCGGTATCCCAAGCTGCTTCGAACGATTGCGCACGACCGAAAGTGCTGCGGCGATCGATTCGTTCATCACGTCGCCGAGCTTGCCGGTCGTCGTCGTCTTGCCCTTGCCCGGCAATGCGACCGACTCGATCGTCAGCAAGTCGCCGCCGACCTCGGTCCATGCGAGGCCCGTTACCTGGCCGATCTGGTTCTTGCGCTCGGCGATGCCGTACGTGTACCGGCGCACGCCGAGATACTTGTCCAGGTTCTTCGAATTGATGTCGACCGGACCGCGCGCCTTGCGCACCTTGCCTTCGCTTTGCTTCAGCAGCAGCCCCTTGACGACCTTGCGGCAGATCTTGCTGATGTCGCGCTCGAGGCTTCGCACACCGGCTTCGCGCGTGTAATAGCGGACGATGTCGCGCAACGCGCTTTCGGCGACGTGCAGTTCCTCGGGCTTCAGGCCGTTGTTCTTGATCTGCTTGGGCAACAGGTACTGTTTCGCGATCGCGATCTTCTCGTCCTCGGTGTAGCCCGAAAGGCGAATGACCTCCATCCGGTCGAGCAGCGGCGCCGGTATGTTCATCGTGTTCGCCGTCGCGACGAACATCACGTCGGACAGGTCGTACTCGACCTCGACGTAATGGTCGACGAACGTGTTGTTTTGCTCCGGGTCGAGCACTTCGAGCAACGCCGACGACGGATCGCCGCGGAAGTCCTGCCCCATCTTGTCGACTTCGTCGAGCAGGAACAGCGGGTTGCGCACAGCGACCTTCGTCATGTTCTGCAGGATCTTGCCGGGCATCGAGCCGATGTATGTACGACGGTGGCCACGGATCTCGGCCTCGTCGCGCACGCCGCCAAGGCTCATCCGGACGAACTTGCGCCCGGTTGCCTTCGCGACCGATTGGCCGAGCGACGTCTTGCCCACCCCGGGCGGCCCCACCAGACAGAGGATCGGCGCCTTCAGCCGGTCGACGCGCTGCTGCACCGCCAGGTACTCGACGATGCGTTCCTTGACCTTCTCGAGACCATAGTGGTCGGCATCGAGCACCTTGACCGCGTTGGCGAGATCCTTGCTGATCTTGCTCTTCTTGCGCCACGGCAAGCCGAGCAGCGTGTCGATGTAGTTGCGCACGACCGTCGCCTCGGCCGACATCGGCGACATCATCCGCAGCTTCTTGAGCTCGGCCATCGCCTTGCCCTCGGCCTCGCGCGACATCCGCGCGGCCTTGATCTTCTTTTCCATTTCCTCGAGATCGGCGTTCTCGTCGCCTTCGCCGAGTTCCTTCTGGATCGCCTTGACCTGCTCGTTCAGGTAGTACTCGCGCTGGCTCTTCTCCATCTGGCGCTTGACGCGGCCGCGGATGCGCTTTTCGACCTGCAGGATGTCGACTTCGCCTTCTAGAACGCCGAGCAGGTGCTCGAGGCGCTTGCCGACGTCGCTCATCTCGAGGATCTGCTGCTTCTGTTCGAGCTTGAGCGGTAGATGCGCGGCAATTGCGTCCGCGAGGCGGCCACCGTCGTCGATCCCGGACATCGACGTCAGGATTTCGGGCGGAATCTTCTTGTTGAGCTTCACGTACTGGTCGAACTGCGTCAGCAGCGCGCGCCGCATTGCCTCGACCTCATGAGCCGTGCCGGGCTCGCCGGCAATCGGCTGCGCTTCGGCGGCCAGATACTCGCCGAGTTCCTCGATGCTCTGGATCCGTGCACGCTGCGTGCCCTCGACCAGCACCTTCACGGTGCCGTCCGGCAGCTTCAGCATTTGCAATACCGTGGCCACGCTGCCGATGTCGTAGAGATCCTCGGCCGTGGGGTCGTCCTTCGATGCCTGTTTTTGGGCGACGAGCAGGATGTGCTTGCCCGCATCCATCGCGACGTCGAGTGCCTTGATCGATTTCGGGCGACCGACGAACAGCGGGATCACCATGTGCGGGAACACGACGACGTCGCGCAGCGGAAGCAGCGGCAGCGTGGTGACGTCGGTCGGGAGGGCGGTATCGTTGGGCATGCGTGCCTCAGGTAGGGGTTTCATCGGTCAAAATGGGGCCAGCGACCGTCGCTGTCAAGCTGGGTAACGGCTGGAAAGTCCTGCTTGCCACGGGGAAACTGCACAATTCGTAGCAAACAGCGCGCCAAGGCGCGTTATTCGGGCGGCTGCCGCGGTCGCAGAGCTGCGGCAGCACGGCAATCCGCGTGATTCCAAGAGCGGCGCGCCGGTTGGAAGCACTGCTAAATGTACACTTAATCAACGAGTTCGAGCCACGCTGACCGCTGACGCGCACCGGCTGATCGCGCCGCTCGCGCGCGGTCGCGGCCCCGCCGATCGGGGCAAGGGCCAGGCGAATGGCCTGACAACGCTTACTGAGCTGCCGCGACCTTCGGCGAATCCGCGAACATCATCAGCGGCTTGCCGTCGTTGGTGATCGTCGATTCGTCGACGACCACGCGGGCCAGGTTGGACATTGACGGGAGGTCGTACATCACGTCGAGCAGTACTTGCTCGAGGATCGAGCGCAGACCGCGGGCGCCCGTCTTGCGGGCGAGCGCCTTGCGCGCAATGGCACGCAGCGCGAGCTCGCGAATCTCGAGCTCGACGCCTTCCATGCGAAACATCTTGTGATACTGCTTGATCAGCGCGTTTTTCGGCTCGACGAGGATCTGGATCAGTGCGGCTTCGTCGAGCTCGTCGAGTGTTGCCACGACGGGAAGGCGGCCTACGAATTCGGGAATCAGCCCGAACTTGATCAGATCTTCGGGCTCGGTGCCGCGCAGCAGGATCGTCATGCTTCGCCGATCGTCCGGCGACGCGACTTCGGCGCCGAAGCCGATGCCCGTCTTCGCCGTGCGCTGGCGGATGATCTTCTCGAGACCGTCGAACGCGCCGCCGCAGACGAACAGGATGTTGGTCGTGTCGACCTGCACGAACTCCTGGTTCGGATGCTTGCGGCCGCCCTGCGGCGGAACGCTGGCGATCGTGCCTTCGATGAGCTTCAGCAGCGCTTGCTGGACGCCCTCGCCCGACACGTCGCGCGTGATCGACGGGTTATCGCTCTTGCGCGAGATCTTGTCGATCTCGTCGATGTAGACGATACCGCGCTGCGCCTTCTCGATGTCGTAGTCGCACTTCTGCAGCAGCTTCTGGATGATGTTCTCGACGTCCTCGCCCACGTAGCCGGCTTCCGTCAGCGTCGTCGCGTCCGCGATGACGAACGGCACGTCGAGGAGCCTCGCGAGCGTCTGCGCCAGCAGCGTCTTGCCCGAGCCGGTCGGGCCGATGAGCAGGATGTTCGACTTCGCGAGCTCGACGTCGTCTTCCTTCGTACCCGATTCGAGCCGCTTGTAGTGGTTGTAGACGGCGACGGACAAAATCTTCTTCGCCGGCTCCTGCCCGATCACGTACTGGTCGAGGATCTGGCGAATCTCGTGCGGCGTCGGCAGCTTGCTGCGATCCGCACGCGCCGTTTCGCCGCCGGTGCCTTCCTCGCGGATGATGTCGTTGCAAAGCTCGATGCACTCATCGCAGATGAACACCGACGGGCCCGCAATCAGCTTGCGGACCTCGTGCTGGCTCTTGCCGCAGAACGAGCAGTAGAGAAGCTTGTCGCCGGATGAGGATTTATCTGCCATTAAAGCGCCTGCGCACCTTGCTTTCGATCGACTTTACTCGGGTAAGTGCCGCTTTTGCAAGACTTTGTCGACAATCCCGTACTCGCGCGCCTGCTCGGCGGTGAGGAAATTGTCACGTTCGGTGTCGCGTGCGATCTGGTCCACCGGCTTGCCCGTATGCGCGGCCATCAGCACGTTCAGCCGCTGGCGCAGGCTCAGGATGTATTTCGCGTGGATCTCGACATCGGACGCCTGACCCTGGAACCCGCCGAGCGGCTGATGGATCATCACGTCCGAGTTGGGCAACGCGAAACGCTTGCCCTTCTGTCCCGCCGCCAGCAGGAACGCACCCATCGACGCCGCCATGCCGACGCACAGCGTCGACACGTCGGGCTTGATGAACTGCATCGTGTCGTAAACGGCGAATCCCGCGGCGATGGAGCCGCCCGGCGAGTTGATGTAGAAATGGATGTCCTTGTCCGGATTCTCGGATTCCAGGAACAGCATCTGTGCGACGACGAGGTTCGCCGTCGATTCGTTGACCGGTCCGACGAGGAACACGACGCGTTCCTTGAGCAGGCGCGAGTAGATGTCGTACGCGCGCTCGCCGCGTCCGCTCTGCTCGATCACCATCGGGATCAAGCCCAGTCCTCTCGGTTCTTCCATCAATGTCGATCCTCGTGTTTGGTCGTGCGTTGCCGGCCGGTCATTCCAAGATGGGACCTCGGCCCTTGCTCGTCAAGCGCCTTCCGGTAAACGGCCTTCGATTGCTGCAGCGCTGATTTCCACTCCTTGATTGACGACGCACGTCGTCGCCATCACGCGCCGGCGCGCTGTCCCATGATCGTTTCGAACGTTGTCGGCTCGTCGGTGACCTTCGCCCGCGCGAGGATCCAGTCGACGACGTTCTGCTCGAGCACCATCGCCTCGAAATCACGCAGCCGCTCGGGCTTCTCGTAATGCCAGCGGACGACCGCATCCGGCTGTTCGTACGTCTGCGCGGTTTCCGTCACGAGCGTTTTGATCTGCTCGGGCTTCGCGTGCAGTTGCTCGTTGCGGACGAGCTCGGCGATGATGAGACCGAGCGCCACGCGCTCCTCGGCCTGCGGACGAAACACGTCGAGCGACAGGTCGAGGTTTTCCGGCTTGACGTTCGGCTGCTCGCGCAGGTTCGCAAGCGTCCGCTCGCGCAGTGCGTGCGCCTCGCTGTCGACGAGCGCCTTGGGCACGGCAAACGTCGCCCGCTGACGCAGGCCCGACAGCGCCTGCGCTTTGACCGCCGCATCGACCTTGCGCTTGAGTTCCAGCCGCAAGTTGGCTTCCACTTCGCGGCGCAGCTCGTCGACGCTGGCGCTCGCGATGCCGAACGCCTTCGCGAACTCGCTGTCGAGCGCGGGGATCTCGGGCGCCTCGACACGATGAACGGTCAACGTGAACCGCGCTTCCTTGCCGGCGACTTCACGGCCGTGATAATCCGCCGGGAACGTCAGCGGAAACTCGCGCGTATCGCCTGCGGCAGCACCCGTGATCGCCGCCTCGAACTCCGGCAGCATCCGTCCTTCGCCGAGCACGATCGGAAAATCCCGCGCCTGTCCGCCCGCGAACTCGACGCCGTCGATCGTTCCGGTGAAATCAACGTGCACCCGATCGCCAGCCTGGGCCGCGCGCTCGACCGTCGAATACGTCGTTCGTTGCTTGCGCAGCACTTCGAGCGTTCGATCGATATCCTGCGGCGTCACCTCGGCGAGCGGCCGCGTGATCGCGATGTCCTCCACCTGTCCGATCTGGACCTCGGGATAGACCTCGAACACCGCCGAGAACTCTAGCGTTTCGGTCGCCGGCTGGTCGCCGCGCTGCGGCTCGATGCGGGGTGTGCCCGCCACGCGCAGGTTCTGCGAACGGATCGCGTCGTTGAACGTCGATTGGACACGTTCCGAGATGACGTCGGAGCGAACCTGCGAGCCGTATTGCTGGTCGAGCATGCGCAGCGGCGCCTTGCCGGGCCGGAATCCCGCGACCTTGACGGTCCGCGCAAGCCGGGTAAGGCGCTTCTTGACCTCGCCTTCGATCTCGGCGATCGGCACGGCCACGTTCAGGCGGCGCTCCAAGGCCCCGAGCGTTTCGAGTGATGTTTGCATGCGAGACAAAATCCTGGTTAAAAAAGGTGCGTGCGCCTCCCTGTTGGCGCAGGTTTGGTGCGAAAGGGGGGACTCGAACCCCCACGGGCTGCCCCGCCAGCTCCTAAGGCTGGTGCGTCTACCAATTCCGCCACTTTCGCGAATGCGGCGCGGGACGTTGGCGAGCTGGCCGGATGGCAATTCGGAGGCACCGCATGACGCGTGGTGCGCGTGCGGGGCATCGCGCCCACAGGATGCCGCCGGGACCTCGTGCCGAATCGGCTAGTATATCCGACGGCGTTCCCGCCGGCCATTGCAACCGCGTCGTGCGCCGTGGAGCGGCGCGCCGTCGTCACCTTCCTTTCGGGCAATACCCCTTGTCGGTCGGACACTACGAGAATTTCCCGGTCGCCTCCGCGCTGCTGCCGGCACGCTATCGGCGCGCCATCGTCGCGATCTACCGGTTCGCACGCACCGCCGACGACATCGCCGACGAAGGCGACGCCACGCCCGCCGAGCGTCACGCGGCGCTCGGGCGCTACGCGAGCGCGCTCGACGCGATCGAGCGCAACGAGCCGCAGGCCGAGCCCCTGTTTGCAGAGTTGCAGATCGCAATACGCGAGCACGCGTTGCCGCTGCAACCGTTTCGCGACCTGCTCTCCGCATTTGCCCAGGATGTCGACGTCAAGCGCTACGCGACGTTTGCAGCACTCGCCGATTATTGCCGCCGCTCGGCCAATCCCGTCGGCCGCCTGCTGCTGACGCTGTACCGCACGGACGATGCAGCGAGCGTGGCGGAGAGCGACGCGATCTGCACGGCGCTGCAGCTCGCGAACTTCTGGCAGGACGTCGCAATCGACGCGCGCATCGGCCGCATCTACATCCCGCTGGAAGATTTCGCGCGGTTCGATATCGATCCGGCCGCGATCGCGGCGGGAAGCCACGATCGCCGGTGGGTGCAACTGATGGCATTCGAAACGGCGCGCACGCGGGCGCTGTTCGATCAGGGGCGCGCGCTGCCGCGCCGCCTGCCCTTGCGCGCGGGTCTCGAGCTTCGCGCGGTGATCGCCGGCGGAATGCGAATTCTCGAGCGGATCGAGCGCGTGGGCGGCGACGTCTTCTCGCAGCGGCCGCTGTTGACGAAGGGTGACTGGGCGCTGCTGGCACTGCGGACGCTCGCGCCCGCGCGCAAGGCGTGACCCCCGACCAGTATTGCGCCGACAAGGCGGCGCGCAGCGGCTCGAGCTTCCATTACAGCTTCCGGCTGCTCGATCCGCGGCGTCGCGCGGCGATCACCGCGCTGTACGCGTTCTGCCGCGAAGTCGATGATGCCGTCGACGAGGTGTCGGATCCGGACATTGCGCGGGTGAAGCTCGCTTGGTGGCGCACCGAGGTCGATGCGCTGTTCAAGGGCTCGCCGCGTCACCCGGTGACGACAGCGCTGCTGCCGGTCGTCCGCCGTTACACGATCACCGAGGACCAGTTGCAGACGGTAATCGACGGCATGCAGATGGACCTCGAGACGCTGCGCTACGTTGACTTTGCCGCGCTCGAGTTGTACTGCCATCGCGTGGCGGGCGTCGTCGGCCTGATGTCGGCGGAGATATTCGGCTACGCGGACGCGGCGACGCGTGGCTATGCGCGCGACCTCGGAATCGCGTTCCAGCTGACGAACATCATTCGCGACGTCGGCGAGGACGCCCGCCGCGGCCGCATCTATTTGCCGCAGGACGATCTTGCCCGGTTCGGCGTCGCGTCGTCGGACGTGCTGCGCGCACGCGGCTCGCCGGAATTCGCGAACCTGATGGCGTTCGAGGTCGAGCGCGCAAGAAACTGGTACGACCGCGCGCTCGCCCAATTGCCGGCCGCCGACCGGCGTGCGCAGCGCGCGGGCCTCGCGATGGCCGCGATCTACCGGACGCTGCTCGACGAGATTGCGCGCGACGGGTACCGAGTGCTCGATCGCAGGATCGCGCTCACGCCGCTGCGCAAGTTGTGGATCGCGACACGCGCGGCCTGGCGAGCGTGATCGTCGTCATCGGCGGCGGCTGGGCCGGGTGCGCCGCCGCGATCGAGCTGGCGCTGCGCGGCCGCAATGTCGAGCTGCACGACGCGGCACCCGTTCTCGGCGGCCGCGCGCGCGGCGTCATCCGTGACGGATTGCCGCTCGACAACGGCGAGCATTTGCTGCTCGGCGCCTACGTGGAGACGCTGCGACTTGCCGCGATCGTTCACGCGGGTCGACAGGCGCCGCCGTGGATCACCGCGCCGCTCGCGATTCGACCGTTCTCGTCACAACAGCGGAACGGGCTGTCGCTACGCGCACGGCGCCTGCCGGCACCGTTCGGGCTGCTCGTTGGCCTGCTCGGCGCGCACGGCCTGACGTGGCCCGAACGAATCGCAACGATCCGCTGGTTCGCGCGGCTTCGCGCCGGTGACTTCCAATGCGCAACCGACGCAACCGTCGCAAACATCGTTACGGACCTGCCGGTGCAAGTGCGCGACGGGTTGTGGGCGCCGCTTTGCGTCGCCGCGCTCAATACGCCGCCGGCGCAAGCTTCGGCGCAAGTGTTCCTGAACGTATTGCGCGAGGCCTTCGGTGGTGCGGCCAACGCGGCGGAAATGGTGTTGCCGCGCACCGGTCTCGCCGCGGCGTTTCCCGACGCAACCGCGCGCTGGCTGCGCGAGCGAGGCCACGGCGTGCATCTGTCGTCGCGACTGCGCGTGGTCGCGACCGGTGACGTGCGGCTCGCCGGTGCGTCGGGCGAAAGGCGGACCGATG
>Ga0207682_10000788_pt1 | contig 14657 bp, 13 predicted proteins | sample KBSM63metaG_FD_184332 | JGI IMG/M metagenome (GOLD analysis project Ga0207682, IMG submission 184332) | Miscanthus rhizosphere microbial communities from Kellogg Biological Station, Michigan, USA - KBS M6-3 metaG (SPAdes) (version 2) | ecosystem: Host-associated > Plants > Roots > Rhizosphere >... | reverse complement strand
TTCCATCGCCACGTGCTGAACTATTTCTGGACCTCGGTGACCGGCGGGCGCGGACGCCAGCACCTGATGGACGGCACCACGATCGAGTACAGCTACTATCCGGGCGAGACGCGCCACGAGACCTACGGGCCGGGCGAGTTCAAGGTGCACGATCTGGAGAATCTCGGCGACCAGGACATGATCTTCATGACGGTCGAGTCGATCGAGGGCTCGGCGAACAAGCCGCTCCCGGTTCCCGACACCGTGCGGCTCAAGGCGGCCTGACCGCTCGCCGAGAAGACGAAAGGCGGCGATCGGCGGATCCTGATTTCCGGTGGCGCCATCGTCAGCTTGGCTGCATCCGCGCACCACGATCCAGATCTTGGCCCGTGTATACGGAGAGTTTTATTGCGCGCGCGGTGTCGCAGCAGAGTTGCGCAAATCGCATGCACGGCGCGCGCACCCCGGCGGATTCATACCAAGGAATAGCGTGGCTCTGCGGCGGCGAGTGAAGTGAAACCGCTCGTCTATTCGGGTGACACTTCGACCCGCCGATAGGTGTCGACAGTATTCGCCGCTCTTGAAGACTCACAGAAGCTGTCGTTGCGCACTTGTACCGCGTCGCAGCAAATTCCCAGCAATTACGACTTCGAGTCGGATTCCTCTTGCGCTTTGGTATAATTTATTATCGAAATAAGACGAGGCGGGATGTTGCCCAAGCGCGCGAGCGTGATGGACGGCCCCGCGAAGCCGGCAAAGTCCGGTGGGGACGACAAAATGTTCGAGGGAGAGAGCAAATGACCCGCTTCGGTCTAACGGTAAATTTCACGACGCGAACGTTTGCGGCGGCCGCTGGTGCCGCCGTTTTGCTGAGCTGCGGCCCGGCCCTCGCGGCCTGGGAGCCGACCCGCCCGGTGGAAATCATCGTTCCGGCCGGCACCGGCGGCGGCGCCGACCAAATGGCCCGCGTGATCCAGGGCATCGTGGGCAAGCACAGCCTGATGAAGCAGCCGATGCTCGTCGTCAACAAGGCCGGCGGCGCCGGCGGCGAAGGCTTCCTCGATGTCAAAGGCGCGCGCGGCAATCCGCACAAGCTGATCATCACGCTATCGAACCTGTTCACGACGCCGCTCGGCACCGGCATTCCGTTCTCCTGGAAGGACCTCACGCCGGTCGCCATGATGGCGCTCGACGAGTTTGTGCTCTGGGTCCCGGCCGACGCGCCCTACAAGACCGCGAAGGAGTACGTCGAAGCCGCCAAGGCCGCGCCCGGCACGATGAAGATGGGCGGCACCGGCTCGAAGCAGGAAGACCAGATCATCACGGTCGCGATCGAAAAGGCGACCGGCGCCAAGTTCACCTACATCCCCTACAAGGGCGGCGGCGAAGTCGCCGTTCAGCTCGTCGGCAAGCACGTCAACTCCACGGTCAACAATCCGATCGAGGCGGTGGCGCAGTGGCGCGCCGGACAGCTCAAGCCGCTCTGCGTATTCGACGCGCAGAACCTGCCGGTGAAGGACAAGATCGCCGGCGAGATGGCATGGGCCGACATCCCGACCTGCAAGTCGCAGGGGCTCGATATCGAGTACCTGATGCTGCGCGGCATCTTCATGACGCCGAACGCGACCCCCGACCAGATCTCGTTCTACGTCGATCTGCTCAAGAAGGTGCGCGAGACGCCGGAGTGGAAGCAGTTGATGCATGACGGTGCCTTCAATCAGACCTTCATGTCCGGTGCCGACTACGCCAAGTGGGTTGAGAAGGAAGAGGGCCGCCATCGCGATTTGATGAAGGAAGCGGGCTTCCTCGCCTCCACCAACTGAACCCGATCAGCGCATCGCTGCCGGCGAATTCGCTTCGCCGGCAGCACGCTCGCGCGCCACGCGCATGATCCCGAAAAGTGCGAAGCGGTTTTCGGAAAAGATCATGTGCAAAAGCATGGATAGGACGAGGCACGAATGACCGATACGACCTCGCATGGCGGCACCGGCCCGTCGCATCGCGGCGTGGAGATCGGCGTTGCGGTCGCAATGATCGCGTTCGGCGCGGTCGTCATCGTTGGCAGCCTGCAGGTCGGCATCGGATGGGGACCCGAAGGGCCGAAGTCGGGCTTCTTCCCGTTCTATCTTGGCGTCACGATCATCCTGGCGAGCGTGCTCAACCTCGTCGCCGCCGCCACGGAATCCTCGCAGAAAGTCTTTGCCGACTGGTCTCAACTCACGTCGGTGGTCTCGGTCGTGATCCCGACGACGATCTACGTGTTCGCGGTCCCATGGACCGGCATCTACCTCTCATCCCTGATCCTGATCGCGCTCTTCATGAGATGGCTCGGGCGCTACAGCATCGCGATGTGCGCCGCGGTGTCGATCAGCGTCGTCATGGTGACTTATCTGATGTTCGAGAAGTGGTTCCTCGTGCCGCTGCCGAAGGGGCCGATCGAGGATTGGCTCCCGCTGTAGTTCCGCATCACCACCAGCAGGCTTGAAAGAAGCGCACGATGGAAGAAATTGCCAATCTGTTTCACGGCTTCGCGGTGGTGATTCAGCCGTTCAACTTGCTGCTGATGGTGGTCGGCATCCTGCTCGGCGTGATCATCGGGGTTTTGCCCGGCCTCGGCGGCGCCAACGGCATCGCAATCCTGCTTCCCCTCACATTCGGCATGTCGCCGACCTCCGCCATCATCATGCTCTCCTGCATCTACTGGGGCGCGCTGTTCGGCGGCGCGATTACCTCGGTGCTGTTCAATATTCCGGGCGAGCCGTGGTCGGTCGCGACCACCTTCGACGGGCACCCGATGGCGCAGCAAGGCAGGGCCGGCGAGGCGCTCACTGCCGCCTTCACCTCGTCATTCGTCGGCGCGCTGTTCGCCGTCATCATGATCACGCTGGTTGCGCCGCTGGTCGCGAAGTTCGCGCTGCAATTCGGGCCCGCGGAAAAGTTCGCCGTGTTCTTCCTCGCCTTCTGCTCGTTCATCGGCATGGGCAAGGAGCCGCCGTTCAAGACCATCGCGTCGATGATGATCGGTTTCGCGCTTGCCGCCGTCGGCCTCGACAGCGTGACCGGCCAGCTCCGCCTGACATTCGGCTTCACCGAAATGCTCAACGGTTTCGACTTCCTGATCGCGGTCATCGGCCTGTTCGGCATCGGCGAGATCCTGCTCACGATGGAGGAAGGCCTCTCGTTCAAGGGCAAGGCCGCGGTGATCAATCCGAGGGTCGTGTGGCAGACATGGAAGGAGCTGCCGCGCTACTGGATGACGTCGCTGCGCTCCTGCATCATCGGTTGCTGGATGGGCATCTCGCCGGCCGGCGCGACGCCCGCCTCGTTCATGAGCTACGGCATCGCCAAACGCACCTCGAAGCGCGGCGACAATTTCGGCAAAGGCGAGATCGAAGGCGTGGTCGCGCCCGAGACCGCCGCGCACGCGGCCGGCACCGCGGCGCTGTTGCCGATGCTCTCGCTCGGCGTGCCCGGGTCGCCGACCGCGGCCGTGCTGCTCGGTGGCCTGCTGATCTGGGGCCTGCAGCCCGGCCCGCTGCTGTTCGTCGAGCAGAAGGACTTCGTCTGGGGCCTGATCGCGTCGATGTATCTCGGCAATATCGTCGGCCTCATCATCGTGCTGACCTGCGTGCCGCTGTTCGCCGCGATCCTGCGCATCCCGTTCTCGATCATCGCCCCGATCATTCTGGTGATGTGCGCGATCGGCGCCTACACGGTGCACAATTCCGCTTTCGACGTGGTGCTGATGCTGGTCTTCGGGGTGATCGGCTACGTGCTCAAGAAGTGCAATTATCCGCTCGCCCCGATGGTTCTCGCCATCGTGCTCGGCGACAAGGCGGAGGAAGCGTTCCGCCAGTCGCTGCTCGGCTCGGGCGGCAGCCTCGGCATCTTCTTCTCCAACGGTCTGGTCGGCTCGATCATGGTGCTCGGCCTGATCGCGCTGTTCTGGCCGGTGATCCAGAACGCGTGGACCCGTATGCGCCTGGCGACGGCCGCCTAGCCGGATTGATTTGAAGGCTCAAAGGTGCTTGATATGGAATTATGTATACCAGTGCAGCCAAGCACCGGACCTCAGGGAAGGAGGGCGCGATGACCGACAATACGCGCCCAGAGCCATCCGCCCGGGTCGTCGTGGCCCCCCTCGGCGACACATCCACTTTCGCGGACCGCGCCTACACGGTGCTGAAAGACACCATCGTCTCCCTCAATGTTTATGAGCAGCCCGACGAGGTACGCCTCGACGAACGCCAGCTCGCGAGCGATCTCGGCATCAGCCGCACGCCGGTGCGCGAAGCGATGGCGCAGCTCGAGCGCGAGGGCTTCGTGCGCTCGGTGCCGCGCCGCGGCATCTATGTCGTGCGCAAGTCGAAGCGCGAGGTGATCGAGATGATCACCGCATGGGCGGCGCTGGAAAGCATGGCAGCGCGCCTGATCACCACCAACGCCACGATCGAAGAGATCGCCACGCTGCGTAAAATGTTCGCGACCTTCGAAAACGGCCAGGCGCGCGCGCATCTCGACGAATATTCCGAGGTGAACATCGAATTTCACCAGACGATCATCCGCATGAGCCGCAATCACGTGCTGATCAATCTCGCCGAAAACCTGTTCACCCACATGCGCATGATCCGCCGCAAGACCATCGGCGAGCAGGATCGCGTCGACCGCTCGATCCGAGACCACATGAACATCATCGAGGCGCTCGAAGCGCGCGACACCGAACGCGCCGAGGACCTCGTGCGCAACCACGCGCTCGGCCTGGCCGATCACGTAGCGAAATACGCCGATTATCTGGACTGAACACCGCGAAGCCGATGCCGCACTTCTTCTGCAAGCTGATCGCGCCACGACCGACGTTCCCGTTCGACATGAACGATGACGAGAAAGCCCTGATGCAACAACACGCCGCCTACTGGACCGGCCTGTGCAACGAAGGCGTCGTGCTGGTGTTCGGCCCGGTCTTGGACCCGAAGGGACCGTTCGGCATGGGCATTTTCGAGAGCGCCGATGAAGCTGATGTGAAGCGCCGCACCGATGCCGATCCGGTGATGAAGGCGAACATCGGCTTCAAGGTCGAGATCACACCCATGCGCGCGATCACGCGCGCAACCGTTCAATAGGACTTGGTTCAGTAGGATTTGGGAGGACCGCATGGCCGACGCCGCAGTGAAGGAAAAACCCGCGACCGCGCCGGAAGACGAGCGCGAGCTGACGGATGGCTTCAACCTGATCATCGATGCGCTCAAGCTCAACGGCCTGACCACGATCTACGGGGTGCCCGGCATTCCGATCACGGATTTCGGCCGCATGGCGCAGGCGGCGGGCATTCGCGTGCTCTCGTTCCGCCACGAGCAGAACGCCGGATATGCGGCTTCGATCGCCGGCTTTCTCACCAAGAGGCCCGGCGTCTGCCTCACGGTGTCGGCGCCGGGCTTCCTCAATGGCCTCACCGCGCTGGCCCACGCCACCACCAACTGCTTCCCGATGATCCTGATCTCGGGGTCGTCCGAGCGCGAGATCGTCGACCTGCAGCAGGGCGACTACGAGGAGATGGACCAACTCGCCATCGCCAAGCCACTGTGCAAGGCGGCGTTCCGCGTGCTGCATGCCGCGGACATCGGCATCGGCATCGCGCGTGCCATCCGCGCCGCAGTCTCGGGCCGTCCGGGCGGCGTCTATCTCGATCTGCCGGCCAAGCTGTTCGGCCAGGTGATGGACGCGGAGGCTGGAAAGAAGTCGCTGGTGAAGGTGATCGACGCCGCGCCGGCGCAGATTCCCGCAGCCGAGGCCGTGAAACGTGCGCTCGACGTGCTGAAGAGCGCCAAGCGCCCGCTGATCATCCTCGGCAAGGGCGCGGCCTATGCGCAGGCTGACGATGCGATCCGTTCGTTCGTCGAGAAGAGCGGCGTTCCGTTCCTGCCGATGAGCATGGCCAAGGGCCTGCTGCCCGACACGCATCCGCAATGCGCCGGCGCGGCGCGCTCGACGGTGCTGAAGGACTCGGACGTCGTGATGCTGATCGGCGCGCGGCTCAACTGGCTCTTGTCGCACGGCAAGGGCAAGACCTGGGGTGAGGCGCCGAAGAAGTTCATCCAGATCGACATCGAGCCGAAGGAAATGGACTCGAACGTCGAGATCGTCGCGCCGGTCGTGGGCGACATCGGCTCGTGCGTTTCCGCGCTGCTCGACGGCATGGGCGCCAAGTGGCAGTCGCCGCCTGCCGACTGGACCGGCGCCGTGTCCAGGAAGCGCGACGAGAACGTTGCCAAGATGGCGCCGCGCCTGATGAACAACAACTCGCCGATGGACTACCACGGCGCGCTCGGCGTGCTGCGCACCATCGTCAAGGAGCGGCCCGACGCGATCCTCGTCAACGAAGGCGCCAACACGCTCGACCTCGCGCGCGGCATCATCGACATCTACCAGCCGCGCAAGCGCATCGACGTCGGCACCTGGGGCATCATGGGTATCGGCATGGGCTATGCGATCGCCGCCGCGGTCGAAACCGGCAAGCCGGTGCTCGCGGTCGAAGGCGACTCGGCGTTCGGCTTCTCCGGCATGGAGGTCGAGACGATCTGCCGCTACAACCTGCCGGTCTGCATCGTCATCTTCAACAATGACGGCATCTACCGCGGCACCGACGTCAATTCGGTGAGCGCGGACCCCGCGCCGACCGTCTTCGTCAAGGGCGCGCGCTACGACAAGATGATCGAGGCCTTCGGCGGCGTCGGCGTCAATGCGACGAGTCCCGACGAGCTCAAGCGCGCCGTCAACGCCGCGATGGACAGCGGCAAGCCGACGCTCATCAACGCTGTGCTCGATCCGGCCGCCGGCAGCGAGAGCGGCCGCATCGGCAATCTCAACCCGCAGAGCAAGCTGAAGAAGAAGTGACGTATCCGCTCGTCCCCGCGAAAGCGGGGACCCAGAGTTTGTTCGCTGGATTCCCGCTTGCGCGGGAATGAGCGGAAGCTAGAGACAGGGAGACAGCAGATGGCCAAGAAACAGAAGAAGGCGGCGAAACCCGCCAAGAAGGCAGCAAAGCAAGTTGCGAAGAAAGCCGCCGCGAAGTCGAAGAAGGTCGTGAAGCTCGCGCCGGTGAAAAAGCCGGCCGCGAAGAAGAACGGCAACGGGCATCCGAAGCCATCGAGCAAGCCTTTCGGCCAGGTCGGCAAGGCGCTCGACGGCGTGCGCATCCTCGACTTCACGCACGTGCAGTCGGGCCCGACCTGCACGCAGCTCCTCGCCTACATGGGCGCGGACGTCATCAAGGTGGAGCGCCCCGGCGTCGGCGACATCACGCGCGGACAGTTGCGCGACGTGCCGAACGCGGATTCGCTCTACTTCACGATGCTCAACGGCAACAAGCGCTCGATCACGATCGACAGCAAGCACCCGAAGGGCCGCGAAATCCTCGATCGCCTGATCAAGCATTGCGACGTGCTGGTGGAGAACTTCGCGCCCGGCGCGCTCGACCGCATGGGGCTGACCTGGGAGCACATCCATAAGCTCAACCCGCGCATGATCGTCGCCTCGGTGAAGGGCTTCGGCCCCGGTCCCTATGAAGATTGCAAGGTCTACGAGAACGTCGCGCAATGCGCCGGCGGTTCGGCTTCGACCACCGGTTTCCGTGAGGGCCCGCCGCTCGTCACCGGCGCGCAGATCGGCGACAGCGGCACCGGCCTGCATCTCGCGCTCGGCATCGTGTCGGCGCTCTACCAGCGCATCCGCACCGGCCGCGGGCAGAAGGTGCTCTGCGCCATGCAGGACGGCGTACTGAACCTCGCGCGCGTGAAGTTGCGCGACCAGCAGCGCCTCGCGCACGGACCGCTGAAGGAATACAGCCAGTTCGGCGAAGGCGTGCCGTTCGGCAAGGCGGTGCCGCGCGCGGGCAACGATTCCGGCGGTGGCCAGCCGGGCTGGATCCTGAAGTGCAAGGGCTGGGAGGAGGATCCCGACGCCTACATCTACTTCATCACGCAGGCGCCGGTGTGGGGCGAGATCTGCGACCTGATCGGCAAGCCGGAGTGGAAGACCGATCCGGACTACGCGACCCCGAACGCGCGCCTGCCGCGCCTCAAGGCGATCTTCGCGACGATCGAGCAATGGACCATGACCCAGACCAAGTTCGAGGTCATGGAGAAATGCAACGCGGTCGACATTCCGGTCGGGCCGATCCTCTCGATGAAGGAGATCGCCGAAGAGCCGTCGCTGCGCGAAACCGGCACCGTGGTCGAGGTCGATCACCCGACGCGCGGCAAGTATCTGACCGTCGGCAATCCGATCAAGCTGTCGGATAGCCCGTGCGAGGTGCAGCGCTCGCCGCTGCTCGGCGAGCACACCGACGAAATCCTGAAGGTGCTCGGCTATTCGGCAAGCGACATGGCCGAGATCAAGGGTTCGGGCGCGATCACGCCGGCCGAGAAGGGCGCACGCGCCGAGGCGGCGTAAGAAACACTGCCGCTCGTCCCCGCGAAAGCGGGGACCCAGTACTGAAGGCTGGATGCCCGCTTTCGCGGGCATGAGCGGAATTTGGGATTGGGAGGTCGTTCTGATGCGTATCGTCGTTCACGGCCAGCAGGCATTCGGCAAGGCGGTGCTCGAAGCGCTGCTCAAGCGCGGCGAGGATATCGTTGCGGTGTATGTGGCGCCGACCAAGCCGGGCGCGAAGCCCGATCCGCTGCTCGAAGCCGCCATGAAGGCGAACCTGCCGGTCTATCAACCGGATAGCTACAAGAAGCCCGAGGTATGGGAGGAATTCCGCGCGCTCAAGCCCGACCTGCAGGTGATGGCGTTCGTCACGCTGTTCGTGCCGGAGGATTTCCTCAACATCCCGACCCACGGCTCGATCCAGTATCACCCCTCGCTGCTGCCCGCCTATCGCGGCGCAAGTGCGATCAACTGGCCGATCATCAAGGGCGAGAAGGAAACCGGGCTGTCGATCTTCTGGCCCGACAACGGGCTCGATACCGGCGCCGTGCTCGTCCAGAAGAAGACGCCGATCAGCGACACCGACACGCTCGGCACGGTCTATTTCGATCGCCTGTTCCCGATGGGCGTCGAGGCGATGCTCGAAGGCGTCGACCTCGTGAAATCCGGCAAAGCACCGCGCATAAAACAGGACGAGTCGAAGGCGACCTACGAAGGCAAGTGCGGCCCCGGCAATGCCAAGATCGACTGGGGCAAGCCGTGGGAGCAGATCGATCGTCTGATCCGCGGCTGCAATCCGGCGCCCGGCGCCTGGACCACGCTCGACGGCAAGACCGTGAAGATCTTCGACATGAAGCCGCTGCCCGCGAAGGACCCGAAGGGCATTGCCGGCAAGCTCGGCGAGATCGTCGCGGTCGATGCCGACAGCATCACGGTGGTCTGCGCCGATGGGCGCTTCAAGATCACCCGCGTGCAGGCCTATTGGCCGAAAGTGGGCGCGGGCGAATGGGCGAAGGCCGCCAACGTCGCGCCGGGCGCACGCTTCATGTGACGCTTCACTCCTGCCGATTTCCACGCCATCAAACGACGCTTCCCTCCTGACGGATCAAAAACCATGCCCGCCTCGCAGCATCAGTCACCGAAGTCCGACATCGAAATCGCCCAGGCCGCAAAGCCACGCCGCATCGCCGAAGTGGCAAAGGAAAAACTCGGCATCGCCATCGAGAACCTCGAACCGTACGGCCACTACAAGGCCAAGGTGTCGATGGACTTCATCAAGTCGCTGAAGGACAAGAAGGACGGCAAGCTGATCCTGGTGACGGCGATTACGCCGACGCCGGCGGGCGAAGGCAAGACGACGACCACCGTCGGTCTCACCGACGCGCTGAACCATATCGGCAAGAAGGCGATGTGCGCCCTGCGCGAGCCGTCGCTCGGTCCGTGCTTCGGCGTCAAAGGGGGAGCTGCCGGCGGCGGCTACGCGCAGGTGATCCCGATGGAGGACATCAACCTCCACTTCACCGGCGATTTCCACGCCATCACGTCGGCGCACAATCTGCTCTCGGCGCTGATCGACAACCACATCTACTGGGGCAATGCACTGGGCATCGACTCGCGCCGCGTCGCGTGGCGCCGCGTGATGGACATGAACGACCGCGCGCTGCGCGAGATCGTGTGCTCGCTCGGCGGCGTCGCCAACGGCTATCCGCGCGAGGCCGGCTTCGACATCACGGTGGCCTCCGAAGTGATGGCGATCTTCTGCCTCGCCAAGGATCTCGAGGACCTGAAGACCCGCCTCGGCAACATCATCGTCGCCTATACGCGCGACCGCAAACCGGTGCGCGCCAGGGAGCTGAAAGGCCACGGCGCGATGACGGCCCTGTTGAAGGACGCGATCGCACCGAACATGGTGCAGACGCTCGAAGGCACGCCCGCGTTCATCCACGGCGGGCCGTTCGCCAACATCGCGCATGGCTGCAACTCGGTGTCGGCGACGACCGCCGCGCTGAAGCTCGCCGACTATGTCGTCACCGAAGCCGGGTTCGGGGCTGATCTGGGCGCGGAAAAATTCCTCGACATCAAGTGCCGCAAGGCCGGCCTCAAGCCCGATTGCGTGGTCGTGGTCGCGACCATCCGCGCGCTCAAGATGCACGGCGGCGTCGCCAAGGCCGACCTCAAGAAGGAAGACCTGAAGGCGCTCGAAAGCGGCATGAGCAACCTGCAGCGCCACATCGAGAACATCAAGAAATTCGGCCTGCCGGCGGTCGTGTCGATCAACCGCTTCTCGGCCGACACCGACGCCGAGATCAAGCTGGTCGAGGAGAAGTGCAAGGCGCTCGGCGTCGAGGCGCTGATGGCCGATCACTGGGCGATGGGCGGCGAGGGTGCTGCCGATGTCGCCAAGGCGGTGGTGAAGATCTGCGACGAGGGCAAGGCGAACCTGAAGCTGCTCTATCCGGACGACATGCCGCTGTTCGAGAAGATCCGCACCATCGCGAAGGAAATCTATCGCGCCGACGACGCCACCGCCGACAAGTCGGTCAAGGACCAGCTCAAGACCTGGGAAGAGATGGGCTTCGGCAAGCTGCCGGTGTGCATCGCCAAGACGCAGTACTCGTTCTCGACCAACGCGGACGCCAAGGGCGCGCCCACCGGTTTCTCGATTCCGGTGCGCGAGGTACGGCTGTCGGCCGGCGCCGAATTCATCGTGGCGATCTGCGGTGAGATCATGACCATGCCGGGGCTGCCGAAAGTGCCGTCGGCGGACTCGATTGACGTCAGCGCCGAGGGTAAGATCGTCGGTCTGTTCTGAGATCCCGCCCGCTCGTTCCCAGCAGACTGGAATCCAAAGGCGGTCATGGTCTGGATTCCCGCTTTGCGCGGGAATGAGCGGAGCATGGTGCTGCCGATAAACGCTTCAAACCGCAACAATCGAGGAGACGAGAATGCTCAAATTCTATTACAGCGGCGCGCCGAACCCGACCAAGATCGCGCTGATGCTCGAAGAGACCGGCCTGCCCTACGAGCCGATCGCGGTCGACACCCGCAAAGGCGACCAGCACAAGGCGGAGTACCTCGCGATCAATCCAAACGCCAAGGTGCCGGCGATCGTCGACGGCGACGCGGTGGTGTTCGATTCGAGCGCGATCCTGCTCTATCTCGGCGAGAAGACCGGCAAGTTCATGCCGGCGAACACGCCGAAGGCGCGCGGCGAACTGCTGTCATGGATGATGTTCGTCGCTTCTGGTGTCGGGCCTTATTCCGGCCAATCGGTGCACTTCCGGGTCTACGCGCCCGAAAAGCTTCCCTACGCAATCAATCGCTACGCCTACGAGGCGCAACGCCATTTCGGCATCATCAACGAGCGCTTGGGCAAGAACAAATACATGCTCGGCGACAGCTACACGATCGTCGACATGAACGTGTGGGGCTGGTCGCGCCTGATCCCGAACGTGCTCGGCGAGGCCGGCTGGGCCAAATTTCCGAACCTGAAGCGGCTCACCGACGAGATCAACGCGCGGCCCGCGGCCGCGAAGGCGGTCGCGCTGAAGGACAAGCACAAGTTCAAGACCGAGATGGATGACGAGGCGAAGAACGCCATGTTCCGCCATTTGACCGAGAAGGTGGCGTAGTCTCTCTTTTCCCTCTCCCCGCTTTGCGGGGCGAGGGAAAGCCGGCGAGAGGGGAGCTAAAATCCTCTCGCCGCGCTCTCCTCAAACCCCCCATAATCCATCGTCAGCTCCTCGCCCGCCGCGATGTCGCGCAGCGCGGCGTCGAGACCGTAAGCGTCCTGCGCGTAATCGGTCGCGACATTCGGCGTGTCGCTGTGATTGACGAAGCGCGCATCGTCGAAGCACAGGATGATCCGCTTCACATTGCGGTCGAGATAGCCGTAGTGCGAGAAGAACGCCCGCACATGCTCCGGCAATGTCTCGACGATGCCGGGGTCGAACGCCATGTCGAGTCCGCGCTCGAAACGCCACACCGGCGTCCCCTTCGGAATCGGCGCCGCGGCGTACACGCCGAATCCGTGGATCGGGCTTTGCGCCAGCCGTGTGGGGACCAGAAGCATCGCGTCACCCTATGAGGCGGCCATTGCGGGATCGAGCGTCTGCGCGAGGCGCTTCGCCTCCGCCACCAGTGCGGCATTGAGCGGCGTCATCGGCTCGCGCGCCGGCACCACGAGGCCGACATCGTGCACCGCCTCCGGCTCGACGATCGGGATCGCGCGGATTGTTTCGGTGAGCCCCAGCGTCTCGGCGAGCTTCGACGGCATCACGCTCGCCCAGCGCCCGGTGCGCACGTGCGCGAACAGCACGATCATCGAGTTGGATTCGAGCGTCGGCTGCGGATTGCCGCCCGCGCCGCGCAGCAGGCCCTCGATGATGCGGCGGTTCTGCATGTTCGGCGTGAGCAGGCAGAGCGGCACCTGCGCGACCTCGGCCCACGTGACACTCTCCCGGTCGCCGAGCGGCGCGTCCGATGACGTGATCAGCCGGTAGCGCTCGCGATAGAGCGGAATCGCGGTGACGCGGCCGAGCGGCTCGTTGTCCAGATAGGTGACGCCGGCGTCGATCTCCAGGTTCTCCAGTTGTTCGAGCACCTCGATCGACGTGCGCGACATGATCGTGAAGCGCACGTTGGGGTGGCGCAGGCGGAACGGCGTGGTGAGGCTTGCCACCATCGCGAGCGCGGTCGGGATCGCGGCGATGCGAAGCTGGCCGGTCAGCCCGTGGCGCAGCGAATTGATCTCGGCGCGCATCGCGCGCGTGTCGCCCACGATGCGGCGCGCCCATTCGAGAACCTTCTCGCCCTCGGGCGTGAAGCTCTGGAACCGCGAGCCGCGATTGACCAGCAGCACGCCCATTTGCTCCTCGAGTTGCTTGACCCCAGCCGACAGCGTCGGCTGGGTCACACCACAGGCCTCGGCGGCGCGGCCGAAATGGCGCTCACGCGCCAGGGCAAGAAGGAAATCGAGCTTGTCGATCAAAGGGTTGTCCCTCTTCGCAGGCCTCGCTGGGCCACAGGCCATTATAGCCAAGCAATAGACATTCTCAATCAATCGATGGCTATTGAGGGCTTGTTACCGACCAACCAGTTCGGGTCTATTCCAAACAAGAAAAGCTCAAGGTTATCAGATGAATGCGCCAGTGAAGCCGCCCGCCGGCAATGGAGCCGGACGCAAACGCCGCCCGGCGAAGACGCCGAAGGGCCGCCAAGTCGATCCGGCGGCGCTCGACGCGGTGCGCGCGCTGCTCGGCGACAAACCGCGCCGCCGCGATCTGCTGATCGAGCATCTGCATCTGATCCAGGACCGCTACGGCCATCTCTCGGCCGCGCATCTCGCCGCGCTCGCGCAGGAGATGAAGCTCGCGCAGACCGAAGTGTACGAGGTTGCGACCTTCTACGCGCATTTCGACGTCGTGAAGGAAGGCGAAGCCCCTCCCCCGCCGGTCACGGTGCGCGTGTGCGACTCGCTCTCCTGCGCGATGGCGGGCGCCGAGAAGCTGCTCAACGACCTGCCGGAAAAGCTCGGTCCCGGCGTACGCGTGGTGCGCGCCCCTTGCATGGGCGCGTGCGACCGCGCGCCGGTCTGCGCCGTCGGCCACGTGCAGGTCATGAAGGCGGATGGCGAGAGCGTCAGCGTTGCGGCACGCAAGAGCGCGCACGCACATGCGCACAAGCCTGAGATCGATTTCGCCGCGTATCGCGCAGCCGGCGGCTATACGCTGCTCGGCGACTGTCTGTCGGGAAAGCACACGCGCGAAACCATCATCAAGGGCGTGGACGACGCCGGCCTGCGCGGGCTCGGCGGCGCGGGCTTTCCCACCGGACGCAAGTGGACGCTGGTGCGGCAGGCTCCGGGGCCTCGCCTGATGGCGGTGAACGGCGACGAAGGCGAGCCCGGCACGTTCAAGGACCGGTACTATCTCGGCCTCGATCCGCATCGCTTCATCGAAGGCATGCTGATCGCCGCCTGGGTGGTCGAAGCGGCCGACATCTATGTCTACATCCGCGACGAGTATCCCGAACTGATCGCGATGCTGCGCGAGGAATTCGCGCGCGTGAAAGACGCAGGGCTGACGCCGGAAACCACGATCCACCTGCGCCGCGGTGCCGGCGCCTACATCTGCGGCGAAGAATCCGCGATGATCGAGTCGATCGAGGGCAAGCGCGGCCTGCCGCGTCATCGCCCGCCTTACGTCGCGCAGGTCGGACTGTTCGGCCGTCCGACGCTCGAACAGAATGTC
>Ga0207682_10000783_pt1 | contig 14716 bp, 13 predicted proteins | sample KBSM63metaG_FD_184332 | JGI IMG/M metagenome (GOLD analysis project Ga0207682, IMG submission 184332) | Miscanthus rhizosphere microbial communities from Kellogg Biological Station, Michigan, USA - KBS M6-3 metaG (SPAdes) (version 2) | ecosystem: Host-associated > Plants > Roots > Rhizosphere >... | reverse complement strand
CGCGCACTGCGCCAGACAAATGTTTTCCGCCTTACGCCTATCGCCTCACGCCTTACGCAAATGCGGATGACGCATAGCGGCGGCCGCATTTATCTCGCATCGCGCAGCCCGCGCCGGAGCGAACTGCTCGCGCAACTCGGCGTTGCGTTCGACGAATTGCTGACCCACGAATTGCACGGCGCCGACGTCGACGAAACGCCGCACGCGGATGAGGCGGCGCCCGCCTACGTCATGCGCGTGGCGCGCGCGAAAGCCGAGCTCGGCTGGCGGCACGTGGAGTCCCGCGCGCTCGCACCGTTGCCGGTGCTGGCGGCGGACACCACCGTCGTGCTCGACGGCGAAATCCTCGGCAAGCCGGCTGACGCAGAGCACGCGGGGCAAATGCTCCGCCGGCTCTCCGCGCATACGCACGAGGTATTGACCGCCGTGGCGATCGCGCGCGGCGACCGCATGGAGACTGCGCTGTCCGCCTCTACGGTAGAATTCCGCAATCTCGACGACGCGGAAATCCGCGCCTACGCAGCGAGCGGCGAACCGCTGGACAAAGCGGGCGCCTATGCAATACAGGGAGGGGCGGCGGTTTTCATAACCCGGCTGGCCGGCAGTTATTCCGGCATCATGGGCCTGCCGCTGATTGCAACCGCGGAATTATTATGGCGTTTCGGCATCGCTTCGAACTGGGGACCGCTTGACTGAGGAAATCCTGATTAACGTCACGCCGCAGGAAACGCGCGTGGCGGTAATCGAGCAGGGTGTCGTACAGGAAGTGCAGGTCGAACGCTCGTCCGCGCGCGGCCTGGTCGGCAACATCTGCATGGGGCGCGTCGTGCGCGTGCTGCCCGGCATGCAATCCGCGTTCATCGACATCGGCGGCGCGCGCGCGGCATTCCTGCATGTCGCCGACATCTGGGGCCATCGCGACGACGGCGCCGAAGCCAGGCCCATCGAACGCTTACTCGCCGAGGGCCAGAACCTGATGGTCCAGGTCGTCAAGGATCCGCTCGGCACCAAAGGCGCGCGATTATCCACGCAGATCAGCATAGCGGGGCGCCTGCTCGTCTATCTGCCGCAGGAGTCGCGCATCGGCATCTCGCAGCGCATCGAAGACGAGGCGGAGCGCGAGCATCTGCGCACGCGCCTGCAGCAGATGATGCCGCCGGATTTCGCCGGCGGCTTCATCGTGCGCACGATGGCGGAAACGGCGAGCGATCGCGAGCTCGCTGCCGACGTCGAATACCTCGCCAAGTGGTGGAAGGACATTCAGGAGAAGGCGAAGTCGGCCGCGCCCGCCGCGCTGCTCTATCAGGACCTGAACCTCTCCCAGCGCGTGCTGCGCGATTTCGCGAACGAGGAAACGGCGCGCATCCTCATCGATTCGCGCGAGACGTTTCAGAAAGTCGAGGCGTTCGCGCGCGAGTTCATGCCGAACGTCGCAGCGCGGCTCGAGCACTACGCGGGCGAGCGGCCTATATTCGATCTCTACAGCGTCGAGGAAGAAATCGAAAAGGCGCTCGCCCGGCGCGTCGACCTCAAATCCGGCGGTTATCTGATCATCGACCAGACCGAGGCGTTGACGACCGTCGACGTCAACACCGGCGGCTTCGTCGGCGGCCGCAGCTTCGACGAGACGATCTTCAAAACCAACCTGGAGGCTTCGCAGGTGATCGCGCGCCAGTTGCGCCTGAGAAATCTCGGCGGCATCATCATCATCGACTTCATCGACATGGACACCGAAGAGCATCGCAACGCTGTGTTGAACGAGTTTCGCAAGGCGCTCGCGCGGGATAGGACGCGGATGACGGTCAACGGCTTCACGCAGCTGGGCTTAGTCGAGATGACGCGCAAGCGCACGCGCGAGAGCCTTGCCCATGTATTGTGCGAACCATGCCCGGTATGCGAAGGGCGCGGCGAGCTGAAAACCGCGCAGACCGTCTGCTACCAAATACTGCGCGAGCTCCTGCGCGAGGCACGCCAGTTCGATGCACGCGAGTTTCGCATCCTCGCTTCCCAACCCGTGATCGACATGTTTCTCGACGAGGAATCGCAGAGTCTCGCGATGCTGTCGGATTTCATCGCCAAGCCCGTTTCCCTGCAGGTTGAAACGCAGTACAGCCAAGAGCAGTTCGATATCGTGCTAATGTAAGCAGCATGTTTGAATCCGCCGAACTGGGGCACTGCATCCCCGACCGCGAATACGATCGCGCCGAGCCGAAGCTGCGCGAAGCGCTCCTCAAGGCCCAGTACGAGCTGCTTGCGCACAAGGACTTCCCGGTGATCATCGTCATCGGCGGCGTCGATGGCGCGGGCAAAGGCGAGACGGTAAATATTCTTAACGAGTGGATGGACCCGCGGCACATCGTCACCCACGCGTTCGGCGAGATGTCGGATGAAGAGCGCGAACGGCCGCGCATGTGGCGCTACTGGCGCGCCCTGCCGCCGCAAGGCCGCATCGGGATCCTGTTCGGCGCGTGGCATAGCCAGCCCATCCAGGATCGCGTGCGCGGCAGCCTCGACGACAACGAGTTCGAGCTCGCGCTCGAAGAAATCGTGCACTTCGAGCGCATGCTCGCCGACGAAGGCGCGCTGATACTCAAATTCTGGTTTCACCTGTCGAAGAAAGCGCAAAAAAAGCGACTGCAGGCGCTCGAGTCGAATCCGCACACGCGCTGGCGGATTACCGACACCGATTGGGCGCAGTTCAAGGCGTACGACCGCTACCGCAAGGTTTCCGAAACGGCGCTGCGCGAAACGAGCGCCGCACACGCGCCCTGGACCGTAATCGAGGGCACCGATCCGAACTACCGCTATCTGACCGCCGGGCGCACTTTGCTCGATGCCATGAATAAGCGCCTGGCAGGCGCGAGGCCCCGCGTGAGCCAGCCCGCCGCGCTGCCGGAACCGGCGCTCGATCGCCGCACCGTGCTGTCCAGCCTCGACTACGCCCAGCGCATGCCGCACAAGGAGTACGAGCGCAAGCTCGAAAAATACCAGGGCGAACTGAACCTGCTGACGCGGCACAAGAAATTCCGCCGCAAATCGATCATCGTCGTATTCGAAGGCGCCGACGCTGCCGGCAAGGGCGGCAGCATACGGCGAATTACCGGCGCGCTGGATGCGCGTCAGTACCAGGTGGTGCCGGTGGCCGCGCCAACCGAGGAAGAACGCGCACAACCGTATCTGTGGCGGTTCTGGCGCCGGCTGCCGCAGCGCGGGCGCGTAACCATATTCGACCGTTCATGGTACGGCCGCGTGCTGGTCGAGCGCGTCGAAAAGCTGTGCTCAGAAGAGGACTGGATGCGCGCCTACCACGAGATCAACGACTTCGAGGAGCAGATCGTGGAAGCCTCCGGCGTCGTCACCAAGTTCTGGCTGACGGTCACCAAGGACGAGCAGCTGCGGCGCTTTCGCGAGCGCCAGCAGACGCCGTTCAAGAGTTTCAAGATTACGCCCGACGACTGGCGTAACCGCAAGCGGTGGGACGATTACGAAGTGGCGGTGTGCGACATGGTCGAGCGCACGAGCAATCGAGATGCGCCGTGGATACTGGTGCCCGCCAACGACAAGTACTCAGCGCGCATTCAAGTATTGAAAACACTGTGCGAGCGCATAGAAGCCACGCTCTAAGTGCCGCCGGACCGCGCGGCGCGGGCGATTAAGCAACTTCTTCCAGCATCGGTTCCGGCTCGACTTTGGCCACAATACGCTCGCCATCGAGGCTCACCTTGATGCCGGCCAGCACCTGGGTCTGGCTCTCGAGCTCGACCCGCAGTTTTTCGAGCTGCTTGATACGGTCTTCGACCGAGGTGATGTTGTCGCGGATTTTCTTGAAGTTCTCGATCCGCTTGGCGAGTACTTTCTCGTGTTCCTTGATCTGCAGGTTGAGCGGATTCAAGGCCGACTTCAACCAGGTCTCCGCGTCCAGGCGCGTCATCTCGAAAATCTGGCGCGCTTCGGCGACCAGGCTCTCGTAAAAGCGGTTGACCACGAAGTCCTTATACTTCGCCATGTTGACCGGGTCATGGCAGAAAGCACGCGCCGTTTCCTGCATGCCGGTCATCGTCAACGTGTGCCGCTCGAGGTTGAGCGACGGCGGAGATAACCGCGCGAAACCGAACTTCTCGTGAAAATGCAGGTAGGTGGCGTCGACGAGGGTCTTAATCTGGTTGGAGAAATTGAGTATCTTGGCCGACACCGCGGTGAAATGCTGAAACAGCATTTGCATACTTTTCCACAACCCCGCCGTCGTCCATGCGTCCTCGATGAACTTGCGGTCCTTATTCAGAATGTCGTCCAGGCGGTCGTCGTCAAGCTGCTTTAATAGCGTTGCACCCTGATTGGTAACAGTGTTGACCGTCGCGCGGAATGTCTGCACGGTGGCGTGATAATTTTTGCGGTCGACTTCGAGCCGCGCCACCATCGTCTGCGCCATGCCGCGGCTCTTGCCCGACATCACCGCGAGCTCCTGCAATTCGCCCTTGGTGGCGTTCAACTGGCTGGCGACCGCCAGCCGCGACGCGTCGACCATGCTGCCGATTTCACGCTGCACGGCGGCGCGCATGATTTCCTGCTTGGCGGGAATGATCTCCGAAGCAAGCAGGTATTCGAGCTGCTCGATGCCGCTTTTAGTCAGCAGCTCATTGTCGCCGCGCACCCGCGCCAGCAACGCTTTTTGCGCGGAGATCGCCATCACGTGCGTGCGCGGCAACGCGAGCAACGTGGACGTCTGCTCGAGCTGGCGCTCGACATCGATCGCGATTTCGGCAGCGGTTTTCAAGTCATCCCACATCAGGTCGATCTTGTTCAGCACCGCGATGCGGCGGGTGGCCGCGGGCTGCACGTATTTCTGCCATACCTCTAGGTCGGACTTGGTGACGCCGGTGTCCATCGCGAGCAGGAACAGCACCGCGTGCGCGTTCGGGATCATCGAGAGCGTCAACTCGGGCTCGGTGCCGAGCGCGTTCAGGCCCGGGGTGTCGAGCACGATCAGGCCGCTTTTCAGCAGCGGATGCGGATAGCTGATCATCGCGTGGCGCCACGCCGGGATCTCAATTTTGTCCCCGTCCTGCTTGACGATGGTCGCTGCCATCGGGTCGTTGTCGTCCCACAGGCCGAGGGTGCGCGCCTCGTCGGTGCTGACTAGCTTGACTTCGACCAGGTGCTTCATCGCCTCGGCCATGTCCTCGCGCGAGTCGACGTTCAGCTTGACCTTGATCCACTCGACATGCTGGCGCTTTAACGCGCTCACGGTTTCCTGGCGGCTGCGCGTCTCGATCGGCAGCAGCCGCATGTACGGCTCCTCCGCCGCGTCGTAATAGATCTCCGTCGGGCACATCGTCGTGCGGCCGACGTTGGACGGCAGCAGCCGCTGCTTGAAGTCCGAAAAGAACATCGCGTTGATGAGCTCGGTCTTGCCGCGCGAAAACTCGGCGAGAAATGCCAAAGTCATGCGATCGTTGCGCAGGCTTTCGATCAGGTCGTAAATGCGCAGCGACTGCTGGATATCGGCGTAGCCGTTGGTGTCGAGCCAGGATTTGTAGGATTCGATCCCGGAAATCATCTCGTCGCGCCATTCCTGGTAATGGGCGACCTCTTTTTCGAGTTGACTCGTCATAGTTGCTCAGTAGTGGCGAGCAATAGCTGTTGCCACGTTCGCGATCCGGCAAAAGCCGAACCTTTTCCGGCGCTTATGCGGTGCGCGCCCGATGATAACCCGCTTCGGGTACAGCGCCACCATCACGCTGGCCCTTTTTCGAGGCGGTCCGCGATTACCCCGACAACGCCGGCTTGGCTTCAGCGACGGGCTTCGCAGCCGCAGGTGCTGTCAGCGCAAGGTTGGTGCGCAGCTGGTCGAGCTGCTCGCCCTGCTTTTTGAGTTCGACGCGCTGTTCATCAAGGATCTTGATGCGTTCCTTCACCGAGGTCATGTTTTCCTTCATGTCGCGCAGGTTCTCGACGCGCTTCAACATGAGTTTCTGGCGCTCCATGATCTGGCCGTTCAACGGGCCCAGTGCGCCGCGCAGCCAGTGCTCGGTATCGAGCCGCGTCAGCTCAAAGGTCTGGCGCGCTTCCTCGACCAGGCCGTCATAGAACTTCTTGACCAGGAAATCCTTGTAGGTCGCGATATTGACCGGGTCGTGACAGAAGGCGCGCGCGTTGGCTTCCAGCGCGTGCATCGATTCCAGGTGCTTTTGCAGCGTGAGCGGCGGCGGGCTCAATTTCGCCAACCCGAAATTCTCGTGAAACTGCTGGTAAATCCCCTCGACCGCCTCACGCAGCTTGACCGCGTAGTTGAGGATTTTCTCGACTTGCGTGGTGAAGTAGCCGAACAGTCCCTGAATGCTCTTCCACATGCCGGCAGTGGTCCACGCGCCCTGGATAAAGTCGCGGTCGTGCGAGAGGATTTCCTCGATGCGGTCGTCGTGCAGCGTAGCCAGCAGTTCCTGGCCCTTGGCGGTCAGGTCGGAATAGGTGACATTGAAAGCCGCGACGCTTTTCTGATAGGTCTTGCGCTCGTTTTCCAGGCGCGTGAGCATGTCCTGCGCGACGTTCTGGTTTTTGCCGGCCGTCGAGGTCAGGTCCTGCATTTCCTTGATCGTCGAAATGAACCGCGCGGCCACAGCCTGGCGCGCCGACTGGACGAGCGGACCGATTTCCTTGGAGACTGAGGCCAGCAGCAGCGCCTGGCGCTCGGGCACGAGCTTCTCGGCATGCAATTTTTCCAGCCGCTCGATGCCGTTGGACGGATCCGCGGCGGCTGCGTGGCCGAGGCGGCCCGCGACAGCCTGCTTGATCGGCAGCGACAACACGTTGGATTCCGCGATGCCGAAAGCATCGACGACCGCGCGTTCGGCGGCGGCGTCGGCGCCGGAGCCGCTGTCGAGCACGGTGAACTTATGCGCAAGCGAATTCTGCGCGTACTGTTTCCACACGTCGCGCGCCGCCGGCGTGACCTCTTTGCCGAGCACCATCAGCAGCGATTGCGAGCTCGACGCGATGCGCATCGCGACTTCCGGCTCCGCGGCGAGAATTTGCGAGCCGGGGGAGTAGAGCGCGATCAAGCCGCTCTTGAGCGCCGGATGGGGGAGATTGATGAGCGCATAGCGCCACGCCGGGATCATCACCGCATCGCCGCTGCGCTCGACGTTCGTCAGGTTGAGTGATTTGGCTTCGTCGACGCTGACGGCGCGCGACTCCATCAGGCTGTGCGTGGCTTCCGCAATCGATTCCGGCGAATCCGGGTTCAGGCGCATCGTGATCCAGTCGACGGGGCTGCGGCGCAGATTGGCGATGCTGTCCTCGCGCTTGCGCGTCTCCATCGGCAGCACGCGCACATACGGCGACTCGCTGGGGTCGTGAAAGATTTCGGTCGCGCACAGGAATTCGCAGCCCGGACCCAGCGGCAGCAATCCGCCGGGCATGTTCGCGAACAGCAGCGCATTGATGAGCCCGATCTTGTCTTCAGCCGATTCGCCCAAGAAGGCGAGCCGAATGCGGTCGTTGCGCAGGCCTTCGACGAGATCGTATATGCGCAGCGTCTGTTCGATGTCCGCCTGGCCGTACGTGTCCTGCCAGGCGCGAAATTCGTCGATCGATGCGACGAGTTTCTCGCGCCAGCCGGTGAATTGCGCTATGCGTTGTTCTAATTGGTTTGGCATATGGCGTCCGTGTCGGCAAGTTTTGCCACGACGGCGGGGCCGGCATTGTTCAGTTCCACAATCTTGCGCCGGCCGCGCACTCCCTGTTTGATTGTAATATCTAGGATTGGTAGCTTAAACCATTGATGTAAAAAGTCAATCAGCTTCCTATTCGCGCAGTCTTCGACGGCCGGGGCAGCGACCTTCACTTTGAGCGCGTCGCCGTGCCGCCCGGCAATCGCGGTTACCCGCGCATTCGGTTGAATATGCAGCGTCAGAGTGGCCCGGCGGGCCGCTGGGTCGTAGTGGAACCAGCTTGAATATTCGCCCAAGCCGGGCCTAGAGTAGCCGCCCAACGGTGGCTTCTAGCCAAACCAAAGGGACGGCGAGCAGCAATTGGCAGACGATCAATACAATAAACGGCGTTAGGTCGACGTTCGCGACAGTTGGGACCCGTTTCTGCAGCGGACGCAGAAACGGCCGGGTAAGCGTGTTAAGCACCGGCGTTAACGCGTTGTAAGGCTGGACCCAGCTTAAAACAGCCTGCACGAGGACCGCGAACATCACTATGTATATAGCGAGCCTAAGCAGATTGAGCGCGCCAAGAGCGGCTAGCGCCGCGCCGGTCACGCCCGTGGCCAGTGCGGGGTCGTAGCCCTTGAGCATCAGAACGAGTGCAAGCTCAAGCACGGCCACCAGCCAGGCTAGCAGCAGGGTGGCGAAATCGAGTCCCCACCAGCCCGGAATCAGCCGCCGTGCCGGCCGGACAACAAAATCCGTCACCGCCGCCAGAAATTGGGAGAGCTGATTGCGTGCCGGCGCGCGCGCCCATTGCAGAATAAAGCGCAGCAGCAGCGCCAGCACGAATAGGTCGCCGGCCGTGGTGACCAGGAAAATCAGGGTCTGCGTGAGCATCGTGGAAACCCGGCCCAGTCCCTAGTCTTTACCCAGCTCGTCGCCCAGTTCGCGTGAACGCGCGTCCGCGGCTTTGACGGCGCGCACGATGGCTGCTTTGATCGCCGCGCTCTCCATGCTGGCGAGCGCGGCGGCCGTGGTGCCGCCTTTCGACGTGACGCGCGCCCGCAGGGTCGCGACATCTTCGCTGCTCTCCGCGGCGAGCTTGATGGCGCCGCCGAATGTTTGCAGCGCGAGACTGCGCGCGGCGGCCGGCGCCAATCCAAGCTCGACTGCTGCGGCCTGCAGCGCCTCCATAAAATAGAACACGTAGGCCGGTCCGCTGCCGGACACCGCGGTGATCGCATCCAGCTGCTCTTCGCGCTCGACCCTCAGGGTGGTGCCGACCGCACCGAGTATCGCCTCCGCGTGCGCGGCGTCTTCAGGCGTGGCGCCCGGCATCGCATACAGCCCGGTGCAACCGGCGCCCACCAGCGCAGGCGTGTTGGGCATCGCGCGCACCAGCCGCTCATAGCCGCCTAGCCAGCGCGCGAGGTCGCCGCCGCGGATTCCGGCGGCGATGCTGATAACGAGTTGCTGCTTCACGTGCGGACGCAACGCAGTTGCAACTTCGCGCATGTTCTGCGGCTTGATTGCAAGCACGATGCAATCGACCGCGACCGCCTCGGCATCGATGCGGTCGAACGTTTTGATCGCGTACTGCTCGGTGAGCCGGGCGCGCGCGGCGGCATCGATTTCGACGACGCGCACAGTCGGCGCGCGCTGGCCCTGTTTCATCAGGCCGCCGATGATCGCGTTGGCCATATTGCCGCCGCCGATGAACGTGATGTTCATGAACTCTTCCTGGTTGGGAGCACGGAGAATCTACCTATTCTAGGGTTTCTAGCGCGTGACTTCTGTCACAGACGCATCGGGCACGTGGCGTTCGCCGAAGATCGAAGTGCCGATGCGGACGAGCGTCGCGCCCTCCGCCACCGCGGCTTCGAGATCGGCCGACATCCCCATCGACAGAGTGTCGAGCATGACCCTTTCGTGCGCGAGTTGCTCCTTTAGCTCGCGCAAGACGGCGAAATGACGCCGTTGTTGCACAAAATCGCTGGTCGGCGGTGGAATTGCCATCAGACCGCGCAATTTGAGCCGCGGCAACCCCGCGATTACCCGCGCGAGCGCTGCTGCGTCGGCGGGCGCGACACCGCTTTTCGTGTCTTCGCCGCCTATGTTGACCTGTATGCAGATTTGCAGCGGCGCGATGTGTGCGGGCCGTGCAGCGGACAGTCGTTCGGCAATTTTGGCGCGGTCGACGCTGTGCACCCATGCGAAATTCTCCGCAATCGCGCGCGTCTTGTTGCTTTGGAGCGGGCCGATGAAGTGCCATTCGATGCCTTGATTCGGCAACGCCGCGATTTTTTCAAGGGCTTCTTTCACATAATTCTCGCCGAAAGTATGCTGTCCGCATGCCATTGCGGCGGCTATTGCGCCGGCATCGAATGTTTTGCTGACTGCGAGCAGCCTAATCTCGCCCGGTTGGCGTCCGTACGCGTGCGCAGCGGCCTCGATACGCCTGCGTACGGCTTGCAAGTTATCCCCAATTGTGGCCATAATTTCGCGGACTTAGAGCAATTGCTTAAACTAACGCCGCAACGCGGCAGGCGCGTTGCGCTAACTCACCCCCGCAACCAGGAAATTATAATGGACATATCCGAACTGCTTGCGTTTGTGGTCAAGAATAAAGCCTCCGATCTGCACCTTTCCTCGGGCCTGCCACCGATGATTCGAGTGCACGGCGACGTGCGGCGCATAAACCTGCCGGCCATGGAGCACAAAGATGTGCACGGCATGGTGTATGACATCATGAACGACGGTCAGCGCAAGTTCTACGAAGAGAACCTCGAGTGCGATTTCTCCTTCGCGATTCCCAATCTCGCACGCTTCCGCGTCAACGCATTCGTCCAGCAGCGCGGCGCCGCCGCCGTCATGCGCACCATCCCGTCCAAGATCCTGTCGCTCGAGGACCTGAAAGCGCCGAAGATTTTCGGGGAGATCGCCGACCAGCCGCGCGGCATGGTGCTGGTCACCGGACCGACCGGTTCCGGCAAGTCGACGACGTTGGCCGGCATGGTCAATCACAAGAACGAAACCGAGCTCGGCCACATCCTGACCGTCGAGGACCCGATTGAGTTCGTCCACGAATCCAAAAAATGCCTGATCAACCAGCGCGAAGTCGGACCGCATACCCTGTCGTTCGCCAACGCGCTGCGCTCGGCGCTGCGCGAAGACCCCGACGTCATCCTGGTCGGCGAGATGCGCGACCTGGAGACGATCCGGCTGGCGATGACGGCCGCCGAAACGGGCCACCTGGTGTTCGGCACCCTGCATACCAGTTCGGCCGCCAAGACCATCGACCGCATCATCGACGTGTTCCCGGCCGAAGAAAAAGAAATGATCCGGGCGATGCTGTCGGAGAGCTTGCGCGCGGTGATTTCGCAGTCGCTATTGAAGACCAAGGACGGCAGCGGCCGCGTCGCGGCGCACGAGATCATGATCGGCACGCCGGCCATCCGCAACCTCATACGCGAGGCAAAGGTCGCGCAGATGTACTCGGCGATTCAGACCGGCAATTCGTATGGCATGCAGACGCTCGATCAGAACCTGACTGAACTCGTGAAGCGCAACGTCGTGTCGGTTGACGAAGCGCGCAGCAAAGCCGCGAACAAAGACAATTTCAGGTAAGTCCGCCGCCAATGCGGCGGTCGACCGCTTGATGCGATAAGGGAGCGCGTTATGGATCGTGACCAGTCAGTACAGTTCATGCATAACCTGCTGCGCGCGATGCTCAGCAAGAAGGCATCCGACCTGTTCATTACCGCCGGGTTCCCGCCGGCGTTCAAAGTCGACGGTAAAATGACGCCGGTGTCGAACCAGACGCTGACGCCGTCCCATACCGCGGATCTCGCGCGCGCGATGATGAACGATAAGCAGGCGGCGGAGTTCGAGGAAACCAAGGAGTGCAATTTCGCGGTCGCGCCCGCGGGCATCGGCCGTTTCCGCGTCAACGCATTCGTACAGATGCAGCGCGTCGGCATGGTCATGCGCACGATCACGACCACGATTCCGAAGTTCGATGACTTGAAGCTCCCGCAGGTGCTGAAAGACGTCGTCATGAGCAAACGCGGCCTCATCATATTCGTTGGGGGCACGGGTTCGGGCAAGTCGACGTCGCTCGCGGCAATGATCGGCTACCGCAACGAAAACAGCTACGGGCACATCATCACGATCGAGGACCCCGTCGAATTCGTGCACGAGCACAAAAACTGCCTGATTACGCAGCGCGAGGTCGGCGTCGACACGCTGTCGTGGGAGCACGCGCTGCACAATACGCTGCGGCAGGCGCCCGACGTCATCCTGATCGGCGAAATCCGATCGCGCGAGACGATGGAACACGCGGTAGCGTTCGCCGAAACGGGCCACCTCGCGATGGGCACGCTGCACGCGAACAGCGCCAACCAGGCGCTCGACCGGATCATCAACTTCTTCCCGGAGGAACGCAAAGCGCAGTTGCTGATGGACCTCTCGCTCAACATTCGGGCGCTGATATCCCAGCGTTTGATCCCGACCAAGGAAGGCAAGGGCCGCCGCGCCGCCATCGAGATCCTGCTCAATTCGCCGTTGATCCAGGACCAGATCTTCAAAGGCGAAGTGCACGAGATCAAGGGCACGATGGCGAAATCGCGCGAAATGGGCATGCAGACGTTCGACCAGGCGCTGTTCGACCTCTATGAGGAGGGCGCGATCAGCTACGAAGACGCGCTGCGCAACGCCGATTCGGTAAACGAGCTGCGCCTGAAGATCAAGCTCGAAGGCCAGGAGTCGAAGGACAAGGACGTGATGTCGGGCATCGAGCATCTCAATATCGTTTAGCCCCGCACGCTGCGCGCCGGGGTAAATACGCCGGTACGAACTGACGGCTAAGGCCGCTGTTCAACCGGCGTTTTCATTCATGAACATTCCTTTTGAGCTGCACAGCCTCGCCATCAGCGCGCTGGTGGTCGCCGTTGCGTACATCATTTTCGGCATCTCGGCGTTCGGCGCCGCGCTGGTTACCGTGCCGGCGTTGTCCTTCTTGTATCCGCTCGATTTTGTATTGCCGGTGTGCGTGCTGCTCGACGTGTCGGCGGCGATTGCGATCGGCACTCGCTTCTCGCGTGAGGCCGACCGGCGCGAACTCGCATGGATGGCGCCCGCCTGCCTCGTCGGCGCGGTGCTCGGCGTGACGTTGCTCGTGAGCCTGCCGCGGCACGCCACGCTCATCGCGCTCGGAATGTTTTTGCTTGTGTACGGGATATACACGCTGCGCCAGGGCACGCCAACCGGGACCCTCAGCCCGCGGTGGGCGCCGGTCTCCGGCTTCGTCGGCGGCGCGATGGGCACGCTGTTCGGGATCGGCGCGCCGCCGTATGCAATCTATCTGTCGAGGCGGCTGGCCGACAAAGGAGCCTTGCGCGCCACGCTTTCCAACATGGTGCTGCTCTCCACCGGCATCCGCGCGCTGGTTTTCGCGGTGGGCGGGCTCATGCTGGCGGACCGCCTGCTCATGTTCGGCTTGCTGCTGCCCTTCGCGCTCGCCGGTTTATGGTGCGGCAACCGCATCCACGGCCGCATTTCTCGCGAACAGGTGGCGCGCGTGATGAGCGTGGTGCTGCTCCTGATCGGCGCGTCACTGCTGGTGCGCGCGCTGTCGTAATTGCGCGATCAGCTTTCTTCGCCGGTCAGCGCGCGTGCGATGCGCCGGTCGGGCACCAGCCACAGCAACGCCACCAGCACGTACAGGCACTGTGAAATCCACTGCCACCAGAACGCCGCCGCGATCGCCGCGAGATAGAAAAACGGCGACGCCTTGCCTTTCCAGTCATTGCCGACGGCTTTTTTGAGCAGCGAATCCGGGCCCTGCGCTGCAATGATCAGCTGCTGCAGCACCCAGTACGCAATGGCAGCCATCAGCAGGACAAAACCATACAAAGCCGACGGCGCTGCCGCAAAATGGTTTTCGCCCATCCAGCCGGTCGCGAACGGAAACAGCGACAGCCAGAACAAGAGATGCAGGTTGGCCCACAGGATCGCCCCGGTCACATTGCGCACCGCATGCAGCATGTGGTGATGGTTGTTCCAGTAAATGCCGACGTAGACGAAGCTCAGCACGTAACTCAGGAACACCGGGATCAAGGGTTCGAGCGCGTCCAGGCTCTCACCATGCGGCACTTTCAATTCGAGCACCATGATCGTGATGATGATGGCGATTACGCCATCGCTGAAGGCTTCGAGCCGGCTTTTGACCATCGTATACTTTCTGTTCGCGTTACTTCACTCTCGCGCCGCGTTCTCTCAAGAGATCGCGCAATACCGAGCGGTGGCAATGAGCTTCATCTTCGCAATAGCAGCCGACCGAGAAATCGCTGGCGTGCGAGAGGGCGGCAAGCAGATCGAGCGTTGCCCTGCTATCCGGCCTCGCCATCTCAGCGCGATATCTTTTCCTGAATTGGGCCCAATCGCACGCGCTCTGCGCCTGTTGCGCGAATTTTACAGTGGCGGCGCTCGGCGCGAGCGTGGGCAGCCACACATCGTAGAAATTCCGGGCCGAATAATCCTTTTTTGGCACGCCGCGCGGCGGCCGCCGCACCGTGCCGATGCGCAGGCCCTCGCCGGGCAAGCGGTCGCTACCGAGGCGAACGATACTGATAGCCAAGCGGAGTCCGGGCGATAACGTTTGAATTAAGCCGCGCCGCGAAGCGGTGCCGGCTTGAATTGATTGTTAGCGCCGATCATCACCGCAGAATCTTCTCCATTGCCTTTCCTTTCGCCAGCTCGTCAATCAGCTTGTCTAGATAACGGATTTTTTGCATCAGTGGATCCTCTACTTCTTCCACGCGGACACCACACACAACCCCTTTGATGAGCGAGGTATTTGGATGGATAGCGGGAGCTTTGGCAAAAAAACTCTCAAAGTCGCTCTGTTGCTTGATTTGCTTCTCTAGTCCCGCTTGGCTATAGCCAGTCAACCAGCGGATGATTTGGTCAACTTCGTCCTTCGTGCGATTTTTGCGCTCCGCTTTTTGCACATATAGTGGATACACCTTGGAGAACGCTGTAGTGAAAATTCGATGCTTAGGCAT
>Ga0207682_10000778_pt1 | contig 14744 bp, 13 predicted proteins | sample KBSM63metaG_FD_184332 | JGI IMG/M metagenome (GOLD analysis project Ga0207682, IMG submission 184332) | Miscanthus rhizosphere microbial communities from Kellogg Biological Station, Michigan, USA - KBS M6-3 metaG (SPAdes) (version 2) | ecosystem: Host-associated > Plants > Roots > Rhizosphere >... | reverse complement strand
GCTGATGCTCTACGCACAAGGCCGGGGCGCGTGCGTGGTCGATGCGTTGATAATCAAGCGTCCGCCAGAGTAATCTCTTAGTGACCAAAAACGTGATTGAAGGAACGCAGGCATGGAAACATCCGCACTGAATGTCGAATTGAGCGACGAGCTGCGCGCGATGCGCGACGCGGTGCGCCGCTTTACGGATCGTGAGCTGGGGCCGTGGGCTGAAGAGATCGACCGCACCGGTGAAATTCCGCCCGGGCTCATCGAGCTCATGCAGAAAAACGGCTACTGCGGTATGCGCCTCCCGCCGGAATACGGCGGAGGCGGGTTGAGCCTCTTTCAATATTGCATCGCACTCGAAGAATTCAGCCGCCTGCACCGCGCGTTCACGATCGCGGCGAACTACTCGAGCGGCATGACGCCGATGGCGATTTCCCGGCATGGCACTGCAGGCCAGAAAGAAAAATTCCTGCGCGGGTTCGCCGCCGGCAAATTGAAGTCGGCATTCGCGCTGACCGAGCCCGAAGCTGGATCTGACGCCGCCGGTATGCGCACGCGCGCCGAAAAGAGCGGCGACGGATGGATATTGAACGGCCGCAAGCATTACATCAGCGGCGGCCACGTCGCGGATGTCATCATGGTGATGGCCGTGACCGATCCGGAAAAGCGCGCGCGCGGCGGCATCACCGCTTTCCTGCTCGAGCGCGGCACGCCGGGCTTCTCCGTCACGCGCGTCGATACGACGATTGCGACGGACTCGATCAAGCTCGCCGAGCTGACGTTCGAAGATTGCCGGCTGCCGGCAGATGCCGTAATCGGTGAGGTCGGCGCCGGATTCAAAGTCGCGATGGGTTCATTGAATGATGGCCGGATGTCGGTGTCGTGCTCGTGCGTCGGCGCCGCTGAATCGTTGCTCGACCGCTCGATTGAGCACACGAAAGTGCGCCGCACGTTCGGCAAGCTGCTGGCCGAACGCCAGGCGATTCAGTGGATGCTCGCTGACTCGGCGGTCGACATCGCCGCGTCGCGCGCGCTGTGCTACGACGTCCTGCGCCGGCTGGAGAAGGGCGAAAACGTCGGCTCGGCCGGCAGCATGTGCAAATTGTTCGCATCCGAAATGGTCGGGCGCGTCGCCGACCGCGCCGTGCAGATTCATGGCGGCATGGGCGTGATTCGCGGTTTTCCGGTCGAGCGCTTCTATCGCGACGTGCGGCATTACCGCGTCGGAGAAGGCGCATCCGAGATCCAGCGCATCGTGATTTCGCGCGACCTGTTGCGCGGCGTAAAGATTTCGGATTGATGGCGATGGCGAACTTAAAAGCAGCCATCGCCGGCATCGGCGAAAGCCGCGTCGGCCGCGTCCCGGACCGGTCCGCATTGCAATTGCAGACCGATGCCGCGCAGGCCGCGCTTGCCGACGCCGGGCTCAAGATGTCGGATATTGATGGGCTCCTCACGACACCCGTGCGCGTCGAGCACTGGAACATGCCGTGCGGCGTCGTCGCGCATCACCTCGGCGTGCGCGCCAAATACTTGTCGACCGTCGACATCGCGGGTGCGTCAGGCTGCGGCATGATTCATCAGGCTGCCATGGCCATCGCCGCCGGCCAATGCTCGACGGTGTTGTGCGTGGCCGGGCAGAATCTGCTCACGCACAGCACGCGGGCGAGCGCGGTCAAGAAAATGGCCGAAGGCGGCAGCGCACAGCCGCAATTCGAAGTGCCGTACGGCCCGCTGGTGCCTTCGCTATACGCGCTCGTCGCGCAACGCCATATGCATGAATACGGCACGACACCAGAGCAGATGGCAGAGGTCGCGGTCACCCTGCGGCAGCATGCGAGCATGAATCCGAACGCGCACAAGCGCGAGCCGATCACGGTAGCTGACGTGTTGAACTCGAAAAAGATCGCGTCGCCGCTGCATATTCTCGATTGCGCAATCGTGTCCGACGGCGCGTGCGCGGCCATCGTGACGAGCGCCGAGCGCGCGCGCGATCTAAAGCAAAAGCCGGTGCATCTGCTGGGGCAGGGCTATGGCTGCCGGCACAGCCATATCGGCGACACCGAACTGACGACGACCGGAGCGGTGGATGCCGGCGTGGCGGCATTCAATAGCGCCGGACTCAAGCCATCCGACATGGATTTCGCGCAGATTTACGATTGCTTCACGATTACCGTAATCGTGGAGCTCGAAGACCTGGGCTTCTGCAAGAAGGGCGAAGGCGGCGCGTTTGTTCAAGGCGGCCGCATTGGCATCGGCGGCGAGTTGCCGGTTACTACGCACGGCGGCCTGCTGTCGGGCGGCCATCCCGGCCTTGGCGGCGGATTTTTTCACGTAATCGAGGCGGTGCGCCAGTTGCGCGGTGACGCCGGCGCGCGCCAGGTAAAAGATGCGAAGGTCGCGCTGGTCCATGGCAATGGCGGCGTCATCAGCATTCACTGCACGTTGATACTCGGAGGGGCGGCGGCATGACAGCGGAAGCGTTAGCAAAAGTGGCGGTCGATCGCCCCCTGCCGGTGCCGGACGCGGCGACCGGCCCTTACTGGGAGGCGGCGCGCGCAAAGCGGCTGGTCATGCCGCGCTGCGGCGATTGCGGCCGCTACCATTTTTATCCGCGCACGGTGTGCCCGCAATGCAGCTCGGCCAACCTCAAATGGACTGAGGTGAGCGGCGCCGGGACCGTCTACTCTTATACCGTCATCCATCGCGCGCCCAGTCCCGCTTTCGCGGCAGCAGTTCCGTACGTCGTTGCCGCGGTCAAGCTCGCCGAAGGCCCGCATCTGATGTCAAACATTGTCGGCATTGCGCCGGACGACGTTCGCATCGGCATGCCGCTGAAAGTCGTGTTTCAGAAATTTTCCGAGGAAATCACTTTGCCGATGTTTGAGCCTGCGGAAAAGCCATGAGGCGTTCGGCATTCGTCATACTTGGCATGGCTATCGCAGCGGGCGCCGGCGCCCAGAATTATCCGGTGAAACCGATACGGCTCGTTTCACCGTACCCGCCCGGCGGCGCGAACGACATCCTCGCGCGCATCATCGGCCAGAAACTCGGCGAAAGCCTCGGCCAGCAGATCGTGATCGAAAACCGCGGCGGCGCGACCGGCAACATCGGCGCGGAGTACGTGGCCAAGGCCGCGCCCGACGGTTATACGATATTGATGGGGCAGGCGAGCAATCTCACGATCAACGTGAGCCTGATGAGCAAGATGCCGTACGATCCGGTGAAGGACCTGGCGCCCGTCACGCTCGTGGCGACGACGCCCAATCTGCTGGTCGTGCATCCGTCGCTGCCCGTGCGCACCGTCAAGGATCTCGTCGCACTCGCGAAGGCCAAGCCCGGTTCCGTCAACTATGCGTCGTCAGGCAGCGGCAGCGCGGGCCATCTTGCGGGCGAGCTGTTCAAGCGCGTCGCGCATATCGACATGGTGCACATCCCGTACAAAGGCGCGGCGCCGGCGTTGACCGATGTGGTCGCCGGCCAGGCGCAGCTCTATTTCACCTCGCCGATATCCGCCACCCCTTTCGTGAAAGGCGGCCGGCTGCGCATGGTCGCCGTGACGAGCCTCAAGCGCTCGCCTTCGCTGCCGGACATCCCGACCGTTGCCGAATCGGGCTATCCCGATTTTGACGTCGTGTCGTGGTGGGGCATCCTGACGCCGGCCGGCGTGCCGAAAGAGATCATCGCGAAGCTGCACACTGAAATCGTCAAGGTGCTAGCGCTGCCCGAGATCAAGACGAAGTTCGCCGACCAGGGCGCCGACGTCGCCAGCGACACGCCCGAGCATTTCGCCGCTTACATCAAGACCGAAATTGCGAAATGGGCGAAGCTCATCAAGGAACTCGGCGTCAAAAGCGAATAAGGATTCTTGGAGCGTTCGCGCCGATGCTTGGCTGCAAACGATCTTCCGACAGCCGTTATCGGCGCTTGCATGCGTGAATTGGCGAATTTTATTTACGACGTCAACTCAAGCAAGCCATCCAGCTCGAGATAGCTATGCCTGCGCATGCCCTTCAATGAGGACATTATGCAATTAGCCAAGCCCATTGATCCCGCTCGCCAGCGAGATTGTTCATCATTCGCATTGCCTCTGCAAACGATGAATTCCTCGCCTCAAGCGGCGTCGGAACCGTGCGCTTACACACTAGTGCATCCCCAAGCGATGTGAGTTGTGCGCTCTTTAGAGGGGGGCTGCTCTGGCAGCAGAGAATCGCAGCTTAGACCCCTGCGAAACCCGCTTGCTTCCTACGACGCGCCGCGAAACCCAGCAGGCCAAGACCGGCGAGCAACATCGCGTAGGTTTCGGGTTCGGGTACGGCGGCGGCAATGCTGCGTCCCTCAACGATGATGGCGTTGAACGTCGTGGAGGGCGTAAAACCTGCACCCGAGTTAATTTGGTACCCGATGAATGTGGCCAATCCGGAACTGGGTGCATTCGCTGGATCGGTCCGGTCCCAAGCCGGCGGGGCTCCGGACGCCGGGAACGCCACCTCAATCCAGTAAGTGGTGTTCGCCGCCAGAGGCAGGGGACTGGCGGGCGTAATCGTGAATGCCGCCGTAGGCGCGAAGCCGGCGATGGTCGGCGAAGTGCCAATCGTTGCGATGAAGCTTCCCGGCAATCCACTGGCATCCGAATTCAGCGTGAACGTCAGGGTGCCACCCGCACTATCGTGCCCCCCCAGTGCGACTTGGATGTCGTCGAGCAAAAGTCCGTTCGATCCGGTGAGAAATCCGACGGCCTTCGTTCCACTGTTTGTCCCGACCTGGTATGGGCCGGTGACGGAATTTCCGATGATCACTGCCGCTTCTGCGTTCGCGCACATTGCAAGTACATAGGCTGCAAATAAAATATTTTTCATGGCAGTTCCTTTTCAAAGGTGCTCCGAAAAATATAATCCAAAACGGGACGAGTTCAAATAGGACATCTGGAGAAAAATGACACAATCATATGTTTGTAATTTTTACACGGCGCCCGAAAAAGAGATGGCGCGCCGGTCACTCCAAATGTCAACAATTTGGGATCAACTTCCTCACGGGCGCTCCCTTACCTATACCGGTAGTGCGGATGACACCCGGTGATACCGGGCCGCAAGCTGTTCCGGACCGCGCGCTTGTTATGGTTACGAATACCCTCCGCCCCGCTCTAAGCGACAAGGCAACATTATCGATTTGACTGCGCAAGGGTTGATGACGGACGGTTGACCGTTTGCATGGCTGCCGATACATTGGTGCTTGTTAAAAAATTGGCTTAACAAGTTCAATAGTCGCCATGAGACTCGCGGTCGCGGCGTGCGCGCTAACGTTGTTTGCGATCGCGGCAAACACTTTGGCGCGTCCGTTGCGCGGCAGTGCGCCTTATACCGTCATCCTCTGCCAGTTCACCGGCAGCCCCGCCACGACGATCACGAACACGCTCGCGCGTAATTTCTTCAGCGCGCCCGGGACCGTCAGCCTCCACCAGTATTTCAACGACGTCTCGCGCGGCGAACTTCGGTTCGACGACGTCGATGTGCTCGGCTGGTTCACGGCGCCCATGACGGTAGCGCAGGCGCGCGCGCTTCCCCGCACTCAGCTCGTCCAGATTTGCACGTCTGCGGCAGCGACCGCGGGGCGCACGGTGCCGCCCGGACGCCGACTCGCAGTCGTCACCAATCCCGGCATCCAGACCACCGGAAGCTCCGGCTGGGTGCTGCTGGGCGTCGAGATGCTCGACAGCGACTTCAGCGGTGCCACTCACGAGACCGGCCACTCGCTCGGCTTCGCGCACAGCTACGCCGACCGTGACGATCCGCCCGCGCCGCCTGCAACGAGCTATATAGAGTATTACGACGCGTTCGACATCATGAGTCACAACCTCACGTTCCGCACCATGCCTGGCCCCCGCGGTGAAACCGGTCCCGGCATGAACGCGTACAACCTTGAACGCTCAGGGTGGCTGGGGCGCAGCGAGTTGGCGACGCACGGCGGCGATGGGCGCACGGACGTCACGTACACGCTCAAACCGCTCTACGCCCCCGGAACGGGCGGCGTGCGCGCCGTGCGCGTTCCGATCGATATTGCAGACCTTTTCCACTATTACTCTATCGAGCTGCGGCAGAACACCGGGTGGGATGCCGTCACTGCCAGTTCGTGGGTCAGCATCCACGAAATCAAGCGCTTTCCCGATCAGCCGAACGGGGGGTATCGCAGCTTCTTCCTGCGCCAGAACACGTACGGCGACGCGGTGCAGCATCTCAACGCCAACGGCGTGCGCATCGACGTTCTCTCCATCGCGCCCGGGGGCGCGTCGGCGCAGGTGCGCGTCATCGGCGGCATCGGCAATAGTTGCCTCGCCGGCTTCGTCAAGCGTGTGGCCGGGCCAGGCGACCGCGTCTGCACTACGCCGGCCGGCGCCGCCGCTGCGGCGGCCGACAATCTGGACCCGCACGGCGAAGCCGATGATCCCCGGCGTTGGCGCTGTCTAAGGGGCTACGTGCCGCGTCGCGCCTATCAAGGCGACGCGGTCTGCGTGACGGCGCCGCGGCGCGAACAAATCGTGCAGGAAAACGCGCTGGCCGCATCGCGCATCAATTACGCGCGTTTCTTCATCGGTCCGAACGCGTGTGCGCCGGGCTACGTCTGGCGCGAGGCGGACGATCGCGATTTTGTCTGCGTTGTCGGCGCCACGCGTGCGGAAACGCGACGACAATACGTTTTCATGAAACGCGAAACGTGCCCCCTTGGCCTCGTGCCGCGCATGGCCACGCCAACGGACCGCGCCTGCACATCGCCTGCCGCTGCCGCGCGCGCGGCCGCCGACAATGCCGACGCCGCCAATCGTTATGCTGTGCCGTAGGCACAGCGCGTGACCGGGCCTCAGGAGTTACAACCCCGCTGGCAACATCACGCTTGATACGGTGTGTCGTGTTGCATTATCTCGCGTCAATTATTTTCAATATTCGACCGGCACCGGATCGAGGCTGCGCCACATGTACCATGTGGCGACCGAGCGCCACGGCTCCCAGCGTTTAGCGAACCGGATGAGCTGCTTGCGCGTCAGCGGCTTGCCTTTGTAATACAGCCGGCTCACTGCGTTCTGCAGGCCCAGGTCGTCGAGCGGCAGCACGTCGGGGCGCATCATATAAAAAATCAGGAACATCTCGGCCGTCCAGCGGCCGATGCCGCGCACCTGCGTAAGCTCGGTGATCAATTCGTCGTTGCTCATATGCTCCCAGCGCTCGACGCTTAACTTGCCCTCGGCGAAATGATGCGCGAGGTCGTGAAGGTAAAGCACCTTGCCGCGTGACAGGCCGCACGCGCGCAGCGCATCGGCATCGTGGCCGCGCACTATTTCCGGGTGCATCTCAGGGACCGCGGCAACCAGCTTGTTCCATACGCTTTGCGCGGCTTTCACCGAAATCTGCTGGCCGACAATAGAGCGCGCGAGCGTGTTGAATGCGTCGCCGCGCGAGCGCAGGGCGAGCCCCTTCGAGCTGGTGATCAGCTTGCGCAGCACCGGATCGGCGGCGGCAAGTTCGCGCGTGGCTTGCTTCCAGAAGCGAGGTGCGGTCATGGCGTTTTACGGGTTCCCGAAGAATTGAGTTTGCGCCGCCGCCACGCGTGCACGACATGGCAGCGCCAGCCGATGCGAACGAGCGGATAGCTGACCGCGGCAAGCAGCACCGCAAGCAAAGGCAGGCCGATCAGCAGCGGCTTGCCTATCGACGTCAGCCATTCGAGCGCGGTCGGCAGCCATTCGGTAAAGCCCTTGCCCTCGAGGTGAAATGCAATGTCCGGCATGGCCGTGCCGCTGTCCAGCGTGACCAACTGCCCGAGCTTGAAGGCGAGATAGTACAGCGGCACGATCGTGAACGGATTGGAGTAAAGCGTGACGATCACCGCGATCGGCAGGTTGACGTGAAATCCGATCGCCAGCAGCGCGGCCGCGGTGAACTGCACCGGATTGCTGCCGGGGATCAGCCCGGCAAACATGCCGACCGCGACCCCCCCGGCTACCGACCGGCGGTGCAAATGCCACAGGTTGTGATGGGCGAGCAGCGAGCCGAAGCGCGCGATATGGCGGTTTTCGCTGATCGCGGCATGGGACGGCAGATATTTTCGGAAGAACTTGCGGGGCATGGCGTGCCGTCATTCTACCTAGGGAAGCGCGGGCCAATCGATTTCATTTACGCGGCGCTGTCCCTGATCGGCAGGGGTGGGCTATGACCAAAGTTATAGCTGGTCCGGCAGGGTTGGCGCGTTATACCCAATGACATCCACAACTGCTGATTCGTTCATGCGCTTATACATCGTGGGCTTTGCCGGGGGCGTGTGGTGGCTCCAGCAGCAGGCGCAGCTGCCCGAGCTGACCGGTCCCTGGATCGCGGCGCCGGTTGCGTTGATCGCATTGGGCGCGGTGTCCGGCGGCTCACCGCAGTGGCGCTTTGTGCGCCGCACTGCGGCCGCGTTGTGCTGCGTCGCGTGCGGAATAGCGTGGGCCGCGTGGCTCGCACAGATGCGGCTCGCCGATCAATTGGCTATCGAGTGGGAAGGCGAGGACATCCAGGTCGTCGGCGTGATCGCGACGATGCCGCAGCCTTACGAACGCAGCGTGCGTTTCGAGTTCGATATCGAGCGCGTGCTGACGCCTCACGCCGTCGTTCCCGCGCACGTCGCGATTTCGTGGTGGGGCACGCCCGAGCGCGCAGGGCAGCGCGCGACGCTGCCCGAGCTGCGCGCGGGCGAGCGGTGGCAGCTGACCGTACGCCTGCGGCGGCCGCACGGCACGCTCAATCCGCATGGATTCGATTACGAGGCGTGGCTGCTCGAACGCGACATCCGCGCGACCGGTTACGTGCGGTCCGGCCCGCTTAACCGGCGGCTCGCGGCGGTCGTCGCGCGTCCGGGTTACTGGATCGAACGCGTGCGCGAGGACGTGCGTGCGCGCATTCAGCGCGCGCTCAGCGACACGCCGTACGCCGGCGTGCTGACGGCGCTCGCGGTCGGCGACCAGCGCGCCATCAGCCAGTCGCAGTGGCAGGTGTTCACGCGCACCGGCGTCAATCACCTGATGAGCATATCGGGGCTGCACGTGACGATGATTTCAGGGCTTGCTTTCGCGCTCGCGTACGCGCTGTGGCGGCGCAGCGCTTACCTCACGTTGCGCGTGCCTGCGCGCAAGGCGGCGGCAGTGGCGGGGTTGTTGACGGCGCTGGGTTATGCATGGCTGGCGGGGTTCGCGGTGCCGGCACAGCGCACGGTCTACATGCTGGCGGTCGTGGCGGTCGCGCTGTGGTCGGGCCGTATGAACTCGGCATCGGTCGTATTGTGCGCTGCATTGTTCGTCGTATTGGCGATCGATCCGTGGGCGGTACTCGCGCCGGGATTCTGGCTGTCGTTCGGCGCGGTCGCCGTAATCATGTTCGTGACGACCGGCCGCATCGCGCAGGAGCACTGGTTTGCCGCCTGGGCGCGCGTGCAGTGGGCGATTACGCTAGCCTTGATTCCATTGCTGCTCGCGATGTTTCAGCAGATATCGCTGGTCTCGCCGCTCGCCAATGCGATTGCCATCCCGGTCGTGAGTTTCGTAGTGGTGCCCCTGACACTCGTGGGCGTGGCGCTGCCGTTCGATCTCGTGCTGCAGCTCGCGCACGCGGTCATGGGCGCGTGCGGCGCGATGCTTGAATGGATGAGCGCACTGCCGCTCGCCGTGTGGCAACAGCATGCGCCGCCGCCGTGGACGGTCATTATCGCAATGATGGCGATTGCGTGGATGCTGATGCCGCGCGGATTCCCGGCGCGCTGGATAGGAGTAGCGGGACTTTTGCCGTTATTTTTGGTCGAGCCCGCCGCACTCGCCGAACGCACGGTAAAGCTGACGGTGCTCGATGTCGGGCAGGGGCTTGCCGTTGTCGTGCAGACCCGGCATCACTCGCTGCTCTACGACGCGGGGCCCGCGTACGGTCCGCAAATCGACAGTGGTAACCGCATCATCGTGCCGTACCTGCGCGCGAGCGGTGTGCGCGTGCTGACCGGCATGATCGTCACTCACGCTGACAACGATCACAGCGGCGGCGCCAATTCGGTGGCGCAGGCAATGGCGCCGGAATGGCTGCTGACGTCGATGGCCGCTGATCACCCGGCGATCGCGCTGGCGGCGTCCGCTAGCCGTTGCGAGGCGGGTGCGCGCTGGCAATGGGACGGCGTGGACTTCGAGCTGCTGCATCCTGCGCCGGACAATTACGCGCGCGAAAAATTTCGCGGCAACGACCGCAGCTGCGTGCTGAAAATCACGGCGGGCGACGCGAGCGTGCTGCTGGCGGCTGACGTCGAGCAGAAATCCGAGCGCGAAATGCTGGCGAGCGTACCGGACAAGCTGCGCGCGCAAATTCTGCTGGTGCCGCACCACGGCAGCCGCACGTCTTCGTCGCCAGAATTCGTCGCGCGCGTGAATCCCGACGTGGCGCTCGTCGCCGCCGGGTTTCGCAATCGTTTCGGACATCCCAAGGAAGACGTGCTCGACCGGTATCGTGCGCTCGGCACGCGCATATACCGTACCGATCTCGACGGCGCACTATTGATCGAAATCGGCGGCGAGGCGGTCAAAGTTCAGCGCTACCGCGCGCTGTACCGGCGTTACTGGCACGCGGGGCTCGAGAACCCGGATTTGCCGGATGACGAAGGCGGGTGACTAGAGACGCCGCGGTCGCGCTAGAGCGCGCTCGTGCGGCTTCGCCAGCAATGCCATCGAGCACCCAGCGCCAATCAACGCCATAAACAGGTCAGACGGCGAGACTGCTCACAGGAATGCAATCAGCGCGTCGAGGACCGCGTCCGGCTGTTCGGCCATCAGTGCATGCCCCGCGCCTTCCAGCACAATCGTTTGCGCGTGGGGAAGCAACTCCTGCAGCGCCTGCGTTGCGCGCAGCGGTGTCATCTGGTCGCGCGAGCCGGCAACCATGAGCACGGGGCACTTCACTTTGCCTATCGCTGCGGCCGCGGGTGCGTAGCTGTTGCATGCGTTGAAATCCGCATACAGGACGTTCGGCGCCTGGCGCTCCATCAGCCGCATGTTCATGCCCAGCATCCATATCCCCGGCGCGGTATTGCCGCCGATCTGCGCGCGGTTGCCGTGCGACCACACGTTAATCATGTCGAGCGCGGAATGCGAGTTCGTCTTCGCCGCATCCAGCAAAGGCGGCGCGACCGGCATCGGCGCCGACGCGCCAAGCAGCGCCAGTCGGGTCACGCGCTGCGGATGGCGCGCCGCGAATTCGAGCGCGATAAGCGAACCCATGCTGTGGCCGGCCAATGCGGTGCTTTCGATGCCGGCCGCCAGCAGCAGTTCGCCTATCCATCCGGCTAGGTCTGCGATCGTGCCGAGCGGGGGACCGGCTGTGCGGCCGTGCCCGGGCAAATCGGGGACCAGCACATTGCGGCCGTGGTAGGCAAAGTAGCGGCATTGCAGCGCCCACGTGCTGTGGTCCTGCTCGCCGCCGTGGATGAAAACGATAGATGGCAGCCGCGGTTCGAATCGGCGGCCCGCCGTGTAAACGTACGTGGAGCGGCCGAGCACGGAAAGCTTCATCGGCGCGGTCAGGCTTTTTGCGAGGCGTAAAGCGCGCGGCCGAGATCCTCGATCAGATCGTCGACTGCTTCGAGCCCTACGGAGAGGCGTATGGTGCCTTCGCCAATGCCTGCTGCACGCAACGCCGCTTCGTCCATACGGAAGTGCGTCGTACTCGCCGGATGAATCACGAGCGATTTTGCATCGCCGACGTTGGCCAGATGCGAAAAAACGCGCAACGCATCGATGAAGCGCCGGCCGGCCGCGCGTCCGCCCTTCACGCTGAACGTGAAAATCGCGCCGCAGCCCTTGGGCAGCAGCTTTTTCGCGAGTTCATGATCGGGGTGATTCGGCAGCTCGGGATAAACGACCGCGTCGACAGCCGCGTGGGCAGCCAGGAACGCCACCACGGCGCGCGTATTTTCGACGTGGCGCTGCATGCGCAGCGGCAGTGTCTCGACGCCCTGCAGAATGTTGAATGCGGTAGTCGGGCTCATGCACGCGCCGAAATCGCGCAGTCCTTCGCGGCGGGCGCGGAGCAGGAAAGCGGCCACCGTCGACTCTTCATCGAACACCATGTCGTGGAAACCGGCATACGGTTCTGACAGCAGAGCGAATTTGCCGGACGCTTCCCAGTCGAATTTGCCGCTGTCCACCAGCACGCCGCCGATCGCGACGCCGTGGCCGCCGAGAAACTTGGTCGCGGAGTGATACACGAGATCGGCGCCGAGCGCGAACGGTTGCATCAGGTACGGTGTCGTGAACGTAGCGTCGACGAGCAAGGGGAGGCCCGCCGCGTGCGCGACTTCGGCTACGCGCGGCACGTCGAGGACGTCAAGGCCGGGATTGCCCAGCGTTTCGCCGAACAGTAACCGCGTATTCGGGCGAATCGCGGCGCGAAACGCATCGACATCGCGCGGGTTTACAAACGTGGTCGCGATGCCGAAGCGCGGCAGCGTGTAATGCAGCAAATTGTGCGAGCCGCCGTACAGTGCGCTGGAAGCGACAATGTGCGACCCCGCGCCCATCAGCGTGGCGATCGCCAGGTGCAGCGCGGCCTGTCCGCTCGCGGTGGCGATCGCACCGATGCCGCCTTCGAGCGCAGCGATGCGTTCTTCCAGCACCGAGCACGTGGGATTCGAAATGCGCGAGTAAACATGCCCCGCGCGTTCCATGTTGAACAGAGCGGCGGCGTGGTCAGTGTCTTTAAATACGAAACTGGTGGTCTGATAGATCGGCGTCGCGCGCGCGCCATAAAGCGGATCGGGCTGCTGGCCCGCATGCAGGCTCAGCGTGTCGAAACCGAGAGATTTGGGAGCGGCCATGGGACCTCCATCAAGAGGCCCATTGTAGCAACGGCCGTTTATTCCGCCGGCACGATCGGCCGGCGTCAGCGTGCGCGGCTAAAACTTCCCGTGCAGCATCAGGCCGGGCGCCCGATTCGGCTGCTGCAGACCCAGTACGCCGCTAGGGCTCAACTCGATGATCCTCGGCGAGGTATTCATGTTGAGACCGACGCCGACGCCCCAGTCGTTTTTTCTGTCCAGCGGCACGACCAGGCTTCTGGTCTCACGGTTGTAATCGATGCCATAAGGCAGCGCCAACGCGGCGCCCGAGACATTGCTCGGCTTGAGACCCAGATTGCTGGAACCGAATCTTGCGCGCAGCGTGTCGGAATCGAGATTGATCGGCGGATGCAGATCAGCAGGGGGAACGAGGCCTTCACCGGTGCTTTGCGCGAAAGCAGGTGTCATAACGAAAATGGCTGCCGTGAAGACGGCGCCGGCGATCAGCGGCAGGGCTCGGTCCATCGCGCACCCCCTAACTATTAAGATCTTCATGGGCCGGGCCTGCAACTGCCCCCGGCTGACCCGCATTATCAACCTGAAACTGTGATGTTTTCAACAGTTGCGTATGGCTTTCAAATCGCTATTTTTGGCGGAAACATGTGTGCAAATGGTCGTTTACCAAGCCGGTTGCCTGCATGAATGCGTAACATATCGTTGTTCCGACGAAGCGAAATCCACGATTTTTCAGGTCCTTACTGATTATATCTGATAATTCAGTCGAGGCTGGGACGTCGCGCGGCATTCGCCATTTGTTGCGCAGCGGCGAACCGCCGACGAACCGCCAGAGGTAATCGTCGAACGAGCCGAATTCCTGCTGGACGGCAATAAAAGCGCGTGCGTTGCTAACGGTCGATTCGATTTTCAGCCGGTTGCGGACGATGCCCGGGTTCGCCATCAGCGCGGCGATTTTCAGCCGGTCGAAGCGCGCTACTTTACGGACGTCAAAGTTCGCAAACGCGGCACGATAATTGGCCCGCTTGTTGAGGATTGTGCTCCATGACAAGCCGGCTTGCGCGCCTTCGAGCGTCAGCAACTCGAAGAGCATGCCGTCCTCATGCACGGGCACGCCCCATTCGGTATCGTGATAATGGGCCATCAGCGGCGTCGAGTCCGCCCACGCGCAGCGCTTGATCATTGGCGTGCATTATCCCAGCAGTTCAAGTCGCGTAAAATATCACCATGAAAAATATCCCGCATGCGGGTCTTGAAGGCAACGGCTGAACACATGGCACGCTCCTCCCATTTGACGTTGGTTACAGCGCCGGACGGCGCGCGCGGCGCCGCCTGGCTGGCGACGCTCGCGGGCGATTACGCGCCGGCGGAGATCGACGCGTTGACGCGTGCCCTCGACTGGACGAATCTGCGCCTGCAGGACGCCACCGCGAAGGGCGGCGAGCAGGCGTTCGACCATGCGTTGAACGTGGCGACGATTTTGCGCGAGCTCAAGCTCGACGCGGAATGCCTCGTGGCGTGTCTGCTCGTGCCGGTGGCGAGCGGCCATGACGCGCTGGTCGAGATTCGCGATCGTTTCGGGGCGCGGGTGGCGGAGCTCGCGGACGGCGTAGCGCGCATGGCGATGATCGAAAGCCTGAACGGCGACGGCGCGCGGGCCGATGGGCCGGCGCAGCTCGAAGGGTTGCGCAAGATGCTGCTCGCGATGGCGCAGGACGTGCGGGTCGTGCTGATCAAGCTCGCCGATCACATGCAGTCGATGCGCTATCTCGTCAAGTGCGACGACGTGCAGTTGCGCCACGACATGGCGCGCCTGACGCGCGACCTGTTCGCGCCGCTCGCCAACCGGCTCGGCGTGTGGCAGTTGAAGTGGGAGCTCGAAGACCTGGCGCTGCGCATACTGGAGCCCG